>ENA-OPZD01000011-OPZD01000011.1-human-gut-metagenome-genome-assembly--contig:-NODE-11-length-105282-cov-26.101032_pt1 | contig 105282 bp, 85 predicted proteins | sample MGYA00242479_ERZ504495 | MGnify/ENA primary metagenome ERZ504495 (study PRJEB26092, sample SAMD00036286) | human gut metagenome | host: Homo sapiens | study: EMG produced TPA metagenomics assembly of... | reverse complement strand
GGAGATGTGGCCGCCGGTGACCTTATTCTCGAACTCGAAGGTCTTGCCCTCGGTGGTGTCGAGCGGCTCGAAGTTCATCAGGACCTTTGCGAACTGGCCGGAACCACCGGTCTGCTTCTTGTGGGTGCCTTCACCGGCTGGGGCTTCGCCTCCAACGACGGCGACGTCGCAGTCGACCCGGACGCAGAAGTGACCGGCAACTGGGCAGTGTACGCCATGTACAAGGACGCTCCGACCGAGGATGACACCACCCAGAACGTGGTCTCCTTCTACGCAGGCACCGACAAGCTCATCCAGACCGTCGGCTACTACGCCAAGGACCACGTCAAGTTCTCCACCTACGCCGCAGGCATCCAGGCACCGGCCGTCGAGGGCAAGATCTTCACCGGCTGGGGCTTCGCCTCCAACGACGGCGACGTTCCGGTCGATCCAGACATGGTCGTGACCGGCAACTGGGCCGTGTACGCCATGTACAAGGACGCTCCGACCGACGACTCCAAGAAGGATGACAGCAAGCCGGCCGACACCACCAAGAAGAATGACACCAAGGGCAACACCAAGAAGACCGTTGCCCAGAAGATCAAGAAGGCCGTTCTCGGCAACACCGGCGCTACCGTTGGTGGCGTTGCGGTGTTCGCCGTGATCGCCCTGCTCGGCTTCGCCGGCATCACCGTGCTCCGCAAGCGCGCCTGAGTCTAACTCAGTCAAGGTGGCATTCGCCTGAAAGCGATTAATTTGGCTCCGTGCAACGACTTCTCCTGGAGTACTTGCGCGGAGCCAAATTGCCGTATTTAATGGCACGTTATGGCTTCATTGAACACACCCTGCAATAAGGTCGCCGACATAGCTAGGGGTGTATAAGATAAGACTTGGCTGGCTGCCGGCGAGGGCTATACCTCAAACGCAGTTGATAGGTGAGGAAGAGCCTTCGAAAACACTTCTTCACCCTGATGCGCTGCCCTAGCCAGCGACCAACCATCCACCCCTGGGAATCGTACGATTTCCAGGGGTTTCCTGTATTCAGCGGAAAACCGCCGAACCTCAGCATACCGTAGAGCCAATTCCCGCGAATATGCTCACAGCCCCCTCAGAATTTCCTGTCAGCCCAACAGTCCTTAAGACAGTAGGCAAATCGGAATCATCAAGGTTGTTCAACACGCCCACGCAAATTCGCGCTACGCATACTCATCATTTTAGGGGGGGGGGTGACAACTGAGGTCATTTGCGGTATATTACCGGTGTTTTACATATGAATAAACAGTTTTCGCCGTGCCATCAGTCAGGCATTGACGTCACCAAGCCACCCCTATATACAACCCTCTCCATAAAACACGCACGACATGCGCGCGGACGTGAATTCCGTGGTTTGGGGTACACTAGACATATTCGAACAAACGTTCGTATTTTGGGGAATTCTGGGGAATTCCCCACTATATACAGTGAGGAAACTCACGACACACCACTACCTGTAGTGTGTATGCTAGATAGTGGCTTGCGTAAGCGAGCATAACCGAAGAACGTGGCCGACACGGCTTTCGCAAACGACGGAAGCCATTTTTGCATAGGGAGGAAATCGAATGACCGTGACCGTCTTCACCAATCCGAGCAACCCGCAATGCGAAGCCACCGAACAAGAGCTCGCAAAGCTGGGCGTGCGTTACGACACCGTTGATCTGACGAAGAACCCGTCCACCTTCGAACAGATCAAAAACGCTGGCTTCAAGCAGATTCCGGTCGTCATCTCACCGAACTCCTCATGGAGTGGACATAGGCCGGATCTCATCCGCCAGCTCGCGCAAAGCTTCGCCGCCTAAGCGCGTAGAAGTCGCAGGGCACCGAGTCCACAAAGGCAGTGCGGGCACAGGTCACATGCAGCCGTGCACGGCGCAACCAATAGCGGACGCACCATACACGTTCTTCCACAAAGCTTCGCCATCTAGCCCATAAAGCAGTCATCCATAAAACAGTCAGACACTACATGCGGCTGGCCGTGGACGGGTCGAGCGTCATGGTCTGGAACCGATTGGCCATGAAGTCGTCGTCAAAATACGTGGCGAAGAATTGCGAAACGGGCGAATCCTGCGCAATACCCGCCATACGCGAATACCAGGAATCCAGCGCCATCAACGTCATCACGCCGTCAACGAAAATCAGCGCGAAACACACCGCCGTCAACGTATAGCGAATCTTCCACGGAATACGCTGAATCATCGCAAGCAAATGCGGCAGAATCAGCTTCACCCACACCAAGCCGAGTATTCCCCAGAAAAACATGTATTTGCCGGATGTGCGCCCATCAATCGACAGCCATTGACCCGTGTAATCCCACGCGCGAATACCGAACGCAACCTCCATGAACCAGCTGGTGAAATATTCGAACGCGCCGCCAATCACCGCGCTGGCACAGAAGATCAGCATCCAATTCGACCGCCACAAGTGGTTGAGCAATACCGTCAGGATCACCGCGCCAAAGCCGTAGATCGGCGAGAACGGCCCCCACAAAAATCCGGCGCGATCCTGCCATTCGCCGAACAGCACATAGTGGTATAGCGTCTCCACTACCAGACCGAACACGCATCCGACCACAAACAGCCAAAACAGGTTGAAGAAATCAAGCGAAATATAGCCCTTGCCGGTCAGATCACGGCCGGCCATACCCTTCGAAACAGCCGTCTCATACTCGCTGCGCGCATCCAAACGACGAAGCGCGAACTGCAAACGTCGCTCCTCGCGCAGCGACGGATCAGCCGTGATATGCAACGCAACCAATACAAGCAGCTGCACGGTCGGACTGATCAGATTCACACCCAAACCCTGCAACGACAACGACAATAGGCCTTCCGCAAGCGTGAGCGGAATCATCAGATACGTCCATTGCGCGATATGCCGACGCTTGTTGAGAATCAGCAGCATGCCGAAAATCGCAAGGCATGCGGTGGAGACCAGCAGCACTGCAGCATGAATAACCGACAGAATAGTGGTGAGATTCAGCGCGCCAAACGCCAGTTTGCCGGAAAGCGCGGCGTGGATTGCATACAGGCAGGAAATCACGATGATCGGCAACGTCACCACGCCTTCGATCAACATGACGATGCCGTAAATACGTGCAATCAGCGGCAGCCTGCGGTCAGCAGGATTGCCATCATCTTCCGCCGATTGCGATTGCGCAATGATGCCGGCCTCTTCGATTGCTGCGATTTCGGTTTCGTCGGCGATGGCCTCGCTCACATCTTCAATCTTGCTCATGCTTGTTCGTCCTTCCCAGAACAACGCTACCAAAACCCGATCGCAGTGCGCTACACGAGATGATTGTTTGCGCGCAACGCGCACAACCTGCGATTTCTGCCTGCGCAAGTCACATGTCATCCCGCAATCACAAGATGCGCAGACAGCAGACTCGACTTGCGCAGACACAGAAGGCAAGTTGCGCGGTCTCCAACAGCAAGATTCACAGTCCTGCCGCGGTTTGTCGTGTTTATTTCAGTCATGGACGGAGCGCATTTACGCCTGTGCCCAAATTTGTCCGAGAGCGGGTATTACGATACGGGAGCGTAGCGCTACGAATAACGTATCGCTACGCGCGAACACGGTCGAACATCCATTGGACTGGGGAGACAATGCGCAACGTACTGCAGATTCTGTGTCGTGACCTCAAACGACTCGTCACCGTACCTGCCGCCTGGGTCATCATGATCGGTATAACCATCATTCCGCCGCTGTACGCATGGTTCAACATCTACGGATTCTGGAATCCGTATGGCAATACCCAAGGCATCAAAGTTGCCGTGGCCAACGTCGACAAAGGCACCGACAACGCCCTGCTCGGCAAAATGAACCTCGGCGACCAGATCGAAGACACGCTGAAAGACAACGACCAGCTTGGCTGGGAATTCATGGGCAAGGCCGAAGCGATGGAAGCGGTACAGTCCGGCGACTGCTATGCGGCGATCATCATCCCCTCCGATTTCAGCGAGGATCTCGCCAACGTCGTGACCGACAGCAAGAACCGGCCGACGCTGGAATACTATGTCAACGAAAAATCGAGCCCGATCTCCCCGAAAATCACCGACCAAGGCGCGACCACCGTCGACCGTACCGTCAACAATACCTTCGTCTCCACCGTCAGCGAAGTGCTCACTAAAGCCGTGAACTCCGCGAATGACACCATCAACGGCAAAACCAACTCCTTCGTCAACGAAACCACAGCAGAACTCGACAAAACCCAGAAGAACGTAAGCCTCATCCGCTCCACCATCGAAGATCTTGACGCACAGCTCGCCAACGTGCCGCAACAAACGCAATCCGCCCGTCAGGCAATGAACGACGTGCAGCTGGCCGCAGCAAGCGCGGGCAAGGGCCTGGCGAACACCGCCACCGCCATCGGCACCGCACAAAACGGCCTCAATACCTTCACGTCCAACGCCAACACCGCTTTGGAAAACGGTTCCGGCCTGATTTCGCAGGCCGCCAGCGACACCACCACCAGCATCAACAAGGTGACCACGGCCGTCTCGTCCGCAAGCGGCACCGCACAGCAGGCCGTCAGCAACATGCAAAGCGTGACCGACAGCAACGCCCGGCTCATCGAGAAGCTCAAGAACGTCAGCGACAACGCACAGTACCAAGACATCATCAAGAAGCTCGAAGACACCAACAACACGGCCGCTGGCACGCTCAACGACCTCAAAACGTTGAGCGAGAACACGCAATCCACGTCCGACAGCGTGTCCAAACTCGCCACCGACTTCAACACCAGCACGCAAAATTCGCTGAAAAGCATGGGAGATGCCCGCAACACGTTGAATTCCGGTGCGCTCCCCCAGCTCAACTCCGGTCTGAGCTCGCTCGCCATGACCGCCGGCACACTGTCCGGCACCGTAACCAGCCAGACCACCGTGGTCAACCAGACCTCCGCCGTGCTCGACCAACTCGACCAGGTGGCGAACGACACCCGCACCACGCTGCAGAACACCGACAAGCAGCTCGAGCAGGTGGAGAACAAGCTCATCACCGTCAGCACCGACCTGAAAGCGCTCGGCAGCGTTGACATGCTGAAAAGCCTGACCGGCGACAGCTCCCTCAACACGGAGAAAATCGCCTCGTTCATGCAGTCCCCCACGGTGATCGACACGAAAAACGTGTATCCGATGAACTCCTACGGTTCCGGTATGGCTCCGCTCATGACCAACCTGGCCCTGTGGGTGGGCGCGTTCGCCTTCGTGGTGATCTTCAAGGTGGAGGTCGACGATGAAGGCCTCGAAGACCTCGACTTGACCACTTCCGAAAAATATTTCGCCCGCTACATGCTGCTCGGCATCATGGGCGCCATCCAAGGCGCGATCACCACCATCGGCAACCTCATCATCGGCGTGCAGACGGTGAACGCGCCGCTGTACATACTTACCGGCGTCATCACGTCGCTGGTGTATCTGAGCATCACCTTCGCGCTGTCGACCACGTTCATGCATATCGGCAAGGGATTGTGCGTCGCGTTGATCATCGTGCAGATTCCGGGCGCTTCCGGCCTGTATCCGATTGAGATGATGCCGAAATTCTTCCGCATGGTCTACCCGTTCGTACCATTCAGTTATTCGATTGACGCGTTCCGCGAGACGATTGCCGGCTTCTACGACGGGCATTGGCTCAAGTCGATTGGCGCGCTGCTGCTGTTCGCCGTGGCCGCGTTCTTCATCGGACTTGCGATTCGCCCGCTGCTGGTCAATCTCAACCGCCTGTTCGCCCGTCAGATCAAGGAAAGCGACATGATCATCGGCGAGGAAGTGCAGCTTCCGGAACGCGGCTACAACGTGTCCCAAGCCATTCAGGTGCTTGCCGACAAGGGCGGCTACCGTGAGGCGATCGAGGAACGTGCGAGCCGTTTCGCTGAACTGTATCCGAAGTTCAAGCGTGGCGCGCTGGTTGCCGGTTTCATTGTGCCGGTGATTCTGGTGCTGATCTTCTCCTTCACCAACGGCGAGAAGATCGTGGTGCTTGCCACCTGGATCATCTGGGTGCTGCTCATCATCGGATTCCTGATGGTCATCGAATATATGCGTTTCAGCCTGCAACGCCAGGTGGAACTCGGCAGCCTCAGCGACGAAGCGATTCGCGAACAACTGGTGGAACGCCAAGCTGCAAGGCTGCGCCGCAAGAAGCGTGCGCAACAAATCAGGCGAGACAAGCTGATGCGCAAGGCACAACGAAGAAAACACGAAACCAAACAGGCGATCGCCAACGTCGCAGACACCAGCCAAGCCGATGCCGACGGCATCGCAACACTGGTACAGGTCATGAACGCGACCGGCAACACCGGCACAGCGAGCAACACCAATCCCAACGGTAACAGCGAAAGGAGCAACGCATGAAAAACATCTGGAAACTGTTCGTCGGCGACGTTCGACGCCTGACCAGCAACATCGTCTCCATCATCATCGTTACCGGACTGGTGGTGATTCCAGGCCTGTTCTCTTGGTTCAACATCAGCGCAAGCTGGGATCCGTTCGCCAACACCGGCAATCTGAAATTCGCCGTCGCCAACGACGATGAAGGCTACAAGTCCGATCTCATTCCCGTGAAGATCAGTATCGGCGACCAGGTGGTCAACACCTTGCGCGCCAACGACCAGATGGACTGGACCTTCACCACCAAAAAGAGGCCATCGACGGCACCAAATCCGGCAAATACTATGCAGCAGTGGTGATTCCGAAGGATTTCAGCACCCGCATGATGACGTTCTTCACCGCGGACGGCGACCATGCCACGCTCACCTACTACAACAACGAGAAGAAGAACGCACTCGCTCCGAAGATCACCGGCCAGGGAGCCGACACCGTGGCAGCACAGATCAACGAAATGTTCTCCGCAACGTTGACGAGCACCGCGCTCAACATCGCCTCGCAGCTGGCCGATGAGCTTGACAAACCGAAATCGCAGGCCACGCTTACCAACTTCAGCAACAATATGAACAACTTCGCGAATACGCTGAACGACACGTCGTCCGCGTTGACCACGTTCAGCTCGCTGACGTTGAGCGCGCAGAACCTGCTCGACAGTTCCAACAGCCTGCTTTCCAACGTGAGCGGCAGCGCGAAGAACGCCGTCAACGAGCTCAAACAGTCGAAGAACGGCATCAACGATCTGACCGGAGCCGTCAAAACCAGCACGAATGCGCTCAGCACCGCGTTGAGCAGCTCGTCGAACAGCTTCGGCGCTGTCTCCACCGATATTGACAGCGTATTCAACAATGCGGGCACCCAAGCCGGCAATACGGCCACCGCCCTGCGCAATCAGGCTGCGAACGTATCCAAGCAGGCGCAAGGCTATCAGAACATCTACGATGCCCTCGACGAGCTCAGCAACAACAATCTGGTGCCGGAAGTCGCGAAAATCGCCATCAATCATCTCAAAACCAACGTGGGCGCGACCATTACGCAACTCAACGATCTAGCGAACTCACTCAACACCAGCGCCGACAATATCGACGCGAAAGTGAGCGACACCACAGCCGACCGCGAGCGCGTGAGCCAGCTTGCCCAGCAGGCGAAGGCCTCCATCGACGGCATCAAAACCGATTTCGACAGCCAGCTCAAGCCGCAGCTCAACGATATTTCCGATTCGATCAGCAGCACGGCCACCGCATTGAGCAGCACGGCCGCCGATCTGAAGGGCGCGTTGGGAGATCTCAACAGCACCACGAAGTCGGCAGGCAAGCAGCTGACCAATATTCGCACGGTGCTTGATTCCACCGCCGAAAGCCTGAACAAAGCGAGCACCGCGCTGTCTTCGTTCAATGGCACGCTTTCCGACGCGCTGAACAGCGGCAATATGGACACCGTCAAGGAAGTGCTCGGCAACAACACCGATTCGCTGGCGGCGGCTCTTGCAGCTCCCGTCCAGGTGAAGCGCACGGCTGTGTTCCCTGTGGAGAATTTCGGCTCGCAACTGGCGCCGTTCTACACGATTCTGCCGTTGTTCGTGGGATCGCTGCTTATGGCCGTAACACTCAAGACCACAGTGTCGCGCAAGAATCGTGAGGAGCTCGACAATCCGAAGCCGCATCAGCTGTTCCTCGGCCATTATGGCGTGTTCGGTGTGATCGCACTGTTGCAGAGCACGTTCTCGCTGGGCGGCGGCCTGCTGTTCCTGCACATTCAGGCGGTGCACCCGTGGCTGTTCATGTTGACCGGCTGGGTGGCCTCCCTCGTGTTCTCGTTCTTCACCTACACGATGGTGGCGAGTTTCGGCAACGTGGGCAAGGCCATTGGCGTGCTGACGCTGGTGTTGCAGATTTCCGGCGCGAACGGCGCGTATCCGCTTGCCGTGCTGCCGAAGATCATCAGCGATATCAGCCCGTTCCTGCCGGCCACGCATGCGATTACGGCATTGCGTGCGGCCATTGCCGGTATTTACAACAATGATTATTGGCATGCGATCGGTTCGCTGTTGCGGTTCCTGATTCCGCTGCTGCTGATTGGCTTGCTGCTGCGTATTCCGCTGGTCAAATTCAATAAGTGGTATGTGGCAAAGGTGGAAAGCACCAAGGTGATTTCATGATTACCGGAGTGCATGAGGCGGTTTCCGAAGCCGTTTCCGATGTGGTTTCCGACGCGGTCAGTGACGTACATGCGGCTGTTCGCAAGGCGCAGAGCCGCCGCGAGCAGCTTCGTGAGCAGACCGATCATAAGATTATGAAGGCCACGCTTGCGATTGTGATTTCCGATGGCGTCGGCGCGGTGACCATTGAAGAGGTCGCTCGTCGTTCCGGTGTTGCGAAAACCACGATTTACCGTCGCTATAAGAATGCGGATGATCTGTTGCGCCGCGTGCAGTTGGAAGTTGCGGGATTGCCGGATTTCAGCGATGTCGAGTTGTCGAAAAACGGTCTGCTGACGATACTGCAACGCATTCAGGGCTGTTTTTTCGACAGTGAGCTTGGTTTGAAAGCCGTCGGTGTGGTGCTTTCTTCCGATAATCCTTCGTTGAATGCGATTGCGGATCAGGTGCTCGTTCCCGCGGAGAAGCGTTTTTCTGAGTTTGTTGAGCGCGGCATGAAGGCCGGAGTGTTCCGTAATGGATTGGATCCGCAATTCCTGTTCAGCACGATACTCGGCTCCATGCTCGCCTGTAAGGCGTTGCATGGCGACGCGAGTATTCCTTGGCCTGAGAACATGACGGCTGTTCTGTGGCCCGTTATGGCCGCCTGAAAGGCATTGCAGAGCAGAGTTGCACGTAGTAGTATCTGAAACTCATGAGCGTCCCCGCTACGGCCTTTAATCACTCTTTGGGTGAGGCTGTAGCTGAGGCGCTCATTGTACGTTTGCAGACTTTTCGCCGCTACTGGACCTACTGGATCGACGCTTCCTGACGGGCCACGTCCAACGCCTTGTTGAACGCTTCCGACGTCCAGCTGGCACCGGCCACCTTGTCTACCTTGAGGTCTTTGAGCGGCTTGCCGTCCACCACGCCGTTGATGGCTTCGGCGAACGCATTCTGGTGCTTTTTGGAGATGGACGTGAACGGATGCCCGATAACCTCCACATTGGTGACGGTCTGATCTTTGACCGTCACATGCACGTCGATGGTGTCTTCGCCCACCGGCCCGTACTGGCCGTTGATCGAGTAGGTACCGTCGGCATAGTTGCCGGTGTCTTGCTTGTCGGATGTAGTGCTGTTCGGATCGTCGGCATGGTTTTTGTCGTCCGAATCCGCAGAATCGCCGGAGTCGGTGGCGCTACCGCTGTTCTTCGAATTTTCTTCCTGCGATTGCACGCTTTCGCCGGAATTTCCGGCATATTCATCGTCCATCGGTGTCGCCGTGGGTTCGCCGCATGCCGACAGCAGCGCAAGGCTTGCCGCAGACAGTGCGATCACTTTGATCGCATTCGATGATTCGTTGCTCATGTTCGCTCCGTACGATTCGTCAGTGCTATGGCTTGGATTGTTCGGCTGATTTCAGCTTATTCCTCACCGCCGGTTTTCGCGGCTTTGGTCGGATCGGCGAAGCTGATGGCCGTCTCGCCGTTCTGTGCGCCTTCCGTAGTGGAACCGGTGTATGCCGGCTTGCCACCCGCCTGCTCATAGACCTTCCGTGCGGCCTCATCATTCCACTTCTCACCGACGAGCACGCCATGGTTGAGCATGATCTCGCGCTGGGCGCAGGATGCGACGAGCGCATCATGGGTCACAACGATGATGGTAGTGCCCTGCTCGTGCAGCTGACGGAACAGGTCAAGCACGATTTTCTCGTTCTTCTCATCCAAATTGCCGGTCGGTTCGTCCGCAAGAATCAGTTTCGGACAGTTGATGAGCGCACGTGCGATGCACACACGCTGCTGTTCGCCGCCGGAAAGCTGGCCGGGCAGATGGTGGGCACGCTCCTTCAGACCGACGCGTTCCAATGCTTCCAACGCCTGTTGCTCGTTGACTACGGAATGGTAGTACTGTGCCACCATCACGTTTTCCACAGCCGTCAGATGCGGTACCAGATAGAACTTCTGGAACACCAATCCGATCATGTTCTTGCGCACGTCGGCAAGCTGCTTGGCGTTCAAATCCTCCAACTTGCGGCCTTCCAGCATGACGGAACCCTTTGAAGGCGTGTCCATGCAGCCAATCATGTTCATCAGCGTGGTTTTGCCGGAACCCGACGAACCGACAATCGCAAGCCATTCACCTTGCGGAACGGTCAAAGTCAAATCGTCGACGGCACGCAAATCGCCGTAAATCTTGGAAATATGATCCAATTCAAGCAACGTATTCAACGTATGTTCGGAACTCATGATTATTCCTCCCTCAAAACGATGGCGGGGTCGATACGGGTTGCGCGGCGAACCGGCGGGATGGATGCGATGACGGCGATGAGCACGCTCAACAGCAGCGAAGCGACGCCCAACAGCCAGTTGAAGCCAATGGCACGTTCGAATACGGACACGCACAGCACGCGGGCCAGCAGGTAGCCGATGGCAGTGCCGATCAGGCCGCCAATCAGTCCGTAGATGGCGGATTCCACATAGAATTCGATGCCGATGGCGCGCGAGGATGCGCCTAACGCCTTGCGCAAGCCAATTTCGTTGCGTCGCTGAGACACGATGGAACTGATGGTGGTGCCCACGCCCACAAACGTCAGCACGAGCACGACCAGCGACACGATCCAGAACAGGGTTTGCAGCATGGCGATGATACGAGTGTCGGATGAGGTGATTTTGGTGACGGTCTGCGCTTTCACGCCGGTTGACGGATTCGCATTGATCGATTTGACGACATCGTTGAGTTCGCTGCCTACCGCATTGACGGAATATTCGATCACGTCCGCGCCACGCTTGGAACCGGCCAGTTTGGCCACGTCAGCGTTGACCGCGTAGACGATTTCGTCTTCGCTGCCGCCCGTATCGACGATGCCTCCGACACGGAATTCAGTGCCGGTGTTCTCCATAATGTCGGACGAAACGCGGCCGTTTTCTTTGGCTTGCGCTTCGGTTTGGCTAAGAGCGCCGGAATCCTGCGCATCGTCGGATGCGCGGTAGCCGATGGTTATGGTCGAACCGATGGAGACACCGAGCGCGTCTGCCACGTCACGGCCGAGCATCACGTTGCCTTCGCTAGGCCAATCGCCAGTCACGTTCCAATGATGGTTGAGCGCCTTCACGTCTTTGGTTGTGATGCCAGCCAGCGTGTATGGCGCAGAATTGATGCGCACGCTTTCATACCGGTAAGCGGCGGAACGGGCGCTGTACGAGCCTTTCACCATCTGGTTCAACGCTTTGACGGTATCGGTGTCGATGCCGTGGGACTTTTCGGCTGATTCGGACGGCGTGACGATAAGATTCGCACCATACGCACGCATTTCCTCGTTCATCTGCTGTGGAACGGCAATACACGTCGCCGCAAGGCAGAACAGCGTGGCAGCGCCCACCATGGAGGCGATCACGGCCATAACGGCCCGCGAACGACGGCGGAACACCGCACCCCACAGCATGGTGAAGAACATCTTGCGATTAGTCATCTCATGCCCCTTACGGACTGTCTTGAACTCACCTACCATGCAACACCTCCGCAGACGAACAGCACAGTGTGCCGTTCGTGACCGAGGCCGCAGCCGCGGCCGAGTTTACGGAACTCAAGTTGACATCAGCGGCCATGCAACACCTCCGGGACGAACAGCACAGTGCGCTGTTCGTGACCGAGGCCGCAGCCGCGGCCGAGTTTACGGAACCCAAGTTGAAATCAACGGCCATGCAAGACCTCCGCAGGTTTGAGTCCCAGAATCGAACGGATCGACGAGAACGAGGCGATCAGCACGGTAAGCGTCAGCAGCACAAACACCAGCACAAACACCATCGGACGCATCGTAATGCCGGAACCGAATACCACATGTCCCACAATCTGCGCAACACCGGAACCCAACAGCGCACCGACAATCGCACCAACCAACGAAATCACAGCCGTCTCAGCGAGCATCAGGCGAGAAACCGCACCATCGGTGGCACCAATCGCCTTCAGCAACGCCAATTCTGAACCGCGCTCACCAATCGAGGCGGCCATCAGATTCGCCACCGCGATAGCGGCCGCAACCAGCGAAAGCACGGTCATCAGCACCATCACCGCCTGCGTTTTCTGCAGCACATCGCCCTGCAATGCGGCCACCTGACGCACCTGCTTGGCTACGGAACCGGGAATGACCTCTTCGATCTGATAGGCGATGGACGAAGGGTACGCGGTGCAATACCATGTTTCCCACTCATCTTGCGTGAGCGCATTCGGATTCTTCGACGCCTTACGCGCCAAATCATTGTCTGGCGTGGTCAGAGCCTTGACTTCGATCTTGTCGATGGAATCAGGCAGATTCGCAAGCACCTGCGCGGTGGATGACGGAATGTACATCGCATTGTTGTCGCTATCGCCGGAATCGTAAATGCCGGTGATGGTGATCCGCTGCTTGTTGCGGCTGCCGTCGGCGGTGGTTTTGTAGAGGGTTACGGTATCTCCCTTGGTCACGCCGAGTTTGGATGCGAGCGTGGTGCCGATCAGGCCTTGCGCGCTATCGTCTTTCGGCCAGGAGCCGTCAAGCTTCCACCACGAACGCATGCCGTTCATGCCCGCCACCGTGGATTCACCGGAATCCATATGCAGGGTCTTGGCGAACCATGTGCCCACGATCGGCACGCCGGAAGCTTGCAGGAGCTGGAATCCACCGATTCGGACGCGCAGTTCACGTCAGCATGGATATTAAGTTCGGGGGCAAAATTCGTGATGTTGAACGCCCAGAAGATGGTTTTGATCTTCGGTGCATCCGATTCCTTCAGAAATGTGGTCGGATCGGATTCGGAAGTGCCGGAAGCGTTGCTATTCGCGTCACCCCCCGTGTTGTACAGGTCGTTGACGACGGCATCGGCCTTGGGCTGCACAGTGATGTTGGAACCGTACGTCGACAGTTCCGCGTTTAGCTTGTCTCCAACGTCGAACACCACACCCAGCATGGCCACGCTGACCGTGGCCGACAGGCACACGGTGACCGCGATCAGCAGTCTGCGTTTGAACTGCCTGCTGAACGAGCGGAAAATCATTCGAAAAAAGAACATGACTACCTCTTTCCGCTCACTGGAAATGCGTCGACAATGCGTCGAGCGTCGAAGTTTGAATTACGATTTTGCCGGATTCAACCTGATAATCGAACGGCACAGGATTGCAGCCGCCCTTGAATCCGATAGTGGCGAGGTTGATGGCGACATCGCACTTCTTGCAGATGATCTTGCCATCCTTCTCGTAATAGCCCGCGTCACCGCAGTTATCGCATGCGTCAAGACCGACACCGTACGCTCCACCATTCTTTTTGATGATGATGAAACGCATTACCGTGCCATCTTTCGCCTTGTATTGGAAGCGATGCAGGTGACCGTCGTTGATCTGACTGAATTTGATGGTGGCCACGCCGTCGCTCAGCGAATAATCCTCAGGCGGAGACAGCGTAATGACCTTCTTCGTTTGCGCCACACCATACGTGAGCGCGAACGTAATGCCGATCATCGCAACAAGACTCCATGCGCCGGCCGCCTTCGCACGGCGACGGAACGCGATATGCGATCGCACAATGGCCTCGTTGGCGCCTTCCGGCTTGATTTTGAAGCCCATCACAATGCTGGCGACCACCGGAATGATGAACACCAACACCATGGCAATGACCATATGACGCTGATGATTGATGCACCACACCAACGCCAGGAACGCTTCCGTAGGGAAATGAACGATGCGCTTGGACTGCAGAATCTGCGCAAGATCAGTGAAATGCGAGACAAACAGCAGCGCAATCAGCAGCAGCACGGCCGTGGTGAACGACCAACGAATCGCAGTGGAACGCATCGTACGGAAAATCAACGCTGCAACAATCGCAGTGGCCGCACCCAATGCGAAACCAAGCGCACGAAGCAGCATATCCGAAGTGAAGATCGGATCTCCTGGCTCCACGAAAATCGTCAAACGCAAAATAACATCAGGCAACGCACGGAAGGTGGTGGCGGCAATCGCAAGAGCGCCAATCGCATTCGCAATATCGAGCAACGCGCGATGATCATGCCAATTCGTAGTGATGCGACGTGCGAACAGCACAACAACGAACACTGCGATATCGAAAATCACACAACACCACAACGTGGGGTAATTGACGAACGTACGCTGATTGATCATCGCGGATGCACGCAACGCGGCGAACACAATGGCACCCGCGAATCCAATAATGAAGCCCGCAAGACGCCAGTACGCGCTCAACGGCTTGTCACGCCCCTCACCGACCGTGAGCATCACGTTCAGCGCCATAATCAGCAAAGCCGGTGCCAGCGTTCCCTGCAACACCGTGACGTACTGCGTCAGCATCTCACACCTTTCGTTATATATCCCTGTCAAAGCCTAGTGAATTCGGCACACAAAAGGAACCCCCTTACCAAGATTCCCCCAAAAGCGCGTTATCTCCCAAAAGCGTATCCCCTCAAACGCAAGAGAGCGGTTGCTTGGATGGTTGTTCGACCGTAGGCTCGGCCAACCGGCCTTGAGTGCGTCGAACGACTATCCAGGCAACCGCGAACGCCGTACCCATATTCGCGCTACTTGCATACGTTTCGCGATACGTGAACGGCGTTAACCACGAGTTGAATCTCAACATGAATTCAGGCTTACATCCAAACCATTTCGCTTGGCATGTGCCGGAACTCACGTTTCAGATCACCACTCCTGCGGGGTGTAGTTCCACTCCGGGAAAGTGACCTCGAGCGGCTCGGTCCAGAAGCGGCCCTTAACGCCGGTTTCCGGATCAACATGCAGCATCCAACCCTTCTTCTCCGGAGATTCGATCTTCAGCACGAGCTTGTAGGAGCCAGCCTCGTCGAGCTTGACGTTGGCGCCGTAGTGCGGGCCGTCGGAAGCGTTCATCTGCATGAAGGTACCGGAACCAACGGTCTCGTTGTTCGCGTTGTTGATGATCTCGTAGTTCACGGTGAGGTCCGGCACGAAGTCGCCCTTGCCATAGCCGAGCTCGGTGCCCTTCTCGTTGGCATGGATGTCGGCTTCCAGGTGGAAGGAAGCGTCGGCAGCCTTCAGGCCCATACCGGACGGTTCCATATCGATCGGCTGGAAGTACACGGCGTTGACGGTCAGAGCGTCAACATCCTGATCGGAGTGCTTCTCGTCGACCTGAATCTCTTCGAAGCCGGCGCCGTTGCTGTCATCAGCGCTGGAATCGCTGGATTTGTCGGTGGTGTCCGAAGTGGAGGTGTCGGACTTGGCATCGGATGCGGAATCGTTGGAATTGCCGCATGCGGACAGGGAGAAGGCCATAGAGCCTGCCAACAGGATGCCGAGCAGGGCGGCGATCTTCTTATTCTTCATTGTGTTCTCTTCCTTTTCTTTGGTTCCTTGAGGAACGTTGGAAACTTATGGAAATCTCTAAATCTTTACTTGTGATTATTGATTGGCGCTTACTTAGCCTGTTCCGCCTGCGCGGCCAACTTCATCCTGTGTTTCTTGATGAAACCGACCACGAACAGCACAACCACCGCGATCGCGGCAATCACCTGCGCCGTGATCGTTTCGACGTACGGATACAAGCCGATCCAATCGTTAGTTGGCACGCTGCTCAAGTAGGTGCCTTCAATAAGATCACCCTCGATGAGCGCATGGATGCCGCCACCCGCGAAAATGACAACCAGCACGGCCATCACAATCGAAGTGACGAGGAAGAACGGGCCGATCGGAATCTTCACCGAAGTGAATCGCAGAATCAGGAAGATAACGATCAGCACCGCGGCGGCGGCCAGACCGCCAACCCACATGCCGTGCGCATCCTGGCTCATGGAGTAGATGGACTCGTAGAAGATCACCGTTTCGGCGCCCTCACGGAACACGGCGAGGAAGCTCAGCATGGCAAGCGAGGTGATCATGCCCAAGCCCAGTCTCTGACCGGATTCGACCTTGCTTTGCGCGCCGGCCACAGCCGCTTCGGTCTTGTTCCTGATGTAGTTGTTCCACGCTTCCACGGAGCTCTTGTTGAGCATCCAGTTACTGGTCCACAGCAGCATGAGAGTGGCGATCAGCGCGCACACGCCTTCGGAAATCTCCTGAACCGGGCCGGAACCGCCGAACAGGAACGTAAAGAGTACGGCGACCAAACCGGAACCGGCCAGACCTGCGACCACGCCAAGGTAGATCCACCTAGTGAAACGCTTGTTGCCGGACTTCACCAGATAGGCGATCACTGCGGCCACCACCAGCAGCGCTTCGAGGCCCTCACGGATCAGAATGAGGAACGCCTGGCCGGCGGAGCTGGTGACGAGCTTGGTGAAGCCGTTGACATTGCCGGACGCGCCACCGTCCAGGGTGGCCGCGTCTTTCACAAGCCAGCTTTTCAAATCGTCGACATGCTGCTTGATTTCCTTGTCGGAACCGCCGTCGCGCATGATCTTACGAGTCATCTTGAACTGGTATTCGACCTGCGAAACACGATCGCCGGAAATCACGTTCATCACGTTCTTTTCGAAGCCGAGCTTCTCGTAGTACTGGTAGTAGGCGTTGTTGACCAGCGTGGCACCTTCGTCGCCCTTGCCGGCAGCGGCAGCCTCGTATGCCTGGTCGAGAATGACGGTCATTTCGCTGGCAACCTCACTCCACGTGCGGTCGCCTTTGCCTTTGGATGAATTCTTCTTGGCCGCGTCGAGCTTCTTGCGCTCTTCCGCGGTTTGCGCGGCACGCTGCTTCGCATATTCCTTAGGATTGGCGAGGTCGGCGTTCGCGTCAAGCGTTTGCGCGGTTGCGTTGATTTCGGCGGTCAGCGCGTCGATTTTGGCTGCGATGGCGTCGCCTTGGTCCTGCTGGTAGGCAAGACCTTCAAGATCGGTGAATTGCTGCAGCAGTTCCTTCTGCTTGTCGGCACTGATGGTGTCGTTGACGACTTTCGAGAAGTTGGATGCGTCGTAACCGATCCAATGCGCGGTCTGGAAATCGGTGCCAGCCTGACCGTAATTGCCGTCATTGTAGTCTTTTTCGGCAGTCGCAAGCTGGTCTTCGATGTTCTTCGCAGCGGCAGTCCAGGAATCAAAATTCGTTTGACCGTCATCGGCGGCAATTGCCGGCTGCGGAACTGCGGTAGTCGCAAAAAGCGTGGTCAACGCGATCATCAATGCCGCAATGAACGCGACAAGGCGACCGGACACACTTGTAGCCCGCTGCGTATCGCAGGATGACATAAGACCGCTTCCTCTCTCAGCCATTCACAATCCGATTCACGAGTGCGCCACCTTTGCCATACGCACAGTGCGCACCGACTTCACAAGATAAAACGAAAAAAATCGAAAGAACAGTCTTGATTTTTTGGCAGTTTTGTTGTAGAAACCTTTAAAATGGCGGAATTCCGCCATTCTTCTTTTCTGTAATCCGCGCGAGTCGTCTCACATAGTGATTTTTTGAGGCGCTTTCGCCGTTCCTCTCCATGCATATTCGTGCGATTGGAAGATTCGGGAATTGGGGGATTTGGGATGGAGCTGGACTTTCTGACCTCACGATTCCGCCCTGGTGACCTCACGATTCCGAAAAAGCAACGAAAAACAAAATCGTGAGGCCAGCGGGCGCATGGACGGAATCAGGATTCGAGCACGTCAAGCACCTTGCGTTCGTTGTAGAACGCGAACACCACACCGCCGATGCCGCACAATACCGCGGCGCAAACAGCCGCAATGCGATAGCCGGCGCCCGACGCCATGCCAATCGTGCTCACGCCGGTAAACAGCAGCATCGCCACCGACTGACCCATCTTCATCGCAAACGTGCGAGCCGCATAGAACATGCCCTGACGATCCTGACCGGTCGTTTTCGAGCTCGCGTCGGCAATATTCGCAACAATCGCCTGCGGAAGAATGCCGAACGCGGCCATCGGAATCGCGCCGACAATCGAGAGAATCAAGCCCTGCGCCATCGGCGGAATCGCAGCGAGCAGACCGGAGCCAAGCGCGCCCGCAAACGCGAACGCACATGTGAAAATAACGAAAGCGACCAGCAGAATCCGCTTCTTGCCAACACGATTCGCCAATACATTCACCGGCATGTAGAACAGCACCGACACTGCGGTCATGAGCACGAAATAGATGGTGGTCGTGGTCTCGGGAAGTTTGAGCAGGCTCGTCACGAAGAACGGCAAACCAGTCTGGAATGTAGTGATCGCAACCCAATAGACCACGTCGGAGCAGACGAACTTGCGGAATTCGCCGTCGCCGAACGTCTGCTTCAACGATTCGATGGTCGATTCGGACGTGGGCTGCGACTTGACGTAATCGCGTTCCTTGATGGTGAGCGGCGGAACCAGCATGCACACGAATGCGATGGCCGCCATGATGGTGAACGTCAAACGAATGGCGTTCACACGCCCCAAGCCCGGCACGAAACCAGCCCAAATCACCGGTGCCACGTATGCAATGGCGGTGCCGGCCACCCACGTGAACGAAATGGCGGTGGAGATGGTGAGCTGCTGTTTGGAATCGTGACCAAGCTCGGCGATCAGCGCGTTGTAGGGCGTGCAGTAGAACGTGAGCGCGATATAATAGCCGATCACCGTGACGAACAGGAACGCGCCGTTGATCCAGCTCGTATCGTTGATTGGACTCCAAAACACCAGCACGGTGACGAGGGCGAGCGGAAGGGCCGCAAATTTGAGGAACGGCATGCGACGACCGGATTTTGATGTGCAACGGTCGGAAAGACTTGCCACGGCCGGATCCACGAATGCGTCGAAGAAGCGGGCGAACGCGGTGATGCCGCCGACTACGGTCACCACGCCGAGTACGGCAAGGCCTTGCGGTACGAACACGGTTTGCCCTTGCGAGATGGTTTCGTTGTCAGGCTGGTAGAAGTAGACGAGCCAATTCGAAATAATGCCGGAAAGTAGCGCCCAGCCGAATTGGCCGACGGCGAAAGCCCAGACTTTGGGCATCGGCAGGCTCTTCACCGTTTTTGTTGTGCGCGTGGCTGCACTTGCATTCTCGACGTTCCCCATATCAACCTCCATGTTGACGCTCTGCCGGCAACTGTACCATGCGCCCCATCGCGAAAGTCCCATTCCCCCCAGTATCTGGAGGAAATGGGCGTGTAGCATCGGAGGCATGGATTCTTTGACGCAACGCTTGCCGTTTGTCATGGCGTTTTATAGGGCGCTCGGCACCGGTATGGTGATTTCCGCGGATTCGCCGATCGACGACAAGGTGCGTTCCGCAATGGAATCGCTCATTGAGGATTACGAACGCGTGCTGTCTCGATTCCGCAATGATTCGCTGATTGCGGCGATCGGCAAGGCCGAGCATGGCGGAAGTTTCGATTTTCCGGATTGGTGCGCGCCGCTGTTCGATCTGTATGATGCGCTATTCTCCGCCACTTCCGGCGCGATTGATCCGTGCGTCGGCGAGGATTTGACCCGACTTGGATACGATGCGTCGCTGAGTTTCACGGTTACGCAAGATGCGCCCGAACATTTGGGCGCATTGCGCGGACGCGCCGTTTGGGGACGCGATGTGACCCGCCACGGAACCACATTGGTAACGCATGAGCCGGTGCAGTTGGATTTCGGCGCATGCGGCAAAGGCTATCTTGTCGATCTGCTCGGGCGCATGCTGCAGTCGTCACAATTCGTGATTGATGCGGGAGGTGATTTGCTGATTCATACGGAACAGCCTATTTCCGTCGCACTTGAGGATCCGGAAGATCAGTCCCACGCAATCGGAATCGCACATATTGCGAACGGAGCGTTGTGCGCAAGCGCACCCAGCCGACGCCATTGGAACGTGGCAGTCAACGAGCGCACCCAAATCGCCATTCATCATCTGCTCAATGCCATCGACGGACTGCCCGCGCAACAAACCGAAGCCAGCTGGGCATACGTTCCAGCAAACGCAACGCTCAATCTTGCACGCGACTACCCCACCGCCGTTGCGGACGGCCTGGCCACGGCCCTGTTCGTTTCCGACGTGGCACAACTGCAACGCACGTTCGATTTCACATACGCAACATTGGACGAATCCCGCCAAATCGCAGTCAGCCGCAACTTCCCGGCCGATCTCTTCCTGCGATCCGCATAACAGCCGAATACCAGCCGAAATAAACAAAGACCGCACGTCTTTGGGGACGTGCGGCTCCTGTGAATCAGCCAGCCAGAACGGCGAATCAGTCGGTGAGGGCGAACTGGCTGTTGTAGATGTCGGCGTAGAAACCGCCTTTGGCGAGCAGCTCCTCATGCGTACCGCTTTCCACGATGTCGCCATGGTTCATGACCAAAATCATGTCCGCATCGCGGATGGTGGACAGACGGTGCGCGATCACGAACGACGTACGGTCCACGGTCAGCGCGTCCATGGCCTTCTGAATCAGCTCTTCCGTACGCGTATCGACCGAAGAGGTGGCCTCGTCGAGAATCAGAATCGGCGCATCCTCAACCATGGCTCGCGCAATGGTGAGCAACTGCTTCTGACCCTGCGAAAGCGTGGCCTTGTCGTCAAGCACTGTGTCATAGCCATTCGGCAGCGACATGATGTAGTGGTGCAGCCCCACGGCCTTGCATGCGTCCTCGATCTGCTTGTCGGTGACGTCCGGCTTCGAATACGCGATGTTTTCACGCACTGTTCCACGGAACACCCACGTATCCTGCAATACCATGGAGAACTGGTCATGCACGTTCCAGCGTGGCACGGACTTCGTATCCACACCATCAATCGCAATCGAACCGCCCGAAATCTCATAGAAACGCATCAGCAGATTCACCATCGTGGTCTTGCCGGCACCGGTCGGACCAACAATCGCAACCTTCTGACCGGACTTCACCGAAGCGGAGAAATCGTTGATGATCGTCTTGCTCGGATCGTAACCGAACTTCACATGACTGAACTCAACGTCACCGCGCACCGGTTTGCCGTTCACGCCGAGCAGCGCCTGCTTGTCGGATTCGTCGGCCATCTCCGGCTCTTCAAGGAAGCTGAACACGCGCTCGGAAGCGGCCGCGCAACGCTGCAGGTTCTGGAATGCCTGCGCGAACTGGGAAAGCGGCTGGGTGAACAGTCGAATGTACATCATGAACGCAACGATCACACCAAACTCGATCTTGCCATCCATCGCAAGCACAGCGCCAACCACGCACACAACCACGTAGCCGAAATTGCCGACGAAATTCATCAACGGCATCATCAGGCCGGAAAGGAACTGGCTCTTCCATCCCGAATCGTACAAATCGCCGTTGTACTTTTCGAACGCGCGAATCGAATCAGCCTCGCCGCAATACGCCTTGACCACGGTGTGGCCGGCGTACATCTCTTCGACGTGACCGTTGACATCGCCCAATGCGATCTGCTGACGGGAGAAGTACTTCTGCGAAACCTTCATGATCGCGCCCATGATGAGCAGGCCAACCAGGCTGGAAGCGATGGCGCACACCGTCATGATCACATTGTTGTAGAACATCATGACGAGCGCGCCCACGAACAGCGTGACCGACGTGATCAGCGAGCCGACCGACTGGCCGAGCGTCTGGCCGATGGCGTCCACATCGTTGGTGATGCGGCTGAGCACATCGCCATAGCTGACCTTGTCGAAATACTTGAGCGGCAGCTTGTTGATCTTCACGCTGATGGCTTCGCGCAGCTCCTGTGCGGTGCGCTGCGTGACGTTCGCCATCATCCAGCTTTGCACGTAGCACAGCACCGCGTACCCCACATACAGCGCCACCAGCAGCCATGCGATGTGTGTGACCGCGTCCATGTCGATCGCACCGAGCACCGGCTCGCCGTTGACCAGCGCAGGCAGGCCTTTGGCGATCTCGTTGGTCATGTCCTTGAGCTTGTCTGGGCCGACGATCTGGCATACCGTGCCGATCGCGCCCAATACGAGCGCCACAATGATGGCGGGAATGTAGCGACGACAGAAATGCATCAGCTTCTTCATCACACCGCCGAAATCCTGCGGCTTTTCAGCGGCTCTGCGGCCGCGTCCCATAGGTCCTCCTGGCATATCAGCGACCCTCGCTTTCGTTCAATTCGCTTTCGACGGACGGCTTGCCGGTTTCAATCGGTTTGCCGGTTTCGCCCGGCAGCTTGCTTTCGCCCGACTTGCCGCCGTTCAATTCGTCTTCGCTCAGCTGAGACTGCGCAATCTGACGGTACACATCGCAGTTTTCCAGCAGTTCGCTATGCGTGCCTTGGCCGACCACCTTGCCGTCGTCGAGCACCACGATGCGGTCGGCGTCCATAATGGTGCCGATGCGCTGCGCGACAATCAGTTTGGTAGAATCTTTCGCTTCCTTGGCGAGCGCGTCGCGTACGGCACGGTCGGTTTTGAAATCAAGTGCGGAAAAGGAATCGTCGAAAATCAGGATTTCCGGATGACGATAGACGGCACGTGCAATCGACAGACGCTGTTTCTGCCCGCCCGACACGTTCGATCCACCCTGCGAAATCGCGGAATCGTACTGCTTTTCCTTGGTTGCGATGAATTCGGTCGCCTGTGCAACTTCACATGCGTTGCGCACGTCGGCGCGCTGTTCCGAAGTGAGTGTGCGATGCTCGTTTTGCGTTGCGATCAGCTCTTTTTCGCGCTTTCTGCCGGCCGCGGTCGAAGTATCGGCCATGTTGACGATGCCGGTATCGGTGGTGTCGAGCGGATTGTCGCCATAGCTGACATTGGATGCGATCGTTCCTTTGAACAGGAAGGATTGTTGCGGCACATATCCGATTTTGTCTCGTAATGCCTTGAGCGTGTAGTCGCGCACGTTCACGCCGTCGACGAGCACCTCGCCTTGCGTCGCATCATAGAAACGCGGCACGAGGTTGATGAGCGAGGATTTGCCGGAGCCGGTGGAACCGATGAACGCCACGGTTTCGCCCTTCTTGGCGGTAAAGTTGATGCCTTCGAGCATGGCTTCGCGCGAATCCGGGTAAGTGAAGCACACGTTGCGGAATTCGATTTCGCCCTGCTTGCCTGCTTCGCCGGCGTCGCTGCGGGTGCCGTCGGTGATCAGCGGCTCGGTGTCGAGCACTTCGAGCACGCGCTGTGCGGACACGTCCGCTCGCGGCCACAGCACGAACACCATGCTCATCAGCAGGAAGCTCATGATCACCTGCACGGAGTAGCTGGAGAACACCACCATGTTGGAGAAGGTGGTGAGCTTGTCGGCCGCGTCGGCGGCGTCGATCAGGTAGGCGCCGATCCAGTACACGGCAAGCATAAGACCGTTCATGATGGTGTTCATCAACGGCATCATGAAGGCCATGGCACGGTTGGTGAACAGCTGGGTGTCGGTGAGTTCCTTGTTGGCCTTGGTGAACTTGGCTTCCTGGTAATCCTCGGCATTGTAGGCGCGCACCACGCGCAGGCCGGTGAGGTTCTCGCGCGCCACAAGGTTGATGTTATCGGTCAGTCGCTGCATGGACTTGAACTTCGGCATGACGAGAACCATGAGGATCGTAATGGAGACCAGCAGCACCACTACCGCGATGCCGGTGGCGAGCGTCCATTCGAGACCGTCTCCCGCAATCTTGCAGACGGCCCAAACCGCCATAATCGGCGATTTGACAATCATCATCAATCCCATGGTGATGAACATCTGAATCTGCGTAATATCGTTCGTGGAACGCGTAATCAGCGAGGCTGTGGAGAATCGGCTCATTTCAGCCGGTCCGAACGATTCTACCTTGCGGAATTCCATGGAACGCAGACGCTGGCTGAACGATGCGCCGATGCGTGCCGCGAAATAGCCGGTGACGATGGCGCATGCTGCCGATCCAAGCGAAATAAGCAGCATTTTGCCGCCGGCGATCCAAATATCGTGCATTTCACTGCCGGGGGTTTCCACGAGGGTGGTGATGTCGGACATGTAGTCCGGCAGGGTCAGGTCAAGCCAGATCTGCCCGACGATGCTGACCAGTGCAATGAGCATCTGGCCTATCTCCGCTTTGGAGAGGTATCGCATAATGCGGAACATGCTTGGATCCCTTCTCTTGTGTTGCGTTTGAAGTTTTTGCGATTGATGGATTGGTTGGATCAACTACATGAGTTGATCGAATTGCGATTAATGATTTACATAAGTCCTATTGAATTGTCTTACGATATTTAATTACTTACAGTGTAAGACAATCTCATATTTCTGTGTATTTGCTGAGAGCGATTCTTCTCAGCTCGGTCGCGCGCGGCCAACATATACCATTCGCGACACACTCGAGGCCGTTTGGCCAAGCTTACAGTCGCGAACGGCACATGTGAGGCGCACGCTTACGTGGTAGGCAGTCCCTACGCAGGATCTTCAGATTCGGCTTTTGCGAAGGCTTGCTTTACTTCTTCGGCGGTGGGGCGGGGCTGGCCAGGGATGCAGATGGTCACGTATGTGGCAAATTCCTCGGTAAGATCCACGAATTCGCGCGTGCGACGCTCCCCCATCTGCGAAAAGACCCAGCAGACGGCGTCGCGCATATCCTCGCGCTGCTGCTTGGCCTTCGCCCGCCCCTGCTCGGTAAGATTCACATGCACAATGCGTCGGTCGTTGGGATCGACCTCACGCTCGATCAGACCCTTTTTTTCCAACGCAGCCAACAGCGTGGAAATCCTGCCCGACGTGACCTTCAACGCGGTAGCCAACTGCGAAGGCGTTTGCGCGCCCTTGAACTCAAGCTCGCGAATAATGAATGGCTCGCCCTTGGAATCACGCGACATCGCCTGCTGCATCTGAGACTTCTTACCCCAGACCACTTTCATCAGCTTGTCAAACGACTCCCGCTCGAAGCCCACGCTTCACCTCGCCTTATTCGATGCCCATCAGTTATGTCTCGATAATATCTTTTACTGTAAACATTTTTCGATCGCAACGTGCAAGTACAGGAAAACGCCCAAAAAGGAAACGATAATCAGCAAGGAAGCATCGCAAGCTCTTCTTGAGTGAGCTGAAGTTGCGTTGCAGCGAAGGAATCGTTGATTTCCTGCGGATTGCGAGCGCTGGGAATGGTGAACAGACGTTCGTAACGGGTCAATTCCCACGCCAGCACCACACGCTGGTAGGAGCAACCACGTTGCGCGGCAACCGTGCGGAACGGATCGTACGCGCTCTGATCGAACGTATCGAGGAATCCGCCGAGCGGCGACCAACAGACGAAAGCGAGCCCCAATTCGGCGCAATGCTCCATCGTATGTTCCGGATCGGGATGCGACGGCGAGAACTGGTTTTGCACGGCGACCAAGCCGCTGCCGATAATGCCGCGCGCAAGATCGATCTGCTCGTTATTCACACGGGAGATGCCCGCATATTTGATCACGCCTTCGTCGAGCAGCTGCTTCAACGCGCCGCATTGGTCTTCGTAAGGCACCGCGGGATCGGGGCCATGCGAATACAACAGGTCGAGCGTATCGACGCCCAAGTGCAACGCGGACTCCTTGGCGTCACGAATCATGGTTTCGGGGCGCGAATCCGCCATCCACCCGTATTGACTGCCCGCCGCCTGCAAATGCTGGCGTTCCTCGCCAGGCCGACGGCTGCATCTCTCAGAATCCCGCCCCTGAGTGTCCGATTCTGGTGAATCGGACATCTGTGCCCCAAATCCGGCACCCTGTTTGTCCGATTCTCCAGAATCGGACACAGGAGCAACAAAAGCGGGGACCTCCATGGTGCGTCGATAGCCGGTTTTCGTGGCGACCAGCACTTCATCTCGGGGGCCATTCCACGAAGTGAGCGCATCACGCACCAACTTTTCGCCGTAGCCAAGGTCTTCCGCAGTGCCGGTGCCAGGCTCGCTCGGCAGATAATATGACCAAGCCGTGTCCAAATAGCGAACACCCGCGTCCAAACCGGCATGAATCGTACGAATCGCGGTATCGCGATCCGGGCGCCCCTCAATCGCCAAAGCCATCGTTCCCATACCAAGCCGAGGAATCGCAAATCCTGCCAACTCGCCGTCCATCATCATCTTCCCCTTCCTTGCAAGCACTCAGCCGATTCGCACATGTTCACATCAAGACTAACCCAACGTGAACCGGCGCAAGCTTGTCGGGCGCGTGCGCGAAGATGAAGGCACAACCGAACGGGAGCCGAAAGGCTGAGAGGGAGCTCATAGAGCTTCGACCGAGGACTTGATGCGGGTAATGCCGCCGTAAGGAGACGGGTTGTTCACGCCGCAAGACGTATCTCATCTTCCGTTCGCGATAACCGAATATCGCGTGATTAGGGTCACGGAGGGGCGCACCACCTCATAGGGTACGGTTCCTTCGGCGACCCTTTTTTCGTACCAACCTCGAGTGCCCGATTCTGCAGAAACGGACGCACAAGCGGCTCGAACAAGCGCCTACGTGTCCGATTCACCAGAAACGGACATCCGTGGACTGAAATAGATGCCGTGCGTGTCCGATTCTGCAGAATCGGACATTTAAAGACCAACAATGAACCTCCGGATGTCCGATTCACCAGAAACGGACATTTGGAGTGCAGGAAGCATGTGTCACGACAGACACAGAAGGGAACCGCAATGATCATCAACGGTAAGGAAGAGAACATCGCCACGCCGATCACCGTGGCCGAACTGATCGAAAGCAAGGGCCTGCGCGCCGACCGCGTGGCTGTCGAGCTCAATGGTGAGATCGTGCCTCGCACCCAGCGTGCGCAGACGCAGCTCAAGGGCACCGATACGTTGGAAATCGTCACGTTCGTGCAGGGCGGCTGAACCACTTTCAAAATTTCTTGCGATTACGACCGGCACGATGCACGCGTAACAATCGCAAGAACATACAAAACACAACCAACCCGGCAAAAACAACGCACGAACGGAAAACGAGAATACGAGAATACGAGAACAACCATGACTTTTGAACCATCCGCATCGCAGGCGCAGATCGACGCCCGCCAGCACGCTTTCGACAACCAGCCCGACCCGACCACGCTCGTCAGCCACGAAGAAATCCGTGCGGCCCTGCTCGACCGTCATACCGCAGCCACGCAAGACAAGCTCGACGCGGCGCACGTGGCCATTTGCGGCTGCGGCGGCCTCGGATCGGCCATTGCGGTGGCGTTGACCCGCATTGGCGTCGGTCACCTGCATTTGATTGATTTTGATCGCGTGGATATGACGAATCTGAATCGTCAGCAGTATTTTTGAAGGATCTTGGGCAGTACAAGACGGAAGCATTGCGCAGTAACTTGCGTCAGATCAATCCTTTTATCGATATCACCATCGATACCGTGAAAGTGACCGACGAGAACGTGCCGACGCTGTTCGACAATGAGGATATTATTTGCGAAGCGTTCGACGTGCCGGAAAACAAGACGATGCTGGTGAATGCCGTGCTTGAGAATCTGCCGAACAAGAAGCTGGTGAGCGCTTCTGGAATGGCGGGATTCCGCAGTTCCAATTTGGTGAATACTCGTCGCGTTTCGAAGAATTTCTACTTCTGCGGCGACGGCGAAACCGCTCCGGTGCCGGGCGCTGGTCTGATGGCACCGCGCGTGGGTGTGGTCGCCTGCCATGAAGCCAATATGATCACTCGCTTGATTCTCGGCGAAGAAGACGCCTGACAGCGAAACGCAAACACAAACGCAATTGCAATCGCAAATCGCAACGAATGACACAACACTAATCGCATAGTAAGGATTAACCATGAGCACCGAAAACACGATCACCACCGCGGAAAAGGACTTCGCGGCGGCACCGAACGCCACACTTGACGAGCTGGTCGGCACCACCACGAACACCGCACTGCTGCCGGAACCGGATGCGCACGCATATGACGAAATCGCCACCGGCGACGCCGATCCATTGATCCTCGGCGGACACAAGTTCACCAGCCGTTTCATCCTCGGTTCCGGCCGCTACGATCTGAACCTCATCAAGGCGACCATTGAGAACGCGGGCACGCAGATCGTCACCATGGCGTTGCGTCGCTGCCGTACCACCGAGAACAATCTGCTCGATTACATTCCGAAAGGCATCACCATGCTGCCGAACACGTCCGGCGCACGCAATGCCGAGGAAGCGGTGCGTATTGCACGTCTCGCCCGCGAAGTGTGCCAGACGGACTTCGTGAAGGTGGAGATCGAACATGAGGCGAAGTATCTGCTGCCCGACAATGAGGAAACCATCAAAGCCACGAAACAGCTGGCAAAAGAAGGCTTCGTGGTCATGCCGTACATGTTCCCCGATCCGATTGCGGCGAAGCGTCTTGAAGACGCGGGTGCGGCTTGCGTAATGCCGCTGGGCGCGATGATCGGCTCGAATAAGGGTCTGCGTGCACGCGATTTCATTGAAGTGATCATCAAGAACTCCAATGTTCCGGTGATCATCGACGCTGGTATTGGCCGTCCGAGCCAGGCTGCGGAAGCCATGGAAATGGGCGCGGACGCGGTGATGGCATACACGGCCATCGCTTCCGCCGGCAATATTCCGCTGATGGCACGCGCGTTCAAGAAGGCGATCGAAGCGGGTCGTGAAGCGTATTTGTCTGGCTTGGGCAAGGTTACGGAAGATCATGCCGTGCCGTCCAGCCCGACGAACGAGGCCGACTACATCGGCTGATTTGCACTGGATCCCGTAATGGGGATTCGCGCAAAGACCATGCTGAAAGGGGCGTTTGCCGAACGTACGTGATGCACTCACGTTCGGCAAACGCCCCTTACTTGTATCCTGCGTTACCTGCAAACGTTACTGCTGCAAGGCTTCCTTAAGATCGCGATTCTGGAATCGTTCGTGTAGCAGGCAATATCCGCCAAACGCAACCAGCCAAATCAGACCGGCAATCGCAGAACCAATCGTGTCCGTCGACAGGAACAACGTGACATACACGAGCACAAAGAACGTGATCGCAATCCAATCAAACACCTGCCAAGCGGGCATGACGAAACCGTCCGGTAGAAAATCGCTGCTCTGACGATACCTGTGGTGGGCGAGCATCGTCAGCACGTAAATGAAAATCACCACAGCGCTGGCGGCCGAAGCGAATAGCACGAACGCGCCGGAAATACCCGGAATCGCGTTGATGATCGGGGAGAACAGAATCATGCAACCCGAAGCGACGATCGCCTTCGCAGGCACCTTGTGGTCGGAAACCTCAGCCAAACGCGCCATCGCAGGCGACTCGGAATCCGAAGCAAGCTGATACAAGTGACGACCGGCCGAATAAATCAGCGAATTCAACGCCGACGCGGCAGCCGTAATCACCACGAAGAACACCAGGGCGGCGGCCCAATCAAGACCCGCATATTTGAACACCATGATGAACGGCGAACCGAACGAGCCATCGGAATTCTCGTGAAAGTTACGCCAGGGCACAATAGCCATGATCGCGATCAGCGCGCCCACGTAGAAGATCAGAATACGCATGATCAGCTCGTTCACCGCCTTCGGCAGCACCTCGCGCGGATTCTGCGTTTCCGACACCGTGACACCCACGAATTCGATGAGCTGGTAGGCGAAGAACACCATTTGGAAGCTCATGAAGAAGTTCATCCAACCGTTCGGCGCGAGCTGGAAGCCGTCGGTGATATTCGTAAGGCTCACCGTGGCACCCGACACCGTGCCGTCCACGCCTTCGATGTGCGTGGCGGGGTAGCTGAAGCCGATGATCAGCATCACGATGGCGGTGACGATCAGACCGACGATCAGCGTGATCTTGATCATGGAGAACCAGAATTCCGCCTCGCCGAACACTTTCACCGCAATCAGATTGATGCCGGTGAGCGCTACGAGGAAGCACAGTTCGATCAACCACTTCCACGAGTTCAGGTCTATGCCGAATGTGCCGAAGAACGTTACGAAATATGTGCTTACGGCGGTGATTTCGGTCATGCCGGTCAGAATGAGCACGATCCAATACGTCCAGCCGGCGAACTTGCCCCACCCGCGGCCGAGATAGCGCGTGATGAAGTTGATGAACGTGTGCTGGCTAGGATCGCTGTACATCATTTCGCCGATGGCACGCATCAGCAGGAACATGATCAGGCCAACGCCGATGTACACGAAAATGATGCTCGGGCCGGTCAGTGCGATCGACTTGCCGGAGCCTAGGAACAGGCCGGTGCCTATGGTGCCTCCGATGGCGATGAACTGGACATGGCGGTTTTTCAGGCCTCGCTCCATTTCATTGCTCTGGTCGAGGCTTTCGACGGATTTGATGTGCGCGGCGCTTGAGCCCGCGGAATTGGTGTTCTCGGAAGTCATAATGTTCACTACCCTACCCCGCGAACCGCACATTGCGCCCGCCGAAGCTTTGTTTTTGGGCACGTACGCAGATTTTGCGGCACTGGCGCATCCCGTTTGTGGTCAACCGTGCCCATCCGACCACCTTATTCCCGTATTTTCGCCTCGCCATACCCCCCTGCCGCCCTATCTCGCCTATATATGGCAGATTCACGAGGTTGACCGCTACTTTCTCGCTTATATATGGCACTTGCTCACGGCAAAACACCACTTAGGGGGTACGTTTTGGGCGTATTTCCGCAGGCTGACTGCCATATATAAGCGAAATGGCTCATGACGCATGAGCAAATCTGCCATATAAGTGAGATACGCCCAACTGTCCGACACAAATCGCGCCTCGCTTGTCTGATTCTGCAGAAACGGACATCCACAGCACACTTTCAGTACTCCAGTTGTCCGATTCTGGAGAAACGGACATCCGCAACGCACTTTCGCCGCATTACTTGTCCGATTCACCAGAAACGGACAACTGAGACCCGTTTTTGCCTGTGTACTTGTCCGATTCTGCAGAATCAGACACTTACGCGGCATAACGATGGTCTGGGTCAGGCGGTGGCGGCGATTTGCCCGCGCAGTTCGGCGTTCGCGCGCTCCAGTTCGTCGATACGGCGTGCCTGCTGTTTGATGATGATGCTCGCGGTTCCCACGTCGATGCCGTCGTCGCCTTGCGCTTTGACGGGAATATGTTCCATCGTCCTGTTGGTGATGCTATCGAGGTTGCGCCTCATCACGAACGCATGCTCATACCGGTTGACGAGTTGCGCGATGATCTCGCTGTCGCTCATGTTGCCGCTGCCGGTCACGGATTTGATGGCCGACGTTTTCCAACGATCCACACACCGTTCGATGCGCTTGTATCCGATGAGATCCGGCGGAAGTCCCGCTTCCCGGAAGATTTTGGTTGGCGATTCGCCTGTCAAGTAGCGGATGGTGCACACTTGCTTGAACGAATCGGCGTAGGTGATGCGATTGCGCGTTACGTTGGCGACCGCTGGCAGTCCGCGCAATAGTTGGATTTCCTCGTCGCTGAATGCTCCCCCACCTCGTGCCATGACACCCGCCTTTCCACTGTTTTCATGGATGTGCTTGCGATTGTAGGGTGCCATTGTCGTGAGATGCCCCCACCTGCAACCCCTGCATGATTGCTTTGTTTGACGCATGTTTTGATGCCTGTTTTGCCACTTGCGGATGTTTTTCATGCCAGATTTCGCCGTTTGGTACCGGATTTCACCCGCTTCGCTCCCGTATTGCCCCGTGCAAAACCTTCACCCCTAAAAAGTATGGAAAGGCACGAAAAGACACGAAAAGCGGGCATCCACGGATGGTTTCCGCGAATGCCCGCTTATTTCGTTTTTTCGCTTATTGTTTCAGCGATTGAGCGCGTATCAGTGCACGCGCTGGCGCGACTTGAGTGCGACGGTAACGCCGGCACCTGCCACGAGCAGCGCCACCACGGTGAAGAGGGTCGTGCCCGCAGCACCGGTGAGCGGCAGCTGGGTGACGTTCTTCACGTTCTTGACCTGGTATTTATCGGAAGACTCCTTCGGAGCCAGGCCCCACACATCCGTACCCTTGAACTTGACCTCACCATTCTCAATGATGACATTGAACTTGGCCTTGAGGCTCTGCTGGAAGCCATTCGGAACCGTGGTTTCGTTGACTTCGTAGGTGCCATCTGCAAGACCCTTGAAGGTCACTGTGCCGGTCTTGTCAGAGGTGGCGGTGAACGAACCATCCACACCCGGAACGCGGATCGTGAACGTAGCACCGGCCAGCGGATTGCCTTGAGCGTCGGTCTTGGTAAAGGAGAACCCGCTATTGGTGATGGTAGTGCTGTCAGTAGCTTCAGCACCATTGTCGGAGAGCACGACCGCGTTAGTCACGGCCTTGCTGCCAGAGGCTCCCGCTTCAGTAACCTTGGCAGCATAGGTCACAGTAATGAGTGCACCTGCGGTCTGCTTCTGGATGGAACTGATGGTGACGGTGAAGGTGCCATTCTTGTTTTGGGCCACGGTGTAATCCGTACCCTTGTTCAGGCTCTTATCGCCGACCGTCACCTTAAGGGAATCGAAATCCACAGTCTGGCCAGCAGACGGGGTATCCGTGTAGGTGTAGCCGTAATCGCTGTAGTACTGCGTGTTCTGCGGCACCTTGCTCGTAATGGTGTATGTCACTTTCTGGCCAACGGAAGCGGTGATGACGTCCTCTCCATTCACCTTCTTGGTCACGGCAGTGGTCTGGTTCTTAATGGCCACAGTTGCCTCAGTGAGCGGATTCAGCACGCCATCCTTAACGTTACCGGAGCCAACGAGGATTGCGATAGACGGAGTGGCAGCTCCATTGGTGCCAACCGAGTAATCCGCGTCCACAAACAGGTACAGGCCTGCAGGGAGCGTCACAGTAGCGGAAGTGCCATTAGCGGCAGCACCCAAATCAACCTCTTCTGCGGTACCAAGCTTGTCAGTCGTGGTCTTCAGCGATTCCACAAACTTACGGGAAGCGCTATTATTCCATGCACCATCTGCAGAATTGTCCACAGACAGCACGCCTTCGGCGAGCGCCCAAGCCATCAGATCGCCGCCATCGGTCGGAACCGTCTTATTAGTGCCTGCAACAGCAGCTTCGAGCGCAGCCTTGATGCCGGAGTTATCCGTCACCGTGCCGGCAGTCTGCACACCGTACGTTGCATTGCTACCAGTGCCGTACTGCACGTAGTCAGCGATCTTGTAGGCGTCCAGCTTACGATTGGTCAGCTGCTTGGCGTCCTGAGCAGTGAATGTGAAATTCACATCACTCTTGACGACAGTGCCGCTGCCGTCGGCCTGTGCGCTGGTTGCGCCCAGGGCCATGCCGCCCAGCAACGTCGCAGCGGCGGCGATACCGGCGAAAAGTTTCCTCATCTTCATGAGAATCCCCTCTCCTTGTGTTGTTGATGTTGTGTTTGTTTCTGCTAACGGGATCCGAAGCCCAACATGCTCTGGATCCACAAAATTTGTGATGCACGGCTGGACTGCCCTGCGAAGGTTGGTAGGGCAGTCCAGCCCGAGGAACCGTCTCAGACGAGACGCTTCCTGCTGTTCCAGACGCCAGCCGCGCCAACCAGCAGTACTGCGAGTCCGCCGATCGAGCCGCCAACCAGCAGCCATTGACGATCCGTGGTTCCGCCCGTCAACGGCAACGCCGACACCGCCACATACGTATTGGTGAATGCGATCGGATCGCCGATTTTCTGCGATTCGGAAACGTTCTTGCCGTTGTCGTCGAGCAGTTTCGTCACGGATTTCACCGAAGCCGTCCATGCGCCGTTCGTTTCGGTAACGGCGACCACAATCTGGTATTTCGCGCCCGAATAGTGCAGGGCTGCGATATTGCCGTTGCCTTCCGTAATGGTGTACGTGTAGTCGGCTTTTCCAGCGTTGTAGGTGATGTCACCGAACGTTGCGGAATGCTGGCTATCCGGGGAATCAGCATCATAGGCGACCGTCACCTTGCACGACTGTTGCGCCTGTTGCGCGCAATCGGCCGGCAGCGGCGCGTTGCCGTCTGCGGTCAGTTCGAAATCGAACGAATCGCCTGCCTTCCAGTCGCGCCCCTCTAGGATTTTCTGCACGGTGATCACATTGGATAGCGTCGCGCTCTTCAACGTGTTGGTCAATGTGGCCGTCATGTTGCCGCCGTTGCCGTCACTCTGCCAGACCATGGCTTTGGTGAGGTCCACGCCGGTCGCGTTGCTCGCAGCATTGCCATACTGGTAGGAGACCGCGTAGCGGCTGTCTTCCGACGTTTCAGCCACGCTGTAGGTGTATCCGGGCTGCAATCTGCCGATCGTGGCCGTCCAATTATTCGACGCGTTCAACGTGATTGGATCGCCTACTTTTTCAGCCTGTGCGGCCGCTTCCCCGGTCTTCGTGCGCTGCAATTGGACCGTCACCGCGTCGCTCGCATGCTTGCTCGCACCGTCGGACCACACCTTGTTGATGGTGATTTGGCCAAGTCTGACTTGCACGACCGGTTTGGCATAGTCGAGCGTCTGTTGGGTGCATTCCGATTCCTGGTCGTTAACGGACGTGACCACGCAGTAGTTCAGATGCGCTCCGGCATTGGAGAAGTATCCTTGCTTTCCTGCGGATTCATTGCCGGTATTGGCTTCTCCCGTGTCCGGGTATTGCTGCTTGCTTGCGTAATCCGCATATGCGGCGTCGCTTGGTTTTACCTTGAAGGAAACGTCGATGGTTTCGTTTTTGTCGACGATCATGCCGTTCCTATTGTTGAATGTCACGGTAATCGTGCGATTGCCGTTGTCGTCGACGTTGTAGACGGCCGTATATCCGCTTACGGTTGTGCCATTGTTGGTTACCGTCACATATTGCGTGATATCGGCGCCGTTTGCCACATCGGCGAAATCGACCGGATCAACCCATTGAGACAGGGTGTCGGTGATGGAATACGCTCTGATTTTCGCGGTTGTGGTGATGGTGTTGTAGATCTGTTCGAATGCCTTCGTCAGATTTTCCGCGGACGTTCCGTCGTATTCCTTGCCGGTGACGGCGTTCGCTTCTTTGGCTAGGTCGCTCATCTTATTGGCGTCGGCCGAAACCTTCACCACATACAGGGCTGCGTTCCCGCGTTCGTTGGCTTCCGACAGAGCGGCCGCATAGTTGTAGCCGTAGCTATCGTCATCGCCCTCGCCGTGGATGTTTCCGTCCGAGCCGTCCGGGTCGGTTTTCCACTGGTAGGACTGGTCCAACCACTTATTGTTAGCCTCGCACTCCGCCTGTGTCCCGTATTCAGGATGGCTTTCCCATCCCTGACCGAACCCACTCCACTTGAAGCATCCGGAATAGGATGTGATTCTGAAGGTCGGATTGCCGTCAGACAGGAAGACGATATGCTTCTGCACACCGGAACGTCCCGACGACAGATCGTTCGCTGTTTTCAGGGCGTCTTCCCAGTTGGTTCCGCCATTTGGCCACGCACTGACGGCCGTGCCGATAGCGCCAGGGGAAGTCGTGAACTGCGAAGTTGTTCGCGCCCTGTCGCTGAACGTCACCACCGCCATCTGTACTTGCTGCTCAGCCGGAAGAGCGGCATTCGCGGCCGTCAGAAGCTTACTCGCCAAGGCCGTGGCAGCGTTTTTCGCATTCGTGTCACGGTTGCTGTTTTTTCATACTGCCGGACTTGTCAAGCACCAGCACAATATCGGCAGGCACCGCGGTCGTAACCGTGGACGACGAACTATCGCCGGACGCAGTCAAATGCAACGCATACTGATCACCGTCTCCACCTTCGATTTTGGCAATGCTTTTACTATTCGCAGGCTGCAAGGTGGAAGTGTCACCGGAAGGATTCTGGTCGTCTTCCGCAATGGCGGAAGACGTGGTGACGTAACCCAAGCCGCCAAGCATGGCAATCGCAGCGAGCGCCGCAACCATGCGTTGAACAAAGCCTCCCCTCGGCTTTGCCTCGTTGTGCGCATGTCTCATATGCATCCCCTTAATTCACGTCTCTCATCGAATCGCGCCACTGACTCGCCTGGAGCAATCCGACACTGCTTCAACCCTGAAAACTAAAGGAAATCAAACAATCGCGCGCACACCCTACGTGCGGGAAAGTCGGGGTTTGGCAACAGCGCAACAACAAAATCCCTGCAACACATTTCCTACGGCGCAATCACCCGACATCACAAAAGGAAAAACGTGCGAAAAGCGCGATTATTCACGCAAATGTAACCGAATCAGCCGCGCTTCGGCCACCAAGCAGCATGCCTGCGAATATGCCACGGCTTGCGTCGCAACCAAACCAACAACACGCCCACTACGAGAGTCGCAATACCTGTGATCGCACCAATCGCGCGGGCATCCTTCACCGCGTCGTTTTCGGCGGGAATCTCATCTGGAATGGCGGAACGTGTGGCCGAAACCAGCAGACGGTGCGTGTTGACGCCATACGGCGTGCAGGTCATCAGGGTCACGCGATCCTCACCGGGCACGATTTTCAGCTGCGACGTGTCGTTCGGCTCGATCACCGTGATACGGTCCACCTGATAGCCGAGCGTTCGACCCATCACTTCGATGTAGAAGTAGTCGCCGACACGCATTTCATCGAGCCGCGTGAACATGGCCGCCTCGACCAGTCCGCGATGCCCGGTGAGCACCGCATGCGTGCTCTTGCCGCCGACTGGCAGGCTGCTGCCGTACAGGTGGCCCGCGCCCGAAGCGAGCGCCGATTCGGAGGTGCCATGGTAGATCGGCAGTCTCACGGAAATTTTCGGAATGCGAATCGTACCCATCACGCCACCGCCGGAATCCAACAGACTCCGGTACTCCGCGTCCGCCGAACTGGCGCTTGCGGAACCGGCGTCCGCGCCTGTACCCGCACCACTCTGATTGTCCGATTCACCAGAATCGGACAACTGTGGTCCACTTTCACCCGCTTCATTGTCCGATTCACCAGAATCGGACACACTGGCACGCGATCCGCCGCGCACATCAGCGAACGGATCCTTCGCCTCACCCAAAATCGGCTGTCCGGATTCCGCAAGCCGCTTGTTATAGTCCTGGGCCGCGGCGAACGCGTCATCCGCCTGCGGATACGGCCAGCCCGCAACCGTCTGCGCGGATCTTACCGACGTTCCCGACAGATCACGCGCCGACCGATACTGCAACATCGCCGGAAAACCGCCAATACAGATCGCAGCGACAATCAACAGCGCCGCAATCGCACGCATCGCCAGCGTTTTGCCGCGAGCGTGACGTCGTTGACGCATTTCGTCGGCAACGTCAATCGCCTCTTCGAACGACGGAAAGCGACTTTCCAACGAAAGTCGACCACCCATCGGAGCCTCTTCGGGTGACGGCCAACGACCGTCATGCCATTCCGCCGTTTCCTCCATCTCACGCAACCGTGCCGTCACCCGACAAGCTTTCGCAGCACACGTTCCAGTTCGTCGATGCGCAACGCCTGTTTCGCGATCAATTCGTCGCATTGGTTGATGATGAGTTGCGCTTGGGCGAGCTTCGAAAGCGCATCCTGCGATTCCGTTGCCGACGATTGCGCATCATCGCGCATAAGATCATGATGCCGAATGACGCGCAGGTCGTCGCGGTCCACCCGCTTGCTGTTGCGGCGGTCTCGTTCCTCCTGCTTTTTCCAGCGTGCAATGCACCGCTCAATGCGTTTGTATCCGATGAGTTTCGGGTCGAGACCCGCCTCGCGGAAGATGGCGGCCGGCGATTCGCCCGCATTGTATCTGCACATGACTTCGATGCGGAAACTGTCGGCATACCGGATATGCGACGCGCTCACGCTTTCCACTGCGGGAAGGCTGGCCAAATACGCGCGCTCCTTTGCGGTGAATTTTCCATCAACCATTCTTCCCTCCCCCTATATTGCCTAAACAGCTTGGTTCAGAATCGTATCGGAGCTTTCCCATTGGCACCCTCGTTAAAACCCTCGAATAAAGCCCACCCTTCCCCCAATGAAAAGAAGGAGTTCCATCTTCAAAACAAAACAGTTCCGCCATTTTGCACAGATAGTAACGCTCATAGAATTACCCCCCCCCCCCCATAAAATTTACAAAAACTTAACCTTGCCCCAGAGTGCCCTTTGGCTCATCATGGGGCATCACGTCCTTGAACACCGTCATGCAGACTCACTAGGCTAGAAACATGACGCAAGAGCTCGTTTCATTGACTATCATCATGGCGGTGGCGGCCGTCAGCCCGATTGCGGCGCAGCTGATTCCAGGAAGGTTCATTCCACAAACTGTGCTGCTGCTCGTCACCGGAGCCGCACTCGGTCCGTACGGACTGGGCGTAATCGAGGTGAACGACGCCGTGAAACTCTTGAGCGAGCTCGGCATGGCGTTCCTATTCCTGCTCGCCGGCTATGAAATCGACCCGAAACGACTCGCCGGACATCAAGGCAAAGTCGGCCTTGTCACATGGATCATCACCTTGGGGCTCGCCGGACTCGTCGTGACCCTGCTTCCATTCTTCGCAAAGCAAGGCATCAACGGCATCGCCACGGTAATAGCACTTACCACCACCGCTCTCGGCACACTCATGCCGATTCTCAAGGAACGCAACCTCGAAGGCACCCCCATCGGCGACGCCATCATCTCGTACGGAACGTGGGGCGAACTCGGCCCAATCCTTGCCATGGCCATCCTGCTATCCACCCGAACCGGCTGGCAGACCATGCTCGTGCTCGGCGCGTTCCTTACCATCTGTCTACTGTGCGCAATGCTACCCACGAAAGCACTGAAAACCGGCCATCGCCTGTACCGTTTCCTTACGGAAAACGCGAACACGTCATCGCAAACGCTCATGCGACTGACCACATTCCTGCTCATCTTCCTTGTCACCATTTCTGCACTGTTCGAACTTGACGCGGTGCTCGGCGCGTTCGCCGCAGGCTTCATCCTGCGTTACATCATCCCCGACGGCAGCAAGTCGCTGGAAATGAAACTGGAAGGCGTCGGCTACGGATTCCTTATTCCTGTGTTTTTCGTGGTGTCAGGAGCCGCGATCAACGTGCGCGCCGTGGCAGGCCGACCCGCGCTGCTCGTCGCGTTCATCGTAATGCTCATGCTGATTCGCGCGGTGCCCGTATATGTTGCGCTATCGCTCGACAAACGCGAGAATCCGCTGTCATCGCATCATCGCGTCACCGTAGCGCTGTATTGCACGACCGCGCTGCCGATCATCGTCGCCGTCACGTCACTGGCGGTGAAGGTCGGCACCATGCAAGGCGACACCGCGTCAACACTGGTCGCAGCCGGCGCGATTACGGTGTTCCTAATGCCGCTGCTTGGCTCGATCACATATCAGGTGGCCGACGTACATCCGGTCACCGCGGTTCGGGAGATTGCACACACACCATCCGATTGGCGGACGATCGTGCACGAACATGCGCAGGTGCGTGCGCTGCTGCACCATCAGGACCGGCTCAAGCGTATGGCGGAAACATTGGACGCACTGGAGAAGATGGGAACGATGGGACATGGCGATGAATATCGAGCCGAACTTGTGAAACGTGCGCGCCGCGAAATCGACCGGCAGTTGAAGGAACTCGGCCTGGACCCGCAGCTCACCACGCAACTGCCACACAACTACCGTTATCCGAAGAACTGAAACGCGAATCCGAGCCTTTCCGGCACTCTAAGTGTCCGATTCTGGAGAAACGGACAACCGTAACGCACTTTTACCCGTCTAGTTGTCCGATTCTGGAGAATCGGACATTCAGACATGCGCCTATTCGACGGATTTGAGCGAACTAATCGGGTCGATACGATCCAACACCGGATTCACGAACAACTGCACGAGCAGCGCGAAAGCCATGGTCGCGCCGGCCGCGATCACATAACTCAACGGCGTGCATTCCACTTCGAAATACAGTGCGGGCATATTCAACGCAGCCGTCAGCAATCCGCCGACGAAACGGCCGAGAGGCAAGCCCAGCACCACGCCCATCATGGTGAGCACCATCATTTCACGGTTCACATAGTGGTGAACCTCTTTGTCGAAGAATCCGAGCACCTTGAGCGTGGCCATCTCGCGTTCACGTTCTGACACGTTGGTGTTGGCGAGCGTGAACAACACCACGAGCGCGAGCCCGCCCGCGAGCGCCACGATCAGCGCGACCACCGCACCCATCAGATCGAATTTGAAGCTTTCCGCCATGTGCGCGCAGCTCACGGCTTTCATGACCGCATCGTCGTCTTCCAGCTTTTCCGCATAGGCGGCCTGGGATTCGCCTGAACCTTTGAGCTTCGCATACATGGCGTTCCACACCAATTGTTGGCCGTTTGACGATGCGCCATTCGAGGTACCGGATTCGCCGTTTTGATTGTCCGATTCTCCAGAATCGGACGCGGAAGATGCGGAAGACGTGCCGGATGCAGCAGTATCGAACAGCTGGCGATAATAGGTTTCGCTCACATACACGTCCGATCCGATCACACTGCGGATCACCGCGCTGACATGCGCTTCGGCCTGCATATCGTCACCGTTGGTCAGCGTTACCATACCGCCCGCTTTGACGCCCATCGCGCTTGCCGCGGACTGCGATACGATCACGCCGTCATCGCCCAGACTTACCGTATCGGCCGCACCATCCACCCAACTGGAGCGCACCGGCTGCAACGTGACCATCTTGCCGAACTCGCTGCGTTCACTGTCGGGCACGGCAACCAGCTGAATGCTTTCGCTCCCCGAATCGCCGGTCAAATCACCCGATTCAACGCGCACGTCCATGCTCGACGTGACGTGACCATCCGAAGCGACTTTCTGCCGCATCGCATCAGCGTCATCATCGTTCGCGACCACCATCAAATCGTACTGATACACGTCCTGATACTGTTTCGCACCCAATGCGGCAACGGTGTCGTTGATCGCGAGTCCGCACACAATCAGCGCGGTGCAGCCGGCCACGCCGCCGACCGTCATGATCAGACGCGATTTGAAACGGAAAATGTTGCGCGCCGTGACTTTGCCGAGGAAGCTCATGCGATTCCACAACGGCTTGATACGCTCCAGTAGAATGCGCGATCCTGCACGCGGCGCTTTCGGACGCATGAGACTGGCCGGCTTCTGTCGCATTTCCTGCGCGCACGCATACACGGTTGCGGCAAGCACGCCGACCACGAACAGCGCGACTCCGGCCGTTCCGTACAGCCAGTCGTATGCCAAGCGTACGTCCGGCATCACATACAAGCCTCGCAATACGACGAGCAGGAACGCCGGAATGCCAAGGAAGCCTGCGATCAGGCCGAATCCACCGCCGATCAGGCAGGCGAACAGCGCGAACAACAGGTATCGTGAGGCGACCGCAAGACGCCCGTAGCCGAGCCCTGTGTATGTGCCGATCAGCCCGCGATCCTCTTCGACCATGCGCGCCATGGCGGTCAGACTCATCATCACCGCCACGAGCAAGAACACGATCGGGAATGCGTTGCCCAGCGATTGGATGGATTCCAGATCAGATTTCAGCGAGCTGAATCCGCCGATTTGCGACCGGTCCTGCACATACCAACGCACTTGCGGAATGCTGTCTTCCAGCTCGTTTTGCTTGGATTGCAGTGTCCGTTCGGTGTCTTTTTTCTGCTGGTCCAATTTCGATTGTGCCTGGTCGAGTTGCGCTTTGGCTTCCGCTAATTGCGGGCTTGCGGCAATTACCGTTTCACGTAGTGTTTCACGGGTTGTTTCGTCGAGGGATCCTGCAGCCGCGCCCGCCTGCATATTGACGATTTGGTCGATTTGCTGATTGAGCTGGCTGCGATTGCTGTCGATCTGCTGTTGCGCTGCGGCGAACTGTTTGTCGGTTTGCGCTTTCGCCTCGTCGATTTGTTTGGTTCCAGCGTCGAGTAGTTCCTGATGACGCGCTTTCTGGCGATTGGTTCGCACCGTGCCGTCGATGCGGTCAGCTACTTCGCTGACGGTGTCGTCGTACACGTCACTGAACGAGTCCTTGTCGGCGGTGCCTTTCACGAGAATGGTGACGGCCGTGTACATGCTGCCGGTCACACCGTCGGACGGCGCAAAGAACGTGTAGTCGCTGGTGGCGGAGGAACGGAATGCGTTCGTACCCGAATAGCCGTCTGGATTGGTGAGATCCTGCGGGTCAAGCACCACGCCCACAATAGTCAGTTCGGTGGGGAAGCTCGGTGCCTGATTGTCCGATTCACCAGAATCGGTCACGGAAGACGTCGCAGAAGAAAGAAGAAGAAGAGCGCCGAATCCTGCGGTGTCACCGTAATATGGTCGCCCTTTTTATATCCGGAATCCTTGATGAATTTGCGCGTCACCGCGATCTCACCGGACTTTTCAGGCATACGGCCACTTTGCAAATACGGCTGGTCAATGCCGTTCGTGCCGATCTCCTGCATGGTCACGGTTTTTTGCCGTTCAGATCGACGGTCACGGTTTGCGAACGTTCGCCCTGCACTTTCGCAACACCGGAAATCTTACGGAGCGCGGCAATATCGTCATCGGTCAATCCGGCCGTCGACAACACCTGAATGTCGTGCAATCCTTGGGTGTCGAAAAAACGATCCGTCGCAAGAAAAGCGTCTCGGCAACCCGCGTAAATGCCCGTAAGCACGGCGACGCCCAGCAACGAGATCAGTGCGATGGAGACGAATCGCTTCCACGCATGCAACCACATACGCACCATGTCTTTGACGAATGCCATGACGACCTCCAGCCCGCAGCGCTCAAGCAGCACCAACCATTGCTCCCAAACCTTCATTTTATTGAACTATCGAACTATTGAACACTATGAAACCGAATCCACGCGCTACAGCTACAATCGGGGAAGACGAGTCCATGCCAAAAACCATAGGCGCGTCACCTACCACTACTGCCGAACGCAACATCGCCAAGATCGCAAACTTTTGCCGAATTTGCCGAATATTGCCGAGGCACCCAAGAAGAGGAAGCATTCATGAGCGACGCAACCGTTGCGAAGAAACCGCGCGAAACCGACGATGTGCCGGTTCCGCCGACGCTGCGCAAGTCTTTGAAGAATCGTCATATTCAATTGATCGCATTGGGCGGCGCGATCGGCACCGGCCTGTTCTATGGTTCCAGCGAGTCGATTCAGCTGGCGGGCCCGGCCATTCTGCTCGCCTATCTGATCGGCGGTCTGGCGATTTTCCTGATCGTGCGCGCCCTGTCCGAAATGGCGGTCGAGGATCCGAAGGCGGGCGCGTTCAGCTATTACGCCACGCAGTACTGGTCGAAGCGAGCCGGCTTTATTTCCGGCTGGAATTACTGGTTCAACTACGTGCTCGTGGCCATGGTGGAGTTGGCCGTGGTTGGCTCGTTCGTGAATTACTGGTTCCCGAACATTCCGAAGTGGGTGTCGGCGGCGGTGTTCCTGGTGGCCATCGCGGCGCTGAATCTTATGGGCGTGAACAAGTTCGGCGAATTTGAATTCTGGTTCGCCATCATCAAGATCGTGGCCGTGCTTGCCATGATTTTCGGCGGTTTGTATGTGATCATCGCGAATGTGCCGACCGCTTCGGGCATTCGCGCGTCGTTCGCCAACTGGTTTACCGTTGACGGCGGATTCCTGCCGCATGGCCTGATGTCTCGCAATGCGGACGGCACGTGGACCGGCCTGCTGATGGCGCTGGTCGTGGTGATGTTCAGCTTCGGCGGCACCGAGCTCATCGGCATCACCGCGGGCGAAACCGAAAATCCGCGCACCACCATCCCGAAGGCCACGAACGGCATTATCTGGCGTATTCTCGTGTTCTACATCTGCGCGCTCGGCGTGATTATGGCCGTGGTGCCGTGGAGCACGATCGACGGCAATTCCAGCCCGTTCGTGCAGATTTTCGACTCGGTGGGCGTGCATGCGGCCGCCGGCATTCTGAATTTCGTGTGCTTGACCGCCGTGATGAGCGTGTACAACTCCGGCCTGTACGCGAACTCGCGCATGCTGTATTCGTTGGCGAAGCAGGGCAATGCGCCCGCGTATCTGGGCCGCCTGAACAAGCGCGGCGTTCCGGTCGGGGGTGTGATCACGTCGGCCATCATCATTGCGATCGCCGTGGTGGTGGTGTTCGTGTGGCCTGATTTCGCGTTCAATTATTTGATGTCGATTGCCACGATTGCCGCTGCGATTAATTGGATCATGATCATGATTACGGAAATTAAGTTCCGTCGCGTTGTCGCCGCCGGCGACGGTCCGAATGATTTGAAGGGATTGAAGGGCCAGGAAGCACTTGACAAACTTGCGTTCAAGCTGCCGTTCGCCAAGGTGACGCCGTATGTGGTGATCGCGTTCATGCTGCTGGTCGTGGTGCTGATGTGCTTCTCCGCAAGCTATCGCATCGCAGTGGTCGCCGGCGTGATTTGGCTGGTCGTGCTGTTCGCCGCCTATCAGATCACACAGAAGCGTGCCTGAAGTCGTAAGGCAACAATGCGCCCATGCCTCAAGCGAGGGGCACGGGCGCTTTTTGATTTCAGATTACGATTTCAGATTTCAGATTTTGATTTCCAATCCGCGATTCCCGGGCTGTTCTGGGGACTCGCGCCGTTCGACCTGTGGTACCTGTCGAAGCAGTCCGGCAACACCGTCGCAATCCTGTATGGCATAACCCTTGCGGCGATCGCCGCGACCGGCTCGCTGCTCGCTTTCATCCTGCCCTTGTCGGGGCGCAGCAAATGCGCAATCGCAATTTTTTAATTCATCATCGCATTAACTCATCATCGCATCTTATTCCGCTGCCGGAGCGGGACCGGTCGAAGCGCGGGCACGCAATTCGTACGGCCCTTCCATCAGATGCCCCACACGCTCGCCGCCGATCAGCTTGAGCAGCAATCCGGCGGCCTGCTTACCGGTATCGACCACGTCACGGCCCATGGCGGTCAGGTTCGGATACGCCGCGGTGCACATGAGGGAATCATCCCACGACATGATGGAGATTTCCTCCGGTACTTTGATGCCTTGCGAAGCTGCCACGCCAAGGCCAGCCAACGCCATCACATCATTGTCGTAGATGATCGCCGTCGGATGCTCAGAGAACGCCAGCAGGCGCTTCGTGGCCTCGCGACCGGTTTCCGGCGTGTAGTCGGTGTGCAGGCAACGATAACGCATGCCCAGCTCGGAAGCGACGTCCGCAAAGGCGGAATCGCGAATATACGAGTGCGCAAGCGATTCGGGACCGCCGACGCGGGCGATCTGACGATGCCCGAGATCATACAGGTATCGCACCGCTCGGCGCACGGCATCGGCGTCGGCGCTTGACAGACTCGACAGATTGCCGACCACGGAGGCATCGGCAATGGCAAGCACCGGCATCTCCTCATGCTCCTCAAGCAAGGCAACGCAAGGGTCTCCAAGCTCGACATTGACGAGCAGCATGGCGTCGACGTTGCCAGTAGCAATCCAATCATCGATGATCGAAAGCTTCGCGTCCTCACCCACGGCCATGCGTACCAGCAGAGAATAATCGTATTTTTCCAGCTCGGCGCCAAGACCGGAAATAAGTTCCATCATGTAGGATTCGACGGAAAGCAGCTTCGGGTCGTAACCCAGCACTAGACCCACGCGCTGCGTCTTCGCCTTGGCCAGCGCCTGTGCCGCGCCATTCGGCTTCCATCCCAGTTCGTGTGCGACCTTCAACACTTTGTCTCGAGTCACATCGGAAACACCAGACTTGCCGTTGAGCGCATACGAAACGGCGCTACTAGAGACTCCCGAAGCCTTGGCAACGTCAAAAATCGTCACCTTGCTTTTTTGAATAGGCATGTCCGTGTCCTTCTTCTTAACCTAAATCGCAACTTAAACGGTTCATCTACATCGTACAGTAAAAGCGCCGACCAACCTCTTGAAAAGTCAGCGTTCACAACACTTTCGTTTCTTAAGGTTGGCGGCGCTTCAACTTATGTTTTTACTCAACCGAACACGTCAACTGAAATTTCAGTAGTCCTCTATCCACTCTTCTACCGCTTCACTAGAAGGCACATTCGCGGAATCTCACCATTCACGCTTCAGATCGTTGGCGGAACGCGGCACGTTGGCGGCTGCGAACGCACCCGGAGCGGCAAGCGCTGCGACATCGGCGGTGGCGATATGCAGCACGACGCTTTCGCCCGGAAGCAGCGAGACCATGCCCTCGGCCACCGAAGCCTTCACGTCGACCTTGTCTGCCATGCAGAACAGGTCGCGCACGTAGCTCTTGGTCGTGACGGTAAGTTCCACGCCATCTTCCACGGCAACGGCCGCGATACGCTTCGCGCTGAGGGCGAGTTTCACGTGAAACATTTCTTGTATTCACGCAACGGTTGCGGCGCGGATGGTCACCCGCGCATTTCGGAAGACGAACAGATGGCCGCCGAACTCACCGCATACCTGGAATCATTCGGCCCGAACCTCTGGCAATAGCCTATGCGCTCGCAGTGCAGCGCATTTTATTTGATTCGTTTCTGCGTTTTCAGTGACACAAATCGCAGAAACGTTGATTTTTCAACGATTTTTTATTTGACTGGTATTTGATTCGTATTTGACTGACGTGCGATCAGCAGGACTTCAATCGCAATATAAAGCGTGCGATTGCAGCACACTATAAGCACAGCAATCGCACGCTATTCATCGTCAACTATCGACAATCATGTGACGCAGCCGTTCAACGCAACTATCTAACGTGATTATTCAGCGTGATCAGAGTCGGTGTGATCGGTCAGGTCCAGCTTGAATGGGTGAGCAGGCAGATTATTGTCATTAAACAACGGTGCCGGACCCCAGCTACGCCATGCGTAGCGCATCATCACCGGCGCTGGCACTTCCGGCGTGGCCAACGTAATCGTGCCGATACTGCGGCTGTTGATCGGAATACCGAATTCCGTGGCGTTGTAATCGACCACGTTGACCTTTGCGTTGACCAGATCGTCAATATCGCAATCCACGAAAATCGCGGCGTAGGCCGGATGGAACACACCATCGGCACCGGCAAGCTCGAAACCGGAACGTTCCGGCAGACGCACCAGCGAAGGCAGGCTCTTGGCGAACTCGTCACCAAAACTGTCGGGCGTAGTACCGCTGAAATGCAGGCCGTGCGCGTACCGGAAGAACAGGCGTACGCGGCCGCCTTCGTCGCAGCGGAAACCCAGCACAGTCGGCCCATACACCGGAATACGGCTCATACCATACACTTGGCGAAGCGCACAATTGCCTAGACGCTCGCCCGGTGTACGTTTATCAACCGGATGAATGTTGTTGTATTCGCCGCAATCCATAGTGCAGATGGCGAACACATTGTCGATGGACTGCGCGGCATCCCACTGGGCCTCGCGCAACACCGGCCACAGCATCGGATCGCCGTCACCCTCGTCGACCTTCTTGTCAATCCACTGCGGCAATTGCACGATCAGGAACGGCAGGCTTTCGCTCCACAGCGCACGCCATTCACCAATCATCATGCCCAGCAACTCACGGTAGGATCCGCAATACGGCTCGTCTTCCTCGCCCTGATACCATAGGAATCCCGCCAAGGAGTAAGGCACAATGCGCTCCAGCATGGCATGGAACGCGCCTGACGGACGCCACTGCGAGGTCGGCGTCATCGGCGGCGGCCACGGGCATTCGCCATACTGTTGGGTCAGCGTATCCCACGTCACATCAGGATCGTCTTCGCGGGCGGCTGCGATCGACGCATTCCACGTATCAGAACGCGACTGCCATTCGCTATACTCCAAATCGAACTGTTCCTGCGTTTTACCTGCGATCGCCTGCTCATAGCGCGCAAGATAGCCGCGCCCGGATTCGCTGGAATTCAGTGCGTCCTCGCTCATCCAACAACTAATCGACGTACCCCCGATATAACAGTCGATAATGCCGATCGGAAGGTCGGAATCAAGTTCATCACGCAGTTTTCGCGCAAAATAGTACGCTACCGCACTCATCACGCCACTATTTTCAGGCGATGATTCCTGCCAGCTTGCCGCATGTTCGGCGTTGCGATTGATCACACCGGTTTTCGGCACATTGTAGAAGCGCAGTAACGGATCGGCACAGTTATCGAGGGCTTCCTCGGCGTCTTCACTGTTGCGCAATTCAAGTTCCATATTGCTTTGACCGCCGGCCAGCCATACTTCGCCGATAAGCACGTCATAATATTCGATGAAATCGTTGCCTGCGGTGACGCGCAACGTGTAAGGGCCACCTTCGGGCTGTGCCGGCAGCATGACGCGCCACGGTGAAAAACCGTTCTTGATCTCTTTGGAGGCGTACGCATGAGCCTGCACGATCACGGAACCATCGAAATCGCGGATTTCCGCGGAAACCTCAAGTCCGGCGCAATCGGCATCAAGCGCGCCGAACACGGCGATGGGCTTGTTACGCTGCAACACCATATGCGAGGCGAAAATCGCGGCGACGTGCAGAACTCCTGACGTGCTACGGTCTTCGGTAGGTTCAGCCGACGTTGTCATTTCAGAACCAGGTGCGGGACCAGTCGCAGTGACCATGACATCTCTTCCTATAGAAAAACCGTAAGAAACCGTACATATCTATCCTAGAACAATATGCGACAGAACATACAAAAAAGACCGCCACCCGTAAGGGCAGCGGTCTTGTAAAAGACTCAGCGATTAGCCGAATGAGCCACATCAGCCACGGGCGATCTTGCCGGTGAAGGTGGCCATATCAGCGTCGTCATCCTTGCCGTTGTTCCAGGAGAACATGGCGCGCAGCTTCGGACCGACGGTCTCGATGCGGACGTTGCCGTACTCTTCCTGCAGAGCCTTGAACTTCGGAGCGCCAGCGTCCTGGTCCTCGATGAACTCCTTGGCGAAGGAGCCGTCCTGGATGCGCTGCAGGTGGTACTGCATGCGCTCACGCACGTGCTCGTCGATGCAGGTGTTGGTGTAGTCGCCGTACTGGGCGGTGTCGGAGCAGGACCAGCGAGCCTTGTTCAGACCACCCTCGTTCATGAGGTCGACGAGCATCTTCAACTCGTGGCAGACCTCGAAGTAGGCGATTTCAGGCTGGTAGCCGGCGTCGGTGAGGACCTCGAAGCCCATTTCAACAAGCTTGTTCACGCCGCCCATGAGCACATTCTGCTCGCCGAACAGATCGGTCTCGGTCTCCTCGGTGAAGGTGGTCTTGATGGCGCCTGCACGCAGAGCGCCCAGAGCCTTGGCGTAAGCCAGGGTGATGTCCCAAGCGTCGCCGCGCGGATCCTGCTCCACGGCCACGACGACCGGAACGCCACGGCCGTTGGCGTACTCACGACGCACGATGTGGCCCGGGCCCTTCGGGGCGACCATGAACACCGGATGATCCTCGGACGGCTTGATGTAGCCGTAGTGGATGTTGAAGCCGTGAGCGAAAGCAACAGCTGCACCCGGCTTGATGTTCGGCTCGATGTCATTGGCCCAGATGGTGCGCTGGTACTGATCCGGAGCCAGAATCATGATGATATCGGCCTCAGCAGCAGCTTCCGGAACGGACTTGACTTCCAGACCCTGCTCCTTGGCGTGCTCGACGGACTTGGAGGTCGGACGCAGGCCAACGACGACGTCCACACCGGAATCGCGCAGGTTCAGAGCGTGAGCATGACCCTGGGAACCGTAACCGATGATGGCAACCTTCTTACCTTCGAGGACCGAGAGATCGCCGTCGTTCTCGTACCAGATTTGTGCAGCCATTGTACTTGGCACTCCTTTTTATGTAGTGGGGTGAACGCCTCCCGGCGCTCGGGTTTCTACCATTCGCAGATGAATTCGCGTGTTTTTGTGCATGGATTTTGTCCTGCAAACTGGGGTCTATCCTACTCCCGTCCCTTCCTAAATAAGCATTGAGTCCACAAAGTGGGCCACCGCCTAGCCGTGCGACTCCCCCGACAATCAGTACTGCGATCCCGCATACGAAATATCCCAGTCATAAAACAACACAGCAACAAAAAAGAAGCCACCGCGGTGAGACGGTGGCTTCCAACACGTTTCGCGTGTATTGCGCTACTACGTTATTCATCGGCCCTTAACATGCAGCCGCTACAGCGAAATCACTGAACCTGGGTACGAGCGATCTTGCCGTTGAAGGACTCGGCCATATCGGCATCGGCGTCCGTCTGGTTGTTCCAAGAGAACATGGCGCGCAGCTTCGGACCAACGGTCTCCAGGTGCGGGTGGCTGTACTCTTCCTGCAGCTCCTTGAACTTCGGAGCGCCCGCGGCCTGATCATCCATGAACTCCTTGGCGAAGGAGCCGTCCTGAATGCGCTTGAGCTGGTACTGCATGCGCTTCTTGGTCTCTTCAGTGATGACGGTGGAGGTGTAATCGCCGTACTGAGCGGTGTCGGAGCAGCTCCAGCGAGCCTTGTTCAGACCACCCTCGTTGGCCAGATCCACCAGCATCTTCAGCTCGTGGAACACCTCGAAGTAGGCGATCTCCGGCTGGTAGCCAGCCTCGGTCAGCACATCGAAGCCCATATCGCACAGGTGGTTGATGCCACCCATGAGCACGTCCTGCTCACCGAACAGATCGGTTTCGGTCTCCTCGGTGAAGGTGGTCTTGATGGCGCCTGCGCGCAGAGCGCCCAGAGCCTTGGCGTAAGCCAGGCACAGCGGCCAGGTCTTGCCATCCGGATCCTGCTCCACAGCCACAACGACCGGAACGCCACGGCCGGCGGCGTACTCACGACGAACGATGTGGCCCGGGCCCTTCGGGGCGACCATGAACACCGGATGATCCTCGGACGGCTTGATGTAGCCGTAGTGGATGTTGAAGCCGTGAGCGAAAGCCAGAGCAGCGCCCGGCTTCAGGTTCGGCTCAACGTCCTTCTTGTACACGGCGGCCTGGTACTGGTCAGGCAGCAGGATCATCACAACGTCGGCTTCGGCAACGGCCTCGGCAACAGGCTTGACCTCGAGGCCCTGCTCCTTGGCGTATTCCACGGACTTAGAGGTAGGACGCAGGCCGACGACGACATCCACACCGGAATCGCGCAGGTTCAGCGCGTGGGCGTGACCCTGGGAACCGTAACCGAGGATGGCCACCTTCTTGCCATCGAACACGGACAGATCGGCATCCTTCTCGTACCAGATAGTTGCTGCCATAATAGGCGCTCCTTTATTTTTCTTTTTATAGCGATTCGGGACTTGCATTCCCGAACAAACTCGCGATATTTAATTCTTGTTTCGGTTGTTCACAGCGGGCGATGGTTCCTAGGAGATTACTCCCCCGGATTGTGTCCGAGGAACCACCCCGCCTCTCCTGCGGAACTGTTTTAGTCCCGCTTTCTTTATATTGGTTGCTGACGTTCACATAGTGGTTATATTCGCGTCAAACGTTTTTAGTAAGGCTTCCGTCGATGTCATCTTGACACGTCGCTGAATAGCCGGTCAAACGGCACTTGGCGATTGATCACTTGGTGAAATCAACATCCTTAGTCTCCTTGCAGCTCAGCACCGCAACAAGGCAGCACACGGCCATCACGCCGAGGTACAGACCGACGGAGTGCACACCCCAGTGGTGGGACAGCCAAGTGGCGATGGTCGGCACGAATGCCGCGCCGACGATGGCGGCCAGGTTGTAGCCGATGCCGGAGCCGGAATAACGCACGTTGGCGTCGAACAGCTCCGGCAGGAACGCGCCGATCGGACCGAATGCGGTGCCCATCAACGCGAAGCCGATGCATAGGAACAGCAGGTTGGCGGCGAAGTTACGCTGGCCGACGACCGACGGATCAAGCAGGAACGGGAAGAGCAGCGCGAATGCCACGAGGCAGCAGGACGAGATGACGATCACGCGCTTGCGGCCGAATTTATCGGCGTTCACGCAGGAAATGACGATGAACGCGGCGAACACGCAGATGGCAAGCATCAGCATGAGCAGGTATTCACGATTGGTGAAACCAAGGTCTCCGCCGCCCTGCTCGACGGTTTTGGTGCCCCAAGCGAGGGACCAGGTTGCCAGCGTGTAGAACAGCGTGTAGGTGACGGCCACCAGGAACGTGGCTTGGATGACTTCCTTCCAGCTCTTCTTGAACACTTCGGTCAACGGGGACTTGACGACCTTCTTCTGCTCCTGGGCCATGCGGAAGATCGGAGTCTCCTCCATCTGCACTCGCACGACGAGGCCGACGATCACCAGAATCGAGGACAGCAGGAACGGCACACGCCAGCCCCATGCCAGCATCGCATCGTCATCGTTGAACGTTTCCAACAGGAAGTAGGTACCGTTCGACAGGAAGAAACCGATCGGAGCGCCCAATTCCGGGAAGGAGCCATACAGCGCGCGCTTGTCTTCCGGAGCGTTCTCGGTGGCCACCAAAGCGGCACCCGACCATTCGCCGCCCAGACCGATGCCCTGCACGAAACGGCACAGGCACAGCGCGGCGACAGCCACAATGCCCCACTGGCTGTAGGTCGGCAGGCAGCCGATCAGGAACGTGGCGATGCCCATGGTCAACAGCGAAACCACCAGCGTGGTCTTGCGGCCCATGCGGTCGCCGAAATGGCCGAACACCAAGGATCCGAGCGGGCGTGCGATGAACGCGATGGCGAAGGTCAGCAGGCTGGCCAGCAGTGCGACGGTCGGATTGGTGGTGTCTCCGAAGAACACCTTCGGGAAATAGTTCGCAGCGGCGGTGCCGTATGCGTAGAAGTCGTAGAACTCGATGGCGGTGCCGACCATGGAAGCGGCGATCACGGTTTTCACCGAATCGCGCACCATTGCCTGCGCTTTGCCAGCGGCTGCTTCGACTGCACTCATTGGATTACTCCTGTTACGTCTGTCATGCGTTGCCGGCTCCCAACATGCGCCGATAACGTCTTTCTTCTATTCTCTTGTGTGCAGTCTTCATTTCGTTGCCTTACGCCTTGTGGGCGGCAACAAAAAGACCCCGCAGTATGCAGGGCCATCAACGTGTGTGTTTTGCGCGCTTCAAACCCTGCCTCGTTGGCGAGGGATTGAAGCTGCATTGCTCGAATCAGTCCGCCAACGAAAGCGGAATAATAATTCGTGCGGACAGCAGTACGCGTGCAACCATTCCGTTCATCGTGGCGAACCTCCTTTCGCAAAGTCTTGTATTCGGCGGATTATCCGCTCGAACTAAGCCGTAAAGATAAGCGCGTCCACAGACCCTTTCTACTAAAGGTTCACTATGTGGACGCGCAATTTTGAATTTGATATTCGTTTTTCGGATTATCTCAGGTCATCCAAATCATTTCAGCAGCAACGTCAGCACGCCCGCAACAGCCATGCAACCGGCGGCAACAGCGAAAATCAGCAGATACTCGCCAGTCACCGCAATCGCAATCGCGCAAACGACAGCGCCAATCAACGAACCGAACGTATTCGCCAAACTGAACGCAGCCAACGAACGACCAACGGAACGCACATCCGGTAACGTCGCAAGATTCAACCCTTGGCTCACGCCGTCATACACCACATACGCGAAACCTGCAAACAGCGCATACAGCGCGACCGCCATAGCACTATCGATCGGCGTCAACGGAAGCACCACAGCAACCACAAATAACAAGCAGGCGGCAATCGCGGGAATACGGGAATCTTTGAAAGCGCGGGCGATGCGGCCAAGCAGCAGCGCAGCCAACAGCGAGCCGACGAACGCGGCAACGGCCATCATCGACATAACCGCAGCCGCTCCGGACAAACCAAACATGGTGACCTGCGAAACATCGCCCAAACCATCCTGCGCAAGATACCACTGGTAAATCGCAATGCCGGAAGTGGCTGCGATGGCAAACATGCGCGCGGCAAACGCAATGAAGAACTTCGGAGCGCCCTTCGGCGGACGATACTGCGAAAAATAATCGCCCTTCTTCACACCCTCACGAGGCAAATAGCTGCTGGAACCCTCAAACGGCAACACCAGCAACGTAGCCACACCAGCCACCACCAGGCACAACGCAAACACCATCATGGCGAAACGCGTGGTGCCATCCCAACCGGAATCGTCGGAAGCCCACGTAATCGAAACGGCCGCGATAATGCCCAACACCTGGCCGAACGCTTGGCCAACGCCACGCCACGCGTCCGCACGATCACGGAACTTGTCAGGCACGCGCTCACCGAAAGCGGCCGCCAGCGGCATCGATACCATCGCATGTCCGATCAGCGTAAACAGCCAGAACACGATGACCAACGGCATGAAATCGCATGCGGAAAGAATCGCCACCGACGTGGCGGTCAGCACCGTGCCGGCGATGATCCACGGGGTGCGGCGGCCCAGCGGGCAGTACGAATGGTCGGATCCGACGGCAATCCACGCGTTCATCAGGAATGTCAGCAGCGTGCCGACGACGCTGAGCAGCGCCAGATCGGTGACGCGGTCGGTGCCGGAAAGACGGCTGATGGTCTGCGGAATGAGCACGGAGTTGAGCGCGGCCATCGGCGCGGTGAACAGCAGCGCACCAAGCGCGAAGCCGGCGGTGAGGCGATGCACCTGCGGTTTGGTGGGCGTGGTGCCGTCGGGCGCGGTCATCGGATCGCGCAGGTCAAGGAACGACGATTCGAGGTTCGGCACGGCGGCGTCGAGATGGGCGAACGCGGTCAGCGGGGAGCCGCCTTCCGTGTTGATGAGGGTCTGCTGCACTTCCGGACGCTCGTTGGAAGCCTCGGGCACGCGCGGATTCTGCTGTACGGCCAAGCGCTTCAGGGCCGCTTTGGTCTCTTCGGTCAGCGTTTTTTCGTAATCGGGACGGTCATCGATACCGGGGCGCACGAACACCTGGCCCGGCAGCGGCTGCGGCTGCATTGGAGTCTGCTGCTCACCTGCATTATGTTGATTGTCTTCAGTCATCTCTTATTTCTATTCCTGTTTTTCCTGTTTTGTATCGTCGCTTCTCGTTCTTGCTTCTATTTCGTCGCTCGTTTCGAAATGTCACACGATATTCAGCACATATGAAAATCGCCCGGACACACTGCACCAGTGCATTCGAGCGATTCTTTCGGCGAAATCAACCATATCAATACGTCCTGTCAGACAGCAGAAACATGCGATGGCAATCTCAATATCGATATCGCATAAGAATCGATATCGCATAAGAAAAGCCCGGATGCGATTATCGCTTCGCATCCGGACCGGTTGTGTGAGTCTGTTCAGTTATGATTGCGGATTCCGTACCGTTCGATCAGCCCTTGACTGCGCCGGAGGTCACGCCTTCGACGATGTAGCGCTGCAGGAACAGGTACAGGATGAGGATCGGCAGCATGGCCAGCAGCAGGGCCGCCATGATCAGGCCGATATCGTTGGAGTAGGTGCCGTAGAAGATCTGGGTTGCGATCGGGATGGTGTACAGCTCGCGGCGACCCAAGACCAGGGACGGCAGCAGGTAGTCGTTCCAGAACGCCATGCGTCGATGATGGCCACGGTGGCCACGGTCGGCTTGAGCAGCGGGAACACGATCGTCCAGAAGGTGCGCCACTTGGAACAGCCGTCGATGCTGGCGGCTTCCTCAAGTTCGTTCGGAATGTTCGTCTTGATCGCGCCGTGGAACATGAACACCGCCAGGGAGACCGAGAAGCCGGTGTGCATGAGGATCAGCGTGATACGGCTGTTCAACACGTCAAGCAGGCCGCCGTAGACGGACACGAGCGGGACCATGAGCACCTGGAACGGAATGACCATGGAGGCCACCATAAGTGCGAACACCATGCCGCCGAACTTCCACGAGGGGTTGCGCACGATCACGTATGCGCACATCGCGGAGAACAGGATGGTCAGTATGGTTGCGCTGATGGTGATGACCGCGGAGTTGCCGAACACGGTGACGAAGTTCATCTTGTCCATTGCCCTGGGGAAGTTCTCCAGGGTGAACCCGTGCTTGCCGATCAGTGCCAGCGGAGCGGTGTTGATGTCCGCCTTGGTCTTGAAGACGTTGATCACGACCAGAATGAACGGTGCGATGAACAGCAGCAGCAGAATCGTCAGAACGACGATCATCAGTGCATGCAGAACCTTGGTGCGAGTGCTGGTTTGACCCTTCATTATGCTGCCACCTCACCCTTCTTGCCGAAGTACACCTGCAGCATGCCGATCACTGCGCAGACGATGAAGAGGACCAACGCCTCCGCCTGACCGGTGCCATAGTTCTTGTAAACGAATGCCTGGTTGTAGACGTGCATTGCTGCGAGCACCGACTGGTTGAACGGTTCGCCCTTGGTAAGCGAAAGGTTCAGGTCGTACACCATGAAGCAACGGGTGGTGCTCAGGAAGATGCACTGAACGAAGGAGGAGCGCATCAGCGGGATGACCACGTGCCACATGGCCTTGCCCTTGTTGCAGCCATCGATCATGGCCGCTTCCTTCAGGCTCTGGTCAACGCTCATGAAGCCTGCCACGTAAATCAGCATCATGTAGCCTGCGTACTGCCAGACCGAAACGAGGATCAAGCAGAACATTGCGCCGTTTGGCGTGGAGAGCAGCGATGCGTGGTCTGTTTGCGTCGCTGCTTCGGCGATAGCCACGAAGGCGCGGTTGAAGACGAACTTCCACACGTAGCCCAGAACGATGCCGCCGATGAGGTTCGGAATGAAGAAGCCCGCACGGAAGAAGTTCTGCCCCTTGATGCCGCTGGTCACGAGGTAGGCCAGCAGAAAGGCGACGATGTTGGTGAGGATGACGGCGATGACGGAGTAGATGAAGGTGCGTCCAAGCGACTGCCAATATGCGGTGTCGGCAAGAGCCGCCTTGTAGTTTTCGAGACCGACGAACGGCTTCGTTGTCGAAACGCCGTCCCAGCTGGTGAATGTCAGATAGAGGCCATAGAAGAACGGCAGGATCACCACGGCGAAGAAAAGAATCGTCGCCGGGCCACCGAACATCAGAAACTGGCCGATTTTATAGGAAAGCTTATTCTGTTTCATGATGGATCCCATACGTGCCGGGGATGTAAGGTCCGCCGCAGGAAGGAAGCGGCGGACCCTGCATCATGGTGCATTATTTGGAAATTCAGGCGGTTGCGCCGGTGAACTTAGCGGTCTTCCAGTAGTCCTGGATGTCCTGGGCGAGGCCTGCACGGTCCTCTTCACCTGCGAGCCACTTCTGGAAGGCGGCGCCGAGCACAGAGAAGTGGTCGTCAGGCAGGTAGTTGTAGTTGTCGATCAGCTTGCCGGCGTCGGCATAGGACTTCACGGACTTACCCAGCGGATCGGCCGCTTCGATACTGTTGTTCTTGAACGGGGAGATCAGAGCGGCATCCTTGGAGATGAACTCCTGACCTTCCTTGTCTTCGGCAAGCCAGTTCAGGAAGTCCTTGGCGGCCTTACGCTGCTCGTCGGAGGTGTTGTCGGAGGAGTCGATGAAGAAGTACTTGGAGCCGCCGCCGACGAGCTTCTCATTGGAGCCGTCATCGGTGTTCTGCGGAACCGGCATGAGACCCATGTTCTCGGTGTAATCGTACTGGTTCAGCACGGACCAATCCCAGTTGCCGCCGAACATGAAAGCAATCTCACCCTCGGCCAGCTTCTGCTCAGTCACCTCACGCTCGGCGGAGATGGCGGAGGACTTGGCGTAGTTGTTGTCTTTCATCACGTCGAAGAAGTCCATCAGGGAGTTCCACTTGGCGTTGGAGCTGAGGTCAACCTTGCCGTCCTTGAGCTCATGGCAGAAGGCGTCCGGATCTTCCTGCTCCTCGTAGACTTCTGGCAGGAAGTGCCCGGCGAGGGACCAGTCTTCCTTCATGACACCGGTCGGGGATTCCATGCCGCCGGCCTTGAGCTCGTCGATGAGATCCTTGAACTCGTCAAGGGTCTTGTAGTTCTCAGGCTTGAATTCCTTACCGGTAACCTTCTTGATGGCGTCAGCATTGTAAATCAGGCCACGGGCTTCGACGGAAACCGGGAAGCCGTAGGTCTTGCCGTCAATGCTGATGGCGTAGTCGGTGTCTTTGACCCAATCCTGGTCGGACAGATCGACGGCGTGCTCTTCAGCCAAGGAGTAGATGTCCTTGGCGTCGACCATGGAGATGGTGTACGGATCCTTGGATGCGTACTTGGTGGCGAGATGCGCTGCGACGGTGTCGTTGGAGTAGTAGACCTCAACGTCTACGCCCTTTTCCTTGGAGTACTTCGCAGCCATGTCTTCCATTTGGCTTTCGATTTCAACCTTGGAGTTGAAGATGGTGATCTTGGTGCCGCTGGAGCTGGATGACGATCCGCATGCTCCCAGCATACCAACGGTCATCAGCGTTGCAACAATAGCGGTGCCAGCCTTCTTCCAAGAAGAGAACTTGCTCATTTTCCAATCCCTTTCTATCCACTATTCACCGAGCAGCCCTGCCCAATGAGGTGATAAAGGAAGGTGAATCCCCGACTCGCGTTGTCGGAATCTCTCCGTCCTTGGTATACAGGATATCAAACCGGTTCGAGAGTTGTCAAACCGGTTCGAGAAACCTTGTGTACAGTGCCATCCGTCGGCGTGTCGCGTCAATCGATTGACATATTGCAAACATTGGCATTCCATACACCCCTAAAAGTGTCTTCACGGGCTATAATGACGGAAAAGCGATTACCGACGTTTCCAACGTTGCGATACATCGGTAGACCAACAGCAAAGACGCGAAAACAGGAGGATTTATGGCACGCTGGCTCAACAACGCAATCTTTTATGAAATCTATCCGCAATCATTCAACGACTCGAACGGCGACGGTATCGGTGACTTCCAAGGCATCATCGACAAACTGCAATACGTGCGCGATCTGGGGTGCAATGCGATCTGGATCAACCCATGCTTCGACTCGTCGTTCTACGATGCCGGCTACGACGTGCGCGACTACTACACAGCCGCTGAACGCTACGGCAGCAACGCGGACCTGCAGCGGCTCTTCGAGCGCGCGCACGAACTGGGCATGCACGTACTGCTCGACCTCGTACCCGGGCATTCCGCGGTCGACAATCCGTGGTTCCTCGAATCCGGCAAGGACGAACGCAACGCATGGACCGACCGCTACATCTGGCGACCGATGACGCAATCGCCGAATCTGAACTCGCCCTACGAATCGATCCGCGGATTCCTCGGAGGCATTGCGGAACGTCCCGACGCGGCGGCCGTGAACTGCTTCTCCACGCAGGCATGCCTCAACTACGGATTCGGCACCGTCACCGAAGACTGGCAGTTCGCCGCCGACTCCCCCGAAGCGGTGCAGGGCCGGCTGCTCATCCAAGACATCATGGACTTCTGGCTCGGGCTGGGGGCGGACGGCTTCCGCGTGGACATGGCAGGCAGCCTCGTCAAGGAAGACCCCGACCACTATTGGACGAAACTCTTGTGGCAGCAAGTGCGAGCGCATCTGGACGAAACCTACCCGGAAGCGGTGCTCGTATCGGAATGGGGTGACCCCGAAGAGGCGTTGCACGCCGGATTCGACATGGACTTCCTGCTGCATTTCGGGCCGTCGCATTATCTTGACCTGTTCCGCGAGAATCCGTATTTTTCGGCCGGATCTTCCGAAGCTACGGGCAGCGCCGAAACTGCCGAAACGAAACACGACGGCGAACGCAGCGAATGCGACGGCGCGGGCAGCAGCGGGTGCGACAGCAACGGCAATTCAGTCGTCGACGGAGACAATCCAAATTGTAATAACGACAATGTCGGCAATGCGAGCGGCGACATCAAGGCGTTTGTGGACACATATACGGCCATGCTTGCCAGCACCGCCGGAACGCCTGGATACATCTGCATTCCGTCGGGCAATCACGACATGATCCGCATGCGCGACACCTTGACCACCGATGAAATGAAGCTCGCGTTCACATTCCTGCTGACCATGCCCGGCTGCCCGTTCATCTACTACGGCGACGAAATCGGCATGCGCTACATGCACGGGCTCAAATCCAAGGAAGGCGGATACGAGCGCACCGGATCGCGCACACCAATGCAATGGAGCTGCGCAACCAACGCAGGATTCTCCGCAGCCCGGCCCGATGATCTGTATCTGCCGATCGATGCCGACAGCGAGCGCCCGAACGTGGCTTCGCAGACCGGACGCAGCGACTCGCTGCTGGAAACCGTACGCGCACTGAACACGCTACGCCTGGCACATCCCGCACTGCAGGCCGACGGAGGCATCGAGTTCCTCTACGCGGAAGATCACGCGTATCCGCTGGTGTATGCGAGAAGCTCCGAGGCCGGCGAAGCCGAACGCGACGCAACTGACGGCGAACGCAGCGAAACAGCACACGAAACCAGCTGTGAAACACCTTGTGAAACATGCAGCAAGATTAATCGCGAAGCAGGTGGCGAGCGCATCGTCGTCGCCATCAATCCGTCAAACACCGACGCAAGCTGCACACTGCCGAGCGACTATGTGAAACTGCTGTCTGGCGGCTTAGCGCAGGAAATATCGCAAGAACCAGCGGAGAAACCAACGCAAGAACCAACGGAGAAACCAACGCTGCTGAGCATCGGCAACCCCGCACGCTTCGACGGCACCCAACTGCACGTCCCAGCCCGCAGCGCCACCATCCTCCCCTGCTAATCCCGCCCCCAGCGTGTCCGATTCTCCAGAATCGGTCATTCAAGCGCCCCACTTTGACCTGTAGTTGTCCGATTCGGGAGAAACGGACATTCACGCACCCAAAAGTACGTTCCGGTTGTCCGATTCTCCAGAATCGGACACTCAAGGCGACGAAAACGCGTAAAGGCCGTTCCGCGGAACTTGCAATCTGCGGAACGGCCTTTACGAGCAAACAATTTCAGGACTGCGCTACCTTGCGCCCCTTGGCGTCGATCTCACCGTCGATACGGCGGAAAATCCAGTTGTAGATCCACGCGCAACAGTATTGCGGCAACGTGACGCCCATCAAAATCAGCAGCGGAATCATATATATGAAAAACTGCGCATACAGCACGGCGAACGCGGCCAAAATCACCAGCATGCACAAGGTGCGCGGGAAAAAGCCGAGCGCAAGTTTCGTCGCATTCTTCAACGTTTCGGAAGTCGGATTCTCATAGCGAGAAAGCAGCGGGAAGAAGTACTGCGCAATTGCAATAATCACCAATCCCATGAACGCGACGCACGCCATCAGCGGCCCGCGCATCGACCCCATGGAACGGGCGAGCATGCCGTCGACCACCAGCACAATCGCCGCCAGCAGGAACGCAAGCCACGGCAGCAGCGACTGCTTGAGATTGCGCTTGAACGAGTCGAAAAACTGGCGCGCCACATACGTTTCCTCATGGCGGACCATGCGCCAGAGCACACTGTGCATCGCAGTGAACGATGCGCCGGCCGTGACGACCGGCAGGCAGCACAACAGCGTGAGCACGTTGAGAATAATCAGATCGAACAGCACGCCCATAATGGCGAAAAACATGTTGTCTTGATCGAAAAGCTTTGACATCTTTGACATAAGCTCACCTTACCCGTTTTTGCTGGGATTTCAGCTGATTCCCGGGAAAATTGTTTTCCCGATAAGACGATTGCTCGAAAAAACGAAAATGCGAATCGTCCTTCCTGAAGGAGAGGTGACAGGAAGGACGATTACAGATTTATGGATTTATGCGCGGTCAGGCAGCGACCGGATCAGGCGAGGCTGAATCAGGCCACGACCGGCGGATTGGCGATCAGATCGTCCGTGCGGTGCTCACCGGCGGCATCACGCCATTCGAGCGTGGCGACGGACGCGGTGTTCTCCACACCAAGACCACGGCCCGGCTCAAACGTGAGCGTGGCCTGAGTGGTCGTGCCCTCCCACGTGAAGCTGATGGACGTATCGCCGTCGGCGCTGTACGAGAAGGTGCCATCGAACGCATCAAGCTCGTTGCGGAACTTGGCAAGCGCGTTCAGTGCCTTCACCACCGGACGCTGCAGATTCTCGTCGATCTCAGCCGTGGAATAGTAATGGCGATTGATATCGCGGCCATTGTTGGTCTTGCGCAGCAGCTCCATGTCGTTCTTGCCGGCAAGCGCGCCGACATAGTAGACCTGCGGAACGCCCGGCAGGAAGAACTGCACCGCGCGAGCCGCAATATAGTGCTGATCGTTGCATCCCAGCGCCGAATAGTAGGTGCTGTTGACCTGATACAGGTCAAGATTGGATGCGGCGGCACCGGTAGCGGCCTGCGATTCGCCGTGAGTGTTCGCATGAATGGCGTTGACGAGATTGTCGACATCCTCATCCGGCACGAGCCCCTTGAGCGAACGGTCCAGCTGATCGGAACCGATGTCGATCACGCCGATGCCATCATGCGTGTCAAGTACGGTGACGGCATTGTTCGGACGGATGTCGGTCCAATGCGCGACCGGCTCGACATGACCGGTATTCAGCGAATGCAGCAGCAGCGGCGGAAGGGCGAAATCGTAGACGCGATCGACCTTCGACGCGATCTCGACCTGCTTCTTGTAGTAGGAATGCACTTCGATGAGGATTTCCAAGCCGCGCTTGACGCCCTCCTCGCGCAGGCGGGAGATGAGCTTGAACGTTTTCGGCGTCATGAAGCAGCTGGTACCGGCTTCCTTGGCACCGTAGCCGACGGCGTCAAGACGAATGTAGCTGACGTGGGATGCGGCCATCTGGTCGAAAATCGACATCAGGTATTCCCAGCCTTTGTCGGAATCCGTGTCGATATCGACCTGCTGCGGGGTGAAGCTGACCCAGACCAGGCGAGTCTTGCCCGCGAACTTGTAGTGGGTGAACGGCAGACCCGGGCGCGGACGGTAGATGCCGGCCAGATCCTCTTCGGTCGCGCCGTTCGGAAAGACGGAACTCATGGTCAGGAACATCGGGTAATACTCGGATTCCTCGCCCTTTTCAAGCACGTCTTGGAACTGCTTGGATTCCCAGCTCATGTGGTTGACGATGGCGTCGACCATGATGCCGTGGGTCTTGGAAAGTTCGGCGACATCGTCCCAGCCGCCGAGGCGCGGGTCGACCTTGGTGTGGTCGATGGGGTCGAAGCCTGCATCCGCGCCGTCGAATGGAGTGAAGAACGGCAGGATATGCACGCCGTCATACACGCCGTCGAAACGGGTGCGCAGGATGTCGGTCATCGAGCTGAGGGTGCCGTCGCCGAGGCGATCGGCGTAGGTGATGAGCTGCACTTTGTTTTTCATGGGACCTCCCTTGGTTCATGGGTGCGGGTGCAATGTGTGCGCGTCTGCCTGTTTGTTGTTTACGTATTTGCATACTCACGTATGTATCGAACCGGTTCGATATTACCTCGAAAAGGGCGTCAATGTCCAGTCACACAGCGGAATGCGCGTGTCGAACCGGTTTGATGCGGTGTTCTATGCAGCCCAGACTGTCCGACCCCAACCCAGCGTTCCAACGCGCAGCATCAACGCGTGGTATCGCCTGGCACCAGCGTCATGGGAATAAGCACGTTCGGCTCGAACGGCTTGGGGATGTTCTTGCGCGAGGCGTTGGCCGCAGCCGCCTCTTCATTGGCGATCGCCTGCACCATATGGTCGGCCGCCGACTGCGCGATCGCCGAGAAATCCTGTGCGACCGCGGTCAGCTTCATACCGGCCAAATCGGTCAAATACGTACCATCATAGGCGACGACCTGCAGCTCGTCGGGAATGGAAATTCCGCGGCTCAACGCCTCACGCACGCAGAACGCCGCGCCAATATCGGAGCTGACCACGGCATCGACGCCGTCGGTCGCCACCCCATCAAGCGCACGGCTGACCGCACGATGATAGCCGGCGAAATCCATCACCTCACCGGCCTCGATATACTCATACTTCACGCCCGCGGAGGTCAATTCCTGTTCCAACGTGAGGTAGTAGCGCACCGTCGGGAACGTGGTCTTTCCCAAATCGAACGACCCCTCCTCGACTTCGCCGCGGACCGCCAGATCGAAGAACTGATCGCGCGGACCGCCAATCATCACCACATGGCGCGCGCCATTGCGAATCAGCATCTGCGCAATCAGTCGCCCACCCTGCTCGTGGTCAGATCCGATCGACGAAATACCATTTCCAAGCACGCGATCGAATGCGACGATCGGGCGGTGGATGGACGTCCAATAATCGCCGGGATGCGAGGTGTGAGCGCACATGACGATGCCGTCCATCATGTGCCTGCGCAGCATATCGACGTATTGGATTTCGCCGTCCGTCTCGTCGGTGGTGGAGCACAGCATGGTGCGCAGCCCCTGCGCGGCGAGCGCATGCTGCAGGTGCGCGGTAAACGTTGCAAAGAACGGGTGACGGATGGTGGGCACGATGACGCCGACCAGATTCGTGCGATCGTGGTACAGGTTGCGGGCAAGCTCGTTCGGCACGTAATTGAGGGCCTGCATGGCCTTACGCACGCGGTCGCGCATGTCGTTGGATACATACCCGTTGCCGTTCACCACCAGCGAGACGGTGCTCAGAGACACCCCGGCCTTCTTCGCCACATCGCGCATGCCGACCATGATCGCACCTTCCCCGTTATCACTGTTCCATCGTTGTATTCTCACGTGCTTGCCGCGCGCTTTCCGTGCGCTTCTCGCGAGATATTACATTCATTTACATTCTCTCGAACCTGTTCGACAGTCCGGCGTGTATATCGCTTAACGGGGTTACCCCTTTACTTGATTTTCAATATTGATTTTCATATGCTGCCCACGACACGGAAACGGCAGCACAGCACAACAAAAGAAACGGCGCAAAGCTTGCGATATCCACACTCACTTTGCGCCGTCTTCTTGTATTGATGATGACCTACATTGCGATCAGTCGGTCGGCACGTCGCCGGACTGGGTGTGGTCAAAGACCGGCTTGTTGTCTTTGTCGAAGGCGTAGACGCCGATGTTCGCGGAGCTCGGATCATTGTTCTTATTGAACGGTCCGATACCGGTCTGGCCCTGGTACTGGATATCCTTGCCATCCTTCAGCAGCGGCTTGGTCTGGTCGAATGCAATCACCAGCGTCGCATCCGGGCTGGCGGCCTTGATGGCGGTTGCGCTCAGATTTCTTTCATGTTACTCAGCGACCGTCCGCGTAACGTGAAAATTACGCCGGATTGGCGAGCAGCGCAATGCCGAAACCGGTGGCCACGCAAATGAGAGGCACCGCGACGGTTGCTATTCCATAGCCCAGAGCCAGCGTAAAACGACGCTGGCGAATCAATGAAACCACTTCGTTGAGCGCCGTGGAGAATGTTGAGAAACCACCGAGAAATCCGACAACGAACATCATGACCGTGTCCATATCCACCGATTGCGAATAGTAGGACATCATGGCGATGCCCGCGCATAGCGAGGCGACGCCGTTGATGACGAGCGTGGATAGCGGGAAGTTGCGGTTCGTTCTCCGATTCTCGCGATTCCAGCCTCGTTGAATTGACACGTCGAGCACGTAACGGGCCATGGCGCCAAGACCGCCGAACAGACAGATCATCCACATCATCAGCGCACCTCCCCGGTAGCCGGGTCGGCGATAAGCGAAATCTCCGCAGTGATCGGTTTGGGCTCGAAGCTGGGCGGAAGCGGGTTAGCCGGCTGCTGGATCGGCTGCGACTGCTGAATCGGCTCGGGCAGCTGCCCCAAGTCTGAAGTATCCTGCTCGCGCAGCAACGGCTGCGATGGCTGTGCCAGCTGAGGAACGGCCAGCGGAGGAATCTGCGGAACGCGGCCCGTCTGCATAGTCTGGCTGGCGGTCGGCGGCACGGTTGGTGTTTCGACTCGCGGAACCTGTCCCGTCTGTGCAATCTGCTGGGCCGCCTGCGCGGCCTGCTGCGCCGCCTGCGCGGCTTCCATTGCGGCCTGCGCGGCAGAACGCGCCACGTCGGCCACTTTCACATGGCGTACGCCCTGCGTGTCCGATTCGGCAGAATCGGACACGGAAACAGCTGAAAACGCACCCTGAACCCGCTTTCGAGTACTCCGTGACAGCAGTGCCTGCATCAGAACCACGCCGGCGGCGGCAGTGAGCAAACCGCCTGCAAAATTTCCCGCAAGATAGCCAAGCGCACTGGCGATATGCCGCTCGTGCAGACCTTCCATCGTTTCCAGCATCACGCCGGACATCGTCGAAAGCCCACCGAGCAAGCCAAGCCCAACACCACGGCTGACAACCTGCCGCACCCGGCGACGCAGCCACGAAGCGGTCGCCATGAATTCGGTCAGCATCGCGAACAGGAAGCAGGCGACCATATTCGACACAAACGTGCCCACAACGAACGGCGTCCCGCTGACCGACGGCAGAAGCATATCCAACGCATGCCGACAGCCGACTCCAACAAATCCACCGACGAACACCACAACATACATCAGTCCGTCGGCGAGCGGATTGAACCGCGCCTGCATACGTTTCATCGGTGCCAGGGGAATCGTAGGCGGATCCATGGTGTTAGCGGAGGGCGTGGTTGCACCAGCATGCGTCACCTCAACAGTGTCGATTGCCTGCGTGATGGGATGCGAGTCCTCACCCGCAGTCACCACGTCTCCCGGCGATTGTTCTTGCGATTCCATTGCGCTCCCCCTGTACTGGCCTTCCGCGGACAGCGTTGTTCCGCCCATAGGCCGTGCAACAACGAGCCGGGCCGCGGTTGCCGCCTTCCTAACGCATATGAGTTTACACGGAGCGCCAACGTATGCACCCTGGATGTCCGATTCCGCAGATTCGGACATCCAGAGTCCAGCCGAATTCAGCCAGGCTCAGTCAAGCCGGGCATCACACAGCCGCCGCATCGCAGGTCGTACCTCGCGCTCCTCCTCGCCACTGAACAGCACCACCAGATAGTCACCGGCACGCAGCCGTGTATCACCGCGCGGCACGATCTCGCTTTCGCCGCGACGCAGGCCGATGATCAGACACCCAGACGGCCAACGCACGTCACGCACCCGCTTGCCGTCCGCAATCGCCCCCATTTCCAATGGCAGTTCCATAATGCCGCTGCCCACATGGCTTGCGATTGCCATCTGCATGCCTTGCGCACGCACGTACCGCTCCAGCAACTCCCCATAGATCGGTTTGGTGCGCAGCAGATCGGACACCAACAGCGCGATGAAAGCGACGGCAGCGACCGGCAGCATGTGCGTCAACGTTCCGGACATCTCCACAGCCAACAGAATCGACGTGATCGGCGTTTTCACGGACGCGGCGAGCGTGCCCGTCATCACGCACACCGCAAACACCGCCACTGCGTCGGATGGCAGATCACCAAATCGATGCAACACTTCACCGCAGATGCCGCCGGCCAGCGAACCGACCGCAAGAATCGGCATGAAAATACCGCCAGGCGCGCCTGAGCCGAAACTCGTGGATGTGAACAGCATCTTCGCCACGAACAGCAGACACAGCATTCCCAAGCCAACGCGCGCATGTTCGGCGGTATCAATCAGATTCGAGCCGCCGCCGAGCACGTCGGGCAACCAGATGCCGACAGGCAACGCGATCGCAATCGCAATCATCGGGCGGCTCCATGCCGGCAGTTTGCCGTACAGCGTCTGGAAGCCAAGCAACGAGCGGTTCATCAGCGAACCAACCAAACCGGCCACCAATCCCAACGGAATCAGCCACACATACTCTTCCAACGACAGCTGACCGATATCACCGAAATCCAAAACCGGACGCAGACCGAAACAGTATTTCGAGACGAAATCGGCGGTCAGCGATGCGGCAGTGGCGCCCATCAGAATCGCAGGGGAAAAACTCCGATGCACCCCTTCCAAAGCGAACATCATGCCGGACAGCGGCGCGCTGAACGCGGCGGACAAGCCTGCCGCGGCACCGGCGGTGACCAGATAATGCTCCTGCATGTCCTCACGGCGGTGGCCGCGCAAACGGTGGGACACACACTGCGCTCCCGACGCACCAATCTGAATGGACGGCCCCTCACGGCCGAGCGACAGACCAAACAACGCGCCCAACAGTCCACCGACGAAACGGACTGGCAGAATCGTCTGCCAACGCATCTTCAAGCCGCATATCACCACGCCGTTGGTCTGCGGGATGCCGCTGCCACCGGCCATCGGCTCCTTGCCGACCATCCACGCGATCGCCAGCGCGGCCGCCACCGCGGCAACCGCCCACGGCGCAATCAGCCACGGGGTCTCGCGAATCCGCGCATATATCCAGCGGGACGCATCCGTGCCGTATTCGATGCCGAGACGGTATACGACGACCAGCAATCCTGAAACCAGACCAATGACTATGCCGGCCGCCGCCATCTTCCACTTCAAGTGGTCGAATCGCGGAATCAGCCGGCGGATATCATGTGCCGCGTCGTTGCCAGTCAAGCCGGGAAACTCGTTGCCGACGGTCAGTCGACCAGCGAATTGATCTGGATGATATGGTCGCGCTGCGGGCCGGTGCCGATCACGGAGATACGGCAGCCGGACAGTTCCTCAAGACGCTTGACGTAATCCTGACAGGTCTTCGGCAGATCATTGAAGTCGTGGATTTGGGAAATATCCTCGTCCCAACCCGGCATGGATTCGTAGATCGGCTTCGCTGCCGCGAATTCGGACTGATCAGTAGGCATATCGTCGCGGCGTTCGCCGTTGACATCATAGGCCACGCACAATGGGATTTCCTTCAGGCCGGTAAGCACGTCGAGCTTGGTGAGCACGATGTCGGTCAGGCCGTTGACCTGAGCCGCATAACGATTGACGACCGCATCGAACCAGCCACAACGACGCGGACGGCCGGTGGTCACGCCGTACTCGTGGCCCTGGGCTCGCAGCCATTCGCCTTCCTCGCCGAACAGCTCGGTCGGGAACGGTCCTTCGCCCACGCGGGTCACGTACGCTTTGGAAACGCCGATCACGCGGGTGATCTTGGTCGGGCCGACACCGGTACCGGTGCATGCGCCGCCGGCAGTCGGGTTGGAGGACGTGACAAACGGATATGTGCCGTGATCCACGTCGAGCATAGTGGCCTGGCCGCCTTCGAACAGCACGGTCTTGCCTTCGTCAAGTGCCTTATTGAGCACCAGCGAGGTGTTGGCCACGTACGGCTTCAAACGTTCGCCGAGCTTGAGCAGCTCATCCGTGGTTTCGTTCACATCAATCGGACGACGATTGTACAGCTTCACCAGCATCTGGTTCTTCTGATGCAGGCTTGCCTCAACCTTGTCGTGCAAATGCTTCGCATTGAACAGGTCGTGCACGCGTATGCCCACGCGATTGATCTTGTCGGCATACGCAGGTCCAATGCCGCGACCGGTGGTACCGATCTTGTGCTTGCCAAGGAAACGTTCCGTCACCTTATCAAGCACACGATGATACGGCGCAATAATGTGCGCACCCTCACTCACCAGCAGTCGGGAGCAGTCCACACCGCGGCTTTCCAAGCCGTCGATCTCTTCGAAAAGCACTTCAGGATCAACAACAACACCGTTGCCGATAACCGGAGTCGCGGTCGGGCTGATGATGCCGGAGGGCAGCAGGTGCAGCGCATACGATTCGTCGCCGACCACCACGGTATGGCCCGCATTGTTGCCGCCGTTGAAGCGGGCAACATAGTCGACCTTCGTGCCGATCAGGTCGGTCGCCTTACCCTTGCCTTCGTCTCCCCACTGGGCACCGATCAAAACAATTCCAGGCATGTTGTTGCACCTCCGCGCGTATGCGATTTCGCCTCAAAGCCTTACCAAGGCCTTACAAAGACTATCCTGCGCCCTCTACCGGATATCTGCCGGATATGCACCGATCGGCCGTTGAAACTAGTCAGTTCCATCGTTTTCGTCTCATACAACGCGACACACCCACCGTGCCGCCACACGCCGCATGCATTACGCGGCGCGTGCGGCATCACACTACTTCAACGCCTTGCCCGCGCTGCCAAGCTGCCTGCAAGCCTCCACCACGCGTGCGGCCATGGCGCTTTCCGCTTCGCGCCCCCACGAACGCGGGTCGTACATCTTCTTGTTGCCCACCTCGCCATCGATTTTGAGCACCGAATCATAGTTGGAGAACATGTGACCGGCCACCGCACGGCTGAATGCGTACTGCGTATCGGTGTCGATGTTCATCTTCACCACGCCGTAGCTCACGGCCTGCGCGATCTCCTCCGGCGCGGAGCCGGAACCACCGTGGAACACCAGGGCGAACGGCTTACCGGGAGCGACATCCAGCGAGTGCGCGGGGTCGGGCATTTCGCCGGCCTTAATCGCGAGCGCGACCGTGGTCTGGATTTCGTCGAGCAGTTCGGGGCGCAGTTTCACCACGCCCGGTTTGTATGCGCCGTGCACGTTGCCGAAGGTGAAGGCGGCCATGTAGCGTCCGCGCTCGCCAAGGCCGAGTCGTTGCGCGACGGCAATGCCTTGCGCGGGCGTGGAATACAGTTTGTCGTTGATTTCGGCGCTGTGCCCGTCTTCTTCGCCGCCGACCGCGCCGATTTCGATTTCCAGCACGGTGTGCGCGGCTTGGGATTTGTCGAGCAGTTCTTCTGCGATGTCGAGGTTTTCACCCAGCGGCACTGTGGAACCGTCCCACATGTGTGACTGGAAGGTCGGTTCCTGACCGTGCTTCACCTGTTCGGCTTCATGGTCGAGCAGGGGGCGCACCCATTCGTCCAGATACTGTTTGGCGCAGTGGTCGGTGTGCAGGGCGATGGTGATGTTGGGGTATTTCGCCGCGACTTCGTGCGCGAAGGCTGCGAAGGCAAGCGAGCCGGTGACGCGGTCGTTGACGCGTTGCCCGGAGAAGTAGGCGGCGCCGCCTACGGAGACCTGGATGATGCCATCGGATTCCGCCTCGGCGAAACCCTGGAGTGCGGCGTTCAGGGTCTGTGTGCTGGTCACATTGATCGCGGGATAGGCGTAACCGCCGCGGCGTGCGGCGTCCAGCATTTGCGCATAACGTTCCGGCGTTGCAATAGTCATGCCTCCATTATCGCCCGACCCTATCCCACTTATCATGTGACAACATTCGCCATCTTTCCTTTCCGTTTTCCCGACCGTCCGCTCCATATCCAGGTCGCCCGCCCCACTAGGGCCATATGCCGAGCGTTTTCGTCTCATATCCCGACATTTGCGGGACCGACCATTAAACAGGGCGAAACCATTGCGATCGTTCCATCGGAAGTCATAGAATATCCACCGGATCGCGCGACGAAGAGCCCAACCGGGTATTCCCGCACGGGCATGCCGCCGCACGTAGATGTTGCGACCAATACCCGCGAGGAGGCTTGATGCACCAGGTTTTCGCCATCTTCCTTCGAGACGTGAAACGCATTCTGAAGAACCCAGTGGCGCTCGTCGTCACGCTGGGTGTGGCCATCATCCCATCACTGTACGCATGGTGCAACATCCTCGCCAACTGGGACCCGTACGCGAACACGGGCAACATCCAGGTCGCTGTGGCGAACGAGGACAAGGGCACAACCTCCACGCTGGTCGGTCATCTCGACGCTGGCCAGCAAACCGTCAACCAGCTTAAGAAGAACCATCAGCTCGGCTGGCGTTTCGTTCCCGAGCAGCAAGCCATCGAAGGCGTGGAATCCGGCAAATACTATGCGGCGATCGTACTGCCGGAAGACTTCAGCTCCAGACTCATCGGCACCGTCACTGGTAAAGGCGACCGACCGTCGATCACGTACTACATCAACGAAAAGCTGAACGCGATCGCGCCGAAAATCACCGATACGGGTGCGACCACGATCGACGAGCAGATCAACACCACTTTCGTTTCCAGCGTGGCCGACGCCGTGGCGAAGGAAGTGAAGGAGGCAGCGGGAGAAACCACCGGCAGCATGAAAAGCGCGCAAAGCGACGTCATCAACGATCTGACCGACACCATCAACCAGCTCGAAACCGTCCAACAGCAGCTGCGCGGCACGCGTTCCACGCTCGACAAAGCCCTCACCACCATCGATTCGGCCAAACAGTCCAACATCGCGCTCGCCTCGGGAATCACCAACTCGCTTGACACCGTCGGCAAGGCGTCCGACTTGCTGAGCGAGACGCGCACACAAACCGAACGATTCTCGAACACGCTGGTCGGAGCGCTCGACAACGGCAGCACGCAACTGTCCGGTCTGCAGGTCAACGTGAGCAATGCCACCGGCACCGTGCTCAGCGGACTGAACACCACGCAGGACGCGCTCGACCAAGTGTCCAGCACCATGCATCACGTCAACACCACCACCGGCAATGTGCTCGACGGCGTGGAGAAGGCGTTGCAGGCCAGCCAGCTGGATCCGAACAACCAAACGTATAAGGATCTTTCCGCGCAACTCGCCGAAGCCCGCAAACAGCTGACGTTCCAGCAGCAGCGCATCGACGCCTTCGATCAGGACACCACGGCTGCGATCAACGCGGGGAAGAACACCGCGAACGGGTTCAACGACGATGTCACCACGCTGGCGAAAAACGGCACGGCGTCGATGGCGAGCGCACGCACGACCATCACCGGCACGGTCATGCCGAATCTCAACACCGGGCTCGATACACTCAGCCTGGCCAATGGGTCGCTGTCCGGCACGCTTACCACGCTGCAAAGCACACTGGAACAGGGCAACGGGCTGCTCGACCAGTTGTCGCGCACCGTGACCCAAACGAACACCACCATTGCTAGCACGCAGACGCAGCTCGCCAATCTCGCCAAACAGCTCAACACCACGCGCACCGATGTGGCCGCGTTGAGCAGTTCGGCGATGTTCCAGCAGCTTTCCCAAGCGCTCGGACTTGACGCGAGCGAGGTCGGCTCGTTCGTGGGCGAGCCGGTGCATTTGGACGAACAGGTCCTCTACCCGGTCAAAAACTATGGTTCCGCGGTCACGCCGTTCTACACGAATCTTGCGCTGTGGGTCGGCGGATTCGTGCTCGTCGCGATCTACAAGCTTGAAGTGGACCGCGATGAGAAGATCCGCATGTACACGCCACGCCAAGGCTATATGGGCCGTTGGCTGCTGTTCGTCACGGTCGGATTCCTGCAGGCGATCATCGCCACGATCGGCGATCTCGCGCTGGGCATCCAATGCGAGCATCCGTTCCTGTTCATCCTCGCCGGCATTTTCGCCTCGTTCGTCTACGTGAACATCATTTACGCGCTCGCCGTGGCGTTCCGGCATATCGGCAAGGCCGTCGCCGTGATTCTGGTGATCATCCAGATTCCGGGCGCGGCAGGCCTCTACCCCATCGAGATGATGCCGGAATTCTTCCGCCGTCTGAAACCGTTCCTACCATTCACCTACGGCATCAACGCGATGCGCGGGCCGATCGGCGGCATGTATGCCAACCATTATTGGATCGACATGCTCTCGCTGTTCTGGTATCTGCCTGTGGCGCTGTTCATCGGCTTGGTGGTCCGTAAGCTGGCGTTGAACCTCAACCGCCTGTTCGACAACCGTCTGGCGGACACTGATCTGATGATCACCGAACATAACGAAGGCACGGTGGAACCGTTGCGGCTCACCGAGACCGCGCAGCAGATCGCCGAGGAGTTCCCCGAACTCATCCGCAGACGGGCGATTCATTTCTTCCGCCTGTACCCGCGCCTGGTGCGTTGGGGATTCCTCGCGCTGGCGGTACTGCCGTTCGTGTTCCTGCTGTTGCTATTCATCACGCGTATGAAGCTCGCCATGCTGCTCGGTTGGATCATTTCGATCATCGCCATCGACACGTATCTCATCGTGGTGGAGTATCTGCGCGAACGGTATGCGAATTATCTGGGCGAGGAAGCGATGAGTGCGGAAGAGTTCCGCAGCGCGATCCTGCACGAGAACCTGCTGTTCCGGCCGGGCATGCATTACAAGCCGATGCATGCCGTACGTACGAGGCTGTATGAGGCTGCGCATGGTGGTTCGGCCGGACATGCGCCTGAACATGCAGCTGAGTATGCGGCTGGAAACACGGACGGAAATGCTGGCAGGAGTCTGCGTGAGGAGGGGAACGAACAGTGAAAATAATCTGGGGCATCTTCAAGCGGGACATGTGCCACGCCACCCGCAACGTGATCGCCGTGATCGTCTCGATGGGCCTGGTGGTGGTACCGGCGCTGTACGCCTGGTTCAACATCGCGGCCAGCTGGAACCCCTACGGCAACACCAAGGCATTGAAGGTCGCCGTGGCCAATAACGACAAGGGTTACAAGTCGGATCTCATACCGGTGCGCGTCAACGTGGGCGAAACCATCATCAGCACACTGCACGCCAACGACCAGCTGGACTGGCAGTTCGTGAAAAGCGACAAGGCAATCGACGGGGTGAAATCCGGCGAATACTATGCGGCGATCGTAATTCCGAAAGGTTTCAGCGCCGACATGATGACGCTGTTCTCCCCCGACATCAAACACGCGCAGCTCAAGTACTATCTGAACGAGAAAATCAACCCGATCGCCCCGCATATCACCGATCAGGGCGCGACAACCGTGGTCAACACAATCGACAAAACCTTCGCCAAAACGATCGCGCAAGTCGGACTCGACCTGGCCTCAAGCATCCTACACTATTCGCAAAGCCCGCAAATGGCCGAATACATGCGCAACCTCAACGGCAATCTCACCACCATGGCGGATACGTTGAGCGGCGCATCGCAGCAGGTAACGTCGTATTCGCAGCTGCTCGGCTCGGCGAACGACATCGTGGATTCCACGGGCAAACTGCTCGCCTCGGCGACCAAGGCGGGCAAACAGGCCCAGAACGCGTTGAAGCAAGGCAAATCAGGTGCCACGTCGTTCACTTCGGCAGGTGCGAACGTCACCTCCTCAGTGAACACCGCGCTCGACCAGGTGTCAGGCGCGTTCGACCAAGTAGCTGCCAAGGTGAACAAGGCGTTCGACGCGATCGGCAAGGACTCAGACACCGCAGCCAGCCAGTTGACAACGTTGAGCGAACAAGTCTCCAGCAGCGAATCGCTGTACGACACGTACATCACAAGCCTCAACCACATGCACGAATCGGTGGAACAACTACCGGACAGTGATTCCGCGAAACAGGCGCTGCTGGAAGCCATCGACCGGGAGATCACGCTGCTGGAAGCCGCCAAAGGCGATTCGCAGAAGCTCGCGCAGCAGCTGAAAGACACTTCCACGCAGGTCACGCAGGATACCGCAGCCGCGGAACGCTCCCGCAAGGAGATCCTGAACCGCATCACCTCCGCGAAGCAGTCGATCAGCAATGTGCGCGACGATTACGCCACGAACGTCAAGCCGAAAATCGACGCGCTCGCCTCCACAGTCAGCACGCTGATCTCCCAAACCGACAGCATGATCACCCAGCTGAGCGGCACCGCCGACGATCTGGACGATGTGACGGGCGATGTGGGGACGAATGTGACATCCATCCGTTCCACGCTCGGCGCGATCGCGAAGAAACTCGACTCGTCGGCAGCGACGGTGAAGGAGCTGATCACGAAGCTGGAGACGGGCGGGAACGCCGGTGACGGCAACAGCGATGGTGGCGACGGTGACAACGACGCCAGTTCGTCCGATTCGGGTGAATCGGACGAACTACGTGCACTGGCCACCGCCAACGCGTCCACACTGTCCACGCTGATTTCCGCGCCCGTCGCACTGCAGCGCGTCTCAGTGTACCCGATCGCGAACTACGGTTCGGCCATGGCGCCGTTCTATACGATCCTGTCAATCTGGGTGGGTGCGATCATCCTGTGCGCCATGCTGAAAGTGACAATTTCGGACCGCGAGAAGGCGCATGTGCTGGGCTTGGGCGACACGCTGCCGCGCGTCGCCGGCCCGTCCGGCCCGGGGAACGCCTCACGTTGGGGACTACGCCTCGACCACGAGTATTTCGGACGGTACGCGATCTTCGCACTGCTCGCGTTGCTGCAGGGCACACTGGTTTGCCTGGGTGACATGTATTTCCTTGGCGTGCAGGCGAATCATGCGCTGCAGTTCCTTGCCGTGGGGTGGCTTGCCGCACTCGTGTTCTCGAATATCGTGTATACGCTGACCGTGTCGTTCGGCGATATCGGCAAGGCCGTGGCCGTGGTGCTGCTGGTGATGCAGGTCGCCGGTTCGGGCGGTACGTTCCCTATCGAGACACTGCCGAAGTTCTTCCAAATGCTCTACCCGTTCCTACCGTTCCCGCACGCCATCGATGCCATGCACGCCGCGATGGCCGGATCGTACGGCAATGAGTACCTGCTTGACATGGTGTATCTCGCCTTGTTCCTGATTCCTTCGCTGCTGCTGGGATTGGTGTTGCGCAAGCCGGTGATCCGGTTGAACAACTGGGTGAGCCGCAATCTGGAATCCACCAAGGTGATGTGACGAGGTGGATTTGAACGGGCTGGTTTAAGCCGGTTTAGATCGGTTTCGGCTGGCACACATGGACGCGTCATTGGCGACGCATCACCATCACCGCCAACGGCAACACACACCAAATACCAGCCGGCAAAAACCTAGCTAGCGTGGATGCGTAAGGGCATTGTCTTGCCCGGTCACTTCCCTTACGTACCGCTGCGCCATCCCGGCGCTCCTCTGCGCCGCCACTACCCCACATGTCGCCTCCTCACACACCAACAAGCGTCCGATTCTGCAGAATCGGACAATCAGCGGCGTCGCGCAAACCACACGTTGATCAGCGAGCCGACCACCACCAGCGCGACACCGATCCAGAATGGCATGCCCAACGTCACGCCCAATAGGAGCGTGCTGGAAGCAGTGGAGAACAGCGGCGTCGCATACGAACCGATCGCAAGCGTTTCCATACTGCCATGTAGCATGCCATACCCCCAGCACGCGTAGCCGCCAGCAATCGACGCGGCACATGCGAGCAGCGAAATATAGCCGCCGATGCCAGGCGCTACAGCTGGCAAACCGTCGCCCGAAACGAAATGGATAATCCACAGCACAACAGCAACGCAACAGAAGAAAATCGTCGTACCATCGTAACCATCGGACATCGATGGCGTCACGGTCGCGTAAATCGCCCAAATAAAGGCGCCTGCGAACGCGAGCGCGTACGGCAATGGATTGCTGGCGATATTGGCAACCGCTTCCTGCACGTCAAGGTTTTCACCGCCGACCGCCATTGCCACGCCGACGGTGGCTACGATTGCACCCGGCAGCGCTTCGGAGACCGAGCCGCGTTTGTGCGACACGGCGGCGGTCATCAGTACCAGCAGCGTCGGCCACAAATAATTGACGAGGCTGACTTCCACAGATTGCGCGTTCGTTGTGGCCAGACCGATCGACAGCGAGATCGACGTCTCGTATGCAATGAACATGAGTCCGCCTGCGACGAGGTACTTGCGTGGCGCTTGGCTAATCGGTTTCGGCCGTCGCACGATAAGCAGGAGCATGCCGCCGACAGTGTAGATGAGCGCCGAGCCGAGCGTGGCGCCGAACGATTCGGAAACGAGTCGCACGAGGCCGGCCATGAAGCCCCACAGGACGATTGCGAACAGGCCGATGAGTGTCGCCGCGTGTGATATGGCATGACCAAATAGGGGGGTACTGGGGCGTTCGCCTGCGGATTCGGCGGGAAGTTTCTGATCCGTATTCACGGATTCCAGCCTACCTGCCGCCCACCCCGCATGTCCGATTCTGCAGAAACGGACAATTGAACACCGGTTTTGGCACCTTGTGCGTCCGATTCACCAGAAACGGACGCACAAACATTCGGATTCGTATCCCTCACGTCCGATTCACCAGAATCGGACATTCCTGCGACCTGCGATGCCGCAAACCCGATTACCCCCGGAACCGCGCCAACAGCAGCGTCGGCCACCCCAACCGACGCGGCCACACCATCCGTATCAGCAGCCAAGTCCACGCGTCCCGCACCCCCACAGCCCGCCGACGCGCGCACGTCGCCCATGACCAAATCATCCAATGTCACGCCGAACATGTCGCAAAGCATCAGCAGCTTATCCATTTCGGGGTATGCCTTCTCGGACTCCCATTTCGAAATTGCCTGCCGGGAAACGCCCAGCAGCATTGCCAGCCGTTCCTGCGTCATGTTGCGCGAACCGCGCAGATACTGCAGATTCTCTTTGAAACTCATGTCCGCCCTTTCGTCGAGTTTCCATATCGCCTCGACTTGCGATTATTGGCGATTGCCAAGCAACAGCTTGTCATAAACGTCGCGTTCCACGCCACCATCTTTCGGTTGCATTGCGATTCGCAACCAAATTTTGCGACGCAACCGACAGTTGCGCGGCGTGAAGTTGACTTCACGGGTCTTTTACGGTAATAGAAAAACCCTTGGAATTCCAACGATTCCAAGGGTTTCGAATGGAGCGGATGACGGGAGTCGAACCCGCCTTTAAAGCTTGGGAAGCTTTCGTTCTACCGATGAACTACATCCGCAAAAAATGTGCCTTTTGGACACAATCATTTAGTCTAGCATGCATTCGCAGGATTCACGGCCATCAACCGATATTCGATACCGTCACCCACTTGCCAAATCGCATATCAATCAACGCGCAACAACCACAACAGCATTAATGTCATTCATCAGATGACATCAAAATATTCTGCAATGCATCCCCACAGGAAACACACACAATTCGCGTCAGAATCAGCGGAATCCTATGCAATCACGCATGACTTGCGCAACCTGCGCACATTGCAATCGCCGCCGATCAGCGACCATACCCGCCTTGCACGGGATGCTGCGAATAATCTCGCGAATAGCCCCCACCGGAGTATCCCCCTGCACCCGCACCGAAGCCGGCACCAGAGACATCCCCATCCTGCCGACGAATATCCGCCGAAGCATACCCGCTCGTCGCATAACCGCCAGCCAAATAGCCGGACTGTACGCCCCGCGCCTTCATCTCCTGACTCATCTGCATCAACCGGGCAATACGATCCTCAGTCGCCGGATGCGTGGAAAACAAGCGAGAAAAACCTTCCGCAGAGAACGGATTCGCAATCATCATCGCAGCAACCGACTGCGTACCAGCAGTCTTCTGCATCGGCATCGCCTCAGCACCGTTCGAAATCTTATTCAATGCGGACGCGAGCGCCTCCGGATCTTCCGTAAGCATGGAACCATCTTCGTCGGCATCATATTCTCGTGTACGCGAAATCGCCATCTGAATAAGCGAAGCGGCAATCGGCGCAAGAATCGCGCTCAACAGCACACCCAGCAATCCAAGACCATTAGAAGATGAACCATTGCGATCGTCACGCGAATTGCCGCCGCCGAAATACATGAGCGAATAGCCGAGATACGAAATGACCGTCGCCATTGCGGAAGCGATCGCAGACGTCAGGATATCGTGATTGTACACGTGCATAAGCTCGTGCCCAAGTACGCCGCGAATCTCGCGTTCGTTCAGCATCTGCAGAATACCCTGCGTGCAGCAGACCGCCGCATGACGTTCATTGCGTCCCGTTGCGAACGCATTGGGGCTCATGGTTGGGGCGATATAAATACGCGGCATCGGCTTGCCCGCCTTCGCCGACAGTTCGCGCACAATTTTGTACAGTACCGGCGCTTCCTGCTCGCTGACTTCCTGCGCATGCATGGATGCGATCGCAAGTTTGTCGGAAAACCAGTAGGATGCGAACGTCGAGCCAAGTCCAATGAGAATGTAGATGCCAAGCGTGCGTTGGCTGCCACCGGTCGCCCACCAAATGAGCATGATGACGCCCCACATCAACGCGAATAACAGCGTTGTCTTCAAGCCATTGCAATGGCCATGCACCCGCAATTTGCCGTTCATGGTCACTAGCGTAGAAACGGAGCCTGAGTTTTTGCTGGATATGCGCTGGAGACTGGGTTGCGGAAAAGGCTAGGGGGCAGTTGCGGAAGTTCGCATACTCAGCTTCTCCCCGGATGTCCGATTCTGGAGAAACGGACATCCGATGCATGCCAAGAGGCCTTTGGGTGACCGAATCGGGAGAATCGGACAAGTAGCAAGTCCTTCGTCCACATCACATGTCCAATTCACCAGAAACAGACATACAGAACATGTTTCGGACACTCCAGATGTCCGATTCACCAGAAACGGACAAGTACGGGATAAAAAAGCGTCTTGGGTGACCGATTCTCCAGAATCGGACATCCAAGACGCATGAAAGAAACCTGGGACCTATCAGATCAGATCCCAAACACCCACCTTAAGCGTGAGCCAGGGCGCGCATCTGCTCCGGATCGATGACCTTCTTGTGCTCACGGCCTTCCTTCGCACCCTCGGCACGTTCGAACGCATCGATCTTCTTCCAGCCAGCGAAGTCGATCGGCTTGACACCGCGCGATTCCAGCAGCCGGTCGATGGACTCCGGATCACGATCGGCAGCCACACGACCGCCTTCAGCAGCCTTCGACAAATCCTCCAGCATATTGGTCACGATCAGCAGCGCGTCGGACTTGGTGGAGCCGATCAGGCCAACCGGACCACGCTTCGCCCAACCGGTCGCATACAGACGCTCGCGCACTTCATCCGTGGCTTCAGCGGCCGTAGTGATACGACCGTCACCGTTCGCGTTCGCCAAGTGCGCATGACGCTCGTCGTACGCAATGCCCGGCGCGGTGGCCGGTTTGTAGCCGATCGCATGGTACACAGCCTGCACCGGATACTCTTCGAATTCGCCGGTACGGCTCATCTTGCCGTCCGCCGACGTCTCGGTCTTTTCCACACGGATGCCAACGACCTTGCCGTCCTCACCCAACACTTCGACCGGAGCGGAATTGAAGTGCACGTAATATTTGCGGTCAGCCGGATTACCCTCATAATCCACGTCACCGTCATCTTCCATGTCTTCCGCCATCTCACGAATCGTGAACAGCTCTTCGACCATCTGACGAGTCAGCTTGTCTTTGCCGGCCTCTTCAATCGTGTCTTCATCCAAATCGAAATCGTCTTCGTTGATGATCAGCTGCACTCCCGGCAGCTTCTCCATCTCACGCAATTCCTGCACGGAGAACTTGGCCTGCGCCACACCGCGACGGATGAACAAGTGAAGCACACGCGCCTTGTTGGACTTGATGCCCTCATATACGTTGTCCGGAATGTCGGTGCGCTCCTTCAGATCATCGGCATTGCGCATGAGCTCGCGAGCCACGTCCATGGCCACGTTGCCGCCGCCGATCACGGCGACTTCCTCAGCTTCAAGCGGCCATTCGCGAGCGCCGGTCGGATAACCGTCGTACCATCCACGAACTTGGCTGCGCCGTATACGCCGTCCAGATCGGCGCCCGGCAGTCCGAGCGGCTTGTCTTCGACTGCACCGGTGGCGAACAGCACGGCATCGTAACGTTCGAGCAGTTCGTCGAGCGTCACGTCCTTGCCGAATTCCACGTCGCAGTACAGGTGGATGTCCGGATTGTCGAGCGTCTTTTCGAGTGCCGACGCGATGAATTTGATGGACGGATGATCGGGGGCCACGCCGTAGCGCACCAGACCGAACGGCACCGGCAGCTTTTCGAACAGGTCGATTCGGGCGGCAGTGCCGAGGCCGAGCTCCTCGCCGAGCTTCTTCAACTGGCGCAGGAAAATGTCAGAGGAGTAGACGCCTGCAGGGCCGGCGCCGATTACAGCAATACGAAGTTCATGAGTTTCAGTCACGCGCTCTACCTAATGCATTCCCTGCATTTGCGACAGGGGTGCTTATGCACTTTCTTACGACTTCTTCGCCTTGTGCGCACTGGCGTTGGTGTTTGCGCTGAATCCAGATGAATCCAACGTGTGGCTGCATTAATCGTACGCGATGAGCGCGGCAGATGCACGTACAATCGCAAGTAGTCGCAGAATCGCGGGATGTAGGAATCCGAAATATCGGAATTCGTCCATCCCGCAATCGCAAGCAAGTACTTATTAAGTACCAGGCAATCGTAAGAAGGTGGCAATGCGCATTCACATCACATATACCGGCGGCACTATCGGCATGATTGACTCGCCGAACGGCCTGATTCCGGGCGCCGACACTCGCGGATGGCTGTTCCGTCTGCTGGAGGACGCGCACATGGACGCGAGCCTGTTCACGTTCACCGAGCTTGATCCTCTTATCGACTCGTCGAATGCGACTCCCGACAATTGGCAGACGATGGTCGACGATTTGCGTGCGCACCGCGATGATGCCGACGCGTTCGTGGTGTTGCATGGCACCGATACGATGAGCTATTCGAGCGCCGCGCTTGCGTATGCGTTGGCTGATTTTGGCAAGCCGGTGATTTTCACGGGTTCACAGCATCCGCTTGGCAAGATCGAGTCGGACGCCACTGCGAATGTCACGGGCGCGCTGAATGCCGCGATGAGCGGACGATTCCACGGTGTGGGACTGTTTTTGGACATCACCTGTTTGCGGGCAATCGTGTGAGCAAGTCGTCGAGCTGGGCATTTGAAGGTTTTTCGGCGCCTTCCGTCGGCCCGCTGGCACGCACTGGCACGCCATGGCATTGGTATGCGGGCGATTCCGCTGCGGTTGGCTGCGGTTGGACGTCGCCTCAGCCTTACTCTCGCCATGATGTTGCGGTGATCGATATGGCACCCGGCATTTCCGCGGCACGGTTGGAAGCGATGCTTACGCCGCGGCCGGAAGCGGTTTTGTTGCGTGCGTACGGCGTCGGCAATGTGCCAAGCGACGAGCCTGGACTGACTGACGTGATTGCCGACGTGCTGCATGATGGCGTTCCCGTTGTGATTGCATCGCAGTGCCAGCAGGCGGAAGTACTGCTCGGCCATTACGAGACGGGTGATGCGATCGCACGCGCCGGCGCAATTGGATCTGGCGATATGACGCTGGAAGCCACGTATGCGAAAATCATGTTCCTGCTGTCTCAAGGCGTGACCGGAGCCGACTTCGGCAAGTGGATGCACACATCGATCGCTGGAGAAATCTCCCCGAGCTCGCTGTAAACAATCCCAAAACTTCCGAATCTGCCTTATATATGCCTTATATATGGCAGAGCTGTTTTGAGAAACCGGACTTAGAGGGTGTATTCTCGCCCCCTAAGTCCGGTTTTCTCATATGGACCTGCCAGATATAAGCGAAATACTTGCTGACAGACCTCCAAATCTGCCATATATAGGCGAGATACGGGGTTTCGAGGCGCAATCAGGCTGATTCGCCACGGTCGAAAAGCACGGTGAGCGCCCACAGAATGCTGACAACATCAATCGCTTCCTGCATGAACGCGCCGACAACCACGGGAATCAGATTGAACGCGGCCGCGATCATGCCGATAATCGCAAGGCCGAGGCCGATCAGCACCGCCTGCAACATCACCTTTTTCGTGCGGCGCGCGATGGCGATGGCCCGCGGAACGGACGCAATGTCGTCATTCATGATGACCACTTGCGCAGATTCGGAAGCCGCGGTGGACGTGCCGTCGGTCATGGCCATGCCGATATCGGCAACCGCAAGTACGGGGGCGTCGTTGACGCCGTCACCGACCATCATGGTGATTTGACGATTCTTGGATTCGCCGGTTACGCGTTGCTTGATGCGATTCCACAACGACAGCTTCTGGTGCTTGGATTCAGTGGCGCTCTTGACGGCGGCAACCTTGTCTTCAGGGAACAGTTCGGACTGCACGTCGTCGATACCGACTTCGTTTGCGATGATGCGGGCGGACGCAGCCTTGTCGCCGGTAAGCATGGACAGTTCCTTGACACCCAACTCGTGCAGGCGAGCCAAAGAACGCTTCGCATTCTCGCGAGGTACGTCACGAAGTACGATGCGGGCGGCAAGACGGCCGTCAATCGCCACGTATGCAGCCATTTCGTCAGGAGCGAGCGGGGCAAACAGCGAGTTTGCGGTTTCAGGCTTGCGAGCGGCGGATTGGGTTGCGACGGACGCGGAAGTAGAGGGCGCGGCTGCAGGCTGCGCATCGTTAGGCACCCCGTTCCTCACTCCCATAGTGTCCGATTCTGGAGAATCGGACAAGTAAACACACGTTTTAGCCCTCTGGATGTCCGTTTCTGGTGAATCGGACATCCGCAGCGCATTCTGAGTCTCCCGTTTGTCCGATTCGGCAGAATCGGACACGTAATACGTCGCATCCGGCATATGCAGCACCGGCATGAATCCGGATTCGTCAGCCGTCACGTATGCGAACCGCCCCACGCGCACCTGATGCCCGTTCACTTCGCTGGATATACCCTTGCCGGACTCCTCTACAATGTTCTTCACCACCGGATAGTCGCGCCCGTGCCCCGGCAAATCGCGCTCGACGCACAGCCTCTGCCCCGCCGCATACCGCGCATACAAATCATCCATAGCCTTGCGTCCGGCCGCCGCGATGCCTTTCGACAGAATGTGCACCGAATAGCCTTCCACCACGCTGGCCATCATGAGAATATGGTCCTCATTGAACGGCGAACTCGTCTCAAACGGCTTCTCTACACGTACGACCTGCGGCTGCTTGACGGTGAGCGTGCCGGTTTTGTCGAAGAAAATATGCGATACGCGACCTAGATTTTCCAGCACATCCTGCGCTTTGATCAGGATTCCCGCTTTGGCAAGTCGCCCGGTTCCAGCCACATATGCGACCGGCGCGGCAATCAACAGCGGACACGGCGTAGCAAGCACCAATACTTGCGCAAATCGCAGCGGCAATCCGGAAATCGCCCATGCAATCCCAGCAATCGCAAGCGAAAGCACGGTAAACGGCACTGCAAGCATATCCGCGGTCTTCACGACAGCGGGGCGCGACTCTTGCGCCGACGAGACCAGCTCCAGGATCTTCTGGTATTGCGAATCGTGCGCAAGTTGCGTGGCGCGCATGGTCAATGTTGTGGAGCCGTTGACCGCACCGGACATCACGCGAGCGCCCGCATATACTTCGCGGGGAACGGGCTCGCCGTTGATGTTGCTTAGGTCCAACGTGGCCACGCCCGACAGCAGCTCACCGTCGACCGGCACCGTTTCGCCGGGCAACACCAGGATCACGTCGCCGAGCTGTACCTGATCAACGGGGACCGTTTCGAAACGCTCTCCAGCCGCATCATACGTCTGCGCGGCACCTTTTGTGTCCGTTTCTGGAGATTCAGACGCAAAAGCACGCTTTTCACCGTCTTGGTTGTCCGTTTCTCCAGAATCGGACACTCTGACAGTACGAAATCCGTCGGCGGTCACGTCGGCCGTATGCTCGCTGCCCGACGCGTGCACATGCCCCCGCATGCCGGGCAGCACGACCACGTGCGCGGTTCGCGGTGCCGCGTCGATCAGCGCGGTCAGGTTGCTTTCGGCCTTTGACTGCGCGAATTCCTCGATCGCCTCGCCGGACGAGATCATCAGCACCACGGCCCATGCGGCCCAATATTCCTGCACTGCGACCGTCGACGCAATCGCGACGACCGCCAGCAGATCGACGCCAACATGCCCGTGCCGCAGATCGTCGATCATGCCGCGTACCGTCACCACAATCGTGTACGCAACCAACGCGATCACAATCCACTGCCCAACGCCCGGATTGAACGCACTCAACCCGTCAACGCCGACTTGCGAAATCCACGAATCCCACGCAGCCTCGCCCCACGGCTTCCACTCCCCCAGCAATGCCAACGGAATCGCGGACAGAATGGTAATCGGCAGTAACGGAACCTGTTTGCACAGTCGCCAGCAAATATCGATGATTCTACGCATGAGAATCTCCTTACGCTCGTATCGGACGCCTTGTTAACCCATCGGCGCCTCGCCCGCGCGAGCCATCGATACACGGCGTAAAAAGATATTTTCAGCATAGCAAATATTTGCGATTTTTGTGCCGCAATACAGCAATAAGGGCTGTGCGATTGCTCACACAGCCCTTATTGCATTCTTCTTTTGGCTTGCTTTTTGTTGATTTTCGCGGTTTTCGTTGTACTTGCGATTTCGTGGTGCCAGCCGCGTCTTCGCCGTCAGCCTATCGGGTGGCTTCCGTCCGTTCGCATGTCGCGAAACGTTTTAGCCAGCCCAACAGTCTTGACTTGCGCACCGCAACAACTTGCGTCCGTCAATTCACGCACCGCATCAACATCTCGCTTTACCACAGGCCGAACGGGTCGAACAGGCCGCCACCGTCACCGTAGCCGTTGCTGCCGTTGCCGTCGCTCTGTCCATTTCCGTTGCCATTGCCGTCATTACCGTAACCGTTGCCATTGCCGTTCTGGCTCTGGCCATCATTGCCGTTGTTCCGCTGGTTCTGGCTGTTGGCGGAGTTCGTTTGGGATTCCTCCTGGTCGAGTGTCACGTCAAGCTCCATGGTGTTGCCGTCGCGCACGACCGTCAATGTCACCTTGTCGTTCATGGCGGAGGCGCGCACGTAGCCGAGCAGCGAATAGTTGTTGTTCACCGCCTTGCCGTTGAACGCCACGATGGAGTCGCCGGCCTTCACTCCGGCCTTGGCCGCCGGGCTGTTGTCGACCACGGACTGCACCTTCGTGCAACCGCGGGTCACGCCGTCCGCCTCAACCGTGGAGCTCTTGATGGTGACGCCGAGCGCCACATGCTGCACGGTGCCGTTGTCGATGATCTCGTTAGCCACACGCTTTACCAGATTCGACGGAATGGCGAAGCCGATGCCGATGGATCCGGCGGTGCCGGAAGACGTTGTGGTGGATGCGATGGATGAGTTGATGCCGATCACCTGGCCGGCCGCATTGAAGGTCGGACCGCCGGAATTGCCTGGGTTGACGGCCGCGTCAATCTGCACGGCGTTGGTGACGATGTCGTTGTTGTTGTCATCGGACACGGTCACCGGGCGGTTGAGCGCGGAAACGATGCCGACGGTTGCGGTGTCATCGTAGCCGAGCGGATTGCCGATGGCCATCACGGATTCACCCACGGCAAGATTATCGGAATCGGCAAATTCCGCGGCTTTCAGATTGCTCGGCGGATTGTCGAGTTTGATTACGGCCAGATCGGTGGTGGTGTCGGTGCCGACGATTTGCGCTGAGTAGATGGTGCCGTTGGCGAGCGTCACTTGAATCTGCTTCGCGCCGGAAATCACATGGTTGTTGGTGACGATGTAGCCTTTGTCGCTGATGATTGCACCGGAGCCTTTGGCGCTGCCGTCGCTGGTTGCCACGTCAATGGACACCACAGAATCGGACACTTCTTTCGCCACCGCGCTCCAGTCCGCAGCCTCGCCGGATTTGGCTTTCGCCGAACCGGATCCGGACGTGTTGGACTTCACGCTGGTCAGTGAGCTGGAGGTGGGTACGGTCACCCATCCATTGGTGATTGCCGCGTAGCCGACGCCGAGGCACAATGCCGCGGAGACGAGGGCCGCCACCACGCCGGTCATCACATGCCCGGTCACGCCGGAAGCGGACTTCGGCTTGGTTGCTGCGCCATTCTGCTGCGGGGCACCGAACGGATTACCGTTATTCGGATTCCCAAACGGGTTGCCGTTATTGGGAGTATTCGGCGCTGCTGGCGGCACGTTGGCACCGCCTTGCGCAGCGGGCTTCATGAATGGATTGCCGTTATTCGATTGCGTATTCTGCTGATCGTTCTGCTGATTTCCACCCACATACGGATTCCCGAAGAAAGGATTGCGACGCTGCTGCGGCTGCTGCGGAGCCTGCCCGTACGCGCCATATTGCGGCTGCGGGGGCATGTTCGGCGCGCCATTCGCAGTATCGTTCGCGGCTGCGGTGCCATCAGCCGGCTGCGTCGGCACGGGACCGTACGCACCATATTCCGGTGCCGGACGGTACTGCTGGGCCGGCGCATCCTGCGTGGAACCGCCAACCACGGTACGTTCGCCCGCCGCGGAAGCATAATCCGGCGTATCGCCCGCCGCAGCCGCGGATTCCGCCGAAGCGCCATCGTTCGCAACAGGCATGGCGGCCGTCGGCTGATCCTCAATACCGCCCTGCACGTCAATCGGTTCGGTAGCCGACTCTGCAGCATACGGCTCACCTGCGTAAGTTTGCGTCTGTTCCGCATCAACCGGCGGCATCGGCACGGTCTGTTGTTCGTCATTCTGCGGCTGCACGGCGTTCTGGTCGTTCTCTTCAGCCATTTTCGCTCCTTATTCGTCTCGCGGCATTTCACAAATCAGCAATCGTGCCGCTCGAACTGCTATCTATGAGTAAAGATACTCGCTCTGGAAGTTTCCTGAATGTTTGTTGAAAGTAGCAGCCAAATACGTTCAACATCACCATTGAATCTGAAAATCGCACCAAAATGCGATCGGCACCTTCATCGCACTTTCCACATCTTCCTTGTTTTCATTTCACCGATCGCATTCTTTGCAGCACTTTCAAGAATCGGCGCTATCGCATAAAGTATTCCGCATGACAAGCCTTAACGAATCATCTATCGGCACAGCGCAAGACGCGCAAAATGCGGCAGCCTCAGTGCCCGAGAATCTCATCGAACATCCGCGTGGAGCGGAACCGGGCAAACCGGGCCGTCGCGACGCCTTCTATTTCGAGCAGAAACCCGTCTTCCCGACGCGGCGGACGGTAAGGGGCGAGGCGGCGCACGATATGGTCGCACCGGCATCATTCACACCCCCCACGGCGATATTCACACTCCAGCGTTCGTGCCCGTGGCCACGCAGGCCGCGATGAAAGCCGTTCTGCCCGAAACCATGAAGGACCTCGGCGCGCAATGCCTGCTGTCCAACGCGTTTCACCTGTATGAACGCCCCGGCGAACAAGTGCTCGACGAAGCCGGCGGCCTTGCCAAATTCATGAACTGGAACGGTCCGACCTTCACCGATTCCGGCGGTTTCCAAGTGCTTTCGCTCGGCGCAGGCTTCAAGAAAACCCTCGCCATGGATGTGACCGGCATGAAATCAGACGACGTGATCGCCGAAGGCAAGGAGCGTCTCGCGTTCGTGGACGAGGACGGTGTAACGTTCAAATCGCCGCTCAACGGCTCACTGCACCGTTTTTCCGCCGAAATTTCAATGGGAATCCAGCATAAGATCGGCGCCGACATCATGTTCGCGTTCGACGAGCTGACCACACTGATGAACACGCGCGGCTACCAGGAGCGTTCCGTGGAACGCACCTACCGTTGGGCGCAGCGTTGCGTTGCCGAGCATAAGAGACTTACCGAAGAGCGCGTCGGCAAGCCGTATCAGGCGCTGTATGGCGTGGTGCAGGGCGCGAATTATGAGGATTTGCGCAGGCATGCGGCCGAACAGATCGCTTCGTTGGATTTCGACGGCGTCGGTATCGGAGGCGCGATCGAGAAGCGCATTATCGGCGACACTTGCGCTTGGATTTGCGATGCGATGCCGGAAAGCCGACCGCGCCACGTGCTCGGCATCGCCGCAGTCGACGATATTTTCGCATGCGTCGAGAATGGTGGAGACACGTTCGATTGCGTCGCACCGGCGCGTTGCGGCCGAAATGGCGCGATTTTCACGCGCGGCGGACGTTACAACATCAAGCGTGCGCAATTCAAGCATGATTTTGGCCCACTTGAAGAGGGCTGCGATTGCTACACATGCACGCATTATTCGCGCGCTTACGTGGATCATGCGTTGCGTGCCCGCGAATTCAACGGTTTCACATTGGCGACGATCCACAACGAGCATTTCTTCGTGAAGCTGCTGGACGATATTCGCGCGTCTATTGACGGCGGATATTTCGACGAATTCCGCGACGAAACCCTGGCCCGCTTCTACGCCAACGGTTCCCGCGGATGATGCGCTGCCAGATGTTCCGTCCAAACGGACGCTAGGCCACACTTCCACATTTCAAGGCACCGACGAACAAACCCGTCGGCGCCTTTTCATGCATGGCGAGCCCGCACTCGCCGTCTCGTTCTCAGACTTGTCACCAGATGTGTCCGATTCTGGAGAATCGGACAACCACACCACATGTTTCATGCCCTACATGTCCGATTCGGGCGAAACGGACAACCACAATGCTTATCTCACGTTCTACTTGTCCGATTCTGGAGAAACGGACAAGTAAGCAACCTAAAAACACTCGCTGGATGTCCGAAACGCCAGAATCGGACACACAGAGCGTCGCGCCGCTTGAATTTTCCTACGGAAAATGGCGGGATCAAGGATGGCTCCGTCGTACGGAAGCCCACAGGGCTTCCTCCCTCCTCGCGTCGCGCCGCTTGAATTTTCCTACGGAAAATGGCGGCGCGACACGCCGATTTGAGGTTGCGCAGGTTTTGGTGTAGATTAGTCGATTGTCTGCGAGCGTGGCGGAATGGTAGACGCGCTGTCTTCAGGTGGCAGTGAGTGTATGCTCGTGGGGGTTCAACTCCCCCCGCTCGCACCATGGTGAAAGGCCGGAGCCGAAAGGTTCCGGCCTTTTCGTTTCCCAAGCGGCAGTAGAGCTCAGCGGCTCCCGACAACTCCAGTGACTGGAACAATCAGAACTCGTGTTCGTTTCGGTAATGGTTCCCCCATGTCTTCATCGCATCGATGATCGGGCGCAGGCTTTCGCCGACTTCAGTCAGCGAGTATTCGACGCGCGGCGGCACTTCCGGATACACTTCGCGATGCACAAGTCCGTCGCGTTCCATCTGGCGCAAATTCGACGTCAACACTTTTTGCGAAACGTTGCCCACAGAACGACGCAGCTCGCTGAATCGCAAAGTGCCATTCAACAGATCACGCAGAATCAGCACTTTCCATTTATCGGAAATCAGCATCATGGTTATTTCCACGGGACACGCCGGGAGCTCACGTTTTGTTGTCATATTCTTTCCTTTCGCAATCTCAATAAAGTCAATAAAACTTCCCTTTAGGTAACTATAGAACTTTATTGTGCCTTCTTCCATTTTCTTCTGTATGGAAATATCGTACCTCTCATCGGAACAAAACCTACGTCAGACACTGATCGGACACACCCAGACGAAAGGAACCATTATGAAGATCGCAGTTGTGGCAGCGAACGGACGCGAAGGCCAGCTCGTCGTCAAGGAAGCCGTGGAACGCGGTCATGACGTGACCGCCGTGGTGCGCGGTGACAACAAGACCGTCGCGAAGAACGTCGTAGTCAAGGATCTGTTCAACCTGACCGCCGCCGACCTCGCCGGATTCGACGTGGTCGTGGACGCGTTCGGCGCATGGACCCCCGAGACGCTTCCGCAGCATTCCAGCAGTCTCAAGCACCTGTGCGATATTCTGTCCGGCGTCAACACCCGACTCATCGTGGTCGGTGGCGCGGGCAGTCTGTACGTCAACCCGGAACACACCACGCAACTCAAAGATCTGCCGACGTTCCCGGCTGAATTCAAGCCGCTCGCCGAAGCCCAAGGCAAAGCGCTCGAGGAGCTGCGCGAACGCTCCGACGTGAAGTGGACGTTCATCAGCCCGGCCGCCGACTTCCAGGCCGATGGCGAGCGCGTTGGCTCGTATGAGACCGCTGGTGAAGAGCTCACGGTGAACGCTGCTGGCGAAAGCTACATCAGCTACGCGGATTACGCGATCGCGTGGTGAATGAGGCCGAGCAGGCCGCGCACGTGGGCGAGCGCTTCTCCGTGTACGCCAAGTAGTACTTCCCTCTCCTGTGCCGTGCATGTCTGGTTCTGCAGCATCGGTCATCCGCGGCACATTTTTTATGCCCTGGTTGTCCGATTCTGGAGAAACGGACAACTGTGGGGCAGTTTTACCTGTTTGGTTGTCCGTTTCTGGTGAATCGGACAACTAAGGTATGGGTTTTGCGTTCTGGATGTCCGATTCTCCAGAATCGGACAGTTTATGGCTATGGCGAGCGGTCAGCGCACGAGGAAGACCATGATGATGATCATGGCGAAGCCGGTCAGGTCGGTGAAGGTGAACGTTTCGCCGGCCCATGCCACTGCGGTGATGGTGGCCATGACCGGTTCGCTGGTGCCGAGCATGGTGGCACCGCACCGCGCCGACGCGCATCACGCCTGCCATGTAGAGCCAGAACGCGAGGAACGTGCCGCATACGATGGTGTAGAGCAGCAGAAGCACGCCTCGCGCGTCCAGTGCGGGAATGTTCGCCCACGGTTGCGCGAACGGGCATAGGATGAGTCCGGACATGAGGAATGTGATGCCGTTGATGGTCATGTTGCCCCATTTGAGCATGAGCACGACCGGCAGGATGGACATGGCCGCGGTGCTCACCGAGTCGACCAGTCCCCATGCGAGCCCCTGCCATGGCAACGACAGCGAGGCGAAGTTGCCGCCGGTGGCGATGAGGAACGTGCCTGCGAACGCCAGGAGCACGCCGACCAATTCACGCTTGAGGGCAGTCGTTTGCCGCGCAGGCATACCCAGGCGAGCACGAAGATCAGGTTGAGCGTCTGCAATACGGTGGCGGTTCCGGAGTTCGTCCAGTCGATGGTCATCAGGTAGGAGACCTGCACCAGAAGCACGCATATCAGCGTGGTGACCAGATATTTCGGATACGATTTGACGTCTTTGACCGCTCCGGCGAGTTTCTGCGGTGTGGTGATGGCCGATCCGACCAGGAAGATCAGGCTGGCGAATAGCGCGCGTACGCAGGAAAGCCAGATTGGATCCAGCTGGTAGTCGCGCATCAGCAGTTTGGCCACGGTGCTGTTCATGCCCCACATGGCACCGCCCAGCAATGTCATGCCAGTGCCGATGAGCAGGCTTTTCGGCGTCTGTTCCAGCACATGTTCCGTTTTTTCGTAGTTTTTTCGGGGTTTTTGCGATTCGGAAGTTTTCTGCGATTGCGACGCCTGTCCCGACGTTTGCTTTGCCACGGCCTGTCCTCGCTCTCTCCACGGCTTTCACGGCAAATTCACGGCGATTGTAACGCACACGGTACGCATATTAAACGTCAGTTATGCAAAACAGATTTATTCCGCCAAGCTTGCGTTCGGCGCTGACAAAAAATCGAGGATTTTGTCGAGATATGGTCCGAGCACGGCATTCGGCATGGAGAAAATTTCGTGCAATGACTGGCTGTATCGCACTTTTTCGATGGAACCGCCGCCTTCTCGCACACGTTCGACGAAGTCATCTTGTGGTCCGTTGAGCACCCACACGTCGCGTCCGGCTTGGAATAGCAATACCGGGGCTTCGATAGCTCCACACATGTCGGGTTTGAGCACGGCTCGGGAAAGCGCCATCGCCTGGTTTGCCCAATCGAACGTGGCCGCGTTGGTCTGGCACGTCACGTCCGCCAAACGTTGCTTGTGGAACCAGCGGATGCGTGCCTCGGAGGCTCCCTCGTAGTCGTCGAGATTGAGGTTGCCGTCGAAATCGGTATGCCCGAACACGCGTGATTTGCCGAAGCCAAGCCCGCAGATTACGCCGACCACAATGCGTGCGACCCACGTCGGCATGCCGACCACCGGCGCGATCATCGGCGCGGACAGGACCGCCTTGTCGAACAGCGACGGGTAGCGTTCCAGCACAGCCGCGCCGATGCCGCCGCCCATGGAATGGCAGTACAGGTACATTGGGCCACCATCCGCCGCCTCACGCCCCACAGTCTGTGCAAACGTGGCGAAATCGGCCACATATCGCCGCCAATCGTCAATCCATACCAAACTTGGATTGCTCATATCGTGCGCGGAATGGCCATGCCCGCGATGCTCGAACACGCACACCGAATAGCCGGCCAACAGAAAGTACCACACCATTTCGCTGTATTTGCGTCCGAATTCGGTGAATCCGTGCGAAATGACGATCGTGCCACGAAATACGCCCGAAGCGCCTTCCTCGCGCAACGCGTCGAATGTGCGCGCGTCGTAGCGGTAGTAATGCAACCGGCCGGGGCGCTCCAACTTGGGCAACGCCTTGCCTTCCCAATCGACGGTGGCCGGTTCCATCCAACCTTCCGTCATGCAAGCCTGCAGCGCAGGCAGCACCGTAGCGTCCATTTCGGCGTCATAGCGCGCCTCGTCGATGAGCGTGATAGTCATGGTTCCATCTTAGGCGAACGGCGCCAAGACGAAACTAAGCACAGGCATACGCGCTGTATAACGATGCGTCAGTGCATCAACGGCGTACCGGAACAACCGAATCGTCACCCCCGCGCGCCATCCTCGCATACTATGGAGGTATGAAGTTCGTTTCACTGCTGATGGTGGTAACGCTGTCTCTCACCGGCACACCAACGTATGCGTACGCGGCGGCAACTCCCGTTGACAACAACGGTGATATCTCCGCTGCCCAAGATTCCAACTGCCCAACATGGCTGCAATGGCTGTGCGGAAAAGGAAAGTGATCGCATGATGTCCACGCGGGAAAAGCATCCCAAGATTCACCGCATCGCGCTGGTCGACAATGATCCGCGAGCGCTGGATTCGCTCAGTGCCGTCATTGCCAGCAAAGTGCCGACCGCGTATGTGGTGTGGACGGCGACTTCAGGCTGTGAGGCGATAGAACGTTGCCAGGATGCGAACGGCCATGTCAGTTTGTTGATTCTCGATATGTCGATGGAGGGATTGCAAGGCCCCGCCACGTGTCGTCGGTTGCGTTTGATGGGCCAGCGCATGCCGATTCTCGGTGCAACCAGTTTTTCCATCAATAGTTATCGGGACAAGCTGGTTGAGGCTGGTGCGCAAGGGTTGGTTGGTAAGGAGAATGCCGACCAGTTGGCGCAGATTATTATGCGTATGTGCAATGGCGAGGTGATGGAGGGATTTGAGCCGCCTGCGTTGGCCAATCTGCGTATCAGCAGGGAGGCTGAGACCACTCCCGCGCTTACCGTTCGTGAGGAGCAGATTATTTCCTTGTGCGCGGAGGGCATGCTTGACCGGGACATCGCCGAGCGTTTGGGGATTTCCGAAGCCACCATCCGCAAACATATGCAAAGTATTTTAAGAAAACTCAACTGCAAGACCTCGCGTCAGGCAGTGGCACTGTGGGTGAGGTCCAATGCGCTCTAAACCCGCAACTCAGTACATTGCGTGGCGCAACCGTATGCGCACGCAGCATCCGAACCTGTGGCATCCAATCCGTTTCGCCATTATGCTGATCGTGCTTGCATGGACCATATACGGCGTTTGCTACGAGCCTCCTACCGACATATCTGGCGTGATATGGGTTGCGATGCTGGCTACGGCGCTCGTACTGTCTCCGCTGTTTCTGAAAAGTACATCGGTGGCGATTCTCGTGATTGCCTCCATAGGCGATCTGTTTACTCCCTACGCGCATTTGGGAAATTCTCTTCCCGCGCAGCTTTACGCCTATGGCATGCTCGCATACAGCACTAATGCCATTATCGTGGCAACGTTACTCACATATTACGTTGTTAACATTCTGCTGATTGACCCCCCTGGCCCAAATACCAACCCCGTCGCCATGGTCGGCATGTATGCCATGGTGCTGCTGCTTGGTCGGGCGTGAGTTGGAGCGAAAAAACAACGCAGAAAAGCTTCGAAGCGGCGCAGAACAAGAATCGTCTGCAGGAATTGGAAAGCCGCACACGCATTGCCGATGCCATTCACGATGCGGTGACGGGCGATTTGTCAGCGGCGGCGTTTGTGGCGCAACGGCATATCGGTGGCAACTCTAGCGGCCCTGGCGTCGCTGCTGACCCTGCCAACGCAACCACAACTACGGCAACCACAACATCCGATGCCGAAGACTGGCGTCAAATCAACGAATATATTCTTTCCGCATTGACGAACGTGCATCGCGTCATCGACGAATTGAATATGGACCCCACCACTCTCCCCGGCGACGCCGACGGCGAAGCGTTGTCCAATCTGCTGCGAGCAACACTGGATGACGGCGATCGTCGCTTGCGCAAGCTTGGCTTCAATATCACGTCCATCCGGCACTGCGCGGGCGGCAAGCGAGCGCATCGCAAGCAATCGCCGAACTTGCCAATAATCTGCTGCGCGAGATCTATGCGAATATCGCACGCCATGCCGCTCCGGAAAGCAAGGTCGATCTTTCGGTGATGCTCCGGCCGAATGCCATCGAAATCACACAAATCAATCCCATGAAAGAGGACATGGCTGGAGCTGACGAGCGCGATGACGAACTACCGGGCGGCCACGGGCTCGCCTCGTTCAAGAAGCAGCTCGAATCGTATCAGGGCACGCTCACCACGTCTACGCAGGACGGCAGTTGGACGTTGTTTGCGTACATTCCGGTGACCGTCATCGACGATTCGCCCGGTTTGCTTGAACAAGTGCAGGTTTGACCATAGCTGCGGATCAGGGTTAGGACGAGCCCGATCCACCGATTTCCGTCTTTTTCAAGCCCAGATTTTTTTGGGGGGGTGGGGACACAAATGTGGTACCCCCTCGCTTGCGAAGTCGTTTTCGCCTGTTTTATGTTGGCATTCGAGAAGGGAACGCGTTCGCCCACGACGTTCGGATGCTTGGCAGTCCGGGAGTCGCAGGGGAACGCGTTTTGTCTTCCTACGGCGCTTTGCAGCACTTTCGTTTGCGATGTTGCCGTTACCGTGACTGCACTGTCGTCACGGTGCCGTCACCCCAACGCTTCCGCAAGGAAATCGCGCTGCAGGATCAGCAGATTTTCGGCAACCGTCTCGTCGTTGGTCATGTGCGTGATGCCGGTCAGCGGCAGGAACGTGTGCTTACGTCCGGTTGCCATCAGCGCCTGGCTCAGGCGCAGGCTGTGCGCGATCGTCACATTGTCGTCGGCGAACCCGTGGATGAGCATGAGCGGGCGATCAAGCTGCGGCGCGTCGGCGATGATGCTGTTGCGTTCGTACACGGCCGAGTCAAGGCCGAGATAGCGTTCGGTGTAATGCGTGTCGTACAGCGTCCAGTCGGTCGGAGGCGCGCCCGCGCAGGCCGCGGCGAACGTTTCCGGCGCCTCCAACACGGCGAGCGCGGAGAGGAATCCGCCGTACGACCAGCCGATCATGGCGACGCGGCTGAGATCGGGTTGCGGAACGTTGACTGCCGCATTCTCGCCAGCCAGCGCTTCCAACGCTTCCGGCAGCGCGCGCACGGCGTCGATCTGGTCTTCGAGCGTTACGGATTTCATGGTTTCGTAGATGGCGCGGTCCCATTGCGGGCCGCGTCCGGTGGTGCCGCGTCCGTCGGTGGTGACCACGATGTAGCCTTGGTCGGCCCACCATTGCGCGTCCCAATAGAAGGATTGACTTTCGATGACCTGTTGGAAGCCGGGGCCTCCGTAGGGTTTCATGAGTACCGGCAGGATGGCTTCGTGCGCGTATTCACTATCGGATGAGGGCAGCACGATCGCCGTGTACAGCTCACGTTCGCCGAGTCGGGTGAAGTGCACGTTCGGCGTGAATCCGGGGGTTTCGGCATGGTTTTCGATTGGTGCGACCACCATTGACGCCACGTCCGTACCATTTTCGTCGGTTGTGGCGATGTTCATGCAATGCTGCATTTGCACGGTTGCGTCGTCCATGCCCCGTCCGGTCACCACGCAGCCGTTGCCGGCGCGAGACATGCTCCACTGGCCGGGCGCGTAGGTGAGGGGTTCCCATGTGCCGTCATAGCGGATCGACACCACGTCGAAGCTGCGGGCGTCATGGTCGGAGGCATTCGACTGCCAGAGGAACGGCAGGTCGCTTTCAGGCAGGATTTCAGGGGTGCGCTGCACCACGCACAGCACGTCGTCGTCGGTCACGTCGAGCACTTCGCGCACCTGCAGTCCGGCCGGAGTGAAGGGCGTACCATCAACGGTGAGTCGGTTCGTATCGACGTCCATGTCGTTCATCGCGCAGATCAAGCGTCCATCCGGAGTGAATGCAGGGGTGCCGTGGATGAGGTCGAGCCAGTAGTCGTTGCCGTGTTCCTCAAGCACGCGCGTGGTGCCGGGGCGTTCGCCTTCCGCGTATTCGGGAATGGCGATGGAGAAGGTTTCGACCTCGTCGCCATTGTCGTCGGTGAAGCCGTTTTCCGCGTCACGCATGGTGGCGATCGGCTCGCCTACATGGATGGCGAGCACCTGATCGTGCTGCTGGAGGCGGTCTTGCACAAGGATGATCGGATCGTGGCCTTCACTCCAGCTTACGGCGGCCAGATATTCGTAGGATTCATGGTCCCACTGCACTTCGTTGGCGATTGCCCCGTAGCAGCAGTTGTCGCTGTCGTAGCCGAGTTCCAGCAGGGTCAGCCGCACGTCGGCATTGGCGGTCAACGCTTGCGGATAGCGGTTGCTTGCGCCGGATTGGTTGGATTCGTGGGGTCCGACAGATGCCAGATCGGTTCGGGGGATTCGTCGTAGGTTTCGAAGAGCACGTATTTGGAGTCGGGTGACCACCAGAAGCCGTCGTAGCGGTCCATTTCTTCGCCTGCGGCGAATTCCGCCAATCCGATTTTCCATTCGCCGTTCTGCGGTGCCGAGGCGACCACCGAAATCGCGTCGCCGGTTTCTTCATCGTTGGCGAGATCCACGTCCACCAGATACGTGCCGGTGGTGTACATGATGTGCCGTCCGTCGGGACTGATGCGCGGGTTCAGCACCGGTTTGAGTTCATCTTCCTCTATCGTGATGGCTCGCGTCGCGCCCGCCGTAAGGTCGGTGAGGAAAAGCTGCCCGTTGATGGTGAAGGTCACGCGGTTGCCGGCACCGTCGACGCAATACGAGACGATGCCGGATCCGCCTTCGCGCGCACGTTCGCGTCGCGCCTTCTCTTCCGCCGGAACGTCTTCCGCGTCGGCGTCGGCAAGCAATACGCGCGGATCGGCGAGCGGAATCTCACCGATGTTGCCGTCTTCGTCGATCACGCTCATCCACAGCGAGGTGACGGTGTCTTCCGGACCGTCGGAACGCAGGAACAGCGCGCGGGAGCCGTCTGCAATCACGCGCGCCGAACGCGGAGCGCCGCAGGAAAATCGCAAGGTACGTGCTTTTTTACGGGGGAACTGTCGAATCGCATCTGTCATGCTCCCAACCTATCACCATCCCAATTCCACCTTCCGTGAATTCGTGCATCGTGGAAATCGGGGGCGAAGGTAGTCATATTCGCGGATAAATACCCCCTAAATGATGCTGGGGATGGATTTATGCATGAAATTTTTGCAATTAAAGGACTTACGAATTGGCGCTCGGCGCTCTACCGCGTAGGATGGGTGAGGATAGAAAGGGACAAGCATGAGTGTTCTCGACCGATTTGAGAAAAGCGTGGAAGGCGCCGTCAACGGGGTTTTCGCCAAGTTCGGGTCCAAGGACCTGCAGCCCGTCGACCTTTCCAGCGCTCTGGAACGTGAGATTGACAAAGAGGCCATGCCCGTCACGCGAGACCGTACCGTGGCGCCGAATGAGTACCGTTTCAAGCTGAGCACGCCGGATTTCAACAACATCGTCGAATGGGGCGCGGAAGCGTTGGCCAATGAGCTGGCCGACAACCTCACCCAGTACGCGAAGGACCAGCATTACGCGTTCGTCGGTCCGGTCGTGGTGATCTTCGAAGAGGACCTTGACCTCACCAAGAGCAATTTCAAGCTGACGAGCGAATCCGTGCAAGGCAATACCGTGCCCGTCACCACCGACGCGCAGACCGAAGACTGCCCGATGCTGGAAATCGGCGAGCACCAGTATCTGCTCACGGAAAGCAAGACCATCATCGGCCGCGGATCCGACTGCGATATCGTGATCGACGATCCGGGCATCTCCCGCCGCCACATGCAGATCGACATCACCGACAACGGCAACACCGTCATCGCACGCGATCTGGGCTCCACCAACGGCATGTATGTCGAAGGCCATCATGTCGAGGCGGCCACGTTGCTCGACGGCAACACGATCACCATCGGCCGCACCCGAATCCTGTATTGGGCCTCTTCGCAGGATCAGGAGTAACCAACCCCAACCTCGGGAGTTGCCTCTATGCTCACTGAACTTACTTTCGCGATCCTCAAGTACGGCTTCCTCGTACTGCTCTGGATCTTCGTGGCCTGTACGGTGCGTTCGCTGTACAGGGATGTGGAAACGCTCAGCCCGCGCAAGTCGCGGGCTCATCGCCGTAAGGAGCGTCGCGCGCGCAAGGCCGTCGAAGCGCCCGCGCCCGTGGCCGCCCCGGCACCAGTCGTCAGCGCCACATCAAGCGCCAAACCCACCTTGCTGGTCATCATCGATGGCCCCCTTGCCGGCAGTTCCGTCCCTTTGTCCGGCAACACCATCACGCTTGGCCGTTCCGCTTCGAACACCGTGGTTCTGGACGACGAATTCGTCTCGTCCCACCATGCGCGCGTCTATACGGATCCCGCCACCGGCAAGTGGGCCATCGAAGACCTGGGTTCCACCAACGGCACTGTGGTCAACCAGCAGCGTCTGAACGCTCCGATGATTCTCGGATCGCGCGTTCCCGTACGCATTGGCGCAACCACCTTTGAATTGAGGTGACCCGTTTGCCGACTTCTCCCGCTTCACAACCGCTGTTCATGTATTCCACCGTCGTTTCCGATGTGGGTACCGTACGTTCCAACAACCAGGATTCCGCGTTCGCCGGCGAGCATCTGATCGCCATCTGCGATGGCATGGGAGGCCATGCGGGAGGCGACACCGCCTCCACCATCGCCATCCGTTCATTGGCGCATATCGAGCAAGACAACGTGCAGGGCGATGTCCAGATTATCGCCCACATGATGGAAACCTCGGTTATGGCCGCGCATGACGCGATCGTTGGCAAAGCGAAGCGCGAACGTCGTCTCGCGGGCATGGGCACCACCGTCACGTCGGTCGCATTGGTGGCCGGATATTGGGTTTTGGCGCATATCGGCGATTCCCGCGCATATCTGCTGCATGACGGCCGTCTGATCCGCATGACGTCCGACCACAGCTACGTGCAGCATCTGATCGACACCGGCCGCATCAGCGAGGCCGAGGCGCGCAACCATCCGCAGCGCAACGTCGTGATGCGCGTTCTGGGTGATTTCGATATCGATTCGAGTCCGGACATCGCCATACGCAAGGCACATCCGGCCGACCGCTGGCTGCTCTGCTCCGACGGTTTGTGCGGCGTGCTTGAGGATTCCACATTGCAGGAGGTGCTGTCCGCCTGCTCCGATCAGGAGGAGTGCGCGCAACAGCTGGTTTCGATGGCGCTTCGTGCCGGCAGCACCGACAACGTCACCGCGGTCATCGCCGACGCGACGCTCGCCCTTGACGCGGACGCGTTCGATCTGCCGCATCAGACGCCATTGGTTGGCGGCGCGGCCAGCGCAAGCCTTGAGCCGATCGCCGACATCATCAACGAGCCGGTCGCATCCGCTCCCGCACTGCGCGAGGGCAAGAAGTCGCCGGCCGCCCGTGCCGCCGCACTGCGCAACGGCAAGAATCCCAACGAGGACGACAATCCTCCGGAACAGCGCGTGGCGCAACCGTCCACGGTACGCGAGGAGAACGGCGACCGCACCAATCCCGACACCGGTGAAATCCCCGTCGTACAGAAGGACGACGGCCGCATTTCCGCCGATCCGAACGATCCGGAAGTCGCCAAAGCCATCCGCAACGAGCATATCGAGCAGCGCAAAACGAAGCGCACGCGCACCCGACGCAACCGTGTGATCGCCATCATCGTCACCATCGTGGTACTGCTGGGACTGGCGGGCGGCGCGTTCGCAACCTACCGTTGGAGCCAAACCAAGTACTACATCGGCGACGACAACGGCGAAGTGGCGATTTTCCAAGGCGTGCCGACAAGCCTGTTCGGCTTCCAGCTGTCGCACGCCGTCACCGACACCCATATGAAGACGAGCGAACTGCCGCCAAGCTGGCAGGAACAGCTTGCGCAGGGCATTTCCTTCGACACTTACGGCGAGGCGAAAACGCATACGCGACTGATCAAAAAGCAGCTGAAGCAACAGCAGGACGAAGCCGCGCAGAAGGAACAAGACAAGGCAAACGGCGAATCCGACAACAAATCCTCTGGTACGACTTCCGACAAGTCGTCGGGCAAATCAGACAAATCGGACGACGCTTCGGCAAACAAGTCAGGCGGTGACCAGTCATGATGGCAACCCGTCTGAAGCAATTCGGCCTGCTGCTGTTCAGCATGCTGATTTGCGGCGTCGCGTTCTTCCAGATGTTCGAACGCACCACCGGCGGTTTTCCGCAGAATTATTTGTGGATGCTCGCTTTTGTCGGCGCATTGTTCCTGACTTCCTGGGGATTGCCGCTGCGTTTCCAGCCGTATGCCAACCAGGCGATCATGTGTTGTGTGATGGTGCTGACTGGCACCGGCATCATGATGATCGCCCGCATCGACCAGGATTCGAACACGTCCGTCGCGTTCAAGCAGTTGCTTTGGCTGTCGATAGCGCTGGTTTTGGCGAATCTGCTGGTGATCTTCATGAAGGATTACCGTGTGCTGAGGCGGTTCTCGTACGTCAGCATGGTGATCGGTTTGGTGTTGCTGCTGTCACCGATGCTTCCGGTGATCGGTTCCGAACAGTATGGCGCGCGCATTTGGGTGAAGATTCCCGGTTTGGGATCGTTCCAGCCAAGCGAGTTCGCGAAGCTGTTCCTCGCGTTTTTCTTCGCCTCCTACCTGTATGACCACCGCGACCAGCTGGCGGTCGGCGGCAAGAAGGTGCTGGGCCTGCAGCTGCCGCGCATCAAGGATCTTGGGCCTATCATCGTGGTGTGGATCGTGTCGATGGGCGTGCTGGTCGTGCAGCATGATTTGGGCACGTCGTTGATGTTCTTCGCCATGTTCGTGTCCATGTTGTACGTGGCCACGGGGCGCACCAGTTGGATTGTGATTGGTTTCATCGCGTTCGCCGTGGGCGCGTTCGCCGCGGCCAATATTTTCAGCCATGTCGGCGCGCGCGTCGACGCCTGGCTGCACCCGTTCGACTCGGCGCAGTACAACAAGGAGTACGGCGGATCCTACCAGCTCGTCACGGGTATTTTCGGCCTGGCATCAGGCGGCTTGATGGGCACCGGCCTTGGGCAAGGTCACCCGTCGCTCACTCCGATCGCCAACTCCGACTACATCTACGCGGCACTTGGCGAAGAGCTGGGCCTCACCGGTCTGATGGCCATTCTGATGCTCTATCTGCTCATCATCGCCGCCGGGATGATCACTGCGATGAAAATCAAGGATGGGTTCGGCAAGCTTCTCGCATCGGGCCTCGTGTTCACCATGGCCTTCCAGGTGTTCACCGTGGTGGGAGGCATCACGTTAGTCATCCCGCTTACGGGTTTGACTCTTCCGTACATGGCCGCCGGCGGATCCTCACTCATAGCGAATTACATGTTGGCAGCACTCCTAGTGGTGATTTCCAACTCGGCGAACAAACCCGAATCCGATATCGATAGCGACACGTTCCAATATGAGGCGATGCAGGCGCTGCGCGCCCGCAAGCAGAGCCGCGCCCGCAGAAGCGTGGCCTCCGCGCAGGCCTCCGCGCAGGCCACTGAAATCATCTCCACGGAGACGCCGGTTTCAGGCACGCCAGTCGTACCACCCGCTCCCCCATCGGGCACTCCGAACGTATCGGACAGCATGTCAGAGGGGAGCCAAGCATGAATAAGTCACTCCGCCAACTCTTCACCATCGTGGTGGCGCTGTTCGTCATCCTGGGCATGTCCACCACCATCATCACGGCGATTCGCGCGAACCAGCTCAACAACGACCCGCGCAACACCCGCGCCCTCTACCACGAGTATGGCGCTCCGCGCGGTGCGATCCTCGCTTCGGACGGCTCCGTCATCGCCAAATCCGACCCTTCGAACGACGCGTTCTCCTACCAGCGTTCCTATACCGCCGGCGAACTGTACGCGCCGGTCACCGGCTTCTTCTCGATCAGCCAACGCGGCTGGAACGGTATCGAAGCGTCGCGTAGCTCGCTGCTGTCGGGCCAATCCGACCAGCTGGTATGGCAGCGGTTCAAATCGCTGTTCACCGGCCAGGAAAACAAGGGCGCGACCATCGAAACGTCCATTGATCCGAAAATCCAGCAGGCCGCCTACAACGGTCTTGCCAACAATGACGGCGCGGCCGTGGCCATCGAAGTGAAAACCGGTCGTATTCTCGCCATGGCAAGCACGCCAAGCTACGACCCGAACCAACTGGCGAGCCACGACACGTCCGAAGCGAACGGCAATTATTCCACGCTTTCGCAAGACGAGTCGAATCCGATGCTCAACCGTGCCACCTCGCAGCTGTATCCTCCGGGATCCACGTTCAAAACGGTGGTGGCGGCGGCCGCGCTGGAAACTGGCGAATACCAGACCGACACCGAGATTCCGGCCGGATCGAGCTACACGCTTCCGGGCACGGTCACACAGTTGACGAACGCGGTGTCGCAGGCCGACGGTTCGGACGGCAAGATCACGTTGGAAGACGCGATGGCGTATTCGTCGAACACCGCGTTCGCCAGCTGGCGTGGCTTTGGGCGATGACAAGGTGTCGTCCATGGCCAAGAAGCTTGGTTTCGACAGTCCGATCACGGTTGACGGATCCGATTCCACGGGCACGCCGTGGATGAGCGTGGCGTCGAAGTTCCCGACCGACACGACCGACGACAAGCTCGCTTTGGCGTCCATCGGCCAAGGAGACACCGTGGTGACTCCGCTGCAGAACGCGCTGGTGGCGGCCGCCGTGGCGAACGGGGGCAAGGTCATGCAGCCGACGCTGGTGGATCGCGTGCGTTCCTCCGACCTGTCTGTTATTTCGCAGACCAAGCCGCAGGTGATGAGCCGCGCGTTCAGTTCGGGCACCGCCAACAAGCTCACGCAGATGATGGAGGCGGTGGTCACCAAGGAGAACCCGAATCTGGCCATCGACGGCGTGCAGGTGGCTGCGAAAACCGGCACCGCGCAGATCGGTGACGGCAATACGTCCATCGACGGCTGGGTGGTCGGCTTCGCCCCGGCGGACGATCCGAAGATCGCTGTTGCCGTGGTGGTGCACAATGTGGATTTGTATGGCTCGTTCGCGGCGGGTCCGATTATGAAGGCGATGATGCAGGAGGCGCTGGCAGAGTGAAACTGATTGAAGGACAGCTCATCCACCGACGCTACAGGTTGGATGCCCGTCTGGCCCAGGGTGGCATGGGCGAAGTATGGAAAGGCTATGATATCCAGTTGGGTCGTCCCGTGGCCATTAAGGCGTTGCGCGGCGACTTGGGCGTCACGCAGGAGGCCAAGCTGCTTCGCCTGCGTGCGGAAGCGCATAATTCCGCCAATCTTGCACACCCGAATATCGCTGCGTTGTTCGAATATTACGAACATGACGGCATCGGCTTCCTCGTTATGGAGTACGTGCCCAGCAAGTCGCTGGCCGACCTGTTCCACGAGCAGAACGGCCCGATGGAGCCGACCCGTCTGCTGCCGATTCTCATCCAGACCGCGCGTGGCCTGTTCGTCGCGCATTCGCATGGCGTGATCCACCGCGACGTGAAGCCTGCGAACATCATGGTGTCCGATTCCGGCGAGGTGAAAATCACCGATTTCGGCGTCTCCTACTCCACCAATCAGGAGCAGATCACGCAGGACGGCATGGTGGTGGG
>ENA-OPZD01000010-OPZD01000010.1-human-gut-metagenome-genome-assembly--contig:-NODE-10-length-108998-cov-4.605046_pt1 | contig 108998 bp, 111 predicted proteins | sample MGYA00242479_ERZ504495 | MGnify/ENA primary metagenome ERZ504495 (study PRJEB26092, sample SAMD00036286) | human gut metagenome | host: Homo sapiens | study: EMG produced TPA metagenomics assembly of... | reverse complement strand
CTGATCGCCCCGCGCTGGAGCAGCCCAAGCCCTGCCTTCAGATGCCCGAGCGCCTGGCGCCCGAGGAGACCGGGCCACCGTGTTCCTCGAGGCGATCCTCGCCGCAGGCGGACTGCCGCTCATCATGACACTCACCGAGGACGAGGACGTCATCGCACGCTATATAGAGATGGCGGACGGCGTCGCCATCCCGGGCGGACACGACGTCGACCCGGCGCTGTGGGGCGTCGAGGAGCCGTATGACGAGCGCCTGCTCTGCCATGAGCGCGACGCCTTCGAGCTGAAGCTCATCAAGGCTGCGCTCGCCGCGCACAAGCCCCTCTTCGCTACGTGCCGCGGCATGCAGATCCTGAACGTCGCGCTGGGCGGCACCCTGTGCATGGACGTTCCGAGCCTGCCCGTCCCCAAGGGCAAGGTGCACTGGCGCCATCTGCCCATCCTGCACGACCCCGCGCATCCCATCGCGGTCGAGGACGGCTCTCTGCTGTCGCGCGTGCTCGACTGGCAGGGCGAGGTGCAGGTCAACTCGAGCCACCACTGCTGCGTCGACAAGCTCGGCAAGGGCGTGCGGCTCACGGGAGTCGCCACCGACGGCGTGCCGGAGGCGATCGAGGTCGAGGGCCAGCCCTTCTGCCTGGGCGTGCAGTGGCACCCCGAGTACACCTGGCGCAGGCTCGAGACCGACTTCAAGCTGTGGCGTGCCTTCGTCGACGCCGCCCGCGGCTGACGCGCTTCGACGACATCGGCTCATGTTCGGAGAAGACGGTACTGGAATACGCACCCGTTTGCCAAACGGAAACAATTGCATGGCATGATACAGCGGAGCACTCCACTCAAGTAAAGAGGTACGCCATGCAGATGATACGCCCCTGGGCTTCGGAATACGACGAGTATCGTCGCGACGAATCGCGCAGCACCGGCGAGGCGGAGTCGATCTCCTTCCCCACGTGCGAAGACGAGCTTCGCTCGATTCTTTCCGAGCTCGATCCCGCGACGCCCATCACCGTGCAGGGTGCACGCACGGGCCTGGCGGGTGGCGCGGTGCCGCATGGGGGACATGTGGTGAGCCTCGTCCGCATGAATGCATACAAGGGGCTGCGTCGGGCGGCCGATGGCGCGTTCTTCTTGCGGGTCGAGCCGGGCGTGGTCCTATCGGAACTGCGTCGTCACCTGCATGCGAAGAGCCTGCCCGCCCATGGCTGGGATGACGCTTCTCGCGCGGCGCTTGAGGCGCTCTACGCCGGCCCCGAGCAGTTCTTCCCCACGGATCCCACGGAGACGTCCGCCTGTCTGGGCGGCATGGCCGCATGCAATGCATCCGGTGCGCGTAGTTACCGGTACGGTCCCATGCGTCCGCACGTGAGCGGACTGCGCGTGGTGCTCGTGAGCGGGGAGACGCTGGCGCTGCGCCGAGGCGACGTGTGCGCGCAGGGCCGCGCGCTGGAGCTCGTCACGGAGCAGGGGACCACGATGCGCATGGAGCTCCCTACCTACGACATGCCGCGCGCAAAGAACGCGTCGGGCTATTTCATCGCGGACGACATGGACGCCGTGGACTTGTTCATCGGATCCGACGGCACTCTCGGCATCATCACGGAGCTTGAGCTCGCGTTGATGCCCGCTCCGCAGGTGACCTGGGGTGTTAATTGCTTTTTCGAGGATGAGGGCCAGGCGCTCGATTTCGTCGTGCGAGTTCGCCCCGCGCTCGATTGCGCGAGCGCGTTTGAGTATTTCGACGGGGCGGCTCTCGACATCCTGCGCACCACGCGCGAGGATGGGGCTGCCTTCGCGTCGTTGCCCGAGGTTCCGGATGCGTACCGCGCGTGCGTGTTCGTGGAGCTGGATGCATGGCGAAACGCAGGCGATGGAGGCGCTGTGCGAGCTTGGGTCCCTGCTAGAGGAGTGGGCGGGAGCGAGCGGGACACCGTGGGTCGCCCGCACGGACGTGGACCGCGAGCGTCAACGCCTGTTCCGTCATGCTGTGCCCGAGTGCGTGAACATGCTCATCGATCGCAGACGACGCGTGACCCCCTCTATCACCAAACTTGGCTCAGACATGTCTGTGCCAGACGAGCGCCTGCACGATGTCGTAGACCTGTACCGGCGCACATTGGCCGAGAACGGGCTGGAATCGGCCGCGTGGGGGCACATTGGGAACAACCATCTGCACGTGAACATTCTGCCTCGGGACGAGGCCGATTTTGCCGCGGGCAAGGACCTGTTCCGCGCGTGGGCGCGTGAGGTTGCCGCCATGGGCGGTGCGGTGTCCGCCGAGCACGGCGTGGGTAAGATCAAGCGCGATTTCCTGCTCACCATGTACGGCGAGATGCATGTGGACGAGATGGCGCACCTCAAGGCGGCGTTCGACCCCACGGGGCGCTTAAACCGCGGGAACCTGTTCGACGAGGCGCGCCTCGATGCAGCCGTGGGGGAGCTGGACGGTATCGAGGAGGCTGCACGATGAACATCGTCGTTTGCGTCAAGGCGGTGCCCGGCAGCACCGAGGTCAAGATGGACACCAAAACCCATACCATCATCCGCGATGGTGGCGAGGCGGTCGTCAACCCGTTCGATGCCGCTGCGCTTGAGGTGGCTCTGCGCATCAAAGACGAGCACCGCGCGGCGGGCGAAGCCTGCACGGTGACCGTCCTATCTATGGGGATTCCCGCAACGGAAAAGCTGCTGCGCGACTGCATCGCGCGTGGAGCGGATGCGGGTCTGCTGCTTTCGGACCGCGCGTTCGCCGGCGCGGACACCTTGCCACCACCTACGACTCTCGTGCGGGATTGCGCGCTTGGCGCGCCGATCTGGTGTTGTGCGGGAAGATGGCGGTCGACGGCGACACGGCGCAGATCGGCCCCGAGCTCGCGGGCGCGCTCAACGTGCCGTGCGCGGTGGGCGTTGCGGGGTTGCCGGCCGTCACCGACGGGACCGTGACGGTGCAGCGTGAGTTCGATGCGGGTGTGGCGACGGCTGCATTTCCTCTGCCCGCGGTTCTCACCGTGGCCAAGGATGTCGCGGAGCTCCGCATGGCGAGTATCGCCGGTATCCTCGCGGCGGAGGACGCGGAGATCTCCGTGCTCTCGGCGGAGGCGGCCGGCGCGGACGCGCGCGCATCGGCCTTGCGGGGTCCCCGACGCAGGTCGTGCGCTCGTTCGTGCCCGAGGGCGATGCGCGGGGAGTCGAGATCACGGGGGACGCCGCCGCTCAGGCGGAGCAGATCGTCGAGGTCATGAGGGGGATGGCGCTGTGAGCGGGTTGCTGATCGACGTTGAGAAATGTATCGGGTGCGCGCGTTGCGTGCGCGCGTGCGGCAATGCCGGTATCGAGGTCGAGGGGCCGTGGGGCGCACGCAAGGCCCGGGCGACGGACGGCTGCATCCTCTGCGGTGCCTGCGTGGATGCGTGTCCGGTGGACGCGCTCTCGATCGAGCGCGGGGGCACCTCCGGACCCCAAGACCTCGATGAATACCGCGACTACTGGGTCTTCGCGCAGGTCGACGAGGCGGGAAGGGCGCTGGATGTGGCCCTCGAGCTTGTCGGGAAGGCCCGCTCGCTCGCCGATGGGCGAGGATGCCGCGTGGTCGCCCTGCTCGCCGAGGGTGCGCCCGGGACGGGGGCGGCCGATCTCGAATCTGCGCTCCCGCCTCGCGAGAGCGTCGACGGTCCGTCCGGTAACGCGGCGCTCCTCATCTCCGTGGCGCGGATGAGGTCATCCGCTGCCGTGACGCGCGCTTCTCCACCTTCGACGCCGAGGTCCACGCCGAGTGGATCTGCTCGCTGGTGCGCGAGCGCAGGCCCGAGGCGCTGCTCTACGGAGCGACGGTCTTCGGCCGCGAGCTCGCCCCCGCCGTCGCCGTCCGCCTTCAGACGGGCCTCACCGCGGATTGCACGATGCTGGAGGTCGATCCGGAAACGGGCCTTCTCCAGCAGACGCGCCCGGCGTTCGGCGGAAACCTCATGGCGACGATCGTGTGCCCCGCGCATCGTCCTCAGATGGCCACGGTGCGCCCTGGGGTCTTCGCCGCTCCCGAGCCCGATGGGGCCCGCGTCGGGACGGTCTCCGACGTCCCGCTCGACGACCGTCTCGCCCCGCGTGTGCGCCTACTCGGCGTCGAGCGCTCCTCGGCGGCCGACTCGATAACGGATGCAGACGTCCTCGTGGTCGTGGGTCGCGGCATCGGCTCGAAGAAGAACCTCGGTATCGCCCGCGATCTGGCCGATGCGCTGGGCGGCAAGCTCGGCTGCACGCGCCCGATCGTGGAGGCGGGCTGGTGCGATCCGTGGCGTCAAGTGGGGCAGACGGGCGTGTCGGTCGCGCCACGCTTGTTGATCAGCCTGGGGGTCTCGGGGGCCATCCAGCATCTGGCGGGCATGTCTGGCGCGCAGGCGGTCATCGCCGTCAACGAGGACCCCGATGCTCCCATCTTCGCATCGGCGCAGTACAAGGTCGTGGGTGATTGCGTGAAGGTCGCCGAAGAGCTGCTGGCCAGGTTGTAGGAGGGGATTTGACCTGGAGTTACCTTCAGGTTGTACGCTGCTCGCGTACGGCTGGCAGGCACAGATGGAGATCAACATGGAGACAACGGTGATTGGGCAAGACGGGCTCGACGCATTCATTGCTCATCGAGCCAAGGGCGTGACCATAGGGGGCGGAGCGGTTATCGCCGCCGGGGCCGTGGTGACGCGCGATGTGCCGGCTCGCACGGTGGTGGCCGGCGTCCCCGCGCGGGTCGTCAAGAATCTCTAGACAACGGGGAGTTCGAGGTCGGGCGGCTAGTTGGACTCTGGGCCATTGGGGACGCTGCCGCCATGCCCGGCGAGAAGCTCGTCGTAATGGGCGATCTTGTAATCCAGGCGATCAAGCCCCGCCTGGATGCGCTCCAGCCGCTCGCGCGCCGCATCGCGCTGCTCGATGAGGATCTGCTTGCGCGCCTCGAGGGTTGCATCGCCTTGCTCGAAGAGCTGCATGTACTCGATGAGCGCCTCGATGGAGACGTTCGCGCCACGCATACACTTGATGAACGATACGCGCATGCAATCGTCCTCGTCGTAATCGCGGATGCCGCTGGCATTGCGACGCACGCGCGGGAGCAGCCCGATCCGCTCGTAATAGCGGAGGGTGTCGGCGCTGATCCCATATTCCTCTGCGACTTCGGCGATGCGCATGGCGGCTCCTTTCGACGTGCGCGCGGCGGGCGCGCATCTTTGCGGCGGGCGCGTGCTCACTGGGCGCACGGGCGCGCACGCGTGCGGCCCGCGATCTGTTCTCCATCGTACGACTTGGAGCTCACTCAAGGGCAAGCAAATTGATGTTTGGTCTTGCGCCGGCATTCGAGCCAGGCTTGCGCCGCTGACGGAAAGATGCGCTTGAGGCCATCCGTTTGGGGTAGGACAGAAGTGTCGCAAAGCGCGCTGAGACCACGTCGAAAGGAGCGGTCATGTCTACTGAAATGCTGTTCTTTGTGCTGCTGCTGGTGGTGTGCGCCCTCATTGGCTATCTCGCCATCCCGCGCGTGATGAGGAAGTGGTCCGTGGCGACTAAACCCACGGACGAGCGTTTGGATTACGCGTCGCATCTAGGCGAGGAGGTCGACCAGGGCACGTTGGGGGAGGTGCCCTCCGAGCGCGAACGCGCACCCCATCGCGACCAAGGAAGCACGCCGATTCGCCAGTTATAGATTGCTTCTTGAGGTTTTTCGTATCGATATTAGGTTTCGCCGAGTAGACGCGTGTTTGCAGCAGTAAAGCGCAGGTTGCAACTGCTTGCATGCCTCCTCTACTCGGCGATGTGCGATGCGAGTACGAAAAAGCTCAACTTGTTTGCGGAATATGCCAAAAATGGCTTAGGACGACCCGTTTTGCCTTAAGGTTCGATACCTGCCTTGCGGCCGCCTCCGTGGCGAATGTGACGATGTGGTGATTTGGGTTCGGGTCACCAAGGGGAGATTTGCCTTGGAGCCGACTCAAAGTCCTAGTATCGCCATATGGCGCGGCCGATTGTCAGGGTTCGAGCTCAAGGGGCTCATGGAATCCGCATCACGGCTGCGCTCGGTCACTTCATCGCGCATAATGCCGGGGCTGCCAGAGAAATGGGAGGCGACATGCAGTACACCAAGCTGGGCACGACGGATATCGAAGTCTCTCGCATCTGCTTGGGGTGCATGGGCTTCGGCGATCCCGGCAACGGTCAGCACGCTTGGACCCTGGGATACGAGGAGTCCGCGATGATTATCGCACGTGCACTGGGAGAGGGCATCACCTTCTTCGACACGGCCATGGGGTATCAAAACGGGACGAGCGAGGAGTACGTCGGCCGGGCGCTCGCCAAGTACGCGAGACGCGATGGTGTGGTCGTCGCCACGAAGTTCGTCCTGGGCGGACTGCACGCCCCTGCGGGGGAGCGGCCGGGCGATCGCGGGCCGGAATCGGTCGATTCCAAGATCGAGCGATTGCTCGATGCGAGTCTCGCCCGCTTGGGCATGGACTACGTCGATTTGTATATCTACCACATGTGGGATTGGAATACCCCCATCGAGGAGCTGCTGCCCGCGCTCGATCGCCAGGTTCGGGCGGGCAAGATACGCGCATTGGGCATCTCGAATTGCTATGCGTGGCAACTTGCCGAGGCGAACGCGATCGCCCGCGCAACGGCTGGACCCACTTTTCGGGCTATCAGGGACATTACAACGCGATTGCCCGCGAGGACGAGCGCGAGATGGTGCCCCTTGCGGCGACCCACGGGATCGCGCTGACGCCGTACTCCGCGCTCGCTGGTGGAAGGCTCGCCAAGGCCCCCGGTCAGACCAGTAAACGCCTCGAACTCGATGCATATGCGCACGGCAAGTATGACGCCACGGCGGACGTCGATGCGCCCGTCATCGAGGCTATCGCGCGCATCGCGGGGGCACGGGGCGCGGCTATGACGGAGGTCGCCCTGGCCTGGCTGCTCACCAAGGTGGCCGCCCCCGTGGTGGGGGCGACAAAACCGCATCATATCGATGGCGCCGTTGCCGCGTGCGACCTCGTGCTCACGCCCCAGGAGATCACGGCGATAGAGGATCCCTACGTGCCCCATGCGGTGGTGGGCGTCGTCGCCGAGAACCGTCCTCCGGTGTCTATTTGAGATTGCGTCCAAAACTGCGGCGAAGCTTCGCGCTGCGATGCCTGCGCAGACTTTCGCCGCGTATGTGGTGCACTTACGGTATGCTTGCACGGATATAAAAATGGCTCGATAGATGGTGCGGAGACGCACGGCAGCGAGGCGCGTGCCTCGTCGCCAGGAGAATCGGGGTGCGAGTCCCCGGCTATTCCAGTAACCGTGATTCCCACGCATGCGGATGACGCGTCGCAGATCGGACGGCGCGCGCATGCGGCGATGAGGATGAGTCGGATCGCCTCTCTATCTGCGAACGTCCAAAGGGATGGGCGGGGCCCTGGATGAAAGGGGTGTCTGGATGGCCAGAACCCGTATGGCGGCCTCGCGCCGTCACATCGTTGTCCGCCGCGCGTTGGTGGCGGCACTCACACTTGCAATGACAGTGGGGCAGGTGCCCACTGCCGCCTTTGCCGAGGCACTCGGCGCGGATGCGGCTGCGGTGGAATCCCTCGCGGACGGAGCGCAATTGGCGGCAACCAATGCGAATCTTGGCGCAGCGAGCGAGCAGGGTGCCGAGGGCGGACTCGCGGCAACCGTGGGGCAAGCGGGTGATGAGGCTCAGGATGCCGAGGGCGCCGTTGAATCTGATGGCGAAGCCGAGGCGAACGCCGCCGATGCCGCAGGGAATTCGTCCCCCAGCGATAGTGCCGGCACCGTAGATGCCGACGGCGACGAATCTGCCGTCAAGGCAGATGGCGCCGATGCCGCTGCGACGGGAGCGGATGAGGCCACAGGCACTGGCAAAGAGGAAGCCGATGTCACCAACGATGACGCTCAGGTTATCGAGGTTTCCATTGCGGTCATAGGGCCCGACGCGAATGACGTCGACGTGCAATGGACGGGCAATGCCAAGATGGCGCTCAAGGCCGAAGCCGCGACGGTCACGACGGCCGATACGGCCGAGGCGGACGAGTCGGCTGCCGAAGCGACGGCGTTGGGGGCTGCGGCCACCGACGTAACGGCAGCAGGCCCCACGGCGGCAGACGCGACCGAAGCACTGTTCAATGAGAGCGGTTTGGACGCTGGCTATGGAATGGGCAGCTACGGGCTCTATCTGAACACCATCACCTCGCCCTATACGGGTGAGAAGCTCGGCTGGGACCAGGCGACGGGCAAGTATTGGCAGCTCTTCGTCAACGGTACGGCCTCCGATGTCGGGGCGAGCAGCGTGTTCCTCAAGACCGGTGACGTGATCACCTGGGCGTACTCCGCGTACGGATCGAGCGTCCCCGAGGTTTCACCGGTGACGCCGCAGCCCGACGCCGAGCGCCCCGATTGGGACAGTGTGTGGCCGGGATTCGCCAGCGGATCGAACACCACGGCACCCACGCCCACGGACGAGGTCAAAGAGTCGTGGGTCACCCAGATTAAAGATTCCGCCGATTGGGCCACGAACGTTTCCGATCCCATTTACGTTGGCGATTACGTCTATATCGCTGCCGGTTCAAAACTGCTGCAGCTCAACGCGAAAACCGGTGAGACCGAGCGCGAGGGCACCTTGGTGGCGCCCATCAACTCCATCGCCCGCATGGTCTATGTGGATGGCCGCATTATCGTGCCACTTTCGGGTGGTCGTCTTCAGGCCCTGACCGCCGACCGTCTGGTTACGCTGTGGATGACGCCCGCCCTTTCCGCGACCGCGCAAGGCGACCAGCAATCCTTGAGCACGTTGACACTCGGCGATGGGTGCGTGTACTTCGGCACCGCGGTGGCGGATTGGTCCGTCACGTACGGAGGTAGCCTCGTATGCGTTGACATCCAAACGGGCAAGGTCCTCTGGTTTCAGGAGAACTCTGAGAAGGGCTACTACTGGTCGGGCGCGGCACTTGCCGGGTCATACGTGGTAGTTGGCGATGATGCGGGTGCCGTTATCGCACGCGATGCCAAGACGGGAGCGGAGGTCTCGCGCGTCGACGTGGGTGCCTCGGTGAGGTCGACCGTGGTGACCAGCGATGGCGGCAAGACGCTGTTCGTGGTGAGCATGGATGGCGTCCTGCATCGCCTTTCTTTAAGTGACGCCGGTATCTTGAGCGAGACGGGCAAGGTGAAGTTCGCAAAGACCTCCACCTCCACCCCGACCATATCTGGTGGCAAGCTCTTCGTGGGCGGTCAGTCTGAGACGTACATCCAGGTGAGCAAGTGGGTGAAGGCCTATTACGGCGTGCTTGCGGTGATCGATGTGGAGTCGCTGTCGGTGAGCGAAGTGTCGACGATCGACGGCCATGCCTTTGTTGGAGATACGAACGGGCAGGCGACGAGCGCAGAGGTCAAAAGTGCTCCCGTCGTGTCCGTTCAAAACGGCGAGACCTACGTGTACTTTACGGCGAATTGCAATCCCGGAGGCGTGTATTGCTACCGTCTGGGTGACACGGACGCGAGCCTCATCTACACCCCTGACGCCGATCATCAGAATTACTGCATGGCGTCCATTACGGTTGGCCCTGATGGCACGCTGTATTACGTGAACGATTCGGGCGCGCTGTTCGCCATCGGTTCGGCTGCGACCGAGGGCGGCGACCAGGGCGGCGATGGCAACACCGGCGGTGGATCCGACACTGGCGATACCGACAGCGGCAGCACCGACAACGGCGGCTCCGACGGCAGTGATGACGACCCCACGACCGAGACGCCCCAAAAGGACAACGAGCCCAATGCAGGCGCGCGTCCGGTAGGCGCGCCACTCACCACGGCGAAGAAGGCCATCAAGAACGCCAGCGGCAACACCAAGAAGTCGGCGAACGATGGTGATGAGGAGGACGAGACGTCGGAAGAAGCCTCTGAGGAGGCCTCGGAGAGCGGATCGAAAGCGGCTTCCCGCACGGCTGCCACGTATGCGGCAACGCATGCGGACGGTACGGCCGATGCACCTCTGAACGTGGTCCTGCCAGTCGCGGGCATGGCTGCCGGCGTGATCGGTCTTGTCGGAATAGGCTTTTGGCTGTTCCGTCGTCGCGTGTAAGTGCAGGGAGGATCGAAGATGCAAGACGAGAACCGGGACGATAGCAAAAACGAGAGCCAGGAAGGCAAGCTGGGAGCCACCGAACCCCATCCGGAGCGTCGGACTCTGAACCGCACGCAGCTCACGTTCGTGTCCATCGCCGTGTTACTGTGCCTAGCGCTTATCGGCGGCTCCGCGTGGTCGCTGGTGTCGGGCGGGGGGCTTCCCGTTGGCGCCGAGGCACAAGGCGAGGGATCGAGTGTTCAGACGAGCGACTCGTCCACCGCGAGCAAGGAGCCGGAACTCGATGAGGCGGATGCCTCCGAGGATGCGTCCGATGCAGTCGATGAGCCCGTCGCTGGTGACGATGCCTCTGGCGGAGCATCGTCCGGACTCAAGAGCGATGCGAGCAACAAGGACAAGACGGGATCGAACGCGGGCGGAGACGGCTCGGGTTCTTCGAGCGCCGGGTCGGGTGCATCGGGCTCATCGGACGCTCAAGACTCTACAAGCTCCGAGCCCCGTACCGTCACCGTGACCATTTCCGCGGATGGAACCGTTGGGGGCGGAAGCGTGGTCGGTCCCGTAACGCTGACGTTCGACGAGGGGGCGACGGTGTATGACGCGCTCGCGAACACCGGCTGGTCGCCTTTGGCCGAATGGGGCGCCTTTGGAGCGTACGTCACCTCGATCAATGGCGTGGCGGCTGCTTCCGATACAGGTTGGACGTACACGGTGAACGGCTCGCAGCCCAATTTCGCGTGTAGCGCCTACACACTCTCCGACGGGGATGTCATCCAGTGGACATTCGTTAAGGTCAAATAGGCCAGAGATATATAATGGGCTCGACCTCGGCTGTATGCCGGTAAATAGACGGAGGCGGTTTGATGGGTGCAGAACGGACGCTGAAAAAGGTCCTAATGATTGTCCTTGCAATCTTCGTTGCAGCTGCAGTCCTCGTTTTCGTACTTACGCACCTCTTCCGAGGCGAGCCTCGAACACTTGAGCTCGGCTCATTTGAAACCGCCGCGACTCTTCAAATCGATAATTACCCGGTATTGGGCCCAGACGGTACGCGGCAAACCGATGACCCAGATCACATCGACCGCGCGCGGGCCATCTTGGAGCATGCGACGTTTGTGGAGTGGCTTGATTACGATCAGTATCAGAAGGACCAGATCGGCATGTGTGGTGGCTACTTCACCGGTCTAACTCTGTATGACGCTACGGGAAAAGAGCTGGTCAGTGTGACATACAACCCAGGCTATTCCGACTACGCCCCCAATGGTTCGTCGGTCGCGCTGTTTGACGGGCGGCTCGCGTATGTGATGCAGGGCGATCAAGAAGAACTGATTCGATTTGCCGATGAATGCGTTGAAGAGGCGCGTGCGGAAAACGGTCAGTCCACGAATCTTTGGCGATTCGTGGACTGACTCTAAGAGGGCTGTTTGCCTATTGGTTACTCCGCGTCGCTCGCGTTCTGCTCTGCCACGGCCTGCATCGCCACGGCGCGATGAAGTTCACCGGTTGGCAGAAGTTGGGCTGGAAGAACAGGTCCACGTTGGCGAGCTGGTCGATGGTGAAGCGCGCCTGGATGGCGATGGAGATCGCGTTGGCGGCCTCGGCTACGTCGTGGCGGCACAGGAACTGCGCGCCGAGTACGCGACGGGTCTCGGGGTCCCAGGTAAGGGTCGCCGTGACGGGCGTGGTGGTGAGCATGAAGTCCGGGCGGTAGTCCTGGACGAGTGTGGTGGAACGGGCGTTCACGCCGCGGGCCTCGGCGCCCGCCTGGGTCAGGCCGCTCGCAGCGAGGGACAGGTTGTAGAGCTGCACGGCGCTGGTCGCCTGGGTCCCCAGGTACTTCTGGACGGGCTCCTCGATGTTGGCGCCCACGAGCAGGGCTTGGCGCACCGCGTTGGTGGCAAGCGGGATGTAGTCGTAGGTGCCGGTGGGGTTGTAGAGCACGGTGCAGGAGTCGCCGGCTGCCAGACGTCGGCGCAGGCCTCGTCATGGCCGGCGAGGAAGGCGCGCATGTACTCGTCGGTCTTGATGGCGCCGTTGGGCAGGGTCTCGAGCTGTCCCGCGAACAGGTCGGTGCGCGGCAGGAAGCCCGCACCCATGATGGCGTAATCGACCTCGTACTCGCCGGCGGTGGTCACCACGGCGACGCCATTGCCGTCTTCATTCAGGCGGAACTCAGTGACCATCTGGCCGAGGGCGAGCTCGACGCCGTGCTTGGCATACTCGGCCTCGACTTGCTCCGTGATGGGAGCGTCGAAGTTTTTGGCCAGCGCGCGGTCGAGGCCGTCGATGAGGATGGCGTGCACACCCGCCTCGCTGAACTGCTCGACGAGCTCCGCGCCAATGTAGCCCGCGCCGATGACGGCGACGGAGGACGCCTTCATGGCGTGGTCCTTGATCGCCTTGCCGTGATCCCAGTTCTTGCAGAGCATGACGCGGCCGTCTTCGAGGCCCTCTGCCAGGCCGGGGATGGGCGGCATGACGGGCTTGGAACCGGTGGTCACGACGAGCTTGTCAAAGGAATAGGTGGTCTCCTCGCCGCTCTCGAGGTCGCGCGCGACGAGCGACTTGCCGGCAACGTCCACGGAGAGCACGTCGGTGCGCATGTGCATGTTCGCGCCCAGTTCGGCCAGCGCGGCAGGGGAGGAGTAGAACATGCGGTTGGGGTCGCTCACGTGACCACCCACCCACAGGGCGATGCCACAGGAGAGGAACGACAGCGTGTCGTTGCGCTCGAAGACGTGTACGGTCCAGCTGGGGTGCGCGGTGAGGATGGCCTGGGCGGCGAAGGTGCCGGCATGCGTGCATCCAACGACGGCTACGGTCTTGGGGGCGGAGGTGGCGCTCATGGGGTCTCCTTGCGATGGGCATCGGCGCGCCGTGGCGCTCGACGCGATGTGGCAGGTGCTTCCACCTGCAGCGTAGTTCGTTGAGAAATGATATAGAAATAGAAGCAAATAGCAAGCGCTGTTCGGTAAATGGACGGGCGGTGCCGCTCGCGCGCATCGGCTCCATCGTGGGGTCCAGATGCCTCAGCGGGGCCGGAGGGGCGTGACGCCATTGCGGTGCCTGGTCTTTCGCATCGCATCGCACGGGCACATGTGCGACCATGGAGCGGACGCGTATACACGCCGCCTGTTGGGCGGTGAGAGGCGGGAGGCCACGACATGAATCCATTCGAGCGCAAGTCCGTAGAGCCGTCGCCGGCAGAGGACCTGCTGGCGTTCATCCACGAGAGCCCGACGATGTTCCACACCGCGGCGTCCATTCGGGCCCGCCTGGACGAGGCGGGCTTCACGTACCTGCCCGAGGGCGATGCGTGGGACGTGCGACCGGGTGGCGCGTACTACTCCCAGCGAAACGGGTCGAGCGTCGTCGCGTGCGCGTGGGAGAGGGCGTCTCCGCCCGCTGCGACGGCGCCGTCGTCGATGGGCTGCAGGGGGGCGGCATCGGGGAGAAAGGGGCCGAGGCCGACGCGGCGGGTCCGCATGGCGCGGTGCCCGAGGGCGGCGCGCCGTACCACTTCCAGCTCACGGCATCGCATTCGGACTCCCCGTGCTTCAAGGTGAAATCGGACGCCGAGGTCGAGGGGCCTGCGGACTACCTGCGCCTCGACACCGAGGCGTATGGCGGGATGATGGATTACACCTGGTTCGACCGTCCCCTGTCCCTCGCCGGACGCGTGCTCGTGCGCGACGGGGCCCGCATCGAGAGCCGCCTGGTCGCGCTCAACCGCGGCGTCGCGCTCATCCCGAGCCTCGCCATCCATATGAACGGCGAGGTCAACAAAGGGTTTGCGCCCAATCGTGCAAGCGACCTGTTCCCGCTCGTCTCCGCCGGAGACCTGGGCCGCGGTTCGCTTGACACGCTGATCGCGGATGCCCTCGAGATCGACCCGGGGCAGATTGTCGCGCGCGACCTGTTCCTCGTGAACGCCGATAAGGGCCGCGTGTGGGGAGCCACCGACGAGTTCATCTCCTCTCCGCGCCTCGACGACCTGATGTGCGCCTACACCTCGCTGCAGGCGTTCATCGCCCGGGGCAACGCGAACGCCGTGACGGTGTATGCGTGCTTCGATAACGAGGAGGTCGGTTCGGGCACCAAGCAGGGCGCCGCGTCGACGCTGCTCGCCGACGCGCTCTCGCGCATCAACGCCTCCCTAGGGTATGCGCCCGAGGACCTGTGCCGAGCGCTTTCGGCCTCGATGCTCGTGAGCTGCGACAACGCTCACGCGCTGCATCCGGCCCATCCGGAGCTGGCCGACACGCTCGCCCGTCCGCAGATGAACGCGGGCCTGGTGGTCAAGGAGGCCGCCAACCAGCATTACTGCACGGATGCGTTCAGCCGCGCCGTCCTTACCGCGATCCTCGACGATGCGGAGATTCCGCACCAGTGCTTTTCGAACCGCAGCGACAAGGCCGGCGGCTCGACCCTCGGCAACATCTCCAACATGCAGGTGAGCGTCCATGCGGTCGATGTGGGCTGCGCCCAGCTCGCTATGCATTCCTGCGTGGACGACCGCCGCGCCCGCGACGTCGAGCTCGCGATCGAGGCACTGGCGGCGTTTTACGGAGCGGATATCCGCATCGACGGGGCGGAGGGCGTCGAGCTGGCGTAGCCCGCCATCGCGACGCTGCTGCTCCCTCCGAGACGCCGTCGCCCCCTCGCGACGCCGTCGCCCCCTTCTGCGACGCGGCTGCCATCGCGATGTGGCTGCCCGCCCTGCCTCGCGGTTAGCGGATGAAGTTCGTCGGCTTTGGGCTTTCCTGCTCGGGAAGCTCGATACCAGCGGCGCGCCCGCCTCGAGAGATCGCAGGATCCAGGCCATGTTGCGGGCGAGCTGCCGCATAGTCCATAGCCCCTCGAGATCCTGCTCGACCTCCTCGGCGGTGTTGCCGTGCACCATGTTCCAGTAGCGTGAGCTCACAATGGGCATCTGCGAGATGGTGAAGAACTTCTGGATGTCGTCGAGCGATGCGGTGGTTCCGCCGCGCCGTGCGGAGACGACCGCCGCGGCGGGCTTGAAGCGCAGGACATCCGGGGCGCCGGCGTGCCCGTTGGAGTAGAAGAGCCGATCCATGAAGCTCAGGAGCGATCCGCTCGCGTGTGCGTAGTGCACCGGTGCGCCAAAGACGAAGGCGTCGGCATCGACGGCGAGCGCGCGGAATTCGTTGACGGCGTCGTCGAAGATGCAGGCGCCCGTCTGGCGGCACCGTCCGCATGCCATGCATCCTGCGGCGGGCTTGGCCCCAATCCAGAATATCTCGGCGTCGATGTTCTGCCGCCCGAGCTCTGCCGCGACCTCCTCGAGTGCGCGATCGGTGCACCCGTGCTTGTGCGGACTGCCGTTGACGAGCATGACCTTCATAGGGACTCCCTCCGTTGTGTGTCCAGTAGTGCTGTTGTGCCGTTATACCCAGCGCCTCGGGCACGCGACGCGTCTGAACCAGCTGCCATCTGGTATAGTTCCGCAGATGCATGCAATGACGGGGTCGCCTTGCGGCCTCGGTCGAGAAAGGACCGTTCATGATCAAGGAGCTCGTGAAGGACGAGGCCGTCTTGTCCACCCCGTGTGAGCCCGCCACTGCCGCCGACGCAGAGGTCGCCCAGGATCTGGTGGACACTCTGCTGTCCATCGAGGACGCCGCCTGCCTCGCCGCCAACCAGATCGGCGTGACCAAGGCGATCATCGCGCTCGCCGACGACGAGGGCAACGCGCATGTGATGTTCAACCCCAAGGTCCTGTTCGGCATGGGCGCCTACAAGGCAGAGGAGAGCTGCCTGACCCGCGAGGGCTCCGTGAAGGTGACCCGTTTCGCCAAGATCAAGGTCTCCTACGACGAGCTCGTCGACGGCGAGCTCAGGGCCCGCAAGCGCGATTTCGTGGAGTGGGGCGCCGAGCTCATCCAGCACATGTGCGATCACTGCCAGGGCAAGCTGGTTTAACGCTTTTTTCGGACGATTGTGAGAGCCGGTCCCTCGCGCGGACCTTGAACTGCCTCCCTTTTCTTGGACATGAGAAAAGGGAGGCCTCTTGTATGTCTCGAAAGCCTTTGCACGACGCCGCCGGATGGCCGCGAGGATGCGGCCCGCCCGGCGTGGTCGGGTTTCGGGCGTGTGCGTCGCGCACCGTGGTCGGGCTTCGGGCGCCCATTCCGCCCCGCGAACCACGGTTCCGAGCTCTTGATCCGATTCAGGCCCCAGGTCTCTGGTCCTACGCCTTGCGGCGCACGCGAACGGCCGTGCCACACGCCGTGGTCATGATCATCTCGGCGAACGTCTCGTAGCTCGTTGGCGCCGATGATCGCGTTCGCGCCCAGATTCTCTGCACGCTGCGACATCTCGCGCAGGACCTCTTCGCGCGCCTGGGCCATTTCGTCCTCGTAGCCCGCCGAGCGCCCGCCAAAGACGTTGCGAAGCCCCGCGCCGATGTCGCGGAACATGTTGATGCCGCTCACGGCCTCCCCGGTGACGATGCCCAGATACTCAACGACCTCGTAGCCATCGAGACTGTTGGTGGTGGTAATGGTGAGCACTGCGTCTCCTTTCCGGACGGCATCGCCGCCCTCTGCTCGCATGGTCGCCATGTCCGCGCGCTCGCATCGACCGGAGGAACCACGTGGACCGTGGTCGTTCGACCATTTCGGTGTTGCAGCGCTTATACCCACTCGTGCGGATATTGAAGAGTGGTCAAAATACCCTAATAGTGCGCAAAATCGAGGCCAATGGACAAGAGTGCATAATCGATGGCTGGCTGTTTTCGCAGGTAAAGCGTCTGGGCTATCCAATGCCGCAGTCTCTTGAGCCGTCGATTCTCCCGTCGTGCCGGTTTTACCTGTGCAAATCCTCGGGTTTTGTCACCAGTGTTGGGAATTGCCGGCGCAACATTAGGGTATTTTGACCACAGTTGAGAATCCAGACCAAGAAAGGCTCAAATCGTATGCAATTTGACGCGAATCTTATGCAAGCACTCGCGTGGGCGGCGATGGGATGCGGCTTTACATGGCTCATGACCACCGCTGGCTCCGCGATGGTGTTCTTTTTTCGCAAGGACCGCGCGGTTACGCACCGCATTTTCCTCGGGTTCGCGGCCGGCGTGATGATCGCTGCGAGTGTCTGGTCCCTGCTCAACCCCGCCATCGAGCAGGCCGAGGAGCTTGGGCAGGTCGGCTGGGTCCCCGCTGCGGGTGGCTTTTTGCTCGGTGTGGCCTTTCTCATGGCGCTCGACACGTTTCTGCCACATCTGCATGCGGAAGGAGAGCAGCCCGAGGGAATCCAAACGAGCTGGAAGCGTACCACGCTGCTCGTTTCGGCGGTGACGCTCCACAACACTCCCCGAAGGCATGAGTGTGGGCCTGCTGTTCGCGATGGCGGGGCAGGCGAGCGGTGCCGAGGCGACCGCATATCTGGGCATGGCCATGGCGCTTGCCATCGGCATGGGTCTACAGAACTTTCCCGAGGGGGCGGCCATTTCGCTGCCGCTGCGTCGTGAGGGCATGACTCGCGGAAAGGCGTTCGTGCTGGGAAGTCTCTCGGGCATCGTGGAGCCGATCTTTGGTGTCCTGGTGGTGCTGGTGAGCGGCCAGATCGCCCCGTTTATGCCCTGGATGCTCGCGTTTGCCGCGGGTGCCATGATCTACGTTGTGGTCGAGGAACTCATTCCCGAGGCACACCTCGGTGAGCATTCCAATATCGGGACCTTGGGCGTCATTGCCGGGTTCGTCATCATGATGGTGTTGGACGTCGCCCTCGGATAAGGCGTGCCCTGTATGCGCCGTCGATGCAATGCGTGACGCGGTGGCCCCCCCGGGAGTCTCCAGAGCCCCACCGCGTCACCAAGTTGAAGTGCTCGATACGGGTGCCGGGGACGCTTTGCGCTTCAATGCCTATTTTCGTGGCGGGCGTCGTGCAGTTCACGTGCGGCGGCAGCACGCGCCTCGCGGGCATCGCGCAGTGCATGGTGGGCGTCGACGGTGGCATTTCGAGCTTCGCGTAGGGTGTCGGCCAGCTGGGGGTTCTTTTCGGCGACGCGCTTGACCAACGGTCCATCAAGTTCCTCTTGCGTGGGCTCTGCCAAATAATCTATGGCATATTGCGCTGCGACTGCAGACCCCTTGGCCAAAACGGCCTCATCGACCTTGTAGTAGCAGGAGTGCTGCGCGAACGTGGCGCCGATTTGTGCATTGCGGCAGCCCACAAAGGCCAGTACGCCGGGAACGCGCCGGAGGTACTCGGAGAAATCCTCACCCGACATGGTACCGCGGTAGTGTCCCTCGCCCTCGGGGCCGAGTGTCTTGAGCACGGCTCGCCTGCAGCGCTCGCTTGCCTCCACCTCGTTTTCGACCTTGTAGTTTGCGATCGTGTAGTCGGAGAGCTCGGCCTCGGCGCCATGCGCTTGGGCGATATGCACGGCAATGCGTTCGATCAGCGCGGGCATGAGCTCGTGGGTGGCATCGGAGTACGTGCGCACGGTTCCCTCCAGGTGCGCCTCTCCGGCGATGACGTTGCGCGCCGTGCCCGCATGGAGCTTGCCCACGGTCACCACGGCAGGTTCGTAGGGGGAGAGCTCGCGGCTCACGATGGTCTGCAGGGCATTGACGATTTCAGCGGCGACCATGACGGCGTCGCTGCCGCGCTGAGGCATGGCTCCGTGGCAGGACGTGCCGTGCACATCCACCCGGAACCAGTCGGTGTTGGCCATGCGTGGCCCCGGCTCGCAGCTGATGGTCCCGGCGTCAACCTCGCTCCAGATATGCATGGCAAACGCCCCATCCACGCCCTCGCACACGCCCGCCTCGCACATCATGCGCGCACCGGATCCATTCTCCTCGGAGGGCTGGAACACCACACGGATTTCTCCATGGATGTCATCGGTCATGTGGCGCAGAATCTGTAGCGTGCCGAGCATCATGGCGATATGGCAGTCGTGACCGCAGGCGTGCATACATCCCTCGTTGACGCTGGCGAACTCTTCGTTCGTGCGCTCGGTGACCGGCAGCGCGTCGATATCGGCGCGCATGAGCAGGCGGCGGCGCGGTGTTCCGTCCGCGCGATAGGCGTCTGGCGCCGTGCCGCGCACCGTGGCGACCAGGCCGGTTTTGAGCGGGCGCTCGTAGGGGATGTTCATGGCGTCGAGCTGGCCGGCAATGTCAGAGGTCGTGCGGACTTCCTGCAGGCTCAGTTCAGGATGTTTGTGGAAATGACGGCGCTGCCGGATGATGTAGGGCTCGAATTCGGCGGCGATTGCGAGGATTGCCGAGGTGACCTCTTCGCCCGAGCGCTCATTCGAACTCGCCATGATTTGCTGTGCCTTGGTCTGTGCCATGGTCCACCCCATTTGTCCGTAAAACAAGCACCTCTAGCTTACCGCGAGAGTGCGGGGTGTGGGATGTGCAATTGAATGTCGATGCAGCGCTACTGGGCGTCGTCGGTTTTCTCGAATTTCTTAGCGATCTTCTTCGCCGAGCGCTTGATGTTGGACATCAGGCCGCCAGCTGGATGCGCGGCGTTGAAGGCGTCTTGCTTGTCGCGCTTGGCGCGCTCCTCGATGATGATCTCGCCGTAATCCTCGACCAACCGGTCGTAAAAGGCACGGCACCGTCGATATCCTCCTGATTGGGGCGGCCCTTGTTCATGCCGCCCACCAATTTGAACGGCCCGTAGGTGTCAAAGCCAGGGCATCCGTACATGCATAGCAGGTTGGCGAATTTCATGCGGCAGACGCCGTCGAGGTCACGGCCGTTGAATTTGGCCTGTCCGCCGTAGGTCATGAGTCCTACGACCTTGTCGCCGTCACGTAGGCAGTGGTCGGCAACGCGCAGGAGGTCTTTGTCAAAGTTGCCGTAATAGATGCCAGATGCCATGATGATGATATGGTAGGGGGAGAGGTCGGGATACTCGTTCTTCCCGAGTGCTCCGACATCGATCGTGTCGATTTCCGGGTGTGCCGCGACAATTGCATCCACGAGTTTCTTGGTATTGCCGTGGTGCTTCGAGCGGTAGACGATGACGGTCTTGAGATCCATGGGACGACCTTTCGTACGCGATTCGCAAATGTCAATCATAGCGAAATCGCTTTACCTGAGGAGGTGGCGTCAGCGGGGCGCCACTCGATGATGGGGCGAAGCTTCACATGGTGTCCGCGTTGTAATACCTCTGGTTCTTTCTCATACCAATATAAAAAGTTCTGCACAACTCGGTCAAGCGGATATCAGGGTATACATAGGGCCGAAAAACAGGGTGGATGTCGGATGCGGCATTCTTGTTCGAACAGGAGCGATGTTGTACACGGATAAATATGCAGGTGAAAAGCTGTATAAGGGATGAACGGTCGAAAAACTCCGGTAAACGGTATGAGAGACAGAAAAGATTAAAAAACTCGGGAACAGAACATTCACAACTGCTATAGTGAATATCAACTTGTTACGTGGTTACTACCAGTGCTGTGCGAACGGCGCAGCCGAAGAGCGAGAAAGAGGGATTGATGGTCGGTTTCATTTTGACTGGTCACGGACACTTCGCAGACGGTATCAAGAGTGCGCTCGATATGGTCGCCGGCGATCAGGAGAACTTCGAGATCGTCCCGTTCGAGGGCTCTCAGGCCGCCACGTATGGTGATGACCTCCGCGCCGCCATCACCAAGATGCGTGGCGAGTGCGAGGAGGGCGTCATCGTCTTCGTCGACCTTCTCGGCGGCACCCCCTTCAACCAGTCCATGATGATCGCCAACGATGTCGACAAGCTCGAGATCATCACCGGCTCCAACCTGCCCATGATCATCGAGCTGCTTTTCGCCCGTAATGGCGCGACCGACGTGACCGCCCTTGCCGAGCAGGCGGTCGCTGTGGGTCAGCAGGCCGTCACCCGCCAGTCCCTCGCCTCCGTCATGGGCGCTGCCGATGACGATACCGAAGAGGACGGCATTTAATGGCTGACTTCGGGCAAAACGTCCTCGCCTCTTCCGTTGCCCTGCTGCTTATTATGGCGGTCATGGGCCTCGTCTACTTCCTGTGGTCCAAGGCCAACATGAAGAAGAAGGTCAAGTACTTCGAGCACATTCACACCGACCTCGCGGCAGGTCAGCGTGTGATGTTCGGCGGTGGCATCTTCGGTGAGGTCAAGAGCGTGCAAGGCGACGTCGTCGAGGTTAAGGTTCGCTCAGGCGCGACCCTCGATGTCTCCCGCTACGCCATCCAGGAAATCGTCAAATAGTCATTCTCTACACGGCATCAAGGGGAACGGCACCGCCAAGCGGAACGCGCGAACCCAGTGCAATAGGCCAATCAGCGAATACGAAAGGAACGGATCGCAATGGCAGAGCCTAACATTCTTCTTACCCGTATCGACAACCGTCTGATTCACGGTCAGGTTGCCACCCAGTGGAACTCCACCTTGGGCTCCAACCTCATCCTCGTCGCCAATGACGAGGTGTCCACCAACACCATGCGCCAGAATCTCATGAAGATGGCTGCTCCCACCGGTGTCCAGACTCGCTTCTTCTCCATCCAGAAGACGATCGACGTCATCCACAAGGCCTCCCCGGCCCAGAAGATCTTCATCGTGCTCGACTCTCCTCAGGACGCGCTCAAGCTCGTCGAGGGTGGCGTGCCGATCAAGAAGCTGAACATCGGCAACATGCACATGGCCGAGGGCAAGCGCCAGGTGGCTACGACCGTCGCCGTCGACGACGACGACGTGGCCTGCTTCCGCAAGCTCCAGGAGCACGGCGTCGAGCTTTCCATCCAGCGCGTGCCCAGCACGCCCGTTGAGGATACCAACAAGCTGTTTGCGTAATGTGGGGGATTGCGAGCAGTTTGTTTGTATACGGGGCGAACAATCGCCTCGGTCGTAACACTTATTACGAGAAAGTAACTTTGAAAGGAGGAGCATAAGATGGAAGCGAATTTCCTTCAGATCGCCCTGGTCTTCCTGGTGACCTTCGTTGCCGCTATCGACCAGTTCGACTTCACCGAGTCCCTGTACCAGCCCATCGTCACCGGCCCGATCATCGGCGCCATCCTCGGCGATGTGCAGACCGGCCTCGTCGTCGGTGGTACCTATCAGCTCATGACGATCGGTAACATGCCGATCGGTGGTGCTCAGCCGCCGAACGCTGTTATTGGTGGCATCATGGCGGCCGTCTTTGCCTGCACGCTCGAGATGGATCCCAACGTCGCCGTTGCGACCGCGATTCCGTTCGCTCTGCTGGGCCAGTACGGCGTCACCCTGTTCTTCACCCTGCGCGCCCCGCTCATGGAGTCCTTCCGTGCCGCAGCCGTGAAGGCCGACACCAAGGCTATCACCAAGCTGACCGTGATCTCCGAGGTCATCCTCGGCCTCATCTTCGCCTTCATCGTGACCCTGTTCTTCATCGGTGGTCTCACCGCTGGTCAGGCTGTTGTCGACATGGTGCCCAAGTGGCTCAACAACGGTCTCTCCGCTGCCGGTGGCATGATGAAGTTCGTCGGCTTCGCGATCCTGCTGAAGATTATGATGTCCCGCGACATGTGGGCCTTCTTCCTGCTCGGCTTTGGTCTCACGACCATCGTGCATGGCATCCCCTCGCTTGCCAAGCCTGAGCTCCTGATCATGGCCATGATTGGCTTCGGTCTTGCCTTCTGGGACTTCCAGCAGCAGACCGAGCTCAAGGGCGCTGCTTTTGACGGAGGTGATATGAGCGATGGCATCTAATGAGTTCACTGTCCCCGCACAGTATGAGGACCTGACTCCTGCACCGAACGTCGATAAGAAGACGCTCAATCGCATGGTTTGGCGTTCCTACTGGCTCCAGTCTTCGTTCAACTACGAGACCATGCAGTCCGGCGGCTGGCTCTTCGCCATGGTTCCGGGCCTCGAGAAGGTTCACACCAACAAGAACGACCTCGCTGCGTCGATGTACCACAACCTGGACTTCATCAACACGCACCCGTTCCTGGTCACCTTCGTTATGGGTATCGTTCTCTCCCTCGAGCAGAACAAGGTCGATACCCAGACCATCCGCTCCGTGCGTATTTCCGCTGCCTCCCCGCTGGGCGGCATCGGCGACGCTCTGTTCTGGCTGACGCTCGTGCCGATCACGGCCGGCATCACCTCGAACATGGCTATTGAGGGCAACCTCATTGCCCCGCTCATCTTCCTGATCGTCTTCCACGCGGCTCTGTTCGCTTGCCGCTTCGGTCTGATGAACTGGGCCTACAAGATGGGCACCTCCGCCATCGACTCCCTGACCTCCAACATGCAGGCCTTCACCCGCGCTGCCGCCATCATGGGCTGCTTCGTGGTTGGCGCCCTGACGGTCAACATGGGTGGCACCCAGATCAACCTCAACATCCCGAACGGCACCACCCGTGGCCTTGCCGCTCACACCGTTGTGGTTTCCAACGAGGAGGCCGAGAACTTCGCCGACCTCGCTATCGACACCGAGACCGCTGAGGCCGGTACGCTCGGCATGACCGACGAGGACGGCACCGCCCTCAAGGCCGCCGACGCCGACGGCAACGTTGTCGATTGCGGTATCGTCGACCTCGGCAACGGCATGAGCTCCGTCACCTATGGTGAGGTCACCGTCTCCGACGTGTCCTTCTCCGTGGCTTCGACGCTCGACACCGTCATGCCCAAGCTCGTGCCGCTCGCGCTCGTGCTTCTGCTCTACTTCCTGTTCGCCAAGAAGAACTTCACCCCCATCAAGGGCATCGTTCTCATGCTGATCATCGGCATCCTTGGCGCCCTGCCTCTCAACGAGTGGCTCGGCATCACCTGGTGGACTGGTCTCTGGTAATTCCAGTTGCCTCTTGAGGGCAAATCTCCCCCAGATGCGCCTTCTCGCCCGGCGTGGGTCTTCGCGCCCACGCCGGGTTTTTCTTCTTTCGTACGTATGATCATGACTCTAGCCGGATGCAGTTGGCCTTGGTTGGGTCATTTGGATAGCCCTGTCGGAGGTTTCAATCATGGCGGTCGCTGCGCGCAAACAGCTTTATACGATCAGCTTGTCGACATCCTCACCGATAAGATCGAGCATGAGTACAGTGCGGGCGACATGATTTCCTCCGAACGTGAGCTCTCCGAGCGCTACGGACTTTCCCGTACGACGGTTCGCCTCGCCCTGCAAGAGCTTGAGCGTATGGGCCTCGTCGTGCGTCAGCACGGTCGTGGTACGTTTGTCGCGGACCGTTCCGCACAGACCACCAACCTCATGCAGTCCTACAGCTTTACCGATCAAATGCGCTCGATGGGGCGCGAGCCGCGTACGACCATTCTTGAGTTCTGCGACTTTGAAGCGGATAAGAACCTCTCCGAGCACATGGGCGTGCGCCTAGGCGAGAAGCTGTATAAGATCAAGCGACTTCGCTCCGCCGATGGCATGCCGATGATGGTCGAGTGTTCGTATCTGCCGGTGCGCAAGTTCCTCACTCTCAAGCGCCCTCTCCTCGAGTCGATGCCCCTCTACGACATCATCGAGAAGGAGTATCGCGAAAAGATCAGTGTTGCGGAGGAGGAATTCTTCGCAAGCATCGCTCGCCCTGCCGACGCCCACCTGTTGGGCATTTCCGAAGGCGCGCCCGTCTTGGATTTGGTACGCACTACGTACAACGCGTCTAACGAGGTCGTTGAGTACACGCTTTCCGTTGCTCGTGCAGACCAATTCAAGTACAAGGTTTTGCACCGCAGGGGAGAGTAGGGTCCGCCGAGTGCCAAAGTGGCACGGGCCCGTCAACCGGAGTGCATGGCCGCCACCGCTTTGTGAAGGGGCCTCATGTGTTCCCGCTGCCGGACCAATATCGCATGTGTTGGACGCACGGATCGAGTGGTCTTCAAACTCGGTGCCAATATGTGTCAAACGCATGCAATTCTGGCTTAACTGGTTACAACCACATAACCAGCTTATAATGAAAACAACTAGTAAAGGCGTTAGCCAGAAAGAGAGGTATCATCCATGTTCGAGAAGACTTCGGAGGAACTCCACGAGATCGGCGGCTATAACACCACCGTCGAGATCAAGCAGCAGCCTGAGCTTTGGCTCGATACGCTGAACATCTATCGTGAGAACCTCGAGGCCATCGAGTCCTTCCTGGCCGACGCGCGCGCCATGGGCGAGGGCCGTCTGTCCGTCGTATTCACCGGCGCCGGCACCTCCGACTACGTCGGCGACACCTGCGCCCCCTACCTCCGTCACGCGGGCGACACCAAGCTGTACGACTTCAAGCCTATCGCAACCACCGACATCGTCTCGGCTCCCCGCGACTTCCTGAACCCGGATGAGCCCACTGTCCTCGTTTCTTTCGCCCGTTCCGGCAACAGCCTGAGTCCCTGGCCGCCGTCCAGGTTGCCAAGACGTTCGTCAAGAACGTCAAGTTCATCAACCTCACCTGCGCTCCCGAGGGTAAGCTCGCCGTCGAGTCCGCCGATGATCCGAACGCGCTGACCATCCTCATCCCGCGCGCCAATGACAAGGGCTTCGCCATGACCGGCTCCTACAGCTGCATGACTCTGCTCTCCACCCTCATCTTCGACACCGCATCCCTCGAGCAGAAGACCGCTTGGGTTGAGCAGGCCGCCAAGATGGGCGAGGACGTCGTTGCTCGCGAGGCCGAGATCGCCGAGTTCCTGTCTGGCGATTTCAACCGCGTGACCTACCTGGGTTCCGGTTCCTTCGTGGGCCTCGCCCAGGAGGCTCAGCTCAAGATCCTCGAGCTCGCCCACGGTCTCGTTGCCACTTCCTGGGACTCCTGCATGGGCTATCGCCATGGGCCGAAGTCCTTCGTGGACGACAAGACTCTCGTGTTCGTGTACATGAACAACGACGAGTACACCCGTCAGTACGACCTCGACATCCTGAATGAGATCAACGGCGATCAGATCGCCGCCAAGACGATCGCCATCCAGCAGGACGGCTCCACCAAGTTCGACGGCAAGGCCTTCACCTTCTCCGGTTTCGATGCGCTGCCCGAGGGTTACCTCGCTCTTCCGTTCGTCATGGTTGCGCAGGTCATCTCCCTGCTCAACTCCGTGCGCGTGGGCAATACCCCGGACACCCCGTCCCCGTCCGGCACCGTGAACCGCGTCGTCAAGGGCGTGACCATCCACCCCTTCGAGGCTTAATTACCTCGCAGACCCGATGTGTAAAGGGGGACGGTGCGTTTGCACATCGGGAAGGGCGTTTCGCCCACATTTGGCTTTAGCGCGGATGTGTAAAATGCACCCGTCCCCCTTTACATATCCGCATTTGCTCCCATGAGGCGCCCGCCCGGTCTGCAAGGACGGGCGGGCGCTTTTCTTGCTGCTCGTTCGTTGCTTTCTGGGTACAAGCCCAGTGTGTGCATCAATATCGTGTTAGGAGAACACATGAGCACTTATGCAATCAAGGCCGATGCCTTCTATCTGCCCACTCGCGTTGCCCGTGACGGCTACCTCATGGTCGAGGATGGCGTTTTCGGCGAGTATGTGACCGAGGCCCCCGACTGCGAGATCCGCGATTACTCCGGTTGCGAGATCGCTCCTGGCTACGTCGACACCCATATCCACGGCTTCGACAATCATGACATCATGGACTGCGAGTCCGAGAGCGTCGCCATCGTGTCCCGTGGCATCCTGCGCAACGGCGTGACCAGCTACCTGCCCACCACGCTCACCGCGAGCACCGAGCAGCTCGAGCGCGCCTGCGCTTCCGTTGCCGAGTACGTCGAGGCTGGCGACGAGACGCCGCACGCCCGCATCCAGGGCATCTTCCTCGAGGGCCCCTTCTTCACCGAGAAGTACAAGGGCGCCCAGAACCCGGCTTACCTCTCCGCCCCCACCCATGGAGAAGTTGAACGCCTGGCAGACCGCTGCGCACGGCCTCGTCAAGAAGATCGCCGTCGCCCCCGAGTACGAGGGCGCGGTCGAGTTCACCGCCGAGGCTGTGAAGTCCGGCGTTGTCGTGGCGCTCGGTCACTCCGCGGCCACCTGCGAGCAGGCTCAGGCTTGCCTGGACGCGGGCGCCAAGGTCTTCGTCCACACCTATAACGGCATGAGCGGCCTGCATCACCGCGAGCCCGGCATGGTGGGCGCCGCCCTTTCCAGCCAGGATAAGTCCTTCTCCGAGCTCATCTGCGACGGCCATCACGTCAACCCCATCTCCGCGGGTATCGTGATGCACGCCAAGGGCCATGAGCATGTCGCGCTCATCACCGACTGCATGTGCGCCGGTGGCATGCCCGATGGCGACTACTTCCTGGGCGAGCTGCCCGTTGTCGTTGCCGGCGGCACCGCCCGCCTGAAGGACGGCGGCTCTCTGGCCGGCTCCATCCTCAACATGAAGGATGCCGTCAAGAACGTCTACGAGTGGGGCATCGCCACGAAGGCCGAGGCCGTCTACATGGCCACCCAGGCTCCCGCCGAGGCCAACGACATCGCCGACGAGTGCGGTTCCATCCGCCCTGGCCGCAATGCCGACTTCGTGGTCCTCAACCACGACCTGTCCCTCGTCGAGACCTATCTCGGCGGCGAGAGCGTCTACGTCGAGAGGTAACCATCGTTCTCTGGCGAGAGCGATATGAATCTTTAGCGCCCCGACCCGGTTGTACCGGATCGGGGCGTTTTGAATGCGAAACGTCTTGAAGGCGAAGCGAATCAGTCGGCGACGATTATTCGGGTTGATTCGAGGACCATGGAGCACTGTTCGTCGCTGACATTTGCATCGGTGATGAGCGCGTCCATCTGATCGAGGTTGTAGAAGCCGAAGAAGTCCATCTGTCCGATCTTGCTTGAGTCGCAGACGAGGTACCGCTCGGCGGCTCGATCACAAGCGAGTGCCTGCAGACGACCCTCCTCGAGGTTGGAGCAGGAGATGGATTGAGCGAGCACGCCGTTGGTGCCGATAAAGCACGTGTCGATACCGAGTGGGGCGAGCGCATCTTCCGCTACGGGACCGACGAAGGACCCCGAGCGCTTGCGATACTGTCCTCCCAGGGCGCAGATCTCCACGTCGCTGCGCGTTTGGAGCATGTTCAGCACGATGATGCTGTTTGTGATGACACGCAGCTGCATGGGCGGCAGTGCGCGGGCGATGAGGGCGCAGTCGAACCGGGTCCGAGGAAAACGGTGTCATGCTCCTTGATCAGACCGACCGCGCAGTGCGCAATGCGTTCCTTTTCGGGCGAGCGTATCGAGAGCTTTTCAAAGAAGGGAACCTCGCCGGCGGTGGGGGTCCCGCTTGATAGGCGGATACTGCCGTGCTCGCGGCTTACGCCGCCATCTCGCGCGAGTCATCGAAATCCCTGCGAGCGGTCATTTCGGAAATGCCGAAGATCTTCGCCGCTTGGGCGACGGTGACCATACCGCGCTGCATGCACAGTTTCAGCAATTGTTCGTGACGTTCAGATTTGAGCATGGCTTGCCAATCGGTCATGCGGTGACAACGGAAGTGTAAGTGCTGAGCGCCTCGAGGATCTGAGGGTCTGCGTCGGCGTTGACGAAGGCCGCGGTCATCTCCTCCAAGGTGGTGAACAGGCAGAAGTCGCGCCTACCAACTTTTACCGCGTCTACAACGAGGTAGCGCTCCTGGGCGCGTGCAAGGGCATCGGAAAGAACCATAGTCGCGTCGGGGGCGAGAGCCGAGACCTCATTTTCGAAAATTTCCGGATGGCGGAGACATAGGCTTTTGGCGCCGAAAGGCCGTAGAGTCCGCGGCCGTTGTACGGCATGGTGAAGACGCGGGTGTCATGGCGCATCATGCCGCCAATGAAGAAGAGGTCGACATGGGGGTTGTCAGCCAATAAGTTCAAGACGGGGAGGCTGTTGGTGACCACGCGGATGTCCTCCTGCGGCAGATACGAGCACATAAGTTCGAGTGTGGAGCCGCCCCCGAGGAAGATGGTATCGCCGGCGGAGACAGTGCGCGCCGCCGCCATCGCCGCCGCGCGTTTCTGTTCGACGTGGAAATGGCGCTTCTCTTCGTGTGAGATCAGGCGTGAGAGTGTCGTACCACGTGCGGAGCGCGGCAGTTGGGCGCCGCCGTGTACGCGCACGAGCAGTCCCTTGTCGGCGAGCTCCGCCAAATCGCGCCGAATGGTCATATTCGAAAAACCCAGGGTGTTGGATATCTCATTGACCGTAACGGAATGATGTTGATCGAGCAGGTCGAGAATGGCCTGCTGACGTTCGGATTTCATGGCCGTGAACTTCCTTATCGAGCGTTTGTTCATATTTCAATTAAAGCGAACAACACAAATGAACGCAAATCGTTCACAGAAACACAACTACCTTTCACCGGTCAAAACAGCACGTTCACGGGAAAAAATCCATTGATACCAATTAAAAACGATAAAAAAGAGCGCGTTGTAAAAAACAATCCTTGACCAATAATCAAACATAGACGAACATAAATGAGCAGAACGAACATAATATAACAACATGAAAGGACAGCACATGCGTATTGGCGTTATCCTCGCGAGCCACGGAGAGTTTGCACCCGCCGCCCTCGGCGCCGTTGAGATGATCGCCGGCAAGCAGGGCGACGTCGTGGCGCTTGGTCTCACCGCCGAGAAGAGCCTGGAGGCCTTCGAGGCCGAGATGCGCGAGGCCTACGAGACGCTCAACGCCGAGTGCGACCTGGTCGTCACCCTGTGCGACATCTACGGCGGCACACCGTTCAACGTGACCACCCGCGCCTGCTCAACGGGATGGAGATGGTCGCGTACACCGGCCTGTCGATGCCCGTGGTCGTCGAGCTCCTGTTGACCCGCGATGGCCTTGAGTCCGCCGACGCGTCCGCGCGCAGATCACCGCCGCGCATGCCGGTGCCCAGAAGGAGATTAAGGCCCCTGTTCCAGTCGCGGAGGACGATGGGGACGACCTCGATCTCTAACTCGCCCGCGATCGCCGGTTCGAGGCGCGCGCCCGGCCCCCATTGGGTGGCGCCTCACGTGTTACGCCACTTGCTGGAAGCAATGAACATAAGTGCAAACGACAAGGAGAACATCATGGCACTTAAGCTCGTCGACATTGATGACCGCCTGATTCACGGCCAGGTGGCCACGACTTGGATCCCGGACTTCGGCATCGAGTCCGCCATCATCGTCTCCGACAAGGTCGCCAATGACCCCGTTCAGAAGTCCGTGGCCGGCCTCGCCGCCCCCGACATCAAGGTCTCCGTCTTCGGCGTCGACAAGTTCATCGACGTCCTGAAGAAGACGGAGCTCAAGAAGGCCACGATGGTCCTGTTCACCAACCCCATCGACGCCTCAAGCTGCATGAGAACGGCCTGCCGTTCGATTACCTGACGTCTCCGGCATGCGCTTCAACGACCAGCGCCACCGCCTGCACAAGAACATGTCCGTCACCGCCGAGGAGAAGGCCGCTTTCGAGGAGCTCATCGGCTTGGGCGTCGAGTGCTGGATGCAGACAACCACGCGCGATTCCAAGGAGCCGGTGTCCGAGCTCCTCAAGAACTACTAAGCCGGTAATCATCTCCGGGCATATGGGCCCGGAGTGTGCCCGCTGGATGCGTACAGCGGGCGAATAGGGAAGGAGAGGCATATGCTTCAAGCACTTCTGCTCGCCATCTGGGCGGGTCTGTGCACCTGGGACCAGTTCGGTCCCCACCTGGGCTTCCGCAAGCCCCTGCTGGCGTCCGTCGGCGTCGGCATCATCCTCGGCGACATGACGACCGCCATCATGATCGGTGCGACCATGGAGCTCATGTGGCTCGGCGTCAACAACATCGGCGCCTATGTTCCGCCGGATGTCATCTCCGGCACCATCGTCGGCGCCGCCCTGGGCATCATGGGTGGTGGCGACACCGCCTCGGCCATCGCGCTCGCCGTCGCCATCGGCATCCCGACCGCTACCCTTGTTCAGCAGCTGAACATCCTGGTCATGACCACCACGTCTCCCTCGTCCACGGTGCTGACAAGGCCATCGAGTCCGGTAAGTTCAACGCTGTGAACAAGTTCTTCTGGACCGGCGCCCTCTGCTTCTTCCTGACTCGCGCCGTCCCGGTCTTCATCGCCACAGGCATCGGCTCGTTCGTGATCGAGGACATCATGAACTTCTTGCAGAACCAGGTTCCGTGGGTCCTCTCCGGCTTCTCCACCGCCGGTGGCATGATGCCCGCCGTCGGCCTGGCCATGCTCCTCACCATGATGATGAAGAAGAACATGTGGATCTTCCTGCTCGCCGGCTTCATCATGGCCGCCTTCCTCAACGTCCCGACCGTGGGCATCGCCCTGGCCGCCTGCGCCGCCGCCGGCGTGTGGGACGTCATTACCGAGGGTCAGAAGAACCAGCCCGCCCCTGCCGCCGCCCCTGCCGCCGGCTCCGATGATGACGAGGAGTACGATCTCTAATGGGTAAGATCTCTAAGTCCACCCTGAACAAGGTGCTGCTGCGCACCCAGGGTTGCCAGTTCGCGCACAACTACGAGCGCATGCAGTCGCTGTCTCTGACCTACTGCTTCGCCCCCGTCCTCGAGGAGCTCTACAAGGACGCCCCCAAGGAGGAGCGCGTCAACGCGATGAAGCGCCACCTCGAGTACTTCAACACCCACCCGCTCGCGATCCCCTTCATCCTCGGCATCACCGCCGCCTGGAGGAGTCCACGGATGAGGACCAGAAGGACACCGTCGTCGGCATCAAGACTCCCTCATGGGTCCCTTCGCCGGTCTGGGCGACTCCCTGCTGAACCTCACCTGGTTCCCGATCGCCGGCTCCATCGGCGCCTCCATGTGCGTCGACAACGGCTCCATCGTGGGCCCGCTCGTGATGTTCCTGCTCATCAACCTGCTGTACTGGCCGCTGAAGTACTTCGGCCTGCACAAGGGTTACGAGATGGGCATGGAGCTCGTCGAGAAGGCCGGTGTCCAGGTCTTTGACCGCCTGGGCAACCTCGCCAACGTCCTGGGTGTCATGGTCACCGGCGGCCTGGTCGCCACGACGGTCAAGCTCAAGCTCGCCGTGCAGTTCGCCTCGGCGAGGCGACCCGCTGGTGCTCCAGGACCAGCTCGACAAGGTCCTGCCCTTTGCGCTGCCCGTCCTGCTGACCTTCATCTGCTATCACCTGCTCAAGAAGGGCCAGGGCAAGAACTCCGCTCAAATCATCATCGGTCTGATCGTGTTCTCCCTCGTGTTCGCCGCCATCGGCTTCTATTTCCCGGCGTTCAAGATCTTCGCCTAATCGCCGAGCCCGCCCAAGGCCGATCGTTCGACGGCCCGCGACCCGCATACCGGCGCGGGCCTTTTCGACCGCCGGGGGCCGATGCCCGCCACGGGGCGGATGCCGAGTGGGTCCGCCTTCGATGGCATGCCGCCCTTCAAATGAAAGGATCCCAATGAGAACCGTTCTCGTGCTCATGGATACCCTGCGCCGAGACGTCCTGTCGTGCTACAACCCCACGACCGATGTCCAGACGCCCAACCTCGATGCCTTCGCGGGTCAGTCCTGTGTGTTCGACAACCACTGGATCGGCTCGGCGCCATGCATGCCCGCCCGCCGCGACATCCTCACCGGCCGTTACAACTTCCTCGAGCGTCCCTGGGGTCCCATCGAGCCCTTCGATGTGACGCTGCCCGCCTGCCTGCGCGCGAACGGCAACTTCTGCCACATCACCACCGACCACTGCCATTACCTGCGCACCGGTGGCGAGGGTTATCTGCAGGAGTTCAACACCTGGGACTACTACCGCGGCCAGGAGGGCGACCCGTGGGTCAGCCGCATCGACGAGCCGGGCAACATGCCCGAGACCTTCTACGGGCGCGTGCGCGAGCAGTATCAGAAGAACCGTCAGCTGTGGCCGAACGAGGAGGACATGCCGAGTCCCAAGACCTTCCAGTCCGCCTGCGACTGGATCGACGGCAACGCCGGGGCCGATGACTTCTTCCTCATGGTCGAGGCCTTCGATCCGCATGAGCCCTTCGACGTCCCGGACAAGTACATGGAGATGTACGGCGGCATCGGCGGGCTCGACCGCGACTATTTCGAGATCCCTGAGTACAAGCGCGTCTCCGCCACCGACGTGAACCCCGAGGCGGAGGATTACCTGCAGCGCCGCTACAAGGCCCTGGTCACCATGACCGACCACTGGTTCGGCAAGCTCATCGACAAGCTCGCCGAGCGCGGTATGCTCGAGGACACCATGGTCATGGTCACCACCGATCACGGCTACTTCCTGGGCGAGCGCGACTACATGGGCAAGAACTACATGCACCTGTACAACGAGCTCGCGCACCTGCCGTTCATCGTGCATTTCCCGGGCAACGCCCGCGCGGGCGAGCACGCCCATCAGCTCACGCAGGCCATCGACATCATGCCCACCGTGCTCGATGCCCATGGCTGCAATATTCCGGCGGATGTGCGCGGCGTCTCCCTGGCCCCGCTCATGACCGATCCCGACGCGCCCACGCGCGACTACGCCCTGTACGGCGTGCACGCCATGACCGTCAACGTCACCGACGGGCGTTACACCTCTTCCGCGCCCCGGTGCCCGGCAACCAGCCGTGCTTCGAGTACGCCGCGCTTCCGCACACCATCCGCAAGAAGATGGGTTCGGATTGCCCGGAGGAGATCGAGTGCGGTCGCTATTTCAAGCGCACCAAGTACCCACTGTTCAAGATTCCCTGCAGGAAGCCGGCTCAGATCGAGGGCGCCGAGCCCCTTGCCGAGGTATCCGAGACCATGCTGTTCGATCTCGAAAGCGACTACGGCCAGGTCAACAACCTTGCCGGCAAGGGCGATGCGGCGGAGCAGCATATGATCGACCTGCTGCTGCGCGGCCTGGAGGAGCATGAGGCCCCCGCCGAGCAGAAAGAGCGCCTGGGCCTCGGCTAAGGCGACGGCGTCGATTGTGCGGGCCGGATGCCGCCCCCTCGGGTAAGGTGGTGGTGTCCGGCCTTCGGAGCGAGGGCGATCCCGTGCGAAGGGGGCGTGTGCCATGTGCGCGAAGCATATCGGCTTCTTGATCAAACCGGCGTCGAGCGCCTGCAACATGCGCTGCAGATATTGCTTTTACTGCGACGTGGCCGCGCATCGCGAGGAGCGCCGCGATCGTCAGCAGGTGAGCTGGGCGTTGCAGACGAACGGCTATCTGATCGATGGAGAATGGGCCGAGTTCTTCCGCGAGCACGGGTTTCTCATCGGGGTCTCGGTCGACGCCTATCGCGACCTGCATGACTCGATGCGTCCCGACGCCCATGGTACAGCCACGTACGCTCGCGTCATGGGCGGTGTGCGCCTGTTGCGCGAGACCGGCGTGGACGTCAACGTCCTGTCGGTCCTCACCTCGCAAATGGCGGCGCATCCCCAGCGTGTCTTCTCCTTCATCAAGCGGGAGGGGATTACGCACATCCAGTTTATTCCGTGCCTGCCCGGCCTCGACGACGAACATGACGCGTTCTCACTCGCTCCGCGGGAGTTCTCGTCCTTCTATCGTCGCCTGTTCGACCTGTGGTGGCGCGAGCTGGGGGCCGGAAACTACGTGAGCATCTGGCTGTTCGAGAACATCATGCAGATGGCGCTCGGGCAGTTTCCCTCGCAATGCGGGATGCTCGGCCGCTGCGCCCCGCAGTTCGTGGTGGAGAGCGACGGCTCGATGTACCCATGCGACTTTTACGCCTTGGACGAGCACCGCGTGGGCGATATCCGCAACGATGACCTGGAGGCCATGGCGACCTGCGAGGCGATGCACGCGTTTTTGCGAGAGCCCCGTTGCGCCTGCTCGCAGTGCGCGGACTGCCCCTTCGAGGGCATGTGCCATCGAAACTGCAAGCGCTTGAACATCGCGTATTACGACGAGGGGTACTGCGGCCTGCGTGAGTTCCTTGAGTACGCCTATCCCGGCCTTCAGCGCGTGGCGCGCATGTTCGCCCGGCGTTAGCTCCGTCTTCGGACGTGCGTCCCGGCCTCCGCCGATCCGTCTCTATTCTCATGAGCTTGGAGGTTTCCATGGCCAATCGACCCAACGTGCTCCTCATCATGTGCGATCAGATGAGGGGCGATTGCCTGGGTATAGACGGGCACCCGGATGTGAAGACGCCCTACCTCGATACGCTCGCCGCCGACGGCATGCTGTTTGAGAACGCCTACTCGGCGTGCCCGAGTTGTATTCCCGCCCGCGCCTCCCTCTTCACGGGTAGGACGCCCGCCGGCACGGGCCGCGTGGGATACAAGGACGGTGTCGCGTGGGAATACGACCATATGCTCGCGCAGGAGATGCGCGACGGCGGCTATCAGACGGCCGTGGTCGGCAAGATGCACGTGCATCCGCCGCGCCTCGGCTGCGGCTTCGAGTACATGCGCCTGCACGACGGCTACATCGGGCACTACCGTAAGGCGAACCTGCCCTACTGGATGCACCAGAACGTCTCCGACGACTACATGCGCTTCCTCAAGGACGAGCTGGGTGAATTCGCCGACGTGAACGGAACCGGCGTGGAGAACAACTCGTGGATCACGCACCCGTGGGCATACGAGGAGCGCCTGCATCCCACCAACTGGGTGGTCGACGAGTCCATCCGCTTCCTCGAGACGCGCGATCGCACGCGCCCGTTCTTTCTCATGACGAGCTTCGTGCGGCCCCATCCGCCCTTCGACGCGCCGCAGACCTACTTCGACCTGTATCGCGATATGGAGTTGCGGGCCCCCGCCGTCGGCGACTGGGACGACGCGGGCGCTACCGAGCGCGACGGCATGATTTTGGACAGCGTGCATGGCTGTCGCGACGCCGAACTGCGTCGCGAGGCCATGGCGGGCTATTACGCCTGCATCACGCATATAGACCACCAGATCGGCCGCCTCATCACCGCGTTGGAGAACGATGAGACCTACCACGACACCGTGGTCGTGTTCTGCTCCGATCATGGCGAGATGCTGTTCGACCACAGCCTGTTCCGCAAGGTTTTACCCTATGAGGGCTCCACGCGCATCCCCTTCATCGTCCATGTGGGCAAAAACGTCGAGCTGGCGCCCGGCGAGCGCGTCTGCGGCGTGAGCGAGAGCACTGTCGAGCTCATGGACCTCATGCCCACGATTCTCGAGGCGTGCGGGCTGCCCGTGCCCGAGGGCGTCGAGGGCTCATCGCTTCTGGGGGAGCTCACCGGGACCGCACCGCTCGACCGTGCTTACCTGCACGGCGAGCATAGCGGCAGCCATGAGCAATCCAACCAGTGGATTGTGACCCCGCACGATAAGTACATCTGGTTCACCCAGACGGGCGTGGAGCAGTACTTCGACTTGGATGCCGATCCGCGCGAGTGCGTGAACCTCATCGACCGTCCGGAGTGCGCCGAGCGCATCGCCGAGCTCCGCGCGCTTTTGATCGAGGAGCTCGCCGGCCGCGAAGAGGGGTATGTTAAGGACGGTGAGTTGAGGGTCGGGTGCAAGCCCGCCGTCAATCTCGAACGCCCTCGTCGCTAGCAGAAAGGCAAGAACATGGATATGAAAACGGTCGGCATCGTGGTCATGGTGGTTGCGCTCGCGTTTACCATCTACATGGAGGTGCAGAAGCGCGCCACCTTCGCCAAACTCGAGGCCTATCTGCGCGAGGGCGATCTGGAGAATTACCTGAAGGTCCTCGACCGTCCTCTCACCAACGTTTTGTATCCCAAGTACAACGTCCTGTTCATGCGCTTGAACGCGCTGCTCGCCATGGACGACGCCGAAAAGACGGCCGCCGTCATCCGCGAGATGGGGTCGCTCAAGATGAACGATGAGCAGAGGATCGCGCTCGCGGTCAAGGCCTTCACCTTCTACGTGGAGATCGAAGACGAACTCCACGCGCGCGAGGTGCTGGAGTACCTCGAGGCCAATGGGGACGAGTCCACGGCCAAGGCGAACCGCCGCACCTACGACATCTTCCTCAAGGGTTCCCACGCCTACATCAATGAGATGGAGAGCGCCCTGTCCGACGCGAGCGGAGTCGAGGAAGCGCTGTTGTGCCAGATGCTCGCGATACAGTACGACAACAAGGGAGATAAGGACCGCTCCGCTTCGTATCGCGAGCGTGCGGAGCGCTCGCTCGACGCGGCCGTCTCCAAGTAACAGGGAAGGGTTCGAAAAGCCCGTATGCTAGCGATCGTATTTGCCATTGCGTTCTTCGCCTCCACCATCGGCGCCATTTGCGGCATCGGCGGCGGCATCATCATCAAGCCTGCCATGGATGCCGTCGGCGCCGCGGACGTCGCGACCATCAACTTCCTATCCGGATGCACCGTGCTGTCGATGACGTGCTACTCGGTGATCAAATCGAAGGTCTCGGGGGACTCCAAGATCGATCCGAAGATCGACACCCCGCTTGCCGTCGGCGCGGCTGCGGGCGGTTTGGCGGGGCGTCAGATGTTCTCCGCGGTCGCATCGTTCTTCGGCGACGCGAACATCGCCGGCGCCGTGCAGGCGGGAACGCTCATGCTCGTCACGGCGGGGACGCTGCTGTACACCTTGAACAAGGAAAAGATCGCCACCCGCAATGTCACCGGAGTCATTCCCTGCATGGCCATCGGCCTGGTGCTGGGCATCTCCTCCTCCTCCTGGGTATCGGCGGAGGGCCCATCAACCTCGTGGTCCTGTTTTACTTCTTCACCATGAGCACCAAACGCGCGGCCCAAAGCTCGCTGTACATCATCTTGTTCTCGCAGGCCGCCAGCACGATCGCGGCGATTGCGGGCGGTGTGTCCAACCTCGACGTCGCATTGCTCGCGGGCATGGCCGCCTGCGGCATCCTCGGCGGCATCGCGGGTCGCGCCATGAACAAGCACATCGACGATGCCGCGGTGGACAAATTGTTCTGCGGCCTCATGGTTGCCATCATTTTGATCAGCGGTTTCAACGTGGTGCGATATTGCGGTTGATCTCGGGCCCCACTGACAATCAAATAGCTGAGCAGATTTGTGCGCACATGCTTTTCATGTGCGCATATTTGTACATTACTGTGCATCATTGATATGAAGGACGAGCGTCTGCGCCGATGGATATCGGCGGAAACCAATGCGCCCCCTGCGGCGGCGATGCCGACAGGGGGCGCATGCGTTTAATGATATGCGGCGCTAACAGGTGATTCGATGCCTATAGGCAGCGGTTCTGAGCGACGCGTTTGAACCAGTACGCGCTGGCCTTGGGCGTGCGCTGCTGGGTTTCAAAGTCAACGTAGAAGAAGCCGTAGCGCTTGTTATAGCCGTTGGTCCAGCTGAACTGGTCCTGCAGGCTCCACATAAAGTAGCCGCCAACGTCGACACCGCATTCGATGGCTTTGAGGATCCAGCGCAGGTGGTCTTCGACGTATGCGATGCGCTCGGAATCGTCCACGGTGCCATCGACAAGCTGGTCCTTGCGACCCATGCCGTTTTCGGTGATAAACAGCTGCTTGTAATTAGGGTAGCGCAGTGAAATATCCATCATAAGGTCGAACAGGCCCTTGGGATAGATAATCCAATCCCAGTCCGTGGTGGGAACGCCGGGGCGTACGGCGCGCTCGCCCACGCCCGCCACGCGCCAGCGGCCGGTGCCCTTGTCGCCTGTACCGTTGTGATGAAGGTCGGTCTCACCGTCGAACGCCTTGAGAAAACGGCTTTGGTAATAGTTGATGCCCAGGCAGTCGTTGAGCTGCGCGGCGCGGCGCATAATCGAGAGGTCATCGTCCAAAAACTCGACTGAACCGTTGCTCGCCTGGCAGAGGTGCTCGATAATCTGGAGCGTATCGGGCGCATAGTCGCCGCGGAAGGTGGCGTCGAGCAGCAGGCGGTTTGCAAACGTCGTCGTTTTTAGCTGCCTGGATGTCGCCGGGGCAGGCGGGGTCATAGGGATACTTGTATTCCAGTGCGTGGATGACGCCGATCGTTCCGGGATAGCCGCCCTGCTTGTAAGCCAAGACGGCTCGGGCGTGGGCGAGCATCATGTTGTGCTGGGCCTGCAGGCACTCGTGCAGGCAGCCCTTCTTGCCCTGCGGCCAGGTTCCCTCGACGTAGCGGTTGAGCGTGGCCGCCGCGATCTCGTTGAACGTGAACCAGCGGGTCACCTCGGGGTATTCGTCAAAGCAGAAGCGGGCATACGCCTCAAAGGCGTCGATGGCATCGCGGTTGAGGAAGTCGCCATTGGCGTAGATCGCGGCGGGGGAGTCGAAGTGGTGCAGGGTCACGTATGGCTCGACTCCGTGGGCGCGGCAGCTGGCGAAAAGGTTGTGGTAGAAGGCGACGCCCTCGGGGTTGGGCTCACCCACGCCGCCATCGGGAAAGATGCGGCTCCAGGCGATCGACACGCGGATGCCGTTCATCCCAAAGCGCTCGCACAGCTCGAGGTCGCTATCGTAACGGTTATAGAAGTCGCAGGCGGGCTCGGGTGAAAAGCGGCCTTGCTGAGCGAGGTAGTCGTCCCATGCGACTTTGCCCTTGCCATGGGATTGGCAAGCGCCTTCTACCTGGTAGGCGGCGGTGGCGCCACCAAAAACAAAGTTGTCGGGAAAGCGCTGGGAGGTATCGGCGGAAAAGACGGGGCTCATGGCGAATCCAATCTTGTTTGAAGGGCTGAAAGGGGTTGGGGGCGGTTCGGGAGAAGACGGCAGGGCGTGTTGCTCCCGGACCGCGGAAATGGGGGCTCTATTCGAGCGCGCTACTGCATGCGCAGGAATCTAGATTCCCAGTTGCTGGGCTACGAATGCCAGCGATGCCTCGCCGTCGCGGGTGAGGTCGATGTACTGCTTGCCGCGGGTGACGCAGCAGGCGACGCCCATACGCTCGCCGTCGGCCTTGAGGTCGTCGAAATAGGACGCCGCTTGGGGTGCCAAGATAACCAGGTCGAAGTCCGGCATGATGTCCAGATGGCTGCCGTAGGCGTCCGCTGCGGTCTCGAGATCGATGCCGTGCTCGCGGGCGCTTGCAACGCGTTGGCGAGCAGGCCGGAGGTTCCGCCTCCCTGGCACAGGACAAGGACACGACGGCCGTTGAGCGCTGCATAGGGGTTGCCCGACGCGTCGGTGGTGCTGGACGAGGCGCTGGCGGCTGCGTCATCATCATCAGATGCAGCGGGGGTGGTGCTACCCGCAGATTCTTCATCCATAGACTGGCCGGCGGCGCGCTTCTTCTCCGCTGCCATGCTCGCGGCGGCCTGGGCGACGGCGCCGGTGGCGACGCTTGCCGTATCCGCCTTGCCCTGGAATGCGGCGTTCATGGCAGCCTGCTTCTGGGCGGCGCGCTGCGCGACCTCAGCCTGATCGGCCTCGGCTTCTTCGGCGCACTTCTCGCGGTCGTATACCTTGAAGAAGGGGAAATAAATGAGGAAATCAACAATCAGCAGGGCGGGGATGAGCAGGAACGCAAGGGGCTGAAGTCCCAGACCCATGGCGATGCCCAAGGGCGCGGGGGTGGTCCAGGGAAGGCTGAACATGAAGCCGTTCATACCCAAGACGTCGATGAAGAATTTGGTGATCCAGATATTGGCGATGGGCGCGAAGATGAAGGGGATGAAGAAGATGGGGTTCAAGACCATGGGAGCGCCGAAGAGGAACGGCTCGTTGACGCCAAAGCAAACCGGCACGGCTGAGGCACGGCCCACGGCGCGCATCTCTTTGGACTTTGCGAGGAAGGCGAACATGAAGCAGATCACCAGTGTGGCGCCGGTGCCGCCCATGGCGACGACGAAATCCTGAAGCGGTTTGGTGAGGACGGCGGTTGCGTGCTCACCGGCCTGGTACATGGCCATGTTGAGCTCAAGGTTGGAGATGAGGGCGGCAGAGATTGCGGGCTCGATGATGGAGGGGCCGTGGACGCCTACAAACCAGAAGAGCGACATGGCGCCGTAGATGATGGCGAGGCCAACATAGCCGTCTGCCGCGGAGAAGAGCGGCTGGAACACCTGGATAACGCCTTGGGCGAAGCAGAAGCCAAAGACGTTGCGGAATGCAAAGTCAAAGCCCCAGAAGAAGACCAGGCAGACGCCAAAGGGGATGATGTCCTTGAAGGTCTGGGAGATATTGGGCGGCACCTGTTCGGGCATCTTGATGGTGATGTTGCGCTTGATAAAGAACTTGTAGATGATGCCGGTGGCGAACGCACAGATAAAGGCGGTTAGCAGGCCCTTGGATCCCATGTAGCCGTTGGCGAGGCCGGAGATGGAGACGCCGTTATCCGTGAAGCTGATGGCGTCGCTGGAGAGCAGCAGAAAACCGATGAGCGATGCAATCATGACCGAGATGAAGTTGATCTGGTTGTTCTTGGGCAGGTCGCGATTCTGCGCATCGCAGAAGTGCTTGGCCGTGGTGGCCGCTGCGCAGATGCCGACGATGCCCATGGAGTAGTTGTAGGCCTTCATGAGAACATCGTTGATCTCTGCCGGCCAGTAGAAGCCCCAGACATTGGGGACGGCGCTGACCAAAAGAAAGATGCTGGAGACGATGATGATGGGCATGACGGAGATGAAGCCGTCGCGGATTGCCTTGAGGTACTTGTTGCGCGCGATGGCGTTGAAGAAAGGTTTGCCTTTCTCGATGAGCGCTATGAGCTTTTCCATGGACCCTCCGTTTGCATGGGTTTGCTTTTGCAGCCACTAAACGTGCTAGTAGAGATGGCTGCTAGGGCGAGCTTGCGCTGCTTACGAGTATGTTGTGCCCGGATGATACTCGTTATGAGCACGTGCTCATTTCTACAATGAGCACGTTAACATGAGTTGATGGGCAGTGCAAGGGGCGTTGGGGGTAGAGGGATGCGAGCGGTCGATTATCGGCGGCAAGCGGTGGGATAGATGCAGGCAGAGGTGCGCGGAAAAGGCGATAGCCTTCGTTCAATGCGCACGTGCTCTTCAGCTTACGCTCAGTTGATGCTACATTTACCAGAACAGCAGTTTGAACAGCAATTCGAGCATCAATCTGAGAGCATGCGCAGTGCGAGGGGAGCCGTTGGATGGAACGGGATAACAAGATGACGGCGGCAGGTTCCTCAGTTCACAAGCCTGGCAGGGCGGTGTCCATGGCGGACGTCGCCAAGCTTGCCGGCGTCTCCCGACAGACGGTGTCGCGCGTGGTCAACGGGCAGGCGTGCGTGGTCGAGGAGACCCGAAGGCGCGTTATGGATGCCATGGACCAGCTTGGCTTCTACCCCAGCTTTGCCGGCAGGTCGCTGCGCGGCGGCAAGTACGGCTGCATCGGCCTGTGCATGTTCGATATCACCCATACGGGTAACGTAGCTACGCTGGAGGGGCTTATGTCCGCCGCCCGCGAGTACGGTTACGCCGTCACCTTGATCGAGTTTGATGAGAGCGAGTCCGTGCGCCTGCGGGACACCGTGCGTCGCCTGGCGGAGCTCCCCGTGGACGGCATGGTGTTCAACACCAACAGGACTATCGAGGATTTTGACGAGTTCGAGCCGCTCAACGGCCTGCCCACCATCATCATCTCCATGAAGGAGCACCCGCGCTGCACCACTATCGACTCCGATCAATACGGGTGCTCGCAGCTTGTGGTCGACCATCTTCGCTCGCGCGGCCATACGCAGATCAGGCACCTGGCCGGCCCCAAAGACTCGATCACGGCGGATTTCAGGACGCGCGGTTGGCGAGACTCGCTGGAGCGCGCGGGGCTCGAAGTCGTTGAGCTTACACGGGGATTGGACTGCGGACAGCGGTTACGAGCTTGGCGAAAAGCTCGTCCAAGACGCTGAGATGACGGCGCTCTACGTTGCCAACGATCAAATGGCCATGGGTGCCATCATGGCGCTGCGCGCCCATGGCAGGCGTGTGCCGGAAGACGTGAGTGTTATAGGCGTGGACGATTCCATGCAGGGCATGGTGCCCCACAATGACCTGACCACGGTGCGCTTCGACATGCGCGAGCGTGGCCGAAAGACGTTCGACTACTTCTTCTCCCAGCTATCGAGAGAATCTAAGGTCGAGGCGGTGCGTCTGCCGGGCGAGCTGGTCGAGCGCAGCACCGTGTCGGACGCTCGCTAGGTATTTGCGGTGCTGTGTGGCGTTGTGCGGCGTTTTTGCTACGTTTCGCTACGTCTTACTGCGTTGGCGACGTCCGAGGCGGCTTTTTCGGCTTGGATCAACGCATCGAAATAGTAGGAGAATGACGAGACGGGCTTTGAACGTTTTTTGAAGGCTGAGGCGGAAAAAAGCGTTCAAAAGCCCGTCTCGTGAAATTGAGAGCCGGAGCCGGAGGGCCGCTGAATGGGGAGCGGCAAAAAGGTTGAGAAAAAGCCCTGTTCCAGATGGCTGGAACAGGGCTTGTGCTTGGCGCGGCGGTTGGTGAGGCAGCTGTGGCAACTATGGTGACGGCGTCCGCGGCGGCGGGTACGGCAGCTGCCGCGGCGTGGTGACAGACGGACCTACAGGCAGCGGGTCTGCGCGACGCGCTTGAACCAGTAAGCGCTGGCCTTGGGCGTGCGCTCCTGGGTCTCGTAATCAACGTAGAAGAATCCATAGCGCTTGTTGTAGCCGTTGGTCCAGCTGAACTGGTCCTGCAGGCTCCACATAAAGTAGCCGCCTACGTTGACGCCCGCCTCGATGGCGCGCAGTACCGCAGCGAGATGCTTCTCAACGTAATCGATACGGGGTGCATCGTCCACAAAACCATCGACAAAGGGGTCTTTATAGCCCATGCCGTTCTCGGTGATAAAGATCTCCTTGTAGTTGGGGTACTGCAGGCGAATGCGGACCAAGAGGTCAAAGAGGCCCTCCGGATAGATGATCCAGTCCCAATCCGTGGTGGGAATGCCGGGCTTGTTTACGCGCTCGCCCACGCCCGCCAAGCGGAAGCGGTCCGTTCCCTTTTCGCCCGTGCCGTTGTGGTGAAGATCGTTTTCGCCTTCGTAGGCGCGCAGGAAGCGGCTTTGGTAGTAGTTGACGCCCAGATAATCGTTGAGTGCTGCAGCCTCGCGCATGACGGCAAGATCATCCTCGCGAATCTCGATGCTGCCGCCGGAAACTGCGGCAAGGCGGCTGGCAACCTCGAGCGTATCCGCGGCGTAGTCGCCCCTAAAGGTGGCGTCGAGAAGGAACTGGTTTTGCAGCACGTCCTCGTTTTTAGCAGCGTTGATGTCTGCGGCGGAATTCTCGTCCAAAGGATACTTGTACTCAAGCGACTGGATAACGCCGATCTTGCCAGAGAACCCGCTGCGCTTGAACGCGAGGACGGCACGGGCGTGGGCGAGCATCATGTTGTGCTCGCACTGGAAGCATTTGGCCAGGTTGGCCTTTTCGCCGCCGGGGAAAGTGCCCTCGATGTAGGTGTTGGTGGCGTCCGCCCAGATCTCGTTGAACGTGAACCAGTAGGTGACGTCGTCCGCGAACTCCTTAAAGCAGAACGTGGCGTAGTCAACAAATGCATCGATGGTTTCGCGGTTGAGGAAATCGCCCTTTTCGAACAGGGTGAGGGGCGTGTCGAAGTGGTGGAGCGTGACGTAGGGCTCGACGCCGTGCGCTCGGCAGCACTTGAAGAGGTCATGGTAGTACTGGACGCCCTCGGGATTGACCTCGCCGGTTCCGGTGGGGAAGATGCGGCTCCAGGCGATGGAGAGGCGGATGCCGTTCATGCCAAAGCGCTCGCAAAGCTCAAGGTCGCGCGGGTACTGGTTGTAGAAGTCGCTTGCGGGGTCGGGGGGAGAAGCGGCCTTGCTCCTTGAGGAAGTCGTCCCAAGCGACCTTTCCTTTGCCGTGCGTTTGGGTTTCGCCCTCGACCTGATAGGCTGCCGTGGCGCCTCCGAATACAAAGTTGGCGGGGAACTGATTGGAGCTCATGATGTGATCCTTTTTCTTGCTTGATGTAGGGAAGTGCCCGGCCGTCGATTGTGGGGACGACGGCCGGGCGATACGCTTGCGCGATGGTTTGATTACAGGTTGAGCTGTTCGGCCACAAAGCGCAGGGAGGCTTCTCCGTCGCGGGTGAGGTCGATGTACTGCTTGCCACGGGTGACGCAGCAGGCAAGGCCCATGCGGTCGCAGTCTGCCTTGAGGTCGTCAAAGTAGGAGGCTGCTTGCGGGGCGAGGATAACCAGGTCGAAGTCCTTCATCATATCGACGTGGTTGCCGTAGGCGTCCGCACCGGTTTCAAGGTCGATACCGTGCTCTTTTGCTGCCTTGGCAAGGGCGTTTGCCAGCAGGCCGGAGGTACCGCCGCCCTGGCAAAGCACCAGCACGCGGCGACCGTTGAGCTTTGCAAGGTCGTTGGAATCTGCGGCTGCGGCCTGAGTCTTGGAGTCATCGTCCGCAACAGAAGAAGCGTTGATCTTGCCCTGGAAGGCTGCGGTCATGGCGTCGCCCTTGGCGGCTGCCTTTGCAGCGAGTTCTTCCTCGAGCATGGCGGCCTCTTCCTCGCACTTCTCGCGATCATAGACCTTGAAGAAGGGATAGTAGACCAAGAAGTCGATGGCGAGCACAGCGGCGAGGAACACGAACGCGAGGGGCTGGAAGCCAAGGCCCATGATGATGCCGACGGGGCCGGGGACCGTCCAGGGAAGCGTGTAGAGGAATCCGTCCATGCCGATGAGGTCGACAAAGATCTTAAGAGCCCAGATGTTGCAGATGGGGGCGAAGACAAAGGGGACAAAGAAGATGGGGTTCAAGACCATGGGGGCGCCGAACAGGAACGGCTCGTTGACGTTGAAGAGCGTGGGGATCATGGAGGCGCGTCCAATCGCCTTCATCTCTTTGGACTTGGCGAGGAAGGCGAACATGAAGCAGATGACCAGGGTAGCGCCGGTGCCGCCAAGGCAGACGACGAAGTACTGGGAAGAAAGGGAGAGTACGTGGGTTGCCTGCTCGCCTGCCTGGTAAGCAGTGAGGTTGGCGGACATGTTGGCGACAAGGGCAGCGGAGATGGCGGGCTCGACGATGGACGGGCCGTGAACGCCGACGAACCAGAACAGGCTCATGGCGCCGTAGATGATGGCGAGGCCTACGTAGCTATCGGCTGCGGAGAACAGGGGCTGGAAGACCTGGATGACGCCCTGGGCGAAGCAGAAGCCAAACGCGCTGCGGAAGATAAGGTCGAAGAGCCAGAAGATGGAAATGGAGACGGAGAAGGGGATGAGGTCCTTGAACGTCTGGGAGATGTTGGGCGGAACCTGGTCGGGCAGCTTGATGGTGATGTTGCGAGACACGAAGAACTTGTAGACAATGCCTACCACAAATGCCGAGATAAAGGCGGTAAGCAGGCCCTTTGATCCAAGGAAGCCGTTGGCGAAGCCGGAGTAAGAGGTGGAATCAACCTCTACGTTGATGGCGTCGCGGGAAAGGAGCAGGAAGCCGATGACGGAGGCGATCATGACCGAGAGGAAGTTGATCTGGTTGTTCTTGGGCATGTCGCGGTTCTGCGCGTCGCAGAAGTGCTTGGCCGTGGTGGCGGCGGCGCCGAGTGCCAGGATGCCCATGGAGTAGTTATAGGCCTTCATGAGGATGGCGTCGATCTCTGCAGGCCAGTAGAAGCCCCAGACGTTGGGTACGGCATCTACCAGGATGAAGATGCTGGAGGAAATGATGATGGGGATAACCGAGATGAAGCCATCACGAATCGCCTTGAGGTACTTGTTGCGGGCAATGGCGTTAAAAAACGGCTTGCCCTTCTCAATGGTCGCAATGAGTTGTTCCATTTCCCTCTCCTTTCAGGAGGACGCTAAACCAGTGCTCTGTTCTGTGCCAGGGTTACAGGAGCTGTTGCGTTGCGGCTTGGCAATTGATCGCTGTTTACGATAAGAGGAAAAAAGCCCGGTAATGATTCCTCTTATGCGTGCCCACCGACAATCAACATGTTTTGCCGCGGTGGCTGCAAGGAGCCTGTAATCCAAAATGGCGACGTCAACATTACAATGATGACGTTAACATTTTGAATTGGAATGCTGGTTTCTTTTTAGGCTGAGCGGTTCTTTTTATACGGTGAGCGGATTATCCAGTATGTTCAAAAGGTGTGCATGTTAAGGGGAAGGTGGAAGTAATGGCTGATGGAAAGCCCGCATCGATAAAGGACGTCGCACGTCTTGCGGGTGTGTCTGAACAGACCGTTTCACGCACCGTGCATGATTCTCCTGCGGTGCGCCCCGCTACAAAGGAGAAGGTAAGGCGGGCGATTGCCGAGCTGGGGTATCGTCCAAGCAATGCAGGGCGAGCGCTGCGGCGTGGTCGCTACATGGCCCTGGGTATCGCCATGGGCAATATCTCCGAGACGGGCAATCGCGATCGCCTTGAGATGTTTGTTGACGCCGCTGCGGCGCAGGGTTACACCATAGCGCTGCTAAAGATGGATCGCGAGGAGCCCTTGAGCCTGGGGCAGGCGGCGGACCGCATGTCGAGCCTGTCGATCGACGGCATGATATACGTGCTCAACCGCACGCCGGAGGACTTTGACACGTTTGTGCCCCGGGCGGGCCTTCCCGAAGTGATCATTTCTATGCATGATCACCCTGCGTGCCCTACCGTTGATTCCGACCAGGAGGCGAGCGCCCGCGCGGTGGTGGATTACCTGGTTGAGCACGGTCACACAAAGATTTGGCACATCAGCGGCCCTTCGAGATCGCTCGCAGGCGTCGCGCGCGAGAGTGGCTGGCGGTCTGCCATGCTTGATCACGGGATTGAGCCGCCGCAGGTTATCGCGGGTGATTGGAGCCCAGAAAGCGGATATGCGGCGGGAACGTTGTTGGCCGATAAGGTGCGCAGCGGTGCCTGCACTGCTGTGTTTGCATCCGATGATGCGATGGCTTATGGCTGCATGTGCGCGCTGTCCGATGCGGGCCTTTCGGTTCCGGGGGACGTGAGCATGATTGGCGCGGATGATATCTCGTCCGCCTTTGTCCCCAACTGCCAATTGACGTCGCTTCACTTTGACAACTCGGCAATCGCTGAGTGGGCAATTGGCAAGCTGGTGATTCCGGAGCGCATGGCGGACGGATGCAACCACAAGCTGTTCCCGGGGCACCTGGTTGAGCGGGGGTCGGTCCGCGACCTTAGGTAGCGCGGGCCTTTTGCCTCTATCTAGATAGCAAGACGGAGCCGGGCGCGAGCGCGCTTTTTGGCTCCGTCTTTTTATGCGGCAGGTGAACGTAGAAAGGGTACGGCAAGAGGGGGAATGCCGCACCCGGGGGAACAAGCTGTCGCGGATGGTTCTTGTAGGGCCTCTTTAGGCGGCTCTTTAGGCGAGCTTTGCCTCCAGCTGGCCGATGCGCTCGTACGCGTCGATGGTGAACTTGGTCTGCTTCTCAAGTAGCATGGTGGTCATCAGCGTGTCCTGCGCGTGTACCATGATGAAGGTCACGTCCATTTCGCCGCCGCCTGCCTCCTGGGAAAGAAGCTTGGTCTGGACGTCATGGGCGTCGATCAGCGCCTGCTTTGCGGACTCGTGAAGGGCGCGCGCACCTTCGATGTCGCCCTTGCCTGCCTTTTCGCAAGCGGCGATAAGGTCGGTCTGGGCATCTCCGGCATATGCGACGATCTCAAAACCAATCATCGAGATTTCTTCTTTAGTTGCCATGGTTCCTCCATAGGGAATGAGCACGTGCCCAAATGATCTGACACGCACACAGTGGACTGGAATATCCGGGCTAGCGGCACAATAACATTTCAACAAAAGCAAACAGATATTCTCGTAATAAAACACCGTAAACGGTAGAAAAAGATCGACAAACGGTAAAACAGTAGGAAAACAATGGTGTTCAATTTATATTGAATGCATCTTTAGAAAAGTTCTTGCATGTTGAAAGATGTTTGATTATGTTGGAAACTGTGAAAGGAGGACGTGGTGATCAAAGCTGAACGACAGGATAGGCTCATGCGCCTTATCGAGAGCCAGGGCACCGTTTCCGTCAAGGAGATCGTGGACGCCCTTGGTGTGTCGGACATGACTGTTCGCCGCGATTTGGAGGAACTGGCGGGCGCCGGCGAGGTGATTCGCGTCCACGGGGGAGCCCGTAGCGCGTCTTCGCAGCGCCGCTCGATGATCCGCCACGAGTACAGCCATATCGAGAAACGCGCCCGCCATGCGAGCGAGAAGATCGATATAGCGCGTACGGCAGCGGGCTTGGTCGAGGAGGATTCGACTATCTTCCTGGGCACGGGAACCACCATCGAGCAGATGGTTCCGCTGTTGCCCTCGTGTCACCTGCGCATCATCACCAACTCGCAGTCCATCTTCACCCTGCTGGAACCCAACGAGGCCTATGAGCTCTGCTTCATCGGCGGAACGTACCGCAGGCGCACCACCGCGTTTGTGGGTCCCGTGGCGGAGGACGCCATCTCGACTCTGGGCATAGACGTCGCCTTTATAGGCGCCAACGGCATCTGCTTTGACGCGGTCTCCACCTCCAATATGGACGAGGGGCGCTTCCAACAGCTCGCGTTCGACCAGGCAGATACCAGGTATCTTGTGGCGGATTCAAGCAAGATCGGCCAGCGGGACTTCTACACGTTCTACAGGCTTTCAAACATCGACGCGCTCATCTGCGAAGGTTCGATTGCGGACGAGAAGCGCCGGCAGGTCGAGGAATTCACCAAGATGATCTGCTAGCTTCTTTGTGGACGGCGTCGGTGTCTGGGCAAGGTAACCAAGCGCGCATATCGGGTGCGCGCACGTAAAGGAGGACAGCATGAGAGTTGTCATCGGTTCTGACGCGGCAGGCATGCCGCTCAAGGAGCTCATCAAGGAGACGCTGCTCGAGGACGGCCACGAGGTGGTCGACCTTTCCGTCGAGCCCGCCGCGGACTTTGTCGATTCCGCCACCGCCGTCGCCGCCGACCTGATGGAGAACGAGGGCTCGCAGGGCCTCTGCTTCGACGCGTACGGCGTGGGCAGCTACATGGCCGCGACCCGCGTCAAGGGCATGGTCGCCGCCAACATCTCCGACGAGCGCAGCGCCTACATGACCCGCGAGCACAACAACTCCCGCATCGTCTGCCTGGGCTCCGCCGTGGTGGGCTCCGAGGTCGCCAAGAAGATCGCCCGCGAGTTCCTCAAGGCCGATTACGCCGCCGGTCGTCACCAGGTGCGCGTCGACATGCTCAACAAGATGGCCTAGGGGGAACGAATCATGACCAAGAAGATCATCGCACTCGGCTGCGACCACATCGTCACCGACGAGAAGACGTACCTGCACGACCGCCTGGAGGAGGCCGGCTACGAGGTCCTCGACTGCGGCACCTACAGCCACACCCGCACCCACTACCCGATCTACGGCAAGGCCGTGGGCGAGGCCGTGGCCTCCGGCAGGGCCGACCTCGGCGTGGTCCTCTGCGGCACCGGCATCGGCATCACCAACTCCGTCAACAAGGTGCCCGGCGCGCGCTGCGCCCTGGTCCGCGACATGACGAGCGCCCTCTACGCCCGCCGCGAGCTCAACGCCAACGTGGTCGGCTTCGGCGGCAAGATCACCGGCGAGTTCCTCATGGCCGACATCATGCTCGCGTTCCTCGAGGCCGAGTACGAGCCGACCCCCGAGCGCGACGCCCTCGTGGCCAAGATCGATGCCGTGAACAAGGCCGACGCCGAGGCCCAGGCCGACCCGCACTTCTTCGACGAGTTCATCGAGAAGTGGGACCGCGGCGAGTACCACGACTAGCCTGCGCGCGATATAGCCGCGACCATATCGCGTCCGTGATGGGGGTGCGTCCATCTCGATCCGGACCCTTGGGGCCGAGCCCCGTCTTTCGCGAAGCGAGCGATTGCGCCCGCGTCCCGTCAGGGGGCGCGGGCTTTGCTTTGGTTTGCTTTGCCCCGCTGCTCGCCCGCATTCGGCGTCGAAGGCGAAGGCGGGCGGGGTCGTCGGCGCGGTACAATCGAGCTGCATACAATTGCACGTATTTCTTTGTTTTCGCACGCTGTATCGTGCGGAGAGGAGAGGGCCATGGCCGACTTCGTATTGGACAACGGCACCCTGCGCGTGGGCTTCACCACCGCCGGCGGCTCCTTCACCTCCCTGTTCTCGCAGGGGCGTGAGTATCTGTGGCAGGGCGATCCCGCGGTGTGGAGCGGGCAGGCTCCCGTGTGCTTCCCCATCTGCGGCGGTCTGCGCGATGACGCTGCCCAGACCCGCTCGGGCAAGCAGGTCAAGCTGGGCCGTCACGGTTTTGCCCGCAAGCAGGAGTGGGAGCTCGCCGAGCAGGGCGAGGGCCAGATCGCGTTCAAGCTCTCGAGCGCCGAGCACCCCGAGCTGCTCGAGCAGTTCCCGTTCCCGTTCGCGTTGGTCGCCCGCTATGCGCTCGACGGCGCAAAGCTGCAGGTGAGCTACGAGGTCACCAACGAGGGCGACGAGGACATGCCGTTCTTTATCGGCGGCCACCCCGGGTTCGCCTGCCCGCTCGATGAGGGCGAGGGCTACTCCGACTACGAGCTGCGTTTCGATGCCGACGAGGCCGCGACCCTGTGCACCGCCGTCCCGTCCACCGGCCTCATCGACGTGGAGAACAGGAGCGCCAACCCGATGATCGGCCGCACACTGCCGCTCACCCACGAGCTCTTTGACTTCGCTGAGACGATCTTCGACGTCCTCAACAGCCGTACGGTCGACCTTGTGAAGAAGGGGGAGGAGAAGGGCCTTCGTGTGTCTTTTCCGGACTTCCCCTACCTCATCATCTGGAGCAAGCCCGAGGGCGATTTCGTCGCCATCGAGCCGTGGGGCGGCCTGTCCACCTGCTCCGACGAGGACGATGTGTTCGAGGACAAGCGCGGCTGCCTGACCGCCAAGCCGGGCGAAACCGTCAAGCGCGCCTTCTCGATCGAGATCCTCTAGCGATCGGCTTCATCCGACGGGCGGCGAGGCGCGACTGGGCCTCGCGGCGTGCCGGAGGCACTGTGTAGAACCGGGGCCTGTGGGTTGGCCCCGAGAAAAGGAGTGAACATGATTCTGACCGTAACCATGAACCCCGCAATCGACACCGCGTATCAGCTCGACAAGCTGGTCATCGACGACGTCAACCGCGTCTCCCCCAAGAAGACCGCGGGCGGCAAGGGCCTGAACGTGAGCCGCGTCCTGTGCCAGCTCGGCGATGACGTCGTGGCGACCGGCCTGCTCGGTGGCCACATGGGCGCCTACATGGGCTCCCTCATGGATGCCGACGGCATCAAGCACGACTTCACGCCCATCGCCGGCGAGACCCGCATCTGCCTGAACATCCTGCATGAGGGCAATCAGACCGAGCTGCTCGAGAGCGGCCCGAGATCTCGCCTGAGGAGCTCGCTGCCTTCTCCGCCAAGTTCGCCGAGCTCGTCGCCAAGGCCGACTGCGTGACCATCTCCGGCTCCCTGCCCAAGGGCGTCCCCGCGGACTTCTACGCCGGCATGGTCGCCCAGGCCGCCGAGCACGGCGTCCCGGTGCTGCTCGACACCTCCGGCGCCTCTCTCGACGCCGCCCTCGAGGCCGAGGTCAAGCCCACGCTCGTCAAGCCCAACCTCACCGAGATCAACGCGCTGCTCGGCACGTCGTACACGCCCGAGCAGGTGGCTGACCTGGCCGCCGCGCTCAAGGCCGACGCCCGCTTCGCCGGCATCCCGTGGGTCGTCGTGTCCATGGGCGCCGCGGGCTCCTTCGCCTTCCACGGCGACAAGATCTACCGCGCCGTCACCCCGCCGATCCCGGCCGTGAACGCCACCGGCTCCGGCGACTCCACCATTGCCGGCTTCGCGCACGCCATCGCCGCCGGCGCCGACGACGTGACCGTGCTCAAGACGGCCAACACCTGCGGCAAGCTGAACGCCATGGACCCGCAGACCGGCCACCTGGTCATCGAGCGCTGGGACGAAGTTTACAACGCCGTCGAGGTCACCGAGCTCTAGGCGGCTTCCCCAGGCACCGCACCTTCGCCCGAGTGCGATAGCTTGTGTACCTTCGTACACCGCGCCCTCGCCCTCGGGCGAATCTGCGGCGCCTGGGAAACCCGCGCGGCTTTGCGGGACCGATCTTGCCGTTCAATCGTCGGGCGCCGCACGCAAGGCGTGCGCCCTCTTCTTTCGCGGCAACCTCGGGCACTGTGGGAACCCGCTCCTGATTGGTGCCGGGTTGATTTGGTAGCACAACTCGACAAAACTTCACGAATTTCGGAAGTTTTATCGAGCTGTGCTACCACCTTTGCGTTTTATGCCGCCGCGGATCCCGACTATTGGTCGGCAATTAAAAGCTGAGGGCGCTTGGCGCCTTCGGGCAGAGCGCCGAGGGCGTCCGCAAGGGCGCCCTCTCCATCTTTGTCTATGACGATGTGGTCCACCGCATCGAGTGGGGCGAAGCAGTAGGTGCCGCGCGCATTGAGTTTGCTGGCGTCCATGAGGGCGACGCTGCGCGAGGCGACCCCCGTGGCCGCCGTCTTGATCTCTGCCATTTGCGGAAAGTCCGTCATGAACCCGCGGTTGGCCACGAACGCCCCTGGGCAGATGATGGAAAGATCGGCGTGCAGCGTGCCGAGGGCGGCCATGGTGAGTGGCCCGAAAAGGTAACGGTGCCCTTGGCGCAGCTCTCCGCCGAGCATGATGACCGTGACGCCGGGCAGGCTCTCGTCGATGAAGTCGGCGATGGTGATGTCCGCGGTTATGACCGTGACGCCGCTGCGGATGTCGAGCATGCGGACGAACTCGAGCGCGGTGGTTCCGGAGTCGACGAACACCGTGTCGCCGTCGTGCACCAGCCCTATTGCGGTGCGGGCGATGGCCTGCTTCGCCTCGACGTTGACGTTGATCCGCTGGTCCTGCACGGAAACGGTCAGCCTCTTGTGAAGCGAGACGGCGCCGCCGTGGGTTCGGCGCAGCTTGCCCGCGCTGGCCAGGGCGTCGAGATCCGCGCGCGCGGTGACCGATGAGACGCCGAAGGTCTCGGCGATATCGGCGACCTGCACCGACGAGGTCCGCTCGAGCATGTCCATGATGGCGGCGCGCCGTTCCTCGGCGAAGGTGCGTGAGGCTGTGGCGGACATAGGTGCCCCCTTAGGGAATCGTGTACGAATTGTGCAGATTCCATTTTCTTATATTTTCTTTTAAAGAAGCAAAAGAAGTTTCCATCTCTTTCGTTTTGTCATGAACGCAAGTGGGGGAAGGGGTGCGGAGGCAATCTCACATCTCGCCATCAGGGACCGCGTGTTGTGTTTTCTTGCCAATACCCATCAACATCCCGTGCGGACAGAGCGATGCAGCGGGCACGTGCACGGTGCAGTTTCGTACAATAGGGGCATCAAGTACGTCGGCGATGGGGCCGGCGAATTGCCAAGCGGCGCGGGGGCCATCCCGCCCGTGGAGAAGGGAGCGATCGCTCATGCTCGTAACCACCAAGGAGATGCTGCTCGACGCGCAGAAGAACCACTACGCCGTCGGCGCCTTCAACGTCGAGAACCTCGAGTTCGTCATGGCCGTCCTGGCCGCCGCCGAGGAGACGAAGTCCCCCGTCATCATGCAGACCACGTCCGGCACCATCAAGAAGACCGGCCTCGATTACTTCTACGGCATGGTCAAGGCCGCCGCTGAGCGCGCCTCCGTGCCCGTGGCCCTGCACCTCGACCACGGCGATGGCTACGATCGCTGCATGAAGGCTCTCCGCACCGGCTACACCTCCGTCATGATCGACGGCTCCCACGAGTCCTTCGAGGACAACATCGCCCTCACCAAGCTCGTTGCCGACGCCGGTGCCGCCATGGGCGTTCCGGTCGAGGCCGAGCTCGGCAAGGTCGGCGGCAAGGAGGACGACGTCGAGGTCGAGGGCGAGTCCCCCTACACCGACCCGGTCGAGGCCAAGGAGTTCGTCGAGCGCACCGGCTGCACCTCCCTCGCCATCGGCGTGGGCACCGCGCACGGCGTCTACACCGAGGAGCCCCACATCGACCAGGACGTCGTCAAGGCCATCCGCGCCGCCGTCGACGTGCCGCTGGTCCTTCATGGCACCTCCGGCGTGCCGGACGAGCAGGTCGCCGAGGCCGTCAAGAACGGCATCTGCAAGGTGAACTACGCCACCGAGCTGCGCCAGGCCTACACCAAGGGCTACATGGCCTACATGGCTGAGAATCCCAACAACTTCGATCCCAGAACCCGGGCAAGGCCGGTGCCGAGGAGATCACCAAGATCGTCAAGATCCGCATGGAGAACCTCGGTTCCGTGGGCCGCGCCTAATCAAACACGCGCATTCCGCGAATCAAATCGACATCCGCAGAGGGAGGGCGGCTTTCGGGCCGCCCTCTTTTGTCACGATTCGAGGTGTCTTTCACGGGTTGAAAGCCGGCTACCCCAGCAGCTTGCGGGCCTCCTGTACGGCGCCGTAGAGGTTGGCGTCGTTTCCGAGCGTCGTGCGGGTGACGCGGGGGAGGGGCATGGCGTCGAGCGGGCCCGTATACGCCCTGCGCTGCTCGACGAGCGCTTCCTCGATCGCCTCGATGAGAACGTCGTGGCAGCTGATGCCGCCGGCGATGGCGAACACATCGGGGTCGAGGACGCATTGCATGTAGGTGAGCGCGCCGCCGTGGTAGATGGTGCCGTCGGGGTCCTCTTCGAAGATAAGGCCCGGAGCGCTCACGCCTACTGCCGCGAATGCTCCGGCATGCGTCTGCGCGATGTCGCAGATTGCCCGGACGACCTCTTCGCTTGAGGAAAACGCGGTCGGCGTGTCTCCCCGGTCGATCATGTTGAAGTCATCGTCGACGAGCGCCCATTTCACGCTGGTCCCACCGATATCCACGCCAAGATACGCACCCATTGCCGTACCCCTTCAGATATGACGATATCCGAAATGTACACCAAAAGGGCCTCGATACCCGAGGCCCTTTTGGCGAGTCGCTGTATTGGTGGTGTTCTTAGGCTGTGTACTGCTGCATGGGTGCCATGTTGAGCGCAAAGAGCAAGTTGCGAAACGACTGTTCGAGATTCGCGGTCTGGTCACTCGAGCGCTTGAGGGCGGTGGGACCGAGGAGGCCCTTTCTCTGTGTCGGGGGGAAGGAGAAAAGACTTGCACATGTGTGCTGCGACCGGTGCGTCCGGGTCAGCTTGGCATCGTTGGAAGAATGCATGCTCGGACCTCCTCGTCATCCACCAAATACAGCACGCGGGGCATCGCTGCATCGCCCCGGGTGCTGTCCTCATTATTGCCAGCGAGCTTCTCCTTGTTGCCATAAGAAAGTCTTACGAGTCTTTGCCAGATTGATGAATGGCCAGCTCAGCGGAGAAAAATGAAATATAACGCACTGCATGGCGACTGGCCAGCCTTACGCACGCCTTAAGAAATCGACCGTTTACCATGGCGCTTCTGTGGCGGGTCTGTTGGGGAAGTGTGAAGGGGCGTTTGTCGATACATCTCCGCGGGCAGAGTCATGCTCGCAAAGGGGGTCGACTTCATTTTAAGCATCATGTGGAGTGCGCCATACGGCTGGCAAACCACGTATACTGTTTCGAAGCAAAGCGGCGTGATTGCACATGGCCGCAGCGCAGGACGATTCCTGCGGCTCCCGCACCCTTACGCCTCCAAGAAAGGGGCCGACATGCAGACGAAGTACCAAAAGATGAGCGATGCCGAACTGGCCGATGCCCTTGTGGATCTCAAGGCCCAGGTCGCCGAGGTCAAGGCACGCGGGCTTAAGCTCGACATGGCGCGCGGCAAACCGTCGCCCGCGCAGGTGGACATCTCCCGCCCCATGCTCGACCTCCTGAGCTCCACGGCGGACCTCACCGACGAGGGCGTCGACTGCTCCAATTACGGCTGTTTCGAGGGCATCCCGTCTGCGCGCAAGCTCGCCGGCGAGTTTTTGGGCGTTCCCGCCGAGCAGACCATCGTCCTCGGCTCCTCCAGCCTCAACATCATGCAGGACGTCATCGTCCATTATTGGGAGAAGGGCGTGCCCGGTCACACCCCGTGGCACAAGCTCGAGGGCGTGAAGTGGCTGTGCCCCGCGCCCGGTTACGACCGTCACTTCGGCCTCACCGAGGACCTCGGCATCGAGAACATCCCGGTCCGTATGACCGAGACCGGCCCCGACATGGACGAGGTCGAGCGCCTCGTCGCTTCGGATCCCTCCATCAAGGGCATGTTCTGCGTCCCCAAGTATTCCAACCCCACGGGTGTGACCTACTCCGATGAGACGGTCCGCCGTCTCGCCACCATGGAGTGTGCCGCCCCCGACTTCCGCATCGTGTGGGACGACGCCTACGCCGTGCATGATTTTGCCGAGGAGCCCGAGAAGCTCGCGAACATCTTCGACTTCGCACGCGAGGCGGGCAACGAGATCGCATTCTCGCCGTCGCATCCACGTCCAAGATCACGTTCCCCGGCGCGGGCATCGCGTTTTTCGGCTCCTCGCCCTCGAACGTCGCGGAGGTCGCCAGCACCCTCAAGGTCGGCCTGATCTCCGCCAACAAGCTCAACCAGCTCATGCACGTGCGCTTTTTGCCCACGCTCGACGCCGTGCGCGAGCACATGGCCAAGCACGCGGAGTTCCTGCGTCCACGCTTTGAGTGCGTTGAGCGCAAGCTCGAGGAGGGGCTAGCGGGTACTGGTTGCGCCACGTGGACTCACCCCAACGGCGGGTACTTCGTGAGCTTCGACGGCCCCGAGGCTCCGCCAAGCGCGTGGGTGCCTTTGCAAGGAGCTGGGCGTCACCATGACGCCGGCGGGCGCCACTTGGCCCTACTGGCAAGGACCCGCTCGACACGAACATCCGCATTGCGCCGAGCTATCCGAGCGTCGATGAGCTCTCCGCCGCGCTCGACGTGTTGGTACTCGCGGTCAAGCTGGTGAGTGCCGAGTTGGCGAGCGAGGAGCGCGCTAGATGAGCGAGTCCTTTGACGAGTTTTTCGATGACGAGCAGGAGCTGATGGATGCAGGGGAGACGCTCGAGGGCGCGAACGCTGCATCTGCCGGAGAGCCTGCTGAAGAGTCTGGCCGGGACGGCGGATCCGAGCAGGCCTCCGAGCCCGAGCATGAGCCGAGAACGGAAGCCGGCTCCAATCGCAAGGCCGCTTCGGCATCTGCTGTCCCCACCCGACAGGCTCCTCCGTTTTGGATGGTCTTGGCCATTGCGGGCATCTCGCTTGTCTTGGGCGTGGTGATTGGCTATCTGATCGGCACCTCGGCGACCATAGCGGAGCTGAGCGCGAATGCCGGGCAGTCCGTGAGTGCTTCCGATGACGCGAGCGATGAGGCGTCGCTGTCGATGCCCGAGGGGCATCCCGAGGTCGACGTCGACGAGGAGGGTAACGCCACGGTTGTCGACGGTTCGAGCGCGACAGGTGAGACGGACACCCTCTCTCGCGCCAACACGTACTTCGACATGGGCATGGCCGCTATGGAAGATGCCCAGGACGAATCTGCGCAGCAGCAGGCGGCGGATCTGTTTGCCCAGGCAGTTGAGCTCTACGATGAGTACCTCGAGACGACTGACTCTCCGTCCGCCGAGGTCGATCGCGCGATCTGCGTGTTCTACACGGGCGACCACGATGCCGCCATCGCGGATTTGGAAGACCTGGTGGAGCGTGACGACTCCTTCGCTCCGGCATGGGCGAACCTCGGCATGTTCTACGAATCGCACGGGGATACCGCCAAGGCCAAGAAAGCGTATCGTGCCGCAATCGACGCTGCGGAGCAGGATGATACGTATGGCGTCAAGGATTATGCCCAGCAGCGCCTCGACGCGTTGAACGAATAGCGGCGGTGCCCTGGTGCCGCGCGCGATGAAAGGTGATATATGGAACTCACGATTACCACCAACCCGAGCCCTGAGCGCTATGTGGTCTCCGTGGCAGGCGAGATAGACATTTCGAATGCCGACAAGCTCCGCAATGCCATCGACCTGGCTCTGGAGCAGCCTACCGACCGCGTCGAGCTCGATTTCTCCCAGGTCGCGTACATTGATTCGACCGGCATTGGCGTGCTGGTGGGTGCTGCCCACCATGCGTCCGAGCGTGGTCGCGCCTTTGCCATCACGGGAGCCCAGCCCAATGTCGTGCGCGTTGTGCAGTTGCTCGGCGTAGACAAGGACATCGACATCAGCGCTGTGTAAGCGATTGAACGGACCTTGCGTTCTGCAAGGTCCGTTCATCGTGCGGGGGTATACTTAAAAAATTGCCGACACTCGCCGGCGCGCGGTTTGGCGCGTCGGCCATTCGACTGCCCTGGGAGGTATCCCGTGTTAGGAATCGGCTCAACCGAGTTCGTGATCATTCTGGTCTTCGGCTTTTTGCTGTTTGGACCCGATAAATTGCCGCAGATGGGTCACACCATCGGCCGTGCGCTGCGTCAGTTCCGCGAAACGCAGGAGAAGCTGACCGCCGTCGTGCAGACCGAGGTGGTCGACCCCATGGCTGCCGCGGCTAAAAAGCCGATGACGTCCGATGCCGCAGCCTCCTCGCATGACGACGAAGACGCCGATGCGCCCGCCTCCGCCACCGAGCCCGCACGCAAGGAGACTTTCGCCGAGCGTCGCGCTCGTTTGGCTGCGGAGCGCGCGGAGCAGGAGGCTGCCAAAGCGGCAGCCGAAGAGAATGCCGACGCAACTTCTGACGATACCACTTCTGCCTCTGCCTCCGTCGAGGAGCCCCAGGCCGAGACCAAGGAGGAGACGGTCGAGGAGTCCGCGCCGTTGACTACCGAGGACCTCTACGCCCGCCGTCCCCGCAAGCGCAAGGCTGCCGAGGCGACTGAGGCGGCGGACGATTCCGCCACATCCGCCGACGCTTCGAAGGGAGGTGAGCAGTAATGCCCATCGGACCCGCGCGCATGCCGCTCATGGATCATCTTGGTGAGCTTCGCCGTCGTCTCACCATCGTTGTGGCGTCGGTTGTCGCCGCCACGGTATTTATGTACTTCGCCGCACCCACGCTCGTGGATATCCTCAAGGATCCCATCAACGGGTCCCTACAGCCCGGCGAGCAGCTCTCCGTCATGACGTCGCTCGGTGGCTTCTCCATCAAGTTCAACATTGCCGTCAAGGTCGCGCTCGCCATGTGCACGCCCATGACCGTCTGGCAGATCCTTGCGTTCTTCCTTCCAGCCCTGCGTCCCAACGAGCGCAAGTGGGTCGTGCCTACCGTGCTCGTGGCAACGGCCCTGTTCTTTGCCGGCGTGGTGTTTTGCTACCTCTTCATCGCCCCGGCTGCCTTTGAATGGCTGCTCCAGGAGACGCGCTCGATCGGCGCCGCCATGCCGCAGCTTGAGGATTTCATCAACACCGAGCTGCTGCTCATGATCGGCTTCGGCGTATCGTTCGAGCTTCCGCTCATTGTGTTCTACCTCGCGGTATTCCATATCGTGCCGTACGCCAGCTTCCGTGGGGCCTGGCGCTATGTCTATGTGATCATGCTCGTGGTCTCGGCGTCCATCACGCCCGACGCATCGCCTGTGACGCTCATCTTCATGTACGCGGTCATGCTGTCGCTCTACGAGATCGCGCTGCTCGTGACCCGTTTTGTCGTGGTCGCGCGCGATGGCAAGGCAGGCCTTACCGAGAGCCGCCTGGGCCTGTTTGGCGACGATGAGGACGACGAGGAGTAGCGCACGCGCGCCCATGGAACATGCATGAGATCGGCATCGTCAATGGCATACTCAAGACAGTGATCGACACGGCGCGCGAGGCAGGTGCTTCGCGCGTCGTTTCCGTTAAACTGCGCATCGGTGACATGTGTGAAGTCGTTCCCGAGTCGCTCGATTTTGCCTGGGAGGTCTTTCGGGAGGATGACCCGCTCACAGGTGAATCTGAGCTCGAGGTGGAGGATGTCCATCCCCGCAGCCGTTGCCTCGCGTGCGGTGATGAGTTTGACCACGACCGGTTCCACCTGCGCTGCCCTGCATGTGGGAGCCCGCAGACGCGCCTGTTGCAGGGACGGGAGCTCGACATCGTGTCAATGGAAGTCGAAACCGACGACGATTTCCAATTGGGGACGTAGTCGTTTTGGAAATCGTTTGGGAAAAACGGGGATAGAGTCGGAGCGAAAACAGGGAAGAGGACTTCATGGCGGAGAAAACGATCGATATCGCACAGCCGGTGCTTTCGCGCAACGAGCGCATCGCTGATCGCTTGAGAACGCGTTTCTCGGAGTCGGGGGTGTTTGTGGTGAACGTCCTTTCGAGCCCCGGATCTGGCAAGACCACGACCATCTTGGCCTCCAATGAGCGACTGCGCGCTGCGGGTCTTACCTGTGCCGTTATCGAGGGTGACATTGCGTCCGACGTAGATGCCTTAGCGTGCAAAGATGCAGGCATGCCGGCCATCCAGATCAACACCGGCGGTCTTTGCCACCTTGAGGGCAACATGATCGAGCAGGCGGTCGACGCGTTCGATACAAGCGTGGGCCTGCAGGATATCGACGTGATCTTTATCGAGAACGTGGGCAATCTGGTATGTCCCGTCGACTTTGACCTAGGTGAAAACCTGTCGGTTATGATCCTCTCGGTCCCCGAAGGCGATGATAAGCCGCTCAAGTACCCGGGCATTTTCCAGCATGCTGGAGCCCTGCTGCTCAACAAGGTCGATGTGGCAGCTGCCTTCGACTTCGATCTTGCCGAATACAATCACGTTCTCGATGATTTGAACCCCACCGCCCCCCGTTTTGAGGTGAGCGCTCGACATGGACAGGGCATGGACGCCTGGTGTGACTGGCTGCTGGCTCAAATCGCGAACAAAGCGTCGCGCGCTTAAAAGCACCAGCTAGGACTCTCGGAATCACCCGTGCCCGTCCATATCCAACCTCGCTTGTCCTTACCGGCCTGCGTTCTTCTGCGCGCCCGCCCGCAGCTGCCGCGCTGAAGAGCCTTCAACGTGGGCTTTTCGCGCTGCGGTCAGAACTCGTGTACACTGACCCCACACCATATATAGATACTTCCGGACGCCCTTTGGGCATGCCGGTTCGCGCACACCAAAAAGGAGCCCGACGTGAAACTCGTCGTTGCAGAGAAGAACATCGCCGCGCAAAAGATCGCGCAGCTGCTGTCCGATGCCGGCGCGCCCAAGGCCGATAAGGTCTACAACACGCAGGTCTACCGCTTCAAGGTCGCGGGTGAGGACTGGGTTTCGATGGGTCTGGCGGGACATATCTTGGCGCCCGATTTCCCCGAGGAGATCCTCTTCGACAAACAGATGGGCTGGTACGGCGTCTCGCCCGATGGCGAGGTCCTGCCGGCGGAGGTGCCCGACGGCCTGGCCCGCCCGCCCTACGATACCAAGCGCAAGCCTTTCCTACCCAACGGCATCTCCATCAAGGGCTGGAAGGTCGAGAGCCTTCCGTACCTCACGTGGGCGCCCATTGTGAAGCTTCCCGCGGAGAAGGAGATCATCCGCGTTCTCAAAAATCTCGCCAAGAAGGCCGACGAGGTCATCATCGCCACGGACTTCGACCGCGAGGGAGAGCTCATCGGCTCCGACGCCCTCAACATGGTGCGCGAGGTCGCACCCGAGCTGCCCGCCCGCCGCGCGCGCTATTCGGCGCTCATCAAGGGCGAGGTGACCGAGGCCTTCGCGAACCTCGTCGAGCTCGACCAGGATCTGGCCGACGCCGGTGAGTCCCGCCAGTACATCGATCTCATCTGGGGCGCGGTTCTCACCCGTTACCTCACGCTCGCCAAGTTCGGCGGCTTTGGCAACGTGCGCTCCGCCGGTCGTGTGCAAACTCCCACGCTTGCCCTGGTAGTCGAGCGCGAGCGCGAGCGTATGGCGTTCGTGCCCGAGGACTATTGGCAGATCCGCGGTGCGGCAGAGGCCCACGGGCAAGAGTTCAAGATCGCCCACACCACGGCACGCTTTACGGACAAAGCGGCGGCGGAGGCTGCGTTCGCGCACGTCGACGGCGCTACGACGGGTACTGTCGTCGCCGTGGCCAAGCGCAGCCGCAAGCAGCAGCCTCCGGTGCCGTTCAACACCACGGCGTTGCAGGCCGCGGCAGCGGCGGAGGGCATCAGCCCCGCCCGTACCATGCGCATCGCCGAGTCCCTCTACATGAGTGGCTTCATCTCCTACCCCCGCGTGGACAACACGGTGTATCCCAAGACGCTCGACATCGAGGGGATCGTGAAGGGTCTCGCGTCCGGCACGCCGGCGCTTGCGCCCGTGTGCAAGAAGGTTCTCGCCGGGCCTCTCACGCCTACGCGCGGCAAAGTCGAGACTACCGACCACCCGCCGATCCACCCCACGGGCCAGGGCGATCCCACCACGCTCGACGGCGGTCAGCTCAAGCTCTACAACCTCATCGCCCGGCGCTTCCTGGCGACCCTCATGGGCCCTGCGACCATCGAGAACACCAAGCTGTCCATCGATGTCGCAGGCGAGCCCTTCGCCGCGAGCGGTGACGTGCTCGTCAAGGCGGGCTTCCGCGAGGCCTACCCCTACGGACTCAAGCGCGACGAGCAGCTCCCCGTGCTAGCCGAGGGCGACGTCATCGACGTGCGCGACATCAAGCTCGAGGCCAAGCAGACCGAGCCGCCTGCGCGCTACAGCCAAGGCAAGCTCGTCCAGGAGATGGAGAAGCGCGGACTCGGTACCAAGTCCACGCGCGCGAGCATCATCGAGCGCCTGTATACCGTGCGCTATCTCAAGAACGACCCCATCGAGCCCAGCCAGCTCGGCATCGCCATCATCGACGCGCTCTCTGAGTTCGCCCCGCGCGTGACCACGCCCGACATGACCGCGGAGCTCGACGCCGACATGACCAAGGTCGCCGAGGGTAAGGACACGCAGGACCACGTGGTGGACCACTCCCGCGCCCTGCTCGCCGGCATGCTGGATGCGCTCATTGAGCACAAGGACGATCTGGGCGAAGCGATCTCCGACGCTGTCACCGCCGATGCCCGTGTGGGCGCCTGCCCCAAGTGCGGCAAGGACCTCGTCATGAAGACGAGCGCCAAGACGCGCGGCAGCTTCATCGGCTGCATGGGCTGGCCCGACTGCGACGTGACCTACCCGGTGCCCTCCGGTGTGAAGGTGAGCCCGCTCGAGGGCGAGGCCGCCGTGTGCCCCGAGTGCGGTGCCCCGCGCATCAAGTGCCAGCCGTTCCGACAGAAGGCGTACGAGCAGTGCGTGAACCCCAAGTGCCCCACCAACTTCGAGCCCGACCTCAAGGTGGGGGAGTGCTCCGTGTGCGCCGAGGCCGGCCGTCACGGCGACCTGATCGCCCACAAGAGCGAGAAGAGCGGCAAGCGCTTCATCCGCTGCGCAAACTATGAGGAGTGCGGCGTGAGCTACCCGCTGCCAGCACGCGGCAAGCTCTCTGCCACCGGCGAGGTCTGCGAGCACTGCGGCGCCCCCGTGGTGGTGGTCGAGACCGCGCGCGGCCCGTGGCGCATCTGCGTGAACATGGACTGCCCCGGCAAGGAGAAGAAGCCCGCCCGCGGTAAGGCGGGGGCGAAGAAGCCGGCGGCGAAACCAGGCACCAAGAAGCCCGCCGCGAAAAAGGGAGCTGCTGTCAAGAAACCCGTCGCGAAGAAGACAACGAAGAAGGCGTAACCTTCAGAACGCCTCAAAACCTCAAATCGCTCTCTATCCCGGGCGGCATAAGCCGCCCGGGACTTTTGTCCCGGGTCACCCTAATCGCCATGCTCATGGTGCTCATAAAGCGGTTCATATGCGACGGTGGACTCCACCTCGCCGTGTACAGGCTCGTTCCCACCGCGACGCAATTCTCGTCCGAGACGGTGGCGCGCTATCAGCGCATCTCGTGGACGATGAGTTTCGGCGCAACCTCATCGAGGTGCAGGTACCCGCTCGAAGCGCCCGCACCGATAAAATGGCTAAATAATACCGTTTTGTATCGCAGGGCAGTTGGCGGCGCTCATTTCGGCCCAAATGCGCCCTGTTACGGGGCGCGTCGCGCCGCGTGAGCGGCGCGCGGGTCTCCTCGCTCACCTGAGCTGCGCTTTTGTTTCCCTGGGATTCCCACGCTCGGGCAGACTCCGAAGCAAGTCGATACAAACGGTAATTTTAGCCAGTTTGCTGGCTTTTGCACTCGAGTGCGCCCGTTCGCTCTTTGCGAGCCACGCCCGGCGGTGCATCGCGCCGTTTTCCGCCGGTTCGTCTCCGAACGCCGATGCGTGCCCTATACTCAGATTACTGTTGCGACTATTGCTGACATGTACGGTTCTACTGCTGCCTTTGCAAGGTAACTAGTGGCATGGCAGTGCGGTAAGCGACAGGACTCCCGCCGATGCGCATTCAAGGCAGATTCCACGCGAGAGAATGGATATCGACCTGTATCGATGTTTATCTGAGAAACACCGGGCGCGGTATGATGGATGCTCGTTTGGTTCACACGAGGGGCGTTATCTATGACACCAGGCCTGTTCATATCTGTTGAGGGCATTGACGGCTGCGGTAAGTCCACGCAAGCCGGCCTGTTAGCGCGTGCGCTTGAGCTCACGGGGCGCGATGTGTTGCGTCTGCGTGAACCCGGTGGCGTGGCTATCTCCGAAAAGATTCGCGCGATTCTGCTTGATCCAGCCAATGCGAGATGGGCGACGTTTGCGAGCTCCTGCTCTACGAGGCCGCACGCGCGCAGCTCGTGCATCAGGTGATCTGCCCTGCGCTCGCCGCCGGTCGTGTCGTGGTGTGTGACCGTTTCTACGACTCCACCACAGCCTATCAGGCCTTTGCTGATGGGCTCGAGCGCGCGATGGTTGCTCAGGCAAACGAGCTGGCGGTCGATGGCTGTCATCCGGATCTCACGCTCGTGTTCGACCTTCCGGTTGAGGAGGCTCTGCGTCGTCGCTCGGGGCGAGATGGGGCAGAGGACCGTCTCGAGCTCAAGGGCCTTGAGTTCCAGCGTCGCGTTGCCGAGGGGTTTCGTGCCCTCGCCGAGGAGGAGCCCCGCCGCGTGAAGCTCGTCGATGCCACTCATTCCGTTGCGGGGGTGTTCGAGAACGTTGTGCGCGAGCTGCGCGCAGCGGGCCTTGACGTTTCTGACGAACACTTCGCCGCGGCGCTAGCCGAGATGGATGGAGCGAACGAGAGCACCCTGTTGCCTTCCACGTCTACTGGGGAGGTCTGCTGGCAATGATCAAACAGCCTGTATCTACCGGGGAGGTCCGCTAGCCATGTCGGATCACCTCGCTCCCAACAGCCTCCTCGCCAAGCTCGATACGCAGCCGCGCGTGCGCGACTTCCTCGCGCGCGCCGTGGCCAGTGGTCGCGCGAGCCACGCCTATCTGTTCCTGGGCTCGCCCGGTTCGGGCAAGCTCGACGCCGCCTGGGCGTTGGCTCAGGCGCTCCTGTGCGCTGAGGAGGCCATTCCAGGTGCTTGCGCGGCTTGCGACGACTGCGTCCGCGTTGCGCGCCGCACCCACCCGGACGTGCACTACTACGCGCCCGAGTCCGCGACGGGCTACCTCATCGCCCAGACGCGCGACTTGCTCGAAGACGTCGCGCTTTCGCCCATCCGCGCCAAGCGTAAGGTCTACATCATCGATCGTGCCGAGCAGCTTCGCGCGAACACCGCGAACGCCCTGCTCAAAACGCTCGAGGAACCGCCGGAGAGCGTAACGTTCATCCTGTTGGGCACAAGCTCGGACGTCATGCTGCCCACCATCGTCTCGCGTTGCCAGTGCGTGCCGTTCCGCCCGCTGTCCACCGACGAGTCCACGACCGCAGTTGCGCGCGCCACGGGCCTGCCGCCTGCGCGCTGCCGCATGGCAGTGGCGGTTGCCGGCAGCCCTGCCCGTGCGGTGGAGTTCCTCAAGTCCGCCGATCGCCAAGCGGCCCGTCGTGCCATGGTCCGCGCGGTCGATGCGCTTGCCCACGCGGACGAGGCAGACATCCTCGCCTCGGCAAAGGAGCTCATGGGGGCCATTCACGCGCCTCTCGCGGAGGTCAAATCAACCCAGCAGGCCGTGCTCGAGCAAAACCAGGATTACCTTTCCCGTGGTGCTTTAAAGCAGCTGGAAGACCGCAACAAGCGCGAACTGACGCCCGGGAGCGTTCGGGTATCATGGAAGCGCTGGCAAGCGTGCGCTCGCTGCTCCGTGACGTGCTTATACGGCTCGAAGACGCGCAGGACGCTCCCGTCACGACGACGTTCGCGATGTGGTCGAGCGCATTGCCTCGGACACGACGACGACCGGGGTGACCCTCGCCCTCGACGCGGTTTCGTTGGCGGAGACGCGCATTGCCCGCAACGTAACTCCCCAGCTGGCCATCGAGGTCATGCTCATCGATATCAGGAAGGCGCTCAAATGCCCGTAGTTGTTCCCGTCAAATTCGCGTTCGCCGCGCGCGAGTTGTGGTTCGATCCCCGTGGCCTCGACATCCTCGAGGGCGATCACGCCATCTGCACCACCGAGCGCGGTACAGAGATCGGCCTTGTCACGGCCGACCCCTTTGAGGTCGAGCCGGAGGAGCTCGCCGCACCGCTCAAGCCCGTGGTTCGTATCGCCACCGATGCCGACCTCGACCGCGCCGACGACCTTGCCGACGCCGGCGAGGACGCCATGTTCGACTTCCGTCGCCTGGTGGAGAAAAACGGTCTCGACATGAAGCCTGTGGGCGTCGAGTACCTGTTCGGCGGGGAGAAAGCCGTCTTCTACTTCGCTGCCGAGGACCGCGTGGATTTCCGCCAGTTGGTCAAGGACCTCTCCGCCCATTTCCACGTGCGCGTGGACATGCGCCAGATCGGCGTGCGTGATGAGACCCGCCTGCAGGGCGGGTATGCGACATGCGGTCAGGAGCTGTGCTGCACCCGCTTTGGCGGTCAGTTTGAGCCGGTTTCCATCCGCATGGCCAAGGAGCAGGACCTGCCGCTCAATTCCGCCAAGATCTCGGGCGTGTGCGGCCGCCTTATGTGCTGCCTGCGTTATGAGTTCGAGGCCTACAAGGACTTCAAGAGCCGCGCCCCTAAGAAGAAGACGCTTATCGACACCCCGCTGGGCAAGGCGCGCATCATGGAGTACAACACCCCGCGCGAGCAGCTGGTGCTGAGGCTCGAGAACGGCAAGGTCTTCCGTGTCGACCTCGCCGACATGTCCTGTACCGACGAGAACAAGGAGCGCTGCGAGAGCCAGGGCTGCGCGTGCCGCCCCGACTGCGTAACGCGTGACGTCCTCGAGCGTCTTGAGTCGCCTGAGCTCGCCCTCGCCCTCATGGAGCTCGATCGCCAAAATGGCATCGATGTCGGCGATGGCCTCGACCGCGCCGACCGCATCGTCGCTTCCGGTCCGACTCCGCGCCGCAAGCGCATGCGTGAGGAGGAGGCGGCAAAATTTGAGAGTGCGAGCTCCGGCAAGTCTGGTCGAGGCCGCAAGGGTGCTTCCAGCGCTGCGCCCGCCAAGGGCAAGGGCCAGGATCGCCCTGCTTCCGCCGATGAGGTCCCGCCGCGCCGTCGCCGTCGTCGCTCGTCCGCAGGCGAGGAGAGCGTTCAGGCCGCTCCCGCCGTGGACGCCTCCGTGTCTGCCGAGGGCTCTGCGGGCGGTCGGCGCCGCAGGCATCGCGCCAGCGATGAAGCAGGTGCCACGTCGCGTGCGGGCGGCGTCCGTTCCGCTTCGACGGCGGGGGAGGCCGCTGCGGATGTGACGCCTGGTCGCAGTCGTCGCCGCAAGCATGTGGCCTCGAACGACACTGCACCTCAGCGAAGCGAATCTGCAAACGAGGCCGGTTCGGGCGGACAGCGTCGCAAGCGCTCCCGCAAGCCCGAGATCCCCTCTGTTGCCGATCAGCTTGCCGAGGGCAACGTCAAGGTTCAGCGCCGTCGCCCGGGTGATGGGGGAGGTACAGAGGCGCAAAACCGTTCCGCCGGCTCTTCTGGCAACGCTGAGGATGCGCCCAAGAAGCGCCGCCGTCGCTCGCGTCGTAAGCCCAAGCAGGATGGGGCGGACGGCTCCGATTCTGCGGCACCGCGGACCGAATAGGTGGGTGCCTGCTCAACAGGCGCGCACGATGGAACGGCACGCCCTCCCTCGTCAACACGGGGGAGGGCTTTTTGATGCGTCGTGTCGGGATTGTGCAAGGTGGGGGCGAGCGTGTGGGTGGGCGCGTGACAGGGCTCTTGCGGGAGCTTGCCGAGCAAACGTTGGAGCTGCTCTCGCCCACGCGCTGCGCGAGTTGCGAGGCGCCCGGTGCCCTGGTGTGCGATGCCTGCCTGCGGGATATGGTGCGCATCAATCCGGCGCACGCCTGCACGCGATGCGGAGCTCCGTATGGGAGCCTGCTTTGTACGGAATGCCAAGGGGACGAGGTCGAGCTCGACCGTGTCTTGCCGCCGTGGTGTTCGATGGGCCTCCCGCACGTATCGTCCGTGCGTACAAGGACGGGGGAGAACGGCGGCTATCCACCGAAATCGCGTGCATCATGCACTGTGCCGCGCGCGAGGCCGAGCTCACGGTGCCCGCACGGTACGGAGGGCTTCTTTCGCGGGTGGACGCGGTGACGTTCGTCCCCGTGACCTCATCGGCATACCGACGCCGCGGATTCGACCACATGGAGGCTATCGCCTGCGATTTTGCGGATGCGAGTTGCCTGCCGCTCATCGATGCCCTGGTGAAACACGGCTCACTCGACCAGCGAGAATTGGCGCGCGAAGAAAGACTTGCTCGCTCACGAGGGCAATACGAGGTGGTCGCTCCGGTTGGTGGTATGCGGGTCCTGCTGCTGGACGACGTCATTACCACGGGCGCCACCATGAACGCCGCCGCCCACGCGCTCAAATGCGCCGGAGCCGCGCGTGTAGACTGCCTTGCATTCGCCCGCGTGTGGTGATGTGTAAAAATGCACCTGTCCCCTTTTACACACCCCTTGCAACCTGCGGTATAATGCCGCGAAGTTCCTTCCAGGCTGTGGTTGCGGGAGCGCGCGAGCGAAAAACGCCGTGCGCTCCCTAGTCCAAGACAGACGCGGTCAAAGGGATCCACGTAAGCCGAAGCGTGCGCGCGGAGGCGATCATGGCGCGTCCTAGAGGTCAGTCGCACCGTCCGTCCTACTTGTTTTTGAGGCAATAGTGCCTCGCGGGCGAGCGGGCTAGTCGTGATGCCGCGCGCGGTGAGCAACGTCCCAGTGCGCAGGTGTGGGGTCAAAAACCAGGTCAGCTGGGGGAACATCGATGGAAAACGCCTGCGCGCGGATGCGTCAACGTGCGCTCGCAGGCGAGGCAGGGATGTTGGGTTGAGTCGGGGGCGAAGATGGTGCGCAGCATGGTGCGGCGGAACTGGGCAAAGGGCGGCAGGTCGTGGAGCGTGTTGCTCGCGGCGGGAGCATGCGCGTGCGCGCTGACCCTCGGCTTGAGCGGCTGTGTGTTCACCACGCCGCCGCGCGCCGAGGTGAAGCGGGAGCGTGTTGAGCCCTCACTTACCTCGAGCGACTTAGTGAGCGAGGGGTATCTGACCGTTGCCATGGATACCACCGAGGCTCCCCAGGCGATGATCGAGACGGATGGAACGCCGTCGGGCTATTACGCCGACGTCGCTCGTGCGCTCGCCGAGCGCCTGGGCCTCGACCTCAAGGTCGTTTCCTCCGCCGATGCCCCGGGAACCCTTTCCGATGGCGAGGCCGATATCTTTCTCGGCGGCAAGTCGACCGACGATGACGAGGAGATCGTCATTGCCGGGAATCTGCTCGAGGATGGCTCGTCCCTGTTCGTGCACAATGAGGACGGCTCCCTTGAGTCGCCCGCGCTCGACGCAGACTCCCTTTCCGGCGCGGTGATTGCCGTCCAGGGGGATTCCGCCTCACAGGACGCGCTGGTGCGCGGCGGCGTAACCGCGACGTTCAAGACCTACTCAAATGTGAACGAGTGCTTTGAAGCCCTCGGTTCCGGTGAAGCGGAATACGTCGCCTGTGACGCGACTGCCGGCGCATATCTCGCCCGCGCCTATCCGGGAACCGTCTTTGTGGCGACACTGAGCTCGCTCGCTTCGTACGGGCTCATCCTGCCGGCAGACGGGGGCAACCTCGCCAGCGCCGTTGAGGACGCACTCGCCGCCATCGAGAGCGATGGCACGCTCGATGCTATATATCGTTCCTGGTACGGGTCTCTGCCTTTTGGCCTTTCAAACGAGCAACTCGCCGGACTCTCAGCTTCCACTGATGATGCCTCCGAGGACGAGGCGGTCGACTCTGGGGAGGATGGAGAGCTGGTGATCGAGGGCGACCTCAACGCACTCGACTAGCCGCAAGCGGACCCTCTCGGCGCGACAATTCGGCAATCGGTTCACATGCTCCAGTCAACGGGAGTGCGACGGACTCGCGTGTGGAAGTGCCAATCTTGGGTACAACAAGGACATGGTCCTATCCCCGGATAGATTGGAAACACGTATGGATATCAAGGTCTCCGGTCGCAAAACGACGGTAACCGATGCGCTGCGTGCCCATGTCGATGAGAAGATCGGCGAATCCCTCAAGGTGTTCGACATCGAGCCCATGACCGCCGACGTGGTCTTGCGCTACGAGAAGAACCCTTCAAATCCCAACCCCGCCATCGTCGAGGTCACCGTTCGCGCCCGTGGCTCTGTGATTCGCGTTGCCGAGCATGGTGCGGACATGTACGCCGCCATCGATTTGGCGGCAGACAAGGTCACTCGCCAACTGCGCAAGTTCAAGACGCGCGTGGTCGATAATCGCCAGCAGGGTCTGTCCGCTGCTGACGTTGCGCCCGTTGAACCCGTTGCCGACCTGGCCGACCTGCTCATTCCCGAGGATGACGACGAGCAACTCGTCCGTGTCAAGGAGATCGAGCTCACCCCGATGACCGAGGAACAGGCACTCGTTCAGACCGATCTGCTTGGCCATGATTTCTATGTGTTTGAGAACAGCACGACGGGTTTGGTCAATGTGGTGTATCACCGTAAGAATGGTGGATACGGCATTATCAAGCCCAAACTTGAGGTAGAGGGCGAGTAAAATAGCATCCATTGCATGATTTGGATGGCGGTCATCCCATGTGGGTGGCCGCCACTTTGTTGCGAAAGGCATGCACATGGAAAAAGCTCCCGTCGCGATCGAACGTCCCGGCAAGTGCCGAATCGTCATCGATACGTGCGCTGACCTCTCGCCGGAGGTCGCTGCGACGCTCGACGTGGATATCTTGGGATTCCCCTACATCCTCGACGGTGAGGAATTCACCGATGATATCTGGACATCGATTACCCCCAAGGAGTTCTACGACAAGCTCCGCGCAGGTTCCAAGGCGTCGACATCCGCCGTTTCACTCGGCCGCTACATCGAGTTCTTCACGCAGTGCGCCGAGGAGGGGACGCCCACGGTGTACCTGTGCTTTACGAGCGCCCTGTCATCGAGCTACAACTCCGCGTGTCGGGCAGCCGAACAGGTGCGCGCGGAGCATCCCGATTTCGAGCTGTACGTCGTCGATAATGCTTTGCCGTGTTCGTGCGGCGAGCTGCTCGCCATGGAGGCTGTGCGCCAGCGTGCCGCGGGCTTGAACGCTCGCCAGCTCGCCGATTGGGCGGACGAAGCCAAGACATACGTCCACGGGTACTTTACGCTCGACGGGCTTGATGCCCTCGCTGCCGGTGGTCGCATTCCTCCTGCCGCCGCATCGCTCTCGTCCAAGCTGGATATCAAGCCCGAGCTATCCTTCGATCTTGCGGGCTCGCTATCGCTCATCGGCGTGAACCGCGGACGCAAGAAGGCGCTTAAGTCGCTTGTCAAATCGTTTAGGGAGAATTACGAGCTCGATCCCACGTTGCCCCTGACGATCGTATCGTCCGATGCCGAGAAGGACGCTGACTGGCTTGAGGCCGCCGTTCGTAAGGAGCCCGGTTGTGAGGACCTCACGATCTTGCGCGGATCGGTGGGGCCCACCATCGGTGCGCACGTTGGGCCGGGGCATGGTGGCACTCGTCTTTTGGGGCAAGAACCGCGCCGAGAAGATATCGCTCACCGACCGTATTGCCAACCGCGTTCGCGGCGAGTAGCCCTCGCCACTATCCCCAAATGGCACACACAAAACATTGTTGAAAGACAGCCCTGTGAAGGAGTCGAGATATGTCTAAGAAACTCAAGGTCGCGTTCATTGGTACCGGTATCATGGGCGCGCCCATTGCCGGCCACATTATGGATGCCGGCTATCCGCTCACCGTTTTCAACCGCACCAAGGCCAAGGCAGAAGGTCTCATTGCCAAGGGAGCCACATGGGCGGATTCCCCGGCCGAGGCGGCCAAGGATGCAGATGTCGTTTTCACCATGGTCGGCTTCCCCACCGATGTTGAGGAGATCTACCTCGCCGGCGACGGTCTGCTTGCGACCGCCAAGGACGGGGCGTACCTCATCGACCTCACCACGAGCGCGCCCGAACTCGCCCGCGATATCGCCGGGGCCGCCGAGGTCTGCGGCAAGCACGCCTTTGACTGCCCCGTGACGGGAGGGGAGGGCGGCGCGCTCGCCGGCACCCTCACGGCCATCGTCGGCGCAACCGAACGCGACATCGAGCCCGTTCGCGCGGTGCTTGAGACCTTCACCAGCAAGATTTTCTGCTTTGGCGGCGCGGGTAAGGGCCAGGCCGCAAAGCTCTCCAACCAGGTCGCACTTGCCAGCTCCATGGTGGGCATGGCCGACGCGCTGTCCTTCGCGCAGCAGAACGACCTCGACGTCGAACAGGTCCGCGAGATGATCTGCTCCGGTACCGGTAGCACCGGTGCCATGATGGCTCTTGCCCCCAAGGCGCTCGATGGTGACTACAAGCCCGGCTTCCTGGTGGAGCACTTCCTTAAGGATCTGGGCCTTGCCCTCTCGGTCGCCGAGGAGAAGGAGCTCGCGCTTCCCGGCGCCGACACCGCCTTCACCCTCTACGATATGCTCGACGCGATCGGTGGCGGGCGCATGGGCACCCAGGCGATCACCCTGCTGTACCAGGAGGAGGCGGATGCCGTTGCCGCTGGTCTGGACTGGTCGCTCTACACGGCAGCCCACGAGCACGACGAGGGCTGTGATTGCGGCTGCGATCACGATCACGAGGGGCACGGCCACGAGTGCTGCTGCGGCGGCGAGGGTCACGGCCATGGTGAGGGCCACGAGTGCCAGTGCGGCCACGGCCACCACGAGGAGTAGGTGAAGATGCCGGCAGATTGGGCATTCGCCATCGTCAACGTATTGGTGTTCGGCTTTGCCGTCTACATCGGCTTCTTGCTCGGAGACGGCTGGGGCAAGCGCATCGTCACTGCCAAGGCCTACTGGCTCTGCAATCTCGGGATGCTCGTGGGCGTGGTGCTCTTGGTGACCCTCGTCGCGGTACCGCTTATCCAGGTGTGCGCCATGGGTGTGCTCGCGGGGGCAATCGCTGGGCTCAAGATGGGTTTTGGCGAGTCCGTCGGTCCCTGGAAGTGGCTTGATAACTTTATGGATGTCAACCGCCGTCATCGCAAGGTTGCCGAGAAGGGTAACGGCGAGGCGTATCGTCGCCGTCGCAAGACTGGCGAGGCGGGCCCCGACCTCATCTCGGTCGACAAGAAGGGGCCTTCCACCCGTGAATAAGCGCTCTGCGCTTTTGATAGTGTCGCGTTAGTTGGATAAGAAAGATACGAGGTATGCACATGGCAGAAGATTCCGTCGTCGAACTGACCCCCGAGGAGGCCGCGCGCCTTGCAAGCGTCGAGGGGAGCGCCGACGCCCTCTCCGCCCTCATTGAGGACCTGTCGAGCTCGAGCCGTCGTACGCGACAGCTTGCCGCCCGTGTGGTCAACCTGCTCGCCCAGCGCGACCCCGCACTCCTTGTGCCCTGCATTGAGCAGCTCATCGACGCGCTGTACCGCCCGGAGGCTCAGACCCGTTGGGAGATTCTCGACGCATTGACCCTGCTCGCCCCCGAGCACGCAAAGGAGTGCGGAGCCGCCTACGAGGGCGCCGAGTCGGCCCTGTTCGACGAGATCTCCGCTCCTCTACGCTTGTCCGCTTTCCGCTTCCTGACGGTGTGGGGCGCTACGGAGCGCCGTCGTTCCGAGAAGGTCTGGCCCATCATTGACGAGGCGATCCAGTGCTACCACGGTGACCTTGAGTACCGCGACATGCTCGCCCTGTTGTTCGCCTTTGCACACGGGCAAATCGCCGGTACCGTCGCCGCCGAGCTCGCCGGTCGCCTGCAGTTCGATGCCGAGAACGGCAAGGGGAGCTATCTGCGCGTGCGCTCGCGCGAGATATACGACGCGCTGGTTAAGCGCTTCAAGCTCGACAACCCGCAGAAAAAAGGTTCGTGCCAAGAAGAGCGAAGCCGACGATGAGGACGAGGAGTAGACCATGGCCCACGATGTTGTGTTGATTCCCGGTGACGGTATCGGCCCCGAGATCACGAGCGCCATGCGCCGCGTGGTCGAGGCGACTGGCGTTCAGATCAATTGGAATGTGCAGAACGCCGGCGCCGGTGTGATGGATGAGTTTGGCACCCCGCTGCCCGAGCACGTCCTCGAGGCGGTGCGCGCCACCAAGGTCGCCATCAAGGGGCCCATCACCACTCCCGTGGGCACGGTTTCCGCAGCGTCAACGTCGCCCTGCGCAAGGAGTTCGACCTGTACGCTTGTGTGCGCCCCTGCCTGTCGCAGCCCGGCGACGGCTCGCGCTACCGCGACGTCGACCTTGTTATCGTACGTGAGAACACCGAGGACCTTTATGCGGGCATCGAGTTTGACGAGGGTGCTCTCGAGGTGCAGAAGCTGAGCGAGCTCGTAGAGGCCTCCGGTCAGAAGACGTTCGCTCCCGATTCCGCCATCTCCATCAAGCCGATCTCCATCGCGCGCTGCAAGCGCATCGTGGAATACGCCTTCGAATACGCCCGTCGCTGTGGCCGCAAGAAGGTCACGTGCGTGCACAAGGCCAACATCATGAAGGCGACCGACGGCCTGTACCTGCGCATCGCGCGCGAGGTGGCCGAGCGCTACCCCGATATCGAGTTCAACGACAAGATCGTCGACGCGACGTGCATGGGCCTCGTCCAGGAGCCGCACGATTTCGACGTGCTCGTGTGCCTCAACCTCTACGGTGACATCGTGAGCGACCTGTGCGCCGGCTGGTGGGTGGCCTCGGCATGGCCCCGGGTGCCAATATCGGCACCGAGGCTGCCATCTTTGAGCCCACGCATGGCAGCGCACCCGATATCGCCGGCAAGGATATCGCCAACCCCACGGCTGAGATTCTCTCCGCCGCGATGATGCTCGATCATCTGGGAGAGGGCGAGGCCGCCGAGAAGATCCGCGCCGCCGTTCGCGCCACGCTTGCCGAGGGCACGCAGGTTACGGGTGACGTGCAGCGCGCGCTCACCGGCAGCACCGAGGGAGCCGTGGGGACGCAGGCGTACGCCGACGCCGTCATTTCGCATATTTCGTAATACATCGCATCGATAGAAGGGAGCGGACCGCATGGGTCTGGTTATGAAGAAGGACGATTCCGAAGATAACGAGTACATCGACGGCATCGAGGTCATTGGTCAGGGCGAGGGGCCGAAGCCGGAGGCGGATGGTCCGTTCGTGGAGCTGCACAACGGTCCGACTGCAGAGGACATCTCGGGCAAGACCGCGGCGGCGGAGGCCGAGCGCGAGCTCGAGCGACCCGAGCTGCTCGATGCCGCCGATGAGGATGCGGACGTTGAGCTCGATGCGGATTCCGACGGCGTCTCCACGACGAATGGATCTGCGGGCGGTCCGGGTAAGCATCATAAGCTCTATATCGCCCTAGCCGTTATTGCCGTGGTCGCCGCCGCCATCGTGGGCTATGTGATTGGCTCGGGTGGATTCGGGCAGAAGGGGACGGGTTCCGCCACGCTCACCGAAGACCAGCTCGACACCACCGTCGCCGCCTGGACCATCGACGGCAGCACCCACAAGGTCTCTGCCCGCGAGGCCATCGAGAGCCAGTACAGCCTCGATAGCGTCAAGGGCGATGACGACGCCTACCCTGCGCCTTCTGCCGAGGTCATCCTCTCCTATGCCCGCAACCAGGTGCTCCTTGCGGCAGCTGAGAAGCAGGGCCTGACCATCGACGACTCTGAGCTCGCCGCGGCTGCCGAGCAGTCCCTGGGCACCTCCGATTTCGAGACGATTGCGAGCCAGTATCAGGTCACGGAGGAGCAGGCCCAGGACATTGTTCGCCAGCAGGCGACCATTCAAAAGCTCTACGGCACCATCGTGAAGAATGCTCCCACCGCTCCAACTGCTCCCGAGGAGCCGGCGGACGGCGATAGCACGACGGCGACCGCTGACTACGCCGCCTATATCCTCGACCTCGCGGGAGATGAATGGGATGAGGAGGCTGGCACCTGGGCCGACTCCGACGGTACGTACGCCACGGCGTTCAGCGGGGACGACTTTGACGGTCAGACTGCCACCTATGAGCAGGCGCAGAAGGCCTACGCCGCCGCGTATCAGGATTACGCGACTGAGGCTCTAGCGCCAACCAGGATTGGACCGTGTACGTAAATGGCCTGTTTGCCAAGGCGAATATCACGCTCTATGGTCTGTTCGCTTAGATGTAGAGCCTTTATATGACCGCCCGGATGCCCGCGCGCCGCTCACGGGTTTGCCCGAGGCGGTCGCCGGGCATCTTGCTATGCTGGGCATATGGTTCCCAAGGTAAGCGCGCGGTTGCAAGATCGCGGTTCCGGCCATGCATTCATGGTCTCCGCGTCTTCATCGGGCAAGAAGAAAGGACGACGCATGAGCGAGACGTTTGAGAAGATGGCGGCACATTGCAAGCCACTATGGAGCATCCCGTGGCGATTGTGCTGGGCAGCGGCCTTGGCTCTTTGGGCGAGCGGGTGCGCGTTGTGCGTCATATCCCGTACAGCGACATCGACGGATTTCCCGCCGAGGCGATTCCCGTTGAGGGCCATCGTTTCACGGTGCTCGTGGGTGAGCTCGATGGCGTTCCGGTGGTCGTGTATCCCGGTCGTGTCCATATGTATCAAGGGTACGATGCCCTTCAGGTGACGTCCCTGGTTCGTCATGCCCATAAACTGGGATGCCGCAGCATTGTCTTGAGCTGTGCTTCGGGCGCGGTTGGCGACATCGCGCCGGGAACGGTCGGCATTATCAGCGACCAGCTGAACCTCACGGGGCGCAATCCACTTGCAACGCCCGCTGGCGTGGCGGCAGCCGGACTCGATAGCCCCTTCGTTTCCATGGCGGGCGCGTATTCTTCGTATCTCTCCGGCTTGCGCGCGAGGCGGCGGCGGAGCTGGGAATGGAGCTCGCGGAAGGTACGTATGCCGGCTTGCTGGGTCCCAACTATGAGACGCCGGCAGAGATCCGTATGCTGGGTGCGCTCGGTGCCGATTACGTGGGTATGTCCACGGTGTGCGAGACGATTATGGCACGTGCGCTGGGCATGGAGGTGCTCGGCATCACGCTCGTGACCAATAAAGCGGGTTGTCCGGGTGGTGGGCATGCCGAAGTGCTCGAGGCGGCGGATGCCGCCGCTGATGCCATGCAGGCACTCGCCCTCGGTGTGCTCGCACGCATGTAGCGTTTCCCCGGGTCGCGGTGCGGTTTGCCTCCAGTGTGTGTCCTAGGCTTTGGGCCTGCTTGCCACTGATGCGGGTCGCTGGTCTCGACACTTCCTGCGCCGTATTCGCGACTTGCAATGCAATGGCAGATTTTTCTAGGAAGCGGCACTAGGGGCTTGCGTCGCCGACGGTTTCCACGTACTATAAACAACCGTCGGTATGGTCATGCCGTATCGCGCATGGAACCGCCAGCGTAGCTCAGTTGGCAGAGCACCGCTCTCGTAAAGCGGGGGTCACCGGTTCGAGCCCGGTCGCTGGCTCCATCGAAATCAGCAGGTCAGATGCTTCGTGCATCTGACCTGTTTTTGTATGCGTACAAGTCATCGGTGCTGGGCGAAATGCTAAAGCGCGTTTTCGGATTGATTCTGTGGTTGATGATGAAAAAATCCCTTGAAGTAAATTGCTATATCTGCTGCAACAATAAGTGTGCGGTGAGATGGCTGTAAAACCACAGGTGGCGGAAGAGCGTAGAAGACGGAAAGATGCATCAAAAGTTATGACATTTTACTTCAAGGGATTCATTCAGCATCAGGTCTCACGAACACCATCGAGCCTGCCTCTCGTAACTATGTCTTGTGCTTTTGCGGCGCAGGTTCAACAATCTTGCCTAGATGGCAACGCCTTTTGAGGGGAGCATGTGATGGGGTTTGGGCACGTCGATTACATCGTTACGTCCAAGCGGGTCTTTACGAGCGCGGTGGGTGATGACGCGGCTCGCCCCCTGGCGTTTGCCGTTGTGGGCGATCGCATCGAGTTCATGGGAACGCCCGCAGATGTCATCGCCGCCTGCGCGCCGGGCACGCCGGTGCTCGACTTCGGCGATGCCTTCATCTGCCCCGGATTCCACGATGCCCACCTGCACTTCTTCCACACGGCACTTGGAGCATCCCCGTACTTGCTCATGCACATGGGCGAAAGCGAGGCTGAACTCGTGGCGCGCACCGTCGAGTTCGCCGCTGGGCTGCCCAATCACGCCTGGGTGGTCACGCAGGGCTGGCGCGATTACCGTTGGGATCCGCCCGTACCGCCCACCAAGCGCTCGCTCGATGAGGCATTTCCCACCCGCCCGTGCGTTATGTACTCGGGTGATGGCCATACGCTGTGGATGAACACCTGCGCCCTCGAGGCCCTCGGCGTGACCCGCGATTCCGTGCCCCCGCAAGGCGGCAGCTACGACCGCGACGAGAACGGCGAACTCACGGGCATCATCCGCGAGGCTGCTGCCATGGAGCTGCTCCCGCGGTGCCTTGAGTGGCTCACCGAGGACGACATCGCCCGCGCCTACGAGGACCAGATGACTCGCATGGCGGAGCAGGGAATCACATCGATCTGCGATATGGCCCTCATGCCGCACCCCGGCTGCGATTTCATTCGCGACGACGTATACGAGAAACTCTCGCGCGAGGGCAAACTCACCTTGCGCGTGCATATGTACCCCACGCTGCTCGACGACCAGTCGCGCCTGGAGGATCTGCAGGACCGTTACGCGGGTGATGAGTTCCCGTTGCTGCGTGCCCCGGGTTTCAAACAGTTCTTCGACGGCGTGAGCAGCCAACATACCGCGTGGCTGACCGAGCCCTACACGAACGCGCGCTTCGACGGCGACTGTGGGCGTCCCACGGTGCCCACGGACCATATGCGCGAGCTGGTGCTGGCGGCTGCCGAGCGCGGTCATTCCGTGCGCATTCACACCATCGGTGACCGCGCCATTCACGAGGCCCTCGACATCTTTGAGGAGGCGCTGGCTTGGTACGGTGCTTCTATGCAGGGCCGCAACACCCTTGAGCACCTAGAGAACCTCCTGCCCGAGGACATCGACCGCCTGGCAGATCTTGGCGTGCTGGCAAGCTCGCAACCTGGGCACATCACCCTCGACCCGGGTGGTCCCGAGCGCGACCTCGGCCCCGAACGCAGCCGCATCATGTGGCCATTCGCGACGTACACAGCGCGTGGCGTTGAGCAAGCTTTTGGCACTGATTCACCCATCACGGCCGTGACCAGCATGGATGTGCTCTATTGTGCCGTTACGCGTCAGGATCCGTTTACCCATGAACCTTCGGGCGGCTGGCTGCCGAGCGAGCGCATCAGTGCCGCAGACGCGCTGCGCATCTACACTGCAGGCAGCGCCGCGGCGGTGGGCCGCGAGCACGAGCTCGGTCAAATTGCGCCCGGCTACCTGGCTGACTTCGTAGTGCTGGACCGCGACATCACCGTGTGCGACCCGGAGGAGATCCAATCTGCGCAGGTGCTTGTCACCTACGTGGGTGGTCAACGGGTCTACGAGCGGTAGCGGTTGCCGAGGTGTTCTGCATGGATTGTCCATGCTCGTGAACGGTTAGCTAGCGGTGGGCAACTGGGGTTCATCGGCAAGATGCACGCCTTTGCGGACATCCACGTCCCGTTTCCGGACATTTTGCGGACAATGTCCGGAAATGGGGTCAAAATGTCCTAAAACGCCTTCAGACGTCCGGAAAGCAATCGATGCTCGATCGCGTCTTTGCGATACCCAATGAGCGCTCAGGAAATCTAAGTGCCGGTTTATAAGATTTTTTGAAGTCGTGTTGTATAACTTCTGGAAGCTGGGTACTATTCATCGCGTACATAAACCGCATGGGCCTTGGCGTGGAGCCGGGGTGCCAGCAAAGGAGGAGACGAACATGTCTTTGAAGCCGCTTGCAGATCGCGTTCTGATCAAGCCCGACGCTGCTGAGCAGAAGACCGCTTCTGGTCTGTACATCGCCAGCAACGCCCAGGAGAAGCCGCAGCGCGGCACCGTCGTCGCCGTGGGCGCCGGCAAGCTCAACGACAAGGGCGAGCGCCTGCCGCTCGACGTTCACGAGGGCGATGTTGTCATCTACGGCAAGTTCGGTGGCAACGAGATCAAGGTCGACGGTGAGGACTACCTCCTCATGCGCGCCGACGACATCTACGCCGTCGTCGAGTAGCATCTCCGGACCTCAATTTAGTGCCTGTCCCTAAATTGAGGCGTGGTACTCGTTCTCGCCGCTGCGGCGCGCGACTCAGCCGCAGGCGGCATCCAACTTCACTCATTTGGAGGATTGAACAATGGCAAAGAACATTACGTTCGACTCTGACGCTCGCGCCAAGCTCGCCAAGGGCGTCAACACCCTGGCAGACGCCGTGACCGTTACCATGGGCCCCAAGGGCCGCTATGTGGCACTGCAGCGCTCCTTCGGCGCTCCCACCATCACCAACGACGGCGTCTCCGTCGCCAAGGAGATCGAGCTCGAGGATAACATCGAGAACATGGGCGCTCAGCTGGTGAAGGAGGTTGCCACCAAGACCAACGACACCGTGGGTGACGGCACCACCACCGCCACGCTGCTGGCCCAGGCCATCGTCAACGACGGCCTCAAGAACGTCGCAGCCGGCGCCAACCCGCTCGCCATCCGTCGTGGTATCGACAAGGCTGTCAACGCCGCCGTCGCCGAGATGAAGGCCCTCGCCAAGCCGGTCGAGACCAAGGAGCAGATCGCGTCCGTCGGCACCATCTCCGCCGGCGACCCCGAGGTCGGCGCCAAGATTGCCGACGCCATGGATGTCGTGGGCAAGGACGGCGTCATCACCGTCGAGGACTCCCAGACCTTCGATATCACCATCGACACCGTCGAGGGCATGCAGTTCGATAAGGGCTACGTCTCCGCGTACTTCGTCACGGACAACGACCGCATGGAGGCCGTGATGAAGGATCCCTACATCCTCATCACCGACCAGAAGATCTCCAACGTGCAGGACATCATGCCCGTGCTCGAGGCCGTCTCCCGCGCCGGCAAGGGTCTGCTCATCATTGCCGAGGACATCGACGGCGAGGCTCTGCCCACGCTCGTCCTGAACAAGATCCGCGGCGCTCTCAACGTCTGCGCCGTGAAGGCTCCTGGTTACGGTGACCGTCGCAAGCGCATGCTCGAGGACATCGCCGTCCTTACCGGTGGCCAGGCTGCCCTCGACGAGCTCGGCATCAAGGTCGCCGACATCACCGCCGACATGCTCGGTACCGCCAAGAGCGTGACCATCACCAAGGACAACACCACCATCGTCGACGGTGCCGGCTCCAAGGACGCCATCGCCGATCGCGTTGCCGCCATCAAGGGCGAGATGGAGCACACCGACTCCGAGTTCGACCGTGAGAAGCTCCAGGAGCGCCTTGCCAAGCTCTCCGGCGGCGTTGCCGTCATCAAGGTCGGTGCCGCTACCGAGACCGAGCTCAAGGAGATCAAGCACCGCGTCGAGGACGCCCTGCAGGCTACCCGCGCGGCCGTTGAGGAGGGCATCGTCGCTGGCGGCGGTGTCGCCTTTATGGACGCCCTGCCCGCGCTTGAGGGTCTCGAGGTCTCCGACCCCGAGGAGCAGATCGGTATCGACATCATCAAGAAGGCGCTGACCGCTCCCGTGGCCACCATTGCCAAGAACGCCGGTTACGAGGGCGCCGTCATCGTGGACAAGGTTTCCGAGCTCCCCGCGGGCGAGGGCCTGAACTCCGCCAACGGCGAGTGGGGCAACATGATCGACATGGGCGTGCTCGACCCGGTCAAGGTCACCCGCACCACCCTGCAGAACGCCGCCTCCGTGGCGAGCCTCATCCTCATCACCGAGGCCACCGTCACCGACGTGCCGAAGAACACCCAGCTCGAGGATGCCATCGCGGCTGCTACCGCGGGTGCCAGGGCGGTGGCATGTACTAAGCCGTAAGGCCTAAAACTCCCACCGGAATCCCCCCGCGGTCCCACGCGCTCAGCTTCGCGGCAATGCCGCTCAGAAGTCGCGCTTTGGGATCCGCCGGGGGATTCCTGCGTTTACGGCCTTGTATGGGCTGTGGTGGGGGAGGGTGTTTGTGCCCCCAGCGTTTCACCCCACATCTTGCGCGTCGTTACTTGAGAACGGGCGGCTTCGTCATGTTCGTCGGCATTTTAAACGGGATCGTCTTGTCCAGTATACTCGACAGAATGGTAGGCGAACGATTCACGAGGTGCCCTCCTCTTGACATGGAGAGGGGGTTCTATGTGTTTGAAGATGTTCGATTGGTTTGAACAATCTAATGTCGCGCATCTATCTCTTGTTGCGCATTCCCCATGTGCTGCCTTGATTTAAAACACCATTAATTCCAACACAATAAACTCCCTCCATTTCAACCTACCGTTGCGATGGAATTACCGACCGTTAATCGAAATGCGGACATAATGTTCGAAAATGTTCGTTACATTGGGCCGGATATGCTGGGCTGCGCATGCAGCAAGGTTGATGGGAGACAGATGGGAAGAAGGCAGAGCTTCGAGATGGCGGGGCGTCCGTTATTTCGCAACGTCTTGAGGCGCCCGCGTCATGTGATCGCCTACGCGCTCGCGGGCGCGGCTGTCACGGCGACGTGCGTGTTTGCGGCTCCTCCGGCGATCGCCGACCAAACGGTGACGCCTCAGACCGCCCAAGGTTACTGGTCGTTTGAAAAGAAGAGCGAGGACGGCACCTACGTCAACGAGGGCACCAAGAAGGACCTCAAGCTGACGGTAAGCGGCGAGGGCGCAAAGGTCGAGGCGAGCGATATGACCGCGCTCGGCAATTCGCTCAACTTGGCCGATAAGAGCAAGGATTTTGGCGTCAAGGTTGCCCAGGCGGTCGACTCGCAAAAGGTGTACAGCATCTCCATGTGGCTGAAGTCGGAGGACAGCGCGCCTGGCGCCAAGACCGCCATTCTCCAGTTTGCAGGCGAGGGGCGCACGCTTCTGTACCAGCGTGCCGATGGTGAGTTCGTTTCCTTTGTTGGCAAGGTAGACAGCAGCTTGGGTTCGGATCCCAAGCGCGGAAGTTGGGAGCATCTCGTTCTCACCAAGACGGGCGATCCCAAGAATGTCACGCTCTATGTGAACGGCGAGAAGAACGGTTCCGGTACGTGGACCGAGACGTTGCCCGCTGGCATGATGGACCTTCTCATCGGCGAGCACAAGAACCCCAATGATATGTCCCGCTTCCAAGGGAAAATCGACGAGCTGTGCGTCTTCGATAGCGCCCTGACCGAGCAGCAGGTCAAACAGCTCTATGCCTCGTACGGCGACATCACCATCGCCGACGAGCTCGCGCGCGATGTCGAAGCTGCGCAAAAGCTTTACGACGACGCCTCTACCAAGGACGCTGCCGAGTACCAGTCTCTCAAGGTCGCTATCGACAAGGCGAATGCTGCCATAGAGGGCAAGGACGTCGAGGCCATGAAGGCTGCCAAGGCCGAGCTGGCCGCTTCGGTCGCCGCCGTGCGCGCGCTGGGCGCGACGATCACCGTTGACCCGTCCGTCGTGGGCCGCGCCATCGACGATTCGCTCTTTGGCATCAACCATCGGTATTCCAACTACGGCTATGGCACCGTGAACGCGGACGGCACCGTTAAGGACGACTTCGCCGCGCTCTACAAGCAGGCGGGCTTTGGCTCCCTGCGCTACCCGGGCGGCACGATCTCCAATAACTACGTGTGGACCGAGTCCATTGGCGACCTCGATCCCATCACCAAAGAGATTGAGCGCACCCCGCAGATCCACGGCTTCTATAACAACCAGGGCCAGGCGGGCTTTATACCTGCGTTCGGCCTGCTCGAGGTCGCAGAGTTCGCGGAGCAGATGAACTCCGAGATCATCATGGTCTACGGCATCGGCCGCGGTGACGCGCTCGACGCCGCCGACATGGTCGAGTTCCTGAACGCCGAGCAGGGTACCAACCCCAATGGTGGTGTTGCTTGGGCCGATAAGCGCGCTGAGCTCGGCCATCCCGAACCCTTCGGCATCCGTTATTTCGAGATCGGCAATGAGAACAACCAGGGCGGCGATGACGGCACTGCCTCGCAGCAGTATTGGATGCCCAACGTCAACGGTGGTGCCCTTGAGGGCTATGTGGACGGTGGCACCGCGACCTTCAACAAGCAGTACGCCGTCATTCGTGGCGATTGGAACGTCGCCAAGTCTTACTCCACGGGTGAGAAGAACCAGGAATTCGCCTGCCGCTACGCGCTTATCCCGCGCACCGATGAGAGCGGCAAGGCTCGTGACGCGGTCGTGAAGGACTCCGTCAAGGTTTACGTGGACGATGAGCTTTGGAGCCCCGTCGACAACATCAAGTCCGCCAAGCCAGGCGACAAGGTTTACCAGCTCGACATGACCACCGGCTTCTTCACCTTCGGCGATGGCGAGCATGGCGCGATTCCCGGGAAGGGCAAGCAGATCAAGGTCGACTATCAGGTTGCCCGCGATGGCTTCATCGATATCTCCCAAGCCATGCGCAGCACCATGGATCAGATCAACAAAGATGCCGGAACCCAGGACGAGATCGAGATCTACACCTCGTGGGAGGCCGACAATTTCGTCGACAAGATGCACGAGAAGAACGCCGACGCCCTCTACGACGGCATGGCCGTGCATCCCTACACCAACAAGGTGGGAAATCCCGCCAACAACGACAACACTCCCACGGTTGAGAACAAGACGCAGTGGTACCTCGACGTCATGCGCTTGGGTGACGGTGTTGCCAACAACGTGCAGAAGCATGTCGACTACATGCGCCGTGTGACGGGCGACAACACCAAGGTGCCGGTCATTTCGGAGTACGGCATCTTCCGCTCGACCAATACCATGGTCCGTTCGCAGACGCATGCACTCTACATCGCCCGTGCCATCATGGAGTATGCCGAGCAGGGGAGCCCCTACATTCAAAAGCACTGCCTGGTGGACTACTATTCCAGCGGCGCCGACTCGCTTGGCCCCACCCAGCAAGCCGTTATCCAGGCCGTTGCCCAGGGCAACCTGGACAACCAGAAGGACGGAACCGGCGAGTTCAAGTTCTTCTCCACGCCGAGCGCGCACATCTTCCAGATGCTGAATGGCAGCTTTGGCTCCAAGATGGTGGGCACGTCGCTTTCGAACGAAGGAACGCTCTCCAACGGTGTATCCCAGCATTCCGTCATGGCCTCGACCGACGAGAACGGCACCGTGTACATCGCCATCGTCAACCTGGGCCTGAATGACGTCGAGACCGCCGGCGCCGATGCCACGCTGTCGCAGAAGGTCACGCTCGCCGTGAACGGCTTGGATCTCACAGGTAAGACGCTCGAGATCAAGACGCTTTCCGGTGATACCTTCTACCAGGAGAACGACCTCGACAATCCCGATAACGTGGCGATTGAGGAGCGCACCGAGGAGGCAACGGGTGCCACGCATGAGCTTGAGCTCGCCCCGCACTCCTTTACGATCGTGGCCATTGGTGATGGCTCCGAGGAGCCGCCGGTGGATCCCGATCCGGAGCCCGAGCCCGAACCGACGGTCTACACGATCAAGCTTATGCTTGATGGTGAGCTTCACAAGACCATTGACGTGGTGGATGGCGAGCTCTCCGAGGAACTTCCCGTGCTCACTCGCGAGGGCTGGGTCTTTGAGGGCTGGTTCTATGAGGACGGCACCGCGTTCGATTCCAGCAGGCCGATTGAGGGCGATCTGGTGCTGAGTGCCAAGTGGACCAAGGCATCGACGCCGGACGAACCGTCCGAGAAACCGACCGACCCCAAACCCACGCCAAAGCCCGAGCAGAAGCCCCAGGGAGGCCTGCCCCAAACGGGCGATGCCTCGACGCTGATGGTTGCAGGTGGCGTGGCTGTCGGTGTCGCAACGACAATAGCCGGCGCACGTGCTCGCAAGCGTCGCGTTTAGTCAAAAAGGATCCGTCCATTGAGGGCGGATCCTTTTTTGCATCGCGGTCCACGTGACCGGCAAGGTTCTTGGCACCGATTGGTACGAGTGCGAGCTCGACGGCAAGACGGTCTACATGAGCGACGACTGGCTTGACCCTGAGCTGCCGCAGGTCAAGAACCGCGCGCGGGTTTCTGTGTCGAAGGCGCAATGGTGCATGATCGTTTTACCGCCATGCATGCGTGGCGACTATGAAAGACAAAACAGCCACTATTGTCTTGCATGGTCGACACATATCGGGCGCCCTCGTCATGTTCAATCCTGTACGCAGGTATACAATAGCTCGAGGTGTTTATCGGGCGATTGGATGCGAATGGTGCGCACGAAGAGCCCGGCCTTGTTCCACCCCCCCCCCCCTCCATCATTTGGCCTGTACTGCTTGTATTGAGCGCCGCATTTCTGCTTACGGGAGCCTTTACTAACGAATTGTGGTTTGACGAGAGCTTCTCAGTCGCTATGGCGACCCACTCGTTTGCGGAGATTTGGGACATTGGTGCTTTGGACGTTCACCCTGTGCTGTACTACTGGATGCTCCATCTGGTGAACGTAATTTTTGGAACGAATTTAATCGTCTATCGCGTGGTCACGTTGCTTCCAACGTTCTTGTTCGCCGTGCTGGGCGCAACGGTCGTTCGACGGGATTACGGCGATATTGCCGGTCTGCTGTTTGCCGTGATGTCCGTTATGTTGCCGCACGCCTCGTCAATGTCCGTGCAGCTTCGCATGTATTCTTGGGCTGCTTTTTCGATCGGGGCGTGTTTCCTGTGCGCGCTGCATATCAAAAAGCTTTCCGATGCAGCGCCCGACGCCCGACGCGCCTTTGGGTTCTTTTGCCCTAGCGAGCCTCGCCTCGGCATATTTGCATTATTTTGGTGCCATTGCCGCATTCATTATTAACTTGCTGCTCATGATTCATCTGCTGCGCGGCGTTGCGGCAAAGTCGGAAAATGCTCAATCCAACATGGGCGCATTTGTGGTATCGACCGTATGCCAGCTTGCCTTGTACGCCCCGTGGTTACTTAAACTGTTGGACCAGCTCTCCGTGGTATCAACGTCTTATTGGATTAAGCTCACGCCCGCCCGCCTTGCTCAAATGATGGTATATCCGCTCGTTTCGACCCAGATGCTCGATGAGGCTCGTGGTCTGAGCGGTGGCATGTTCCAAATGGTTGCGCTGGTGTTCCTTGCGCTTGCTGCTGCGCTTCTGCTTCTACTTGCCTCTCTGTTTATCAGGTTTTGCATGATTTCATTGAGGCCGATGGCACGCGGGTCCCATTGTCGCGTGCAGCGCTCGGATGATTGGGCCGTCGACGTTTGGTGGGGCGTTGCAGTGTATGCAGGTACGGTGGCGTTCGCCTTGGCTGCTTCGGTGCTTCTGGCATCCCCTATAGCTGTTGCTCGCTACTTTTACGTTGCGTTGCCGCCTTTGCTGCTGGCCATCTCTATCGTTGCGGCAAAGCTTTTGGGTGTGCGTGCAATCGCCTGCGGCTGTGCGGCGCTCATCGCTGTGGGGCTATATGGCCAGGCGGTTTTTGTGGTCGCCGGGTATTCCCAGCTCAACAATGAGCCGATTGACTATCTCGAGGCGGTGGCGCACACCTACGATAACGATGGTGAGCCCACCGTTATTTCAAGTAATATTATGTGTGCAGGAACGTATGCGGTGATGTGCGACGATGTGCCGCAGACGTTCATTGCCCCCGATACGGGTATCGGCCGCGCGTACCGCGTGTACGCGCCCGTTATGTCGTTTGCGGCACATGTCGAGGAGGTCCTGAGTGCCTCCGGGCGATTTATTGTGGTGCTTGATGAAGACAATGCGGAGGAAAACGACGTATACGAGGTCACGTCGCTTGCAGATGACCTCGTGGCGACCGGTGCATTTGAGGTGGTTGAGGGAAGGACGTTCTATCGTCCGTACGAGCGGAACAACTATACGGTTACCGTGCTTGAGCGCATGCAATGACACGTGGCTTTGGCCACGGTTGCAGCCATGCTCGCCCCCGTTTTCCGTAGGGAATGCGGAGGCGTTGCACGTGGGAAGGGGTGCGGTTGACTCGCGGACGGGTCGACGGGCCAACGCGGCAGCTTATCGCGTGCGAATGGTGGTGGAGTACTGGGAGAAAGTCTCGGGCCGTTGACGCGTCTCGGTGTATTCGACCATGATGCCCTCAAGGTCAAATGTGTGGCTGCGCATAACCGAGACGGCGTTGAACCCATCAAGATCGATGCAGCGCTCGTCCTGCTCGGTTACGCCTTCAACGGTGATGATGCGGCGGCTTGTGGCGATTTTGATTCTGCGCTCCCCCTCTAAAAACGATAGATGCCGCCCTCTACGATCGGGGGCGTGAGCCCCTCAACCACCGACGAGAGGTAGTAGCTTTCGTCGGTCGAGAGAGCCTTGCCGTCGGCGATGCGGACGCGCAGCACGTGCGTGAGCTCGCTTCCTGCAGGAAAGCCCGTCAGACGGGCGAGGTCTTCGTCTGCCGTGAGGTCCTCAAGTACCAGGCATCGCGTGGTCGGCGTGAAATTGAGGCGCGCTGCCATCTCGTTGAAGGTTTCAAGCCCGTCGTAGCCGCGGCTTACGTCGAGCGTGGGGTCGCGGATAACGCGCACGCCCTTACCCTGCTGCGACTGCACATAGCCGTCGGACGCGAGCTCGGCGAGCGCCCGCCGTACCGAGCTGCGCGAGCAGCTGTACCTGCCCGTAAGCTCGTTTTCGGAGGGCAAAAACGCGCCATACGCAATATCTCCGCATTCGATGCGGCCTTTGAGATCTTGATAGATGTCTTGGTAGACCGATTTAGGCATGATGACCCCACGTCCGTGCGAGCTTACCTTGTTTGAGCTTGTACGAACATGATACTGCAACAGGGCGCGCTGGTGTACGATCGCGCATGCCGTCGACCATCAGCATGGAAACACGTTCACCGGTAAAAACCGACCGTTCAGGGAAGGTCCCTTCTCAATAATTGACTTGTACGAACAAGTAAGCAATTATGATGCCACACAACTTGTACGAACAAGCAATCCCGTAAAGGCGCCAAGGGATGTTCGCGCAGGTGGCACGTAGCGCCCCGCAAAGGACGGGACGCACGAGAGGGGAAAGGAACTTCCTGCCATGATGCAGAAGATTCAGAAGTTCGGAGGTGCGATGTTCACCCCGGTCATGCTGTTCGCGTTCGCGGGCGTCGTGATCGGATTTGGCACGCTCTTCACGACCGAGGTCATCTTTGGGCCTCTCGCCGCACCCGACACCATGTGGTACGGCGTCTGGAATGTCATCCTTCAGGGTGGTTGGACCGTCTTCAACCAGCTGCCGTTGCTATTCGCCGTGTCGCTTCCCATTGGCCTCGCCAATAAGCAGAACGCTCGTTGCTGCATGGAAGCTCTTGTGGGCTACCTCACGTTCCAGTACTTCGTGAGCACGCTGCTCTCGCAGTGGGGCGGCTTCTTCGGTGTCGACTTCGCCGCCGAGGTGGGCGGAACGTCCGGACTTGCCATGATCGCCTCGATCAAGACGCTCGACATGGGCATGATCGGCGCTCTCGCTGTCTCCGGCATCGTGATTGCCATCCACAACAAGTTCTACGAGGTCGAACTGCCCGAATGGCTGGGCGTCTTTGCCGGTTCCACCTTCGTCTACATCGTCACGTTCTTCGTGATGCTCCCGGTTGCCTTCCTTGCCTGCCTCGGCTGGCCCCATGTCCAGGACGGCATCCGTGCCTTCCAGGGCTTCGTGGCAACCACCGGCACCTTGGGCGTGGGCGTGTTCGCCTTCCTTGAGCGCGCTCTCATCCCGTTCGGTCTGCACCATCTCATGTACAGCCCGTTCTATTATGACAATGCCGTGGTCGACGGCGGCATCTACACCGCCTTCGCCACCGCACTGCCCCAGATCGCCGCATCCACCGATTCGCTCAAGGAGCTCGCTCCCTACGCCGCCTTCACTTGTTCCAGCTGGTCGAAGATCTTCGGTTGCCCGGGCATCGCGCTTGCCTTCTACGCCACCGCCAAGCCCGAGAAGAAGAAGGAGCTGCTCTCCCTGCTCATCCCCATTACCCTCACCGCGATCTTCTGCGGCGTGACCGAGCCCATCGAGTTCACCTTCCTGTTCATCGCCCCGCCGCTGTTCCTGGTCCACTGCATCATCACGGCGTTCCTCGCCATGGCTATCAACATGGTCGGCTGCGTGGGCGTGTTCGCCGGTGGCCTCATCGAGATCAGCTCGCTGAACTTCATTCCGCTCATGGCCAATCACTGGCAGCAGTACCTCATGACGCTCGCCATCGGCCTCGTCTTTACCCTCATCTGGTTTGTGGTCTTCCGCTTCCTCATCCTCAAGTTCGACTTCAAGACCCCTGGTCGCGAGGATGATGCCGAGGAGGTTAAGTTCCGCAGCAAGGCCGAGTACCGCGCCGCCAAGAATGGCGAGCTCGTCGATGCCGTAGGCGTCGAGATCGACGAGTCCGACCCCTACGCGGTCATGGCTGCGGCCGTCCTCGAGCTGCTCGGCGGTGCGGACAACATCGTCGACGTGACCAACTGCGTGACCCGTCTGCGCGTCAACGTGAAGGACGAGACCCTCGTGGCCGACGATCCCGACTTCAAGTCCATTGGTACGAGCGGCATCACCAAGAACGGCAAGGGCATGCAGGTCATCATCGGCCTCAAGGTGCCCAAGGTCCGCGATCGCTTCGAAGCTCTTCTCTAAGGGGTGGGCAGACGCCGGGCAGTGACGCCTTACGTCTCCCAAAACACGCCGACCATCACGGGGCCGCCCGTCCCAGCACAACCGGGCACGCCATTTTGGTACCAACCGGGCGTCGCACGTGGCCGCGGCGGCGCCCCCACAACAGGTAGGCGGCCGGATCCAGGAGGGATCAACCATGGCAAAGTCCAGCTACGCAGTAACCATCGCCGGCGGCGGCTCCACCTTCACCCCCGGCATCGCGCTGATGCTCCTCAAGGAGCACGATCGCTTCCCCGTGGACAAGGTCATCTTCTACGACAACAACGCCGAGCGCCAGGAGATCGTGGCCAAGGCCTGCGAGATCTACTTCAAGGAGAATGCGCCTGAGCTCGACTTCTCCTACACCACCGACCCAGTGGAGGCATTCACCGGCATCGACTTCGTCCTCGCCCACATCCGTGTGGGCCTCTACGCCATGCGCGAGCTCGACGAGAAGATCCCGCTGAAGTACGGATGCGTGGGCCAGGAGACCTGCGGCGCCGGCGGCATCGCCTACGGCATGCGTTCCATCGGCGGCGTCATCGAGATCCTCGACTACATGGAGAAGTACTCTCCCAACGCCTGGATGCTCAACTACTCCAACCCGGCCGCCATCGTGGCCGAGGCCTGCCGCGTGCTGCGCCCGAACTCCAAGATCATCAACATCTGCGACATGCCCATCGACCTCATGGACAAGATGGCCGTCATGTGCGGTCTTGAGGATCACCGCGACCTGCAGTACAGCTACTACGGCCTGAACCACTACGGCTGGTTCACCAAGATCTTTGACAAGCAGGGCAACGACCTCATGCCCGAAATCAAGAAGCACATGGCCAAGAACGGTTACCTCGACGGCATCAGCCACGAGGAGGGCCAGGAGCAGCATATCGACGAATCCTGGATCCACACCTTCGGCAAGGCCAAGGACGTCTATGCGCTCGACCCGGAGACCATCCCGAACACCTACCTCAAGTACTATACCTTCCCGGACTATGTGGTTGAGACCTCCAACCCCGAGTACACCCGCGCCAACGAGGTCATGGACGGCCGCGAGAAGAAGGTCTTCGGCGCCTGCCGCAAGGTGATCGAGACCGGTACCGCCAAGGGTGCGGGCTTCGAGGCCGATGCGCACGCCACCTACATCGTCGACCTGGCCTGCGCCTTGGCCGAGAACACGGGTGAGCGCTTCTTGCTCATCGTCCCCAACGACGGTGCCGTGTCAAACTTCGACGAGACCGCCATGGTCGAGGTCCCCTGCATCGTGGGCTCCAACGGCTACGAGAAGATCTGCCAGGGCAAGGTCCCGCGGTGGCAGAAGGGCATGCTCGAGCAGCAGGTCTCCGTCGAGAAGCTCGTCGTCCAGGCCTGGGTCGAGGGCTCCTACCAGAAGCTGTGGCAGGCGCTGACGCTCTCCGCCACCATCCCGTCCGCCAAGGTCGCCAAGCAGATCTTGGACGAGCTCATCGAGGCCAACAAGGGCTTCTGGCCCGAGCTCAAGTAGTCGACTTCCCCAAGCACCGCACCTCGCCCTCAATCGTCGGGCGCCGCTCGCAAGGCGTGCGCCCTCCTCTTTCAGGGCGATCTGCGGCACTTGGGAAAGCCTTAAAAACCCTTGAGGTGGCATGGTTGCGTGTTGGCAGGCGAAAGGATGTATTGGGCATGGCGAAGAAGACGAGGGCGCAGGCTGCGGCGGCTGGTACGAAGGCCGATGTTCGGCGCGAGGGGCGCTCGGGCGTGCAGGGCCAAGTAGCTCGCAACGGAGAGACGGCGGGCGCACGCAAAGCCAATGCCCCCGGCGATCGTCAATCTTGGTGGCTACCGGCACTTGACGAGGAGAACTTGTCTGGCCGTGAGCAGCTCACGAAGCGCATCTTCACGACGGTCGAGGTCGTGCTGTGCCTTGTGCTGGTGGGGTCGGTCGCGGTGTTGTCCATGACGGGCGGTGGGCTTTCGGCCGAGGGCCTGCAAGCGACGTTCGCCGAGAACCCCGCCGCATCGATCACGCTCATCGCCGCGTGCCTGCAGCCGTTCGTGGCGTATTTGCTGCGGTTCGTCTACCGTCATTACGCGCAGGGGGACACGGGCTATGCCGTGTCGAATCTCATCGCGCTTCTGTGCGCCGAGATGTTCCTGCAAAACATCGTGGGGATCGCTGGTATGGCCGTGCTGCTCTGGCGCACCTGGAGGCGCGGCTCCGAGGGCTTGGCGTCTGGCGTGCACACCGCGGCATCGGCGGGATGCTCGTCGATATCTCCGGTGCCCTCGTGGTGCTGGCGCTCGCCGGTATCTGCTTCTTCGCGAGCACGCGCTTGGCGTGTAGCGGACGGCAGGCACCTTGGGCGCGCCTCTGCATTTGGAACTCTCGCGAAGTGAGTCGGCGCTGAGTACAATATGGTGCTGTGAACGCGCCCGTCTGGATGGCGGGCGCGTTTTTCGGCAAATCGAGCGCAAGGGGATACGCATGGCTCAGCAGCGCGACATGTTCGACGACATTATCGATATCAGCAAGGGCATCGATGCGCTCAAAAACCCGTTCGGCGGCATTACCGACGCGCTGATCGGCACGGTGGACGATTCCAAGCCGCATTGGAACCCGGCGGATTACAAGGAACGTCCGCGTGTGAACTGCATTCCATGCCTGGCCTGCAAGTCCGACAAGAGCGGCTGCCGCGCGTGCATCGACGTGTGCCCCGTTAACGCCATCGAGATCGAGGACGGCGCCATCGACGTGCTCGACAGCTGCCGCAAGTGCGGCCTGTGCGTGGCATCGTGTCCCACGGAGGCGTTCGTGAGCCCGCGCCTGCAGCCCAAGAAGGTTTACGACGCCGTGGCTCGCGCGGCGACCGCTCACGAGACGGCCTACGTCACCTGTACGCGTGCCCTCAAGCGCGTCCCGCGCGAGAACGAAGTCGTGCTTGCCTGCGTGGGCGATGTCACGCGCGAGACGTGGTTCTCCATCCTCACCGATTTTCCCAACGTGAGCGTGTACCTGCCGCTCGACATCTGCACGGCCTGTCGAAACGCCGCGGGCGAGGAGATGCTCGGCGAGGCCATCGCGACTGCCGAGGAGTGGGCCGGTCGTGGCATGGGTCTCGAGGTCGAGCCGAAGGACCTTGTGTGCAACAAACGCCGCGAGTACGAGCGCAAGGAGTTCGTCGACAACATCGTGCGCCAGACGGGTCTGACGGTGTCCAAGCTCACGCCGGCGACCGCTGCCGTGGCAACCGTGACGCAGCGCATCCGCGAGCATTCGAGCCGCGTGAGCGCGCTGGAGAAGACTCTCAACACCGCCTGCGGGACGACGTCGCAAAAGCGCCGCCGCGTCCTCACCCAGGGTCGCCAGCTCATGCTTTCCACACTTCAGCAGCACCCGGAGCTCGCGGAGAACGTGCGGGTGCAGATACCCGAGTGCGACCATGACAAATGCACCATGTGCGGGGATTGCGTCGCGGCGTGCCCCGTGTTCGCATGCGATCTGCTCGCAAGTGGCAAGCTCGCCATTGAACCCACGTATTGCATCGGCTGCGGCCTGTGCGCCGAGGTGTGCGGCGACCACGCCCTCACGATGGTCGAGCGCGATGGCGCCGAGCTCGTGGTTCCCGATCCCGAGGCCGAGCGCAAGGCGAAGCTCGCTGCGGAGGCCAAGGCCGAGTATGCCGAGGCTAAGGCCCAGGTCAAGAAGACCGTGGACAAGGTCCTCGACAGCGTGGAGAAGTTCGCGGAGTAAGGGACGCGGAAATAATTCGTACGACCCCGCGCTTCTGGCTCGATCTTGAGACAACATATCAGCTGAAGATGCTCGAGAGCCGGGAAATGCCCGAAGTGCGAGCGCTTGCCTGATGTGATTACCCTACATATGGTCAAATAACGCCAAATGTAGGGTAATACTCGATTAAAACTCGCGAGAGTTAACTTTCGCGGAGCTTTCACGGGGATGCATCCGCAAAATGCCGCGAGAGTTAACTCTCGACAAGGAGTAGGCAGATTTGCAGCAAGATTGCAGGGAGGGATTGCGGTAGAGGGATTGCGGCGGAGGGATTGCGGGGCCGCGCGGCGCGAGGGGCTTGACCCCCGCGTCTCTTTGCTATGTCAACGGGCTATAATGACAAGGTTTACGTGTTAACGGCGCCGTATGCGCCGCGTTGAGTAAAGGAATCCCATGGCACTCTCCATCGGAATCGTCGGCCTGCCCAACGTGGGCAAGTCCACGCTGTTCACCGCCCTTACCAAGAAGGGCGGCCTGGCCGCAAACTACCCGTTCGCCACGATCGACCCCAACGTGGGCATCGTCGATGTCCCGGACGACCGCCTGCAGGCGCTCGCCGACATCGTGCATCCTGGTCGCATCGTTCCCGCGACGGTCGAGTTTGTCGACATCGCCGGCCTGGTCAAGGGTGCCGCCTCCGAGGGCGCAGGCCTGGGCAACCAGTTCCTGGCGAACATCCGCGAGTGCGATGCCATCTGCCAGGTGGTTCGCTATTTCAAGGACCCGGACGCATGCGCGAGGCCAACCACACGGGCGATTTCGTCGACCCCGCGAGCGATGCCGAGACCATCATGACCGAGCTCATCCTGGCCGACATGCAGTCGCTCGAGAAGCAGCTTCCCAAGCTCGAGAAGGAGGCCAAGCGCGACGCCGAGCTCAAGCCCAAGCTCGAGATCGCCAAGCGCCAGCTCGAGTGGCTCAACGAGGGCAACCGCGCCGCCACGCTCGAGATGACCGACGAAGAGCGCGCCGCCGCCAAGGGCCTCTTCCTGCTCACCATGAAGCCCATGCTCTATGTGGCCAACGTCGACGAGGACATGCTGGGCGAGGAGCTCGACCCCATCGACGGCGTCGTGCCCATCCCAATCTGCGCTAAAGTGGAGGCCGAGCTTTCCGAGCTCGACCCCGAGGAGGCTCAGATGTTCCTGGCCGACCTTGGGCTTGAGCGCTCGGGTTTGGAGACCCTCGCCCAGGCGGCATACAAGCTCCTCGGCCTGCAGAGCTTCTTTACCGCGGGCGAGATGGAGGTCAAGGCTTGGACCGTGCGCCAGGGCGCCACGGCTCCTCAGCCGCGGGCGTGATCCACACCGATTTCGAGCGCGGATTCATCAAGGCCGAGACGATCGCGTACGACGATTACGTTGAGCTCGGCGGCGAGAAGGGCGCCAAGGAGGCGGGACGTCTGCGCATGGAGGGTAAGGACTACGTCATGCAGGACGGCGACGTCGTTCACTTCCGTTTCAACATGTAAGGAGGGGCTGTAATGTTCTCGTTTGGCAAGAAAAATGGCACAAGGGCCATGGTGGCCATCATGCTTTCGTTCATCCCGCTGATCGCGGTGCTGATGGTTTTCCCGCAGCTCGGCGACCAGGTTCCCATGAAGGTCAGCTCCGCGGGCGAGGTTCTGCGCTGGGGCTCCAAGTGGGAGCTCATGCTCATTCCGGCTTTTGGCTTCCTGCTTTCGGGTGCCACGATCGCCACGGGCATCAAGAACGCCAAGAGCTATCGCGATGATAAGACCCTCGCCGTCATCACCTTCCAGCGTGCGGTCCGCAATGCGACGGTCCAGGGAATCGTCTTCATCATCGCACGGGCATTATCCTGTACGGCGTCTATACCGGCTCGGGGATTGGCATCTAATCCGAGCGCGTGGAGAGCTTTGTCGTCCATTGTGGACGCTAAAACGCTTCAGGCCGCATAAAACTGCTCATTGGCACCCCATATCGGGTGGAAACCCGTTACAATTTTTTCCTAGCTATGCGCCGCGGCCGTGCTTTGCGCGGCCGCGCATTGTTGGGGGGAGATATGGAAGGGAAGCCAATGTTCTCTCTGCACAAGACGAGGGGTGGCGTGCATCCGCCCCAGTGCAAGGATATGCGGGATTTTGCCTGCACGTCCATCACGTCGCCCGAGCGAGTGCTCATTCCGCTGAATATGCACATCGGCGCGCCGGCGAGTCCGGTGGTGAGCGAGGGCGACCATGTATATGTCGGCACGTTGATCGGCCAGGTCGAGGGCCTGGGCTCCCCGATCCACGCGAGCATTTCCGGCACGGTCGCCAAGGTGGCGACCGAGCAGCTGCCCACGGGCGCGACCGCACCCGTGGTGGAGATCGTCTCCGACGGCAAGATGGAGGCCGACCCCGCGCTCAAGGCGCCCGAGTACACCACCAAGGAGGAGTTTATCTCCTGCGTGCGCGATTCCGGCATGGTGGGCCTGGGCGGTGCCTCGTTCCCCACGTGGTTCAAGATGCGCGCCCCGCAAGGCAAGAGCTTCGAGTTTCTCGTGGTCAACGGCATGGAGTGCGAGCCCTACATCACGAGCGACTACCGCCAGATGATGGAGCATACCGAGCGCGTCGTCGACGGCGTGTTCCGCACCATCGAGGCGCTCGAGATTCCCGCCGCCGTCATCGGCGCGAGGATAACAAGCCCGAGGCCATCCTCGAGCTCCAGCGCGTGGTCAAGGAGAAGGGTCGCGAGGACCGTATCGAGGTCATGTCGATCCCCACCAAGTACCCCGCCGGTGGCGAGAAGGTGCTCATCAAGGCACGACCGGCCGCGACGTCCCCGCCGGTGGCCTGCCCATCGATGTGGGCTGCCTCGTGGTCAACGTCACCACCATCTCGCGCGTGGAGCAGTACTTCCGCTATGGCATGCCCTCACCTGTAAGACCGTCACGGTCACGGGCGACTGTATCGCCAAGCCGGGCAACTATCGCATCCCCATCGGCATGAGCGTTCGCGACGTCATCGAGGCCACGGGCGGTATGGTCAAGGAGCCCAGGAAGATCATCATGGGCGGACCGATGATGGGTCGCACCATCACCGATATCGATTGCCCGATCATCAAGGCGAACAACGCGATCGTCGCCCTGCACGACGCCGCCGTCCTGCCGGACGAGACCGCCTGCATCCGCTGCGGCCGCTGCGTGCGCGCCTGCCCGCTGTCGCTGTCGCCCTTTGCGCTCGACGGCGCCTCCCGCAGCCATGACGTGGTCGCGCTCGACGAGCTCGCCGTCATGAACTGTATGGAGTGCGGCTCCTGCGCGTACGTGTGCCCGGCGCACCGTCGCATTACCGCGGCAATCCGCGAGGGCAAGGCCGTCTACCGCGGTGAGGTTGCGCGCCTGACCGCCCCGGCCAAGCCCGCCGTCCCGTCCGAGAAGAAGGAGGCGTAAACCATGAACCTCATCAACGAGGCCTCGCCTCACTTCCACGGGAAGGGCTCCACGCAGTGGATCATGGGTATGGTGTGCCTGTCGCTTGTACCCACGCTCGTGGCGTCTGTGTTCCTTTACGGCCTCGGCGCTCCGCTGCTCGTACTGGTCTGCGTCGCCACTGCGCTCGTGACCGAGCACGTGTGCTGCAAGCTCATGCATCGCGAGAGCACCGCGGGCGACCTGTCCTGTGTGGTCACCGCCATGCTGTTCGCCTTCACCCTGCCTGCCGACTGCGGTTATTTCCCGGCGATCCTGGGCACCGTGTTCGCCGTCGCCGTGGTCAAGATGCTCTTCGGCGGCATAGGCTGCAACTTCGCCAACCCGGCTGTCGCCGGCCGCGTGTTCATCATGCTCGCCATGCCCATCGCCCTGGGTGCCTACCCCGACATCATGGGCCGACCGCTCGACGCCATCACTGGCGCCACCCCGCTGGCGATGAACGCCGCGGGTGATGCTCCCTACAGCTACATGGACATGATGTTCGGCATGCACGCAGGCGCGCTTGGCGAGACCTGCATTATCACGTTGCTCGCGGGCTACGTGTTCCTGCTCGTGCTGCGTGTGGTCGACGCCTGGGCGACCGTGCCCTTCATCGCCACGGTTGCCGTTATCACGGGCCTGGCCGGCCAGGACGCCATCTACCAGGTTCTCTCCGGCGGTCTTGCGCTCGGTGCCTTCTATATGGCTACCGACTACACCACCACGCCCATGACGCCGAAGGGCAAGATCATCTTCGGCATAGGCTGTGGCGTCATCACCGCGCTCGTGCGCCTGTTCGCCTCCGCCCCTGAGGGCGTGGCGTTCTCCATCCTGTTCATGAACATGTTCACCCCGCTGATCGACCGCTACACGCGTCCTCAGCCCGCTGGAGGTGTGAAGCATGCCCTCGTCTAGCAAATGTCCCCTGGCACGTCGCCGCAACGGTGCCATCTTCTCCGCGTTCGCGGTCCTGCTCGTCGCGCTTGCGTGCGCGGGCGTGCTTGCGGGCACGCATTACGGCCTGACCGACGCTTTCACCGCCTCCGATGCCGCTCTTGACGAGGCGAAGGGCGGCGCCCAGCGCAAGGCGTTGTTCCCCGATGCCGGATCCTTCGAGGCCCAATCTGCTCCTGCTGTTGAGGGCCTGAATTCCGTGTACCGCGCCGACACCGGCGAGTGGGTCTTCGACGTGACCTCCTCCCAGGGCTACCACGGCGACGTTGAGCTCATGGTGGGCATCAACGCCGACGGCACCGTGGCGGGCCTGCAGGTCGTCGCCGAGAACGAGACCGACGGCATCGGCACCAACGCGCTCACCGAGGAGTACTTCGGCGGTTTCGCGGGCTCTCCCGCCGCCGGTGAGTTCACGGTCGAGGAAGCGGGCTCGGGCCAGACCCACGTCGACGCCGTCTCCGGTGCGACCTTCACCTCGCGCGCCGTGGTCGACTGCCTCAATATCGCCTTCGCCGCCTACGCTCAGATGGGAGGCAACTAATGGCCTTGAATGAGAACATCGTGCGCGAGCAGGACGCTCGTATCTCCAAGATGATCCATACGCCCACGTTCCTCGTGGTCGCGGGCGCCCTGCCCGCCCTGTACGCCGCCACCTCGCTGGAGAACGGCGTTGCTATCGGCATCGTGACCGCCGTCGCCATCTTGGTGATGGCCCTCGTCGCCCCGGTGCTGCGTGCCTTCACCGGCGTGTGGTCGCGTTCCGCCGTCATGCTCATGCTGAGCGTCACCGTGGTGACGCTGCTCGGGTACGCCGTGCGCATGATCGATCCCGTCGTGTTCGAGGCGCTCGGCATCTACCTGCCGCTCGTCGCCGTCAACGCGCTCGTGGTCGCTTGGATCGCCGGCGACGGCCTCGTGGTCGCCCGGCCAAGACGCCGCTCGCCACCGCCGCCTTCGCGGCCGTGTGCGTGTTCGCGACCCTCGCGTTCGTGGGCTTCATCAACGGCATGTTCACCACCGGCCAGGTCTTCGGTCTCACCATGGGCGAGCTCGCCGCCTCGCCGATCGCCGCCTTCGGCAAGCCCACGGGCTCGCTGCTGGTGCTGGCGCTCGTGGCAGTGTTCGTGCAGTCCATCGAGCAGGTGTGCGCCAAGGGCGCTGCCGCCGATGCGCCGATGCGGAAGGGGGTGAGCGCTAATGGCGTTCCTCAATGCGCTCTTTACCGCCGCTCTCGATAACAACCTCGTGTTCGCGCAGCTCGTCGGCATGGTGTCCGTCGTGCTGGTGGCCGGCCGCCCGCAGGACTCCTGGTGCTTCGGCGGCATGGTCGCGGTGGCGACCGCCGTCGCCGGCGCTGGCTGGCCGCTGTACACGCAGCTCCTGCAGCCTTGGGGCGTGGCCTATCTGGCCCCGCTCGCGTATGTGCTCGTGAGCTGGACCGCCATCGTCGTCATCGCGACGGTTCTCGGTGCCGGCAAGACCGTGGCGGAGCGCGAGCGCCTGCTGCGCACGCTGCCCGATCACTCGCCTGTAACGCCGCCGTGCTGGCCGTCTCGCTCGGCAATGCCGCCGCTGCTGAGACCCTCACCTGGGACGCCGCCCTCGGCAGCTCGCTGGGAGCCGGCCTGGGCGTGCTCCTCGCCGTCGTGCTGTTCGCCTTCGTGCGCGACCGCATCGACGAGCGCCTGGTGCCCGCCGCCCTGCGCGGCCTGCCCATTACGCTCGTGACCGCGTCCCTCATGGCGCTGGCGTTCACCGGAGTCGCCGGTATCGCCGGCGGACTGTTCGTGTAAGGGGGTTTGAGGCCATGTTCGAATCCGTGTTCTACACCGTGGCGCCCATGCTCGTCCTGGGCTTCGTGGCGGTTCCCGCGGCGCTCGTGCTGTCCGTGTGCGCCGGCGTGCACAAGCACGCCGAGTGGCGCGAGTACAAGGCGGCGCTTGCCGCCGAGGCGGAGGCCGATGCCAGTGCCGCCGAGTTCGGAGCTGACGAGGCCTAGTCGATCCTCCTCTAAGGTCGCCGGGTCCGGAGATGATGCCGCCGGTGCCGATACCGACGGGCCTGGAGATGACGCTACCAGGGCAGCCAGGGGCGCATCGTTTCCATTGCCAAGGCGGTCGAGATCTGGTCGCACCCGCCGACGTCTAGAGCGTCGCTGCCATCGAGAACTTCGCTGTTAGAGCGTCGTTTTCCGCCAACAAGGCATCCATTAGATGTGCCATTGAGGACGATGTCCTCAATGGCACATTTTTTCTTTGGCGATCGATGACCGCGAGGCCTTGGATTGCATCTGCTGCCATCGCAACATCTCTGTCGGCTTGCAAATACACAAATGTTGCCTCAAAACGCGATGCGTGAAGTACGCAAAATCATGTCATCCTTTCTACCTGCTCTTTTGTGATGCCAATATAGCTCTCTACTCGGCCTAACGTGATTTGGGGCAACATTTGCGTATTTGCACGCCAAACGTTCGCTGCAATGACTCTTTGACATGCCGTATGGGCAGCTTAGACGGTCCGTAGGAGAGGGGCCGTGTGTTTGTGAGGGGCGACCATGCGAAGGCGCTTGATTCTCGACGCGATGGTACTCTGTAACAGTTGAAATCAATCAAGGAGGCAGACGTGGCTGATCAGCAGAGTTTGTTCGGGGGTATGACGGGACAGGGAGAGACCGGGGTTCCAGCGCACGTCGCTGCGGACGGCGAGGGCACTGGTGCCCAGATGGTCGCCAACGCGTCAGCCGGTGCCGCCGCGGATGCATCCACCGGCTCTCGGCTCCCCCCTTGAGGCGCCGCCCATGCTCAGACGGTCGACCAGGCGGCGGCGCGTGCGGCCGAGCTGCGCCATCTGCTCGATTACCACGCCTATCGGTACTACGCCCTCGACGCTCCCGAGATTACGGACGCGGCGTTCGACAAGCTCCTCATCGAGCTCCAGCAGATCGAGGCAGCCTATCCCGGGCTCGTCACCCCGGATTCCTACACCCAGCGCGTGGGCGGTTACGTGTCTGAGCAGTTCACGCCTGTCACGCACATGGCGCGCATGTATTCCATGGACGATGCCATGAACCTCGAGGAGCTCGACGAGTGGCTCGCCCGCACGGAAGATGCGCTTGGCGCCGGGCACGTGGCCTACACCTGCGAGCTCAAGATTGACGGCCTCGGTGTGGCCCTCACCTACCAAAATGGCGCCTTTGTGCGCGCTGCCACGCGCGGCGACGGCACCACGGGCGAGGACGTATCGCTTAACGTTCGCACGATCAAGGACGTGCCCATGCATCTCTCCGAGGCGGCGCTCGCGCACATGGGCGCGGACCGCGCGACCCCATCGAGGTCCGCGGCGAGGTCTATATGCCCAAGGGCAGCTTCGCCCGCCTGAACGCCGAGGCCGACGCCGAGGGCCGCGAGCCCTTCGCCAACCCCCGCAACGCCGCTGCGGGCAGCCTGCGTCAGAAGGACCCCAAGGTCACGGCAACGCGCAACCTCGCTACCTTCATGTATGCCATCGCCGACACGGCGCCGCTGCACGTTGACTCCCAACACGAGTTCCTCGACTGGCTCCGCAGTGCCGGCTTTTCGGTGAACCCCAACGTCGCTCGCTGCACTTCGCCGGCGGAAGTCCACGCCTTCTGCGCCGACGCCCTTGCGCATCGCGCCGACCTCGATTACGACGATCGATGGCGTGGTGGTGAAGGTCGACGGATTCGATCAGCAGCTTGACCTGGGCTTCACCGCCCGTGCTCCGCGCTGGGCCATCGCCTTCAAGTTCCCTCCTGAGGAGAAGACAACCGTTCTGCGCGAGATTCGCATCCAGGTAGGCCGAACCGGCGTGCTCACCCCGGTCGCCGAATTCGACCCCGTCACGGTGGCCGGCTCCACCATCGCCCGCGCCACCCTGCACAACCTCGACGAGATCCGCCGCAAGGACGTCCGTCCCGGCGACACCATCATCGTCCATAAGGCGGGCGACGTGATCCCCGAGGTTGTGGGGCCGGTGTTGGACAAGCGCCCCGCCGACGCGCCCGAGTGGGATATGCCCGTTGCCTGCCCCGCCTGCGGCAGCCCCGTCGTGCATGAGGGCGATGAGGTCGCGTACCGCTGCATCTCACTCGACTGCCCCGCTCAGCTCAAGGAGCGCCTCATCCATTGGGTGAGCCGCGGCTGCATGGACGTGGACGGCGTGGGCGACGAACTCATCGACAAGATGATCGAGGCGGGCCTGCTGCACGATGTCGCCGATTTCTACCTGCTCGACGTCGATGCAATCGCCGCGCTCGATACCGGCCGCACCTACGCCAAGGACGACAAGAAGAAGGGCGTTGCTGCGGGCGACTCCATCAAGGTGGGCACCGCTATCGCAACCAAAGTCATGGACGAGCTCATACGCTCCAAGGAGCAGCCGCTCTCTCGCGTGCTGTTCGCGCTCGGCATCCGCCATGTGGGCAAGTCCGTTGCCGAGGTCCTCGCGAAGCGATTCCTCACCATCGACGCGCTGGCCGCCGCATCCGAGGAGGACATTGCCGCGTGTGAGGGCATCGGCCCCAAGATCGCGGCGTCCGTGCGTGAGTTCCTCTCCGTGCCCGAGAATCTCGAGGTCCTGCAGCGCCTGCGCGACGTTGGCCTCACACTCGAGGAGAACCTGGGTGCCGCGGTGGCGCAGGCGGCTCAAGAGACCGGCGTCGATGCCACCCTCGCGTCCGGGCAACCGCTCGCCGGCCTCACCTTCGTGCTCACCGGTACGCTCGTCAACCGCACGCGCGACGAGGCGGGCGCGGCGCTCAAGCTGCTCGGCGCCAAGGTTTCCGGCTCGGTCTCCAAGAAGACGAGCTACCTGGTGGCGGGTCCCAAGGCGGGGTCAAAACTCACCAAGGCAGAGAGTTTGGGCGTGCCTGTGCTCGATGAAGCAGCGATGGAGGCGATTCTTGCAACCGGAGAGGTACCAAATGTGTAGTACCATGCGGTGACAAAATTGTCACTTGTACGTTAGGCGGTTGCAGACATGGGGTACGCATCTGACCGCGGTCGCTCGAGGCGCCTGTGGAACGCGATGAGGAAGCCTACGGGTCCACCGACTGGAACGGCGACGGCGGATATGCCTCCGGCGGGGGATTTGGGTCAAGTCGCGCCTCGGGGAATGGATCCGCAAGAAGGCCGGGCATTCAGCTGGCGTCATCGCGGAGTGGGAGTGCCGGCGCAGGGGCAACGCGTCGATCCGTGGGACATGCAGGCGCCGATGGTTACAAGCGTGACCGTGGCGATCGCTCTGCACACGCATCTTGGCACGGCAACGCGCGTGACGACTACGGGACGCGTTCATCCTCTCAGTATGGGTATCGTCGGAGTGGGGCATCGGGTTATCGCTCCTCGTATGCCGGCGCGGGTGGACAGGGGGCGCTCGAACGAGCCGTGTGCCTACTGCGCTCCGTACCTGCGTCTTGGTATGCCGCGCTTGCCTGCATTGTGGTGTTGGCGGTGATCATCCCGAGTGCGATTGCCCACACGCCGCTGCTGCGGCTGAGGCTGCCAAGCAGGAAGCCGCCAAGGAGAAGGCCGCGACGAAAGCCGAGGTAAAGACCGCGTCAGAGTCCGAACAGCTTGAGGACCTCCAGTTCGATCTCACTGCGGCGTCGTTTGACGAAATGCCCACCGATGACGGACTGCGGCTGTTCTCACTGTCCGGATTGAAGAGCCCCACGATCGCATCGGACGACTTTGCCAGCGTCGAGCAGGCAATCGACGCTATCGAGGAGCAGGGAAGCGCATCCGTCGTGTTTATTGATGTGGAGACGGGCCGCGGCATCTCGTACCAGCCCGATTTGGTGACGTATGGTGCGAGCTCCTTCAAGGCCCTCTACTCCCTGTATGTGTGCGAGGAGTTCATCGAGACGGGCGACGCCTCGCTGGACACGCATTGCACGGTCAACTACTCGCTGAGCCCTGACGGGTTCTACGCGGGCGGCTCCTACACCATCTCCAGCCTCATCGAAGGAGCGATCACGCAGTCGAGCAACAACGCGTATGGAGCGTTGAGGAACGCGTTTGATCAAGAGGGGTTCGACGAATGGGTCACGGCGCTTGGCGCCATGGACGCCGTCTATCGCTCCGACTCCTGGTTCCCTACCTATTGCGCCCGTAGCTCGGCGCGCTTATGGACGGAAATGCTCAGCTATATATCGGGTGGCACGGACACGGCGCAATGGCTGAGCGACCTGACAAGCCAGACGGCGGTCTCCTTTATCCGCGATGGACTTGAGGGTATGGGCGCGACCGTGCGTGACAAGGCAGGCTGGTGCTCCGATTCCGATCCCGCGTACAACAGCGTGAGCGATGCCGGCATCGTCGAGATCGACGGGAAGACTTACATCATGTCGATCCTTACCGCCATGCCTGACTCCGAGTCGAACCGTGAGCTCGTGGGCGATTTGGCGCGTGCCTGCTCTCGTGTCGCGAAGGCCTTGACGTGCAGGATTCCGCCGAGGCGTAGGCTCCGGGGTGCTTCGAGGCTGGCCGTGGTCGGAAGTCTGCCGAAGTCGGGGCGTGCCGAGGGGTTCGTATGCCCGTGCGGCGTACAATGATGCGCGGAAAGCCTCGGCTAAGGAGATGCGCATGATCAAGTTGTTCGCGAGTGATTTGGATGGAACCCTGCTGAATGCCCTGCACGAGGCGGACCGCACGATCCGCGGCGCCATCAAGAAGGCGGGTGAACTCGGCGCGCATGTTGTTCCCGCTACGGGACGCTCGGTGTTGCCCATTGGCGACCGCGGTTTCACGGGCCTCAAGATTGACGCTGTGTGCGCCAACGGGTCGATTGTCCGCGGGCAAAATGGCGAGGTGCTCAAGACGTTTTCCGTCGACCCCGCATTCGTGGAGGAGCTGCTGTGCGCATTCCCGCAGATCTGCTTTGATTGCTGTACGCCCGACGGCATGTTCTCGAGCGGCAGCTACGAAATGCATCAGGCGGGATTCAAACGCGATGGCCTCATGCGACGCATCATCATGCGCGGCATGCGCGCCCGCGGCGGCGCGCATGAGGAGCAGTTCTTCGACCAGCCGCTCTCGTCAATCCTCTCGCACGAGGTCTGCAAGATCAATTGCCGCGTGACGTCCGAGGAGCTCGACCGCGAGCTCAAGGCGTTCCTCGCCGACCATGCGGATACGGTGGTCAACGCCCCGTTCGATCCCGTGATGTTTGAGATTACCGACAAGGACTGCAATAAGGGCGAGTCGGTGGCGTGGCTCGGCCGCTACTACGGCATCGAGGAGGATGAGATCGCCGTGTACGGTGACGGTGGCAACGACCTGGCAATGCTCAGCCGCTTCCGCCATTCTTACGCCACGGCGAATGGCAGTGATGCCGCCAAGGCCGCCGCGAGCGCGACGATCGGCCGTTGCGAGTTCCACGCGGTACCCAAGCACATCCTCAAGACCCTCCACAGCCAGCAGTGTATTCAAATCGCGTAATCCCTTCGCCCGTTTTCGCGTTGAAGCTTGCACAATCCTTACCGTGCTGATTCCATGTTGATGCACACCGTGTGCAATAATGCACAGAGAGTGAATTAGAACTCGGTCGAGGAAAGGGGCGATATGCCTCAGCCAACGGGCACATCCGCGTGCAAGTCCGATCGTCGCAGCCTGCGCTCCCAGCGCGCGCTCAGGTCGGCCCTCGCGGAGGAGATCACGGCGGGGGAGGACATCTCGCGCATCAGCGTCGCCGCGCTCACGGAGCGCGCGGGTCTTACGCGGCGAACGTTCTACTCGCACTATAAGGACATTCCCGACTTCATCGAGCAGGTGGAAGACGCGCTTTTGGCCGAGGTTCGCACGCTCGTGCGCGCCATTGCCGAGGCGACCCTGCCCGAGCTGTACGAGAGCATCGAGCACCTTGAGCCGGCGCCCGGCTCGGTTGAGCTGCTCCGTTACATCGCCGACAACCGCGAGCTCATCGGGGCACTGATTGGTCCCGGCGGTGACCAGGCGTTTATCAAGAAAGTCATCGATATGGCCTGCGCCGCAGTGTCGGACCGCATGCAGACGGGCATCTTTCCCGGCGCGCTCGGTGCCTTTTTCGACTACTACCTCGCCTCGGTGGTCGCCTCCGAGGTGGGCGTGGTGCAGCGCTGGTTCGATCGCGACCTCGCCGAGACGCCCGAGACGATGGCGCGCATCATGACGGTCATCGCCTTTGTGCGCCCGGCGACCTCTACGGCATGCCCATCGACGTCAATGTGGCCGCATATGGCCTCAAGCTCATGGGACTGAATGTAGACAATTGCGAAATACCCCCGAATGACCTCCTTGCCGACCTTACGGCCATGCTCGCGGGCGGCACCTCGTCTTCCCCGACGGAAGGGAACTAACTATGGCTGACGATATGCAGAACATGCAGGCGAATTGCTCTGGGGCCTGCGGTGCCCCGGATTCTCCCGAACGGGGAGAGCTCGCGGGGTGCCGCAGGCCCCGGAGGGTGCCATCTGGAACCCCGAGAACGCCCGCGGCGATCTCCGCGTGGGCATCGATGTGGCTCCACCACGGTCAAGCTCGCCGTGCTGAACGACGAGAGCCAGATTGTATACGCTAAGTACCAGCGCCATCACACCGACGTCCGCGCCTGCGCGCGCGACCTGTTCGCCGGGGCCGCCACCGTGCTGCCCGAGGCTCGCATGACCTGCGCCATCACCGGCTCGGGCGGTCTTCTGCTCTCGCAGTGGCTCGGCCTCGAGTTCGTGCAGGAGGTCATTGCGAGCAAGCGCGCCGTCGAGACGCTCATCCCGCAAACCGACGTCGCCATCGAGCTCGGTGGCGAGGACGCCAAGATCATCTACTTCGACTCGGGCATCGAACAGCGCATGAACGGCACGTGCGCGGGAGGCACCGGCGCGTTCATCGACCAGATGGCGACCCTCTTGCACACGGACGCCGGCGGCCTGAACGAACTCGCCGCGCGCGCCGAGACCATCTATCCCATCGCGAGCCGCTGCGGCGTGTTCGCCAA
>ENA-OPZD01000005-OPZD01000005.1-human-gut-metagenome-genome-assembly--contig:-NODE-5-length-128048-cov-11.430336_pt1 | contig 128048 bp, 103 predicted proteins | sample MGYA00242479_ERZ504495 | MGnify/ENA primary metagenome ERZ504495 (study PRJEB26092, sample SAMD00036286) | human gut metagenome | host: Homo sapiens | study: EMG produced TPA metagenomics assembly of... | reverse complement strand
AGGTCTTCCGCAAGTCTTGGCGTCAGGTGCTGCAGGCCACCTTCCTTGTGGCTGTGACCTACACGCTGTTCTACACGCTCGCCACCTGGTCCCTCGCTTGGGGCACCAAGAGCTCCGCCGACGGCGGCGGCGACCTCGGCTTCAGCAACCAGCAGTATCTGCTGATGCTCATGGCCGCCGTATGCGTGTTCGCGCTGTTCATCGTGCTGTCCTGCGTGTACGCCGACCGGATCGGCCGTCGCCGTGTGATCGTCTTCTCGTCCTGCGCGCTGGTGGTGTTCGCCTTCGCCTTCCCGTTCCTGCTGGACGGCGGTCTGGTGGGCCAGCGCAACTTCGTGGCCACGATGGCGTTCCTGTGCGTCGGCTTCATGCTGATGGGCATCGCGTTCGGCCCGATCGGCGCGTTCCTGCCCGAGCTGTTCGAGGCCAATGTGCGCTATTCCGGCTCCGGCATCGGCTACAACCTCGCCGCGATCGTCGGCGCCGCGTTCGTGCCGACCATCGCCACCTGGCTGTCCGCCAACTGGGGCGTGCACTCGGTCGGCCTCTACCTCGCCGTGATGGCCGTCTGCTGCCTGATCGCCGTACTGTCCTGCAAGGAGACCAAGGACGTCGATTTCACCAAGTGATACCGGCGGTTGATCGACACCCCTCACGCGGTTCCGACTCCGTTCGGGTGCCGCCGGGCGGTTGGCGCACATTGCGCCAACCGCCCGTCTGTATTCGGGGGTGGGCCCATTGGCGCGCGGCGGCGCACCGTGGTGCGTAATGGCGCGCAGTGGCGGCCGGCGGACATCTATCTGCGGTAGGAGGGGCGCCGAATACAGAGGGGCTGACGGTGCTTACCCCAACCGACAAATCAGTCTATGAAAATAGCGAAAGCTTCACAAAACCGGGCCATCAGGGAATACGTGTCCAACGTGTGATGATGTGATATTTTTGCATTGGCGGGATGTTGATTAAATTAGGGCGCTTATCTGCTTCCGGACATGATGATTAGACAACAATGAATAGTGTGTGAATGGTGTATGAATGGTGAATGATATTGGCTGTTGTTGCTGATGTATGCTGCCTTGATGGGGTAAGATTATCGTGTCTGTAGAAATGGGGTGCGCTATGCGCATGAAAGCAATGAGTATGGTCTTCTGTGCCCTTTTCGTCATCGGAGCATTGGGCGCGACGCCTTCCGCATTCGCTTTAGATGGCCGCGCGAGGTGAGTAATGCTTTTGCATATTTATTGTCAACCTTGGCTGACGTAGAGAGTGTGCTTTCAGAGAACGTTGAGATTTCCAATTCGATTTTGTCTGTCGAGGGCGCAAAGGGTGGTTTTCGTGCCGCGAAAGCGGACTATAGGTTATCTGACAATGCAAAAAATCGATAGAGGAGATCAGGCAATATTCTGTAGATCGTGAAGAGAACATGAGCCGATACGGCGATGTAGTACGGTCGACTGAAATTATTCCGGAGTATATGACCGTCGTTTCGTCTGATAGCAAAGATAGTGTTTTTCAGTACTCTGTATTGTATAAGCGAGATTTGCCTCAGCTTTCGGAAGAAGGTGATGAATGGGTCGAGCGAGTCGAATATGATGTTGAATTCGGGGGTGGTGGAATAATCGAGAATATCATGCTCGCAATCTTAATTACTATCTACAGCAAGAAGACGATTTTGAGAATATTTTGCCGGATAATGCGCTGATGGAGCGTTTGGAAAGATCGACGACATCGGTAAATCGTTCATCAATTGTTTCGTATGCGACAAAATATGCTTACAACTATAATCCAGCTTATATCAGTTATGCGGCTCAGCATGCTGATTGTACCAATTTTGCATCACAGGCAATTGTATGCAGGTGGATGGAAGAAAAACTATGAATGGATGGGGAATGATGTGGCCACGCTAATGCTTGGGCGGTCGCTGATGATTTCTACTGGTATGGGTTGGGGCGCAGTCTTACGACTTATGCAAATATGATTCCTGTATCTGGTTCTCCTTATCAGACGATGAGAACCGGAGACTTGATGTTCTTTACATATTCAGGTAGTAGAAAAATTAAACATGCAATGATTATTACAAAGATAATAAATGGTGAAGCGTACCTTACATATCATTCGAACGATAATCTCAATGCTCCGTTTTCGTCAATTGTAACTAAAGTAGAGCCGAACACATCTTTTGTGACGTTGAATGTGACGCCGTGATTCATATGTTTGGTGGAACATTGAGGCGAACGGTTGGGTTTGTGGCGGTGATCGTGGCGGTAGCTTCGGGATGTTCGGGATGCGTCGCGCGTTCGAATGACGCATGCGGATATTTGGCGTCGAATATATCGGTGCGTGATGCAGTGAATACGTTCGTGCGCGGCATCGCCGATCGCGACGTGGAGACAATCTGTTCGGTCGTCACCGGCAGTGAAGGCCAGTCGCCGTCCCGAGAACGTATCCGTGAAGCCCTTCCGGACGTCGCCGATAATCTGGCGGACATCAGCGGAGGTACGTTCGCGTTTGGGGTGTCGGTGGAGGATGGGTTCGACGAGTTGTATAACGTGGGCCTTTCGTATAACGGGCGAAGACTGGTGATTGCCTGTGAGGGAGATAGCGCGGCGTGCGATTCCGGGCAGCAGTTGACGTTGCTGGTTCGGGCTGATGGATATGCGCGTGCGATTGCGCGGGGAGAGCAGTCGGGCATGGACGTGAGGCGCGTGGTAACGGATGACGGTGCCCCATTCGCGGTGATATGGCGGCCGGAATCGTTGGCGCAGTGCACTCTGGGTGACGGATAGCCGATTCGGGATGGGGTGCCAGTTGTCGCCGGATGAATCATGTGGGTCTGCTGCGTGCTGTGCGATCGGCCGGTGCATGCCGGCGCAAAGGAAAATCGGCCGGTCACAATGTGGACATGGGGGACGTCCGTGGGTCGGGGAGGACTAGAACAATACCCCAGAAGGGGATGACTTTCCCGCGGGGACACAATCCGCCACGTCGGAAGCCGTCCGCAATCAACGGATTGCCGGACGCATCATGCGCTCGACAGCATCGTCAAGACATCAAAGGAGCGCCAATCATGGCAGCAACTATCTGGTACGAGAAGGATGCCGATCTGTCCGTGTTCGATGGCAAGAAGGTGGCCATCCTGGGCTACGGTTCTCAGGGTCACGCCCACGCGCTGAACCTGCGTGACTCCGGTGTCGACGTGGTCGTCGGCCTGCGTCCTACCTCCAAGTCCGTGGAGTTCGCCAAGGAGCAGGGCCTTGAGGTCAAACCGGTTGGTGAGGCCGTCGCTGAGGCTGACGTTGTGATGATTCTTCTGCCTGACCAGTACCAGGCAGCCGTCTACAAGAAGGACGTTGAGCCGAACCTGAAGCCGGGCGCTGCCCTGGCCTTCGCCCACGGCTTCAACATCCACTACGGTTACATCAAGCCGTCTGAGGATCACCCGGTGTTCATGGTTGCCCCGAAGGGCCCGGGCCACATCGTTCGTCGTGAGTACGCCGCTGGCCGTGGTGTCCCGGTCGTCGTTGCTGTTGAGCAGGACCCGGACGGCAAGACCTGGCCGCTGTGCCTGGCTTACGCCAAGGCTCTGGGCGCTCTGCGTGCAGGCGCCATCAAGACCACCTTCACCGAGGAGACCGAGACCGATCTGTTCGGTGAGCAGGACGTCCTCATGGGCGGCATCAACCACCTGTGCGACCTCGGCTTCGACGTGCTGACCGAGGCTGGCTACCAGCCGGAAATCGCCTACTTCGAGGTGTTCCACGAGCTGAAGATGCTGGTCGACCTCGCTAACGAGGGTGGTCTGAACAAGGCTCGTTGGTCCTGCTCTGACACCGCTCAGTACGGCGACTACACCTCCACCGTCATCACCGAGGAGACCAAGAAGCGCATGCAGTATCAGCTCAAGCGCATTCAGGATGGCTCCTTCGCCAAGGAGTTCATGGATGACCAGGCTGCTGGCGCCCCGAAGTTCAAGAAGCTGCAGGAAGAGTACTCTCACCCGCACCTCGAGACCGTTGGCCCGAAGCTGCGCGCCATGTTCTCCTGGAATAACGCCGAGGCCAAGGACAAGGATGAGACCGAGTCCTTCAACGGCAAGATTGCTCGTACCCAGGTTCAGTGATTGTCGCCCCTGAAGGGGATTTAAGCTAGCAAACCGCCGTTCCCGCCCATACGGGAGCGGCGGTTTTGTGTTGTTGCGCGCAGCGAATCATTCTCAATAACAACTATGCGCTGATTTCTTGCAGGCAAACGAACACCGAATATGCAAGATCGTTGATATCTCAGCCTTTCCCCATATGTGGGATTGTGCGATTCTGTTCAAAAGGGTGCAGAGTTGTTATCGAGAATCGTTCTCTGCACACGGCTGTCCATACTCCAATAGTGACCTAGCTCACGTTGTGGACTCCAGCGGGGCTGCGACGGCGTTCTCGGTAGGATTGATTTCGGTTTGAAGGACACGATCCTCGCAAAACAGGACTTATCTGCACACCGTAGATACCCCCGGCGCCCAGCGGCGCCACACCCACTACTGAAAAGGAGTGCCAATAATGGCAGCACAGATCTGGTATGAGAACGACGGTGATCTCTCTGTTCTCGAAGGCAAGAAGGTCGCAATCATCGGCTACGGCTCCCAGGGCCACGCCCACGCGCTGAACCTTCGCGATTCCGGTGTCGACGTGGTCGTCGGCCTGCGTCCGACCTCCAAGTCGGTCGACTTCGCCAAGGAGCAGGGCCTCGAGGTCAAGTCCGTGGCCGAGGCTTCCGCCGAGGCCGACGTGATCATGATTCTGGCCCCCGACCAGTACCAGCGCACCATCTGGGCCAACGACATCGAGCCCAACATCAAGCCGGGTGCTGCTGTTGCGTTCGCTCATGGCTTCAACATTCACTACGGCTACATCAAGCCGTCTGAGGATCACCCGGTGTTCATGGTTGCCCCGAAGGGCCCGGGCCACATCGTTCGTCGTGAGTACGCCGCTGGCCGTGGCGTGCCGGTCGTCGTGGCCGTCGAGCAGGATCCGCGTGGCGACGGCTGGGCTCTGACCCTGGCCTACGCCAAGGCCCTCGGTGCCCTGCGCGCCGGTGCCATCAAGACCACCTTCAAGGAAGAGACCGAGACCGATCTCTTCGGCGAGCAGAACGTGCTCATGGGTGGCGTGAACAAGCTCGTCGAGATGGGCTTCGAAGTCCTGACCGACGCCGGCTACCAGCCGGAAATCGCCTACTTCGAGGTCTGCCACGAGCTCAAGATGCTCGTCGACCTGATGAACGAGGGCGGTCTGAACAAGGCTCGTTGGTCCTGCTCTGACACCGCTCAGTACGGCGACTACGTCAACACCGTCATCAACGAGGACTGCCGCAAGCGCATGGAATACCACCTGCAGCGCATCCAGGACGGCTCCTTCGCCAAGGAGTTCATTGACGACCAGGATGCCGGCGCCCCGCACTTCAAGGAGCTGCAGGAGAAGTACTCCAACGAGCGCATCGAGACCGTCGGCCCGAAGCTGCGCGCCATGTTCTCCTGGAACAAGGATGGCGTCAAGGATGCCGACGAGGCCAATTCCTTCACCGGTAAGATCGCCCGCGCCCAGGTTCAGTGATTTTCGCTGATTAGCGCATACTAAAAGGCCGCCGCTCCGATTCATTCGGAACGGCGGCCTTTCGCTTATTCCAAGGGATTTACTTGATTACCCACGCAGAGGTGTCGGTGGGAAGTTGACCGTCGGGAGTCAGCGGGCCGGAAGTGAGCACCACAGAGCCTTCGGGCAGTGAGACCGGGGCAGTGCCAAAGTTAGTAACCGAGGTGAACGTGCGTCCCTCAACCGCCGCACGGCGGTACGCCACCACGTCCGCTCCCATATCCACCTGCTCGGCGGTGGTGTCGCGCGTGGCGGTCAGCGACTCCTGACGAATCGCCAACGCCGCATGATACAACGTGTACATCGAATCCGGGTCGGCCTGCTCCACGTCCACCGCGTAATCCTTGAACCACAGCGGCTGCGGCAGGTGCGGGTCGGCGGCCGGCGTCACGCCATCGGCGCGAACCGCAGGGGAGAAGCCGAAGGAAGCGCCCGTGCCGAACTGGCCGGCGGCGCACAGCGGCACATGGTTCTCGCCGGTGCCATCGTCGGCCGGAGCCGGACGGCTGAAATCGGCCAGAGCGGGCTCGTCGGAAGCGGTCCAAGGCAGAGGCACGCGGCAACCGTCACGGCCCTTATCCATCGTGGCCTGAGCGGTGTGGAAAGCGGTCGGATCCTCCAGTCGATCCCACGGAATATCGGCCACCTCAAACAGACCCAGCTCCTCGCCCTGATAAATATAGGCGGCGCCGGGCAGACCAAGCTCCATCAGCGCGGCGGCACGGGCACGGCGGGTGCCGAGCTCGCGGTCTTCGGGATATGTGGTGCCGTTGCGCAGCAGCCAGTCGTGCGGCAGCTGGTGGTAGGGCGCGCCCTTGACCTGCGGCAGACCGTAGCGGGAGGGGCTGCGCGGCACGTCGTGATTGTTCATGACCCACGTGGTGGTGGAGCCGCCGGTTTCGGCCGCCGCCTTAAGACCCGCGGCGATGGCCTTGCGGAACTCGTCGGCATACCAGTTGGCCTGCGCGAAGTCGAAGTTGAAGGACTGGCCCAGCTCGTCCATCGAAGCGTACAGGTGCTGGTGCTCAGGCACCACCCACGCCTCGGCCACGGCAAAGCGCGGCGGGTTGTATTCGTTGAACACCTTGCGCCACTCGCGGTAGATGTCGTGCACCTCACGACGGTCGAACAGCGGGTGGCTGAAGTCATGATTCAGCACGCCGACCACGCTGTATTCGCGGCCGAGCTCTTCCAACGGCTTGGATTCGAGATCCTTGGCCAGGCCGTGCGCCACGTCGATGCGGAAGCCGTCGGTGCCGTGGTCGGACCAGAAACGTAGGGTCTTCTTGAACTCCTCGTGGATGTCCGGATTCTTCCAGTTGACGTCCGGCTGCGCCTTATCGAACAGGTGCAGATACCACTGGCCGTCGGCCACGCGCGCCCAGGCCGGGCCGCCGAAGAAGGATTGCCAGTCGTTGGGCGGCAGTTCGCCGTGCTCGCCGCGGCGTCGCGGAAGATGTAGCGGTCGCGCGCCGGGGAGCCGGGCTCGGCGGCGAGGGCCTCTTGGAAGAACACGTGCTTGTCGGCGGTGTGGTTGGGCACGATGTCCACGATCACTTTGATGCCGGCCTCGTGCGCGGCCTCGGCCATCGCGTCGAAGTCGTCCATGGTGCCTAGGCGCGGGTCGACGTTGCGGTAGTCGATCACGTCGTAGCCGCCGTCCGCCAGATCCGAGGGGTAGAACGGGGAGAGCCAGATCGCGTCGACGCCGAGGTTCTTCAGGTAATCCATCTTCTCGGTGACGCCGGCGATGTCGCCGAGTCCGTCGCCGTTGACGTCCTTGAAGCTGCGCGGGTAGATCTGGTAGACGACGGCCTGCTTCCACCAGTCGTCATTGAGGTTGTTGGCGGTCATGCCGATTCCTTCCTGTTCCGGGTGCGTTGTGGTTGGGTTGTTCCGGTTGTGCTCGAACTGCTGTGTGAAGGCCCAACCGTTGTATTGATGATGACAACGATATCATGTGAATTACGCATGCAAAAGTCGATTTATCGGCGTTTTGCGGTGGTAACGTAGTCACGCCTGCGCGGACGCTGCTGTTGCGGCAGGCGGCGCGGTGGTTTCGCGCAGTATTAGCGGAGTGTCCGGCCGTACGAATGCCGGTTCGATTGACTTGCCCGCAATGGCATCCAATACCATGTGCCCGGCGGCCACGCCCATTGCGAACGGGTCCTGATGCAGTGTGGTCAGTCCCACGGCGGCGGACAGGGTGGAATCGTCGAAGCCGATGATGGAGATGTCCTGAGGTACCCGCCGCCCGTATTGACGCAGGCGATACAGCACGGGTGCGGCCATTTCATCATCCTCAAAACAGAAGGCGGTGATGCTGGGGGAGGCGTTCAGTACGGTGTTCAATGCCGCGTTGCTTTCGCCAAGACCGCGTTGAATGCTCAGGGGCGTTAGCTCGATCCCCGGATGGGCGGCAGCGGCATCAATGACGCCCTGCAAACGAGCCTCGGCACTGTAGCGCATGTTGGTTTCGGTCGGGGCGCTGCCGACGAACGCGATATGCCGGTGGCCGAGTGCAATCAGGTGCTCGATGGCCGAACGTGTGGCGGCGTAATCGTCAATGCTCACGCCTGCGTCGAACCCATCGGTGGAGGGAATGTTGATGCCGACAATCGGCACGTGCATATGCTTCAGTCGCTCCACTTCAGCCGGCTCAATGTCGAAGGAGCTGACAATCACCGCATCCGCATTGCGTCGCACGGGCAAATCCGCAAAGAAGTCATGGCGCTCGGCGGCGTTGCGCATGGGGTAGGGCACAGTGTCGTAGCCGGAGGGGCGCAGCGCCGAGTCAAGGCCGGCGAAGATGTTTGCATTGAACCAGGTGGTGATGGTCTCGCTGGCCAGCAGCGCAATGCGGAACGACTGGCCGGACTTCAGTGCGGCGGCCGAGCGAGAGACGGAGTAGTCGAGCTTTTCGGCCGCGGTCATCACTCGGTCTCGAGTCTCTGGAAGCACTAGATCCGGCTTGGCGAAGGTTCGGGACACCGTGGATACGGAAACGCCGGCCTCGCGGGCCACCGCTTGAATGCTTGCCTTGGTCATATGCCGTCGCTCCTTCGCCGTCGCGAACAATCATTGTCATGACAACGATAACATGCCCATAACAAGTCATCGTCTTCGGCTATCTCGATTACGAGGGGCTGATTTAGACCAATTTCCCATTGCCGGAATCGATCACCGCTTCTCTCGGCGCATCACGGCGGACAGGGACTGCACGCGCGGCAGGTCGAAGACCTCGTCGGTGTGCACTACGTGCCCTTCGCCATCTGCCAGCGGCACGCGCCAGTTCGAATACTCTCTGGAAGTGCCCGGCTGATTCTGGGAGCGGCATTCGCCCACGCCGTCCACCAGCGCTGCCTGCAGCAGCAGCGACGGCGTATCGGTGAGCATGGCGTGCATCGCTTCCACGATTTCCTGCACATGGCCTTCCACATCATCCGCCACGGTCTGCGAGATATAGCCGTTCTCCACCAGACGGTTCATCATGGCCGTGCGCTCGGCCATCGCCGAGGCGGCGAATGCCTCCACCGGCTCGCTCAGGAGATGCAGCTCCTCGCGCAGCTTGACGTGTGCGAAGTTCAGGTAGCCGGCGGTGGGTGGCAGATCGTGCGTGGTCACCGAGGCCAATGCCTGTTTGCGATAGTCCTTGGGTGCGCGGTACGGGTCGCCGGCGTTCGGCGAATCGTCCACGCGGTTGAACCATTCCACGTCAGTGCCGAGCACGCCGTGATCGGCCAGAATGCGGCGCACGTAATCCGGTACGGTGCCCAGATCCTCGCCAACCACCATGCCTCCGCGCGCGTGGCCTCGATGGCCAGTACTCCCAACATCGCCTCGTGGTTGTACGTCACGTATGCGCCGTTGCGGGCACCGAGCCCCTGCGGAATCCACCACAGGCGGAACAAGCCCAGCACATGGTCGATGCGCACCGCGCCCGCGTGCTCGTACATCGAATGCACCATCTCGCGGTACACCTGGTAGCCGGTGGCCTCCAGGTAGCGCGGGTTGAACGGTGGCTGGCCCCAATCCTGGCCCTGCTGGTTATAGAAGTCCGGCGGGCAGCCGACCGTGACGCCACCTGAGGCGAAGCGTTCCGGATTGGCCCAGGCATCCGCGCCGAGCCCGTGCACGCCCACGGCCATGTCCTGCATCAGCCCCAGCGTCATGCCGTGGTCCAGCGCCTCCTGCTGCGCGGCGTTCACCTGCTCGGCAGCGATCCACTGCAGCCAGCGGTTGAACTCGAACAGGTCGTGGTGCTCCTCGACGAGCTGGCGCACGGCCGGGTCGTCGATGGTCTTCTCGAAGAACCAACGGTTCTCGCCCCACGGCGCGCCCCATACCTCGAAGCACAGGCACCATGTGGCGAAGGAATCGAGGTCCGGGCCGGCGGTGGTCTTGAAATGCTCGAATTCGAGCTCGCGCTTGTTGTTGCGGCCCGCTTCGAAGATCAGGCGCAGCGCCGGGCGCTTGGCCTCCCACGCCGCGTTGATGTCCATCGGGGTCGATTCGTCGTTGCGCGCGGCCACCGAATCATGCAGCGCATCCACCTGCGCGCGCACGTCGGCCGGCAGTGTGGCATATTCGGGGATATCCTGCGGCCGGATGTACGTCACGTTGAGGAATCGGCGCGATTCCGGTAGATACGGCGATGGCTCAAGCGGCGGAATCGGCGCGCCGGCGTGAATCGGATTGATGAGCATGAAGTCGGCCTTGGACTTCTCGGCGGCATCTGCCAAAAGACGCTTCAGATCGCCGTAATCGCCGATGCCCCACGATTCGCGGGACCGCACGGAATACATCTGCGTCATCCAGCCCCACCGCTGGTGCTCGGCGACCGCCTCCGGCACGGGAATGCGCGCGGGGGCGGCGATGATGGCCGCCTTGCCCTCGCGCCCGTCAACCGTGACGGTCAGCGTGTGGTAACCCATCGGCAAATCGGGGGCGATGGTCAAGTCCGGCTTGCCGGAATTGAGGTTCGGCAGCAGGGCAAAGTGGCCAAACGCGGTGCCGTCCTCCAGTTCGATGGAGGCGGTGATGTCCGCGTCCGACGAGCAGTTCAGGGTGATGCCGGTCGGTTTGCCGGTGGTGGCGACGATGGTGGAGGGGAGCAAACGTTTGCTGTTTTCCACCTCAAGTTGGGTCATGGAGCGTACGATGGCCTCGTCGCTGGATGCGTCCACGTCGAGGGCCTTGAGTACGGCGACCAAGGCCGCGTCGCTGATTTCGGTGTAGGTGCCGAGCTGGTCGATGAATGAGGTGGCAAGTCCGCAGGCTTTGGCGAGCTTGATGAGCGGGCGGGCGAGTCGTTCCGTGCTTTCCGCGCGCTGCGGGGCACCGGAAGCGGCGTTGTTGGTGGTGTCTGCGATGGTGCCGGTGCTGGTTGCTGCGTCGTTGCCGTATGCGTCGGTCATGATGACTCCTTGCTTGCAAATCGGGTACTGCTAGTCGTTTGCATTGCTGTTCGAGGGCCGCTCTGCGTTGAGGTTCCGGCAACCTGACAGACCAATGTTCGAGCTGTTCTGCCTCTACCGTAACTCATATTGACAACGATTGCAATACATTCGGTGAGTTGGACGAGGCTAGAGGTGTTGGTGTTTGTCGTGATGGCCCGTTGACTATCCCCAGTCGACTTTGCCGACAGCCTCGCCGGCGGAGGTGAGGTCGAACGGGTTTAACCAAACACGACGAACGATTGCGGGGAGAGCGTCAGCTGCCCGCCGCTCACGGCCGGTTCACTAAGACTGAGCAGCACGTCGGCGTCGGAAGAGAGCTCGTCCGGCAGGTATTCCGTGAGGATGAGGCGATTGAGGCACCTGAATCGGCGTTGAAATAACTGGAATCGCCTTCGTGCTCCATAGGCGTGTCGGTATTGCGCAGCAACAGGTTGTAGCCGTTCGGGTGGCCGTCCCGGCGCCAGTCGAGGTAGAGGTCCATGTCGAAGCCGGCCTGCATCGATTCGTTCGGATGGCCTGGACGCCATCGGCGGACCGACCTGGGTGGATTCCGATAAGGCGGCCGTATGGGTGACCAACTGGGACACCGAGCGCAACGGCTCCTCGCTCACCACCCGTGACGGCACCAGCTACCTGCTCGCCAACGCCTTCATGCTCGCCTACGATTACGGCCAGCCGCACATCTTCTCCGGCTACTACTACGCCGCGTCGACGACGGCGCTCCCGGCGCCACCCGCACCTCCGTGCCGGACATGACCTGTCCGACCGACGGCATCGAAACCGCCGGCACCTGGCACTGCGCGCAACGCTGGACCGCCATCCGCGGCATGATCGGCTTCCGCAACGCCGTGGCCGGCACCTTCACCGCCACCGTGGCCAAGGGCTCGGCCGTCGCCCTATACGCCGGCGCGACGCCCGCAAACTGGGCCGGCACCCGGAAATACGATCCGTCCGATCCCGCCTGGTTCACCGGCGAAACACCGCATAAGGGCGATGACACCGCCGCCAAGTCCGCCGATTCCGCAGCGTCCGCCAAGTCAGGCGACAGCCAAGTCCGGAAGAACGTCCGATGCCATCCGCCGCGCCGCAACGCTCGCCGCCATCCTCCTGCCCGTCATCGTCGGCGTCACGTTCATGGCGATAGCTCGCAGGAACGGCAAAGCCCAGTCCGACAACAGCGGCCCGAATAACGACTGATTCGGCCCCGCTCAGCCGCGCACCCGCGGCGCGGCGGTGGAGTCGCGTACCAGCAGTTGCACGGGGAAGATCTCGTGCGGCTGGTCCAGGGTGCGCCCCTCGATAAGGTCTAGGGCCTTGCGCGCGGCGGCGACGGCCATGTCGTACGGCTTCTGGCGCACGGTGGTCAGCCCCACCTCGCCCGAGAACGTGCTGTTGTCGAATCCGGTGACGGACAGGTCGGTCGGAATCGCCATGCCGCATTGGCGCAGGCGGAAGAACAGCGGAATCGCCAGCGAATCCTGATGGAAGCACAGGGCAGTCGGGGCGTCGTCGCGCGCGAGCAGCGCGGTGAGGGCGGCGTCGACCGGATCGTCGCCGGCCTGCATGTCCATCGTCTGGCCGGTCACGCCGTCCAGTTCGCTGCACGCCTCCAGGAATCCGGTGACGCGGTTGTGCGAGCTGAAGCCCATCGTGGCATCGAACGTCTCGTACAAATACAACAGGTTGCGGTGGCCGAGCGTGGTCAGATGGCGCACGATCAGCCGGATGCCGGCCTTGTCGTCGATGCCCACGGAGGCGGTGAACCCCTGCGAGGCCGTGTTGATGCCGATGAGCGGGATCCGCGTGGTGTTGAGTCGCCTGATTTCGGCCGGGGTGATGGCGAACGACGAGACGATGACCGCGTCCGCGTTGCCGCGCACCGGCAGTTCGTCGAAGAACTCCTCGCGCGCGCCCGCGTCGCCGATCGGTTGGATGACCAGATCGTAGCCGGCCGATCGCAGCACTTCGTTGAGGCCTTCGATGATGCGCGAGGTGAACCAGTCGAGCTTGCTGCTGCCCACCAGCAGCGCCACGCGGTGGGAGCGGCCCGATTTGAGGATGCCGGCCATGCGGGATACCGAGAAGTCGAGTTGTTGGGCGGCCTCCATCACCTTGGCGCGCGTTTTGGCGGAGACCATGTCAGGGCGGGAGAACGCGCGGGAGACCGTGGCGGTGGAGACGCCTGCTTGCCTGGCGACGTCCTCGATGCTGGCTTTCATGGCCCCTCCCGGTTTTTCAAAGTTGACGGTGTGACAAACTTCTCTTCATTGTAAATCATTGCAGTACGTTTTACGACAGTCATAGTGCAATGGGTTGCGATATTGCGACACGCCGAAAATGTAGACCAATATGGTCTCAATAGCTTTGGAATGTAACAGGTTGCAAATGTAACGGTTTGCATGGCTGAGAAAGCCGGGTTGCCGAACTAGTTCGACACCCGTATGCTGAACCGTGTTCACTTAGAGCTTGCGAGGAAGTAAGGGAGATAATGAAGATCAAGAAATCTCTCGCCGCGCTGACTGCAACCGTGAGCATTATGGCACTTGCAACCGGTTGCAGTTCGAGCGGTTCGTCAGGCGTCGTCGACACCCAGGCCGACAAGGGCCTGGCCGTCATGGGCGACACCATCACCTACGACCCCAACCACTTGGTCAACGACGGCCAGCCCATCGAACTGGGCTACTGGTCCTGGGGCGACGAAAGCACTGACCCGGTGATCTCCATGCTCCACGAGTACGAGAAGATCCACCCGAACGTCACCTTCAAGATCTCGCAGGTGGCTTGGAGCGACTACTGGGTCAAGACCCCGCTCTCGCTCAAGGGCAACAAGAACGCCCCCGTGCTGTTCAACGTCCACAACTCCGAGGATGCCCTGCTCCGCCCGCACGCCGTCCGCCTCGACGGCGCCAGCGACTGGCGCATCTTCCACCAGGTGGTGCTGCCGATGAGCCGCAATTCCATCGCCGCGCTCGCCATCTTCACCTTCCTGTGGAACTGGGAGGACTACCTCTGGCCGTTCCTCATGATCACCGATGACGACAAGCAGCTGTTGTCGGTGGGCCTCAAGATGTTCTCCGGCCAGTACGGCACCGATTACGGCGGACTGTTCGCCGCCACCTCCGTGACCATCATCCCGGTGGTCATCGTCTACCTGGTGTTCCAGAAGCAGTTCATCGCCGGCATCGCCACCGGCTCTGGCAAGTAAACCCGGCCGGTTTCGGCCGAATCCGAACCGCGCCGCAGTCTCCCACCAGTCCCGGGGAGCCGCGGCCGCATCACTCGTATCATCGTGAATAACCGTACAGAAGGGGTAACCATGGCACAGTCACCACAACTCAAGCAGTCGTCTCCGACCTCGCCCGATCCGCAGGCTTCCGCCTCGACGCCACGCCGGCCATGCGCGCCGACAATGTGGTGTCCGGCGAGCACTGGCGCATCGGACTCATCACCGATTCGCTCGTGCGATTCGAATGGTCCGATTCCGGCGTATTCGAGAACCGCCCGACCCAGACCGTCCTGAACCGCGATTTCGGTAGCCCAGTCGAACGCCGCGTCACCGAGCGTGACGGCCGCGTCATCATCGACACCGCGGCCCTGACCATCGTCTACGACCAGCAGCCGTTCAGCAAGGAAGGCCTGAGCGTGGTCGTCAAAGGCGTGGCCGACACCCAGTTCAACACCTGGCATTACGGCGACGCCCAGCGCGGCAACCTCAAAGGCACCGCCCGCACGCTGGACGAGGCGGACGGCGCCATCGAGCTTGACAACGGCGTGATCTCGCGCGATGGCTGGGCCGTCATCGACGATTCCGCCGCCAACATCATCATCGAAACCGACACGGTGAACGGCAAGGCGAACCCGTTCGGCACCTGGGTATCCCCGCGCGCCACCGCCGAAACGGACTTGTACTTCTTCGGCTATGGCCACCGCTACATCGAGGCCGTACGCGACTTCTATCGCCTGACCGGCCCCACGCCGCTCCTGCCGCGCTTCGCCATGGGCAACTGGTGGAGCCGCTACTACCGGTACACGCAGGACGGCTATCTGGCCCTGATGGACCGCTTCAAGCGCGAGGGCATCCCGTTCACCACCTCCGTGATCGACATGGACTGGCATCGCGTGGACGACGTGGACCCGAAGTACGGTTCCGGCTGGACCGGCTACTCGTGGAACCGCGAACTGTTCCCCGACCCGCCGGCCTTCCTCGCCGACCTGCACCGGCGCGGCCTGCGCACCACACTGAACGTCCACCCGCGCGACGGCGTGCGCGCGTTCGAGGACGCTACCCCGAAGTCGCCAAGCGCGTCGGCATCGACCCGGCCACCGAGGAGAACGTGGAATTCGACCTCACCAACCCGGACTTCGTGGACGCCTATTTCGACATGCACCACCGCATGGAGGCCGAAGGCGTCGACTTCTGGTGGCTGGACTGGCAGCAGGGCGGCGTGACCCGCCAGAAAGGTCTCGACCCGCTGTGGATGCTCAACCACATGCACTACCTCGACTCAGGGCGCGGCGGCAACTGGCCGCTCACCTTCTCCCGGTACGCCGGCCCCGGCTCCCACCGCTACCCGGTCGGCTTCTCCGGAGACACGATCGTGACCTGGGAATCGCTCGCCTTCCAGCCGCAGTTCACCGCCACCGCTTCCAACATCGGGTATGGCTGGTGGAGCCACGACATCGGCGGCCACATGTTCGGCTACCGCAACGAAGAGCTGGAGGCCCGCTGGTACCAGCTCGGCGCGTTCAGCCCGATCAACCGACTGCATTCGTCCAACTCGCCGTTCTCCGGCAAGGAGCCGTGGAACTTCAACCGTGACGTGAGCGCCGCGATGGTGGACGCGCTGCGTCTGCGCCACGCGATGATGCCGTACTTGTACACCATGAACTACCGTGCCGCCGAAGCCGGCCGTCCGCTGGTCGAGCCGATGTACTGGCAGAACCCGGATACGCCGGACGCCTACGAGGTGCCGGATGAGTTCCGCTTCGGCACCGAGCTCGTGGTCGCGCCGATCGTCTCCCCGGACGATGCCGCCGCCTGCCGCGGCCGCGCCGACGCCTGGCTGCCGCAGGGGGAGTGGTTCGACTTCTTCGACGGCCGCCGATACGTCTCATCCGACGCCGCTGGCCGCCGACTGGAGGTCTGGCGCTCGCTCGACCGCACGCCGGTGTTCGCCAAGGCCGGCGCGATCGTGCCGTTGCAGGACGTCGCGGAATCCGGCGAAGCGATCAACTCTATCGCCAACCCGCAGGCCCTGCGCGTGCTGGTGTTCCCTGGTGCCGACGGCTCGTTCGTCATGCGCGAGGATCGCGGCACGTGGGGCGCCCCCAGCGCCGACACCGCGATAGCGTTCACGTGGGGCGGGGCCGATGCGTCGCCCAGCGCCTTCACCGTCGCGCCGGTTACCGGCGATACGTCCGCCGTACCCGAGTTGCGCGACTGGACGGTCGTGTTCCGCGGCGTCGCGCCGGTTGACGCGGCCAGCGGCGTGCGTGCATGGTCCGGCGAGGCTCCGGTCGAGGCGACGGTGGCGTACGACGAGGCGACCATGAGCCTGACCGTGTCCGTCACCGGCATCAGCTCGGCTGCCAGTCTGCGCATCGAGATTCCCGGCGGTCTGCGCATCGCCGACAATCCGGTCGAATCGGACGCGATGGACCTACTGCTGCACGCCCAGATGCTCTACCGCACCAAGGAGCTCGCGCTGCAGGCGGTCCACAAGCTCGGCATCGGCGCGATCGGCGCCCTGCGCACCATGAACCGTGGTCCGCGCTACGCCAACGATTTCTGGATCACCGACATGCCCGATGCGGTGGCCGGCGCGCTCGAAGAAATTTTGCTGCGCAGCTGAGCCCGGTTGCAGTTTTCTGCAACATCCGGGTGCGCCCCGGTAGGCGGCGATAAGTTCGGCATGGTTGCCGAAGAGCGTGGCATACCGGGTGCAGTGCGTGGGATGGCCTTCGCGATTGCACTCATCGTGCGGTCAGTGGAAGGAACTTTCATGCACAAGGTGAAACAGCACAAGGGCGTCGCGGTGGCCGCCGCGGTCTGCGCGGTCGCGATGGCGGCCTCGCTCGCGACCCACGCCGGCGCGGCCGGGGACCGGCGTTATTGACTGGCTGGCGTTATCGAGTGATTGGCGGTATCAATTAGCCGGCGTTATTGATGAGCCGGTGTTGTCGATTAGCCAGCGTTATCGACCGGCACTGAAGCATGCAGTACCCACTGCCCGCGTTTCTCCCGCACATCCCAATCCCCGTGCGCATGCAGCACACGCTCCCGATAGTACGCAAGCCCGGAATGCCGCCCCCTCAAACGTCGCGTCACCTTGACGCGGACGGTCCGTCACATCAATGGTGACGCGGTCCTGAGCGGCGGAAACCAGCACCACGTAACGCTGCGTCGAATCGGCATACCTGGCGATATTGCCAAACAATTCCCGCAGAAAATCGGCGACAAACACTGTGTCTGAGTTATTCAGCGCATCGATGCCCCCAGCGACAATAACGTCGCCGACACACCCCATGCGCCGCAATCGCGCGCCGCCGCTGGCAAGTCTGATGGCAAGGCTGATGGCGCGCCCCAGTCACCCCTTGCAGTTTTCTGTATAAGTGGATTTTGGCTCCAAACGCACCACTCCGTCATCGCCGTCAGTCACTCCCACAAAAAACTTGAGCCAAACATACTCAACTTTTTGTGTTGAAATTGGGAATAGAACTTGCCAAATGGAAGTTGAGTGATGTAGGCTCAAGTTTGGAAGGTCCAAGAGACGACCAATCGGAACTTGGGCAAAGAACGTAAGAACAAACGAGTAATTAAGGAGCACACATTATGGCACGTGCAGTTGGTATCGATCTGGGAACCACGAATTCCTGCATCGCAACTCTTGAAGGTGGCGAGCCCACCGTTATCGTCAACGCTGAAGGCGCGCGCACCACGCCGTCTGTGGTGGCCTTCTCCAAGTCCGGCGAGATCCTCGTCGGCGAAGTGGCCAAGCGTCAGGCCGTGACCAACGTTGACCGCACTATTTCTTCCGTCAAGCGCCACATGGGCTCCGACTGGACCGTCGACATCGACGGCAAGAAGTGGACCCCGCAGGAGATTTCCGCGCAGATCCTGATGAAGCTGAAGAGGGATGCTGAGGCCTACCTCGGCGAGCCCGTCACCGACGCCGTCATCACCTGCCCGGCATACTTCAACGATGCCCAGCGTCAGGCCACCAAGGACGCCGGCAAGATCGCCGGCCTGAACGTCCTGCGTATCATCAACGAGCCGACCGCAGCCGCTCTGGCCTACGGCCTTGAGAAGGGCAAGGAAGACGAGCGCATCCTGGTCTTCGACCTCGGCGGCGGCACCTTCGATGTCTCCCTGCTGGAGATTGGCAAGGATGACGACGGCTTCTCCACCATTCAGGTTCAGGCCACCAACGGCGACAACCACCTCGGTGGTGACGACTGGGATCAGAAGATCATCGATTGGCTGGTTTCCGAAGTCAAGAACAAGTACGGCGTCGACCTGTCCAAGGACAAGATCGCGCTGCAGCGTCTGAAGGAAGCCGCTGAGCAGGCGAAGAAGGAGCTCTCCTCCTCCACCTCCACCAGCATCTCCATGCAGTACCTGGCCATGACCCCTGACGGCACCCCGGTGCACCTGGATGAGACTCTGACCCGTGCGCACTTCGAGGAAATGACCTCCGACCTGCTGGGTCGCTGCCGCACGCCGTTCAACAACGTGCTGCACGACGCCGGCATCTCCGTGAGCGACATCGACCACGTGGTGCTCGTCGGTGGTTCCACTCGTATGCCCGCCGTCAAGGAACTCGTCAAGGAGCTCACCGGTGGTAAGGAAGCGAACCAGTCCGTGAACCCGGATGAGGTTGTGGCTGTCGGTGCCGCCGTGCAGTCCGGCGTCATCAAGGGCGACCGTAAGGACGTCCTGCTTATCGACGTGACCCCGCTGTCCCTCGGTATCGAGACCAAGGGTGGCATCATGACCAAGCTCATCGATCGCAACACCGCCATCCCGACCAAGCGCTCCGAGGTCTTCTCCACCGCTGAAGACAACCAGCCGTCCGTGCTGATTCAGGTCTACCAGGGTGAGCGTGAGTTCGCTCGCGACAACAAGCCGCTGGGCACCTTCGAGCTGACCGGCATCGCTCCGGCTCCGCGTGGCGTCCCGCAGATCGAGGTCACCTTCGACATCGACGCCAACGGCATCGTGCACGTGTCCGCTAAGGACAAGGGCACCGGCAAGGAGCAGTCCATGACCATCACCGGTGGTTCCGGCCTGCCGAAGGACGAGATCGACCGCATGGTCAAGGAAGCCGAAGCTCATGAGGCTGAGGACAAGAAGCGCAAGGAAGACGCCGAGACCCGCAACCAGGCCGAGGCCTTCGCCTACTCCACCGAGAAGCTCGTCAACGACAACAAGGACAAGCTCTCCGACGACATCGTCAAGGAAGTCACCGACAAGGTCAACGCTCTGAAGGAAGCCCTGAAGGGTGACGACACCGAGAAGGTCAAGACCGCTCAGACCGAGCTGATGACCGCCGCCCAGAAGATCGGCCAGGTCCTCTACGCCCAGCAGGGTGCCGAGGGTGCTGCCGCTGGTGCTGACGGTGCCGGCGCTTCCGCTGGCTCCGCCTCCGGTTCCGACGACGACACCGTCGAGGCCGAGGTCGTGGACGACGATGACGACAAGGACAACAAGTGATGTCCGAGTTCAACAAGGACGACTACCTGAACGACCTGCCGGATCCCTCAGATGCTGAGGCTGCCGCTCAGGCCTCTTCAGGGGCTGACGCCTCCGCCGAGTCCGGCTCTGCGCAGGATTCGGCTGCCCAGGCTCCTTCCAATGAAGGAGCGACGCGGCTCCTGCCGCAGCTGAGGGAGAGAAGACTGGCGAAGGCCAGTCCGATTCCGCAGACACCCTCACCCCGCTCGGCAAGGCCAAGAAGGAAGCCGCAGACTACCTCGAAGCCCTGCAACGCGAACGTGCGGAGTTCATCAACTACCGCAATCGCACGCAGAAGGAGCAGGAGCGCTTCCGCCAGCACGGCATCATCGACGTGCTGACCGCGCTGCTGCCCGCCCTCGACGATATCGACCGCATTCGCGAACACAGCGAGATGGACGACTCGTTCAAGGCCGTCGCCACCAAGATTGACAAGGCCTTCGAGAAGTTCGGTGTCGAGAAGTTCGGCGAAAAGGGCGAGGACTTCGACCCCACCAAGCATGACGCGATCCTGCACAAGCCGGACGCGGATGCCGAAAAGGAAACGGTTGACACCGTGGTCGAGGCCGGCTACCGCATCGGCGATCGCGTAATCCGCGCCGCCCGAGTAGTAGTAGCCTCCCCGCAAAACTGACATCCAGCTCGCTGCAATGAGTTGATATTTACCTTGCTCCCCTCTCTGAGGGGAGCCAATCATAAAGACTTTTCTAGAAAGGAGACATGAATGGCTGAAAACGAATGGCTCAGCAAAGACTTCTACAAAGTCCTTGGTGTCTCCAAGGACGCTTCGGACGACGACATCAAGAAGGCGTACCGCAAGCTCGCCCGCAAATACCATCCTGACGTCAACAAGACCAAGGAAGCCGAGGAGAAGTTCAAGGACATCTCCGAAGCCTATGACGTGCTGAGCAAGAAGGAAGATCGCCAGAAGTACGACGCGATTCGTCAGTTCGGCATGGGCGGTGCCCGCTTCGCCGGCGGTTCCGGCGGCTTCGATGCTTCCGGTTTCTCCGACATCTTTGGTTCCATGTTCGGCCAGGGTGCCGGCGGCAATGGCTCGCGCATCCGCTTCTCCACTTCGGGCGGCGGCCCCAACAACATCAACGACATCTTCTCGATGTTCGGCGGTGCTGCAGGTCAGGGCGGCCAGCCGTATGGCGGCTACGGCCAATCGCCGTACGGCAATGCCGGCGGCTATGGCTATGAGGAGGCCCCGCGCCCCGAAAACGGCGAGGACCGCAACTCCAAGATCAGCCTGACCCTGCGTCAGGCGGTCAAGGGCGCTACCGTGTCCCTGTCCGTGGACGGCAAGAAGTTCAAGGCCCACGTGCCTGCGGGCGTCAAGGACGGACAGAAAATCAAGCTGGCCGGCAAGGGCAAGCTAGGCATCAACGGCGGCAAGGCCGGTGACCTGTACCTGCACGTCACCGTCAAGCCCGATGCCACATTCTCGATGCGCGGCCATGATATCGTCATGGACCTGCCCGTCACCGTGGGCCAGGCCGTGGCCGGTGGCAAGGTCGAGGCCAAGGATATCGACGGCAATCCCGTTACCTTCAAGGTGCCGGCAGGCTCCAGCTCCGGCGCGGAAGTCAAGCTCACGGGACTTGGCGTCCAGCGCAGCAACCAGCCGGGCGATCTGATCGGCCGTGTGCAGATCATGGTCCCCGCCAAGCCGGGTCTGGCCGTCAAGCACGCCGCCAAAGAATTCGACGAAAAAGCCGGCGACTATCTCAGCCTGTAATCAGGAGGTGAACAATGGCGCGGTTAGCCAACCAGATGAAGCAGTTATACGCGATGTGCGCAACCGCGCTCGTGATGGGCAGGGCCGATCTCGACGGAGCCGATGACGTCGGCTTCGACATCGAACTGCCCATCTTCACCGTCGGCCAGACCGCCGAGTTGGCCAACATTCACCCCCAGACTCTCCGTCAGTACGACCGCCTCGGTTTGGTTCGTCCGCAGCGCACCGATGGCGGCGCACGCCGCTACTGCCTGCGCGACATTGCCCGCCTGACCCGAGCTCAGCGCCTGAGCCAGGATGAGGGCATCAACCTTTCCGGTATCGCGCGCATTTTGGTCCTCGAAGAAGAGAATCGCCAACTGCGCCGCGAAGTCAAACGCATGCAAACCGGCGACCAGGAGAGCGTTTTCGCCGCAGGCCGTGACGGCAATATCGTGGAGATACAACGCTCCAACCGCGCCCGCCTCTGGCGCAACGCCATCCGCCGCGAAACCCGCGAACTGCCCGGCCGCGATACTGCCGCCGATATCGCTGCCGGCGCCACCGGCGACTCCAACTACACTCCCGCCGACTCCAAGTCCATGGTCCTGTGGGGTTGGTGAGTCTGGCCGCATTGCTTCGATTCCTTCTCCATTCGTAAAACTGTTTGTTATCTCACATCGGGCAGCTGCCGAAAAGCACGAATCTTCTTGACGGAGATGTCAAGGTTTGTTACGGTGACGTGCGAAAACCGATTCGTAAGGGGTGCTTTAGGCTGAGACGGTATGTGCCGAACCCTTCGAACCTGTGAGCTAACACTCGCGTAGGGAATGCGACGGTTGAACTCCTCTGTTCGGCTCGGCATCCCATATGCGCGTTGAGAGAGAGGAAGCGTATGTCAATACGCAAGGAGCTGACCGCCCAGAACGTACTGCTGGGTTTCCAGCATGTGCTTGTTTCCAACGTCTGGCTTGATCCGGTGTTTGTGGCCGGAGCAATCGGCTTACCTATTGCCCTGTCGTCGAACATGATTAACGCCATCTTCATCGTCTCTGGTCTGGTTACTTTGGTTCAGGCCACTCGGCTGGTTCGCCTGCCGGTGGTGCAGGGGCCGTCAGCCGCGTTTGACGCGTTGATGATCGCGGCAGGTACGGCCGGCATGCTGGGGGCGGCGAGTTCGTCCATTCTCATCGCTTCGCTTGTGTTCCTGTTGCTGTGCCTGACCGGTGTGATAGAGCGGATGCGGTTCCTGTTCTCTCCGATGATTTCGGGCGTGGTCATCTTTATGGTCGGTGTCTCGCTGTCTGGATTCACGCTGAGCGAGTTTCTAGGCGGGGCTCCCGGCGACAAGACGTTCGCCGATCCGCACATCCTGACCGTGTCGATTCTGACCACGGCGATTGTGCTTGTCCTGTCGTTGCTCGGCAAGGGCCTGCTCAAGTCGTTCTCATTCCTCATCGCGCTCGTCGTCGGCACCGTGGTCGCCGCAGCGTTTGGCATGGTGGACTTCTCTCCTGTGGCATCCAAGGGATGGTTGGGCCTGCCGACCTTCCTGCCCTACGGTCCGTTCACATTTGACTGGAAGATCTTCATCCCGTTCTTCATTGCCTACATGGTTGCCGTCATGGAAGCTCTCGGCGTCTATCAGGCGGCTTCTGAGATTCAGGGCACGTCCCTCGAACGCAAGCAGGTGCGCTACGGTCTTGCCGGCGAGGCGGCCGGTTCAGCCATTTCCTCGCTGATTGGTGGATTCACCACCACCGCCTACCCGCAAAATGTCGGCCTGCTCAACCTGACCGGCGAAGGCAAGTTGCGCACGCGCACGCCTGTGATCATCGCCGCTGTGCTGTTGCTGATTCTGGGCTTCGTGCCAAAGGCGGGCGCGTTGCTGTCCGTCATTCCCTCGGCAGTCGTCGGAGGCATTTTCCTGCCGGCTGCGGCCAGCCTAATCGTGACCGGCCTGCGCGCCCTGCGCAAGGTCGCTGATGACGAGCGCCGTCAAACGGTCATCGGCATGTCTCTGTTGCTCGGCATCGCCCTGCCCAAGGCGCTCTCCGGCCTGACCGGCGGCGCAAGCGTGTTCTTTGGCAACAACATCATGGTCGGTGTATTCAGCGCCATCATTCTCAATGCGCTTTTCGTCGCTCTTCCGGATTTGGTGGCGAAGCATCGTGCGCCGGCGTCCGTGGATGTTCCAGCAGCCGATCCGGCGGATGGGACTGGCGCTGCGGCGTACGATGAACGATAATGCTGGTTGATATTGGATATTGACAGGAGCGATGCAATGACTGATGTGATGGATGACGCGCGTCGTATCAAGCGCGGGATTCTGGATTTTATCCATACCTATGGCTGTGAGCAGGCCCCGGAAGAGGCGTTTGGTGCGTTGGCGCGCGACGTGTTCATCTATCAGTACACGTATGATCTGCCGTACCGTCGTTACTGCGCGGCTAAACGCGTCACCCCCGCAACGCTCAAGGATTGGCGGGAGATTCCGCCGATGCCGGTGGACGGGTTCAAGCACCTTGACCTTTCGACCATACCGACCGAGCAGTGCAAAGCCGTATTCATGACGAGCGGAACCACGCATGGCGGCAAGATGCGTGGGCGCAACTTCCACCCTGATCTTGAGGTGTGGGATGAATCAATGATTGTGCCGTTCCGTCATTTCATCATGCCGGATCGAGAGCGTATCCGCATCGCCGTGATTTCGCCGGCATGGGACATGAACCAGAACTCCTCCCTGTCGCGCTACCTTACCAAGGCCGTGGAGTGCTGCGGCAGCGAAGGCAGCGGTGTGTTCTTCGACGAGCATGGACTCAAGTTCGATGAAATCATCGCCTTCCTTAACCGTGCGGTGTCTGACGGTGAACCGGTGATGCTGATGGGTGTCTCGTCGTCCTATCTGTATCTGCTCGATTACCTGCATGAGCATGATCTGACGTTCGCGCTGGCCCCCGATAGCCGGTTGTTCGACACTGGCGGCTTCAAGAGCACTAAGCGCGACATCACCGAAGACCAGATGCTTGATGAGCTGGAACAGACACTGGGGGTGCCGCGCCACCACTGTGTCAACATGTATGGCATGACCGAGTTGAGCTCGCAGATCTATGACCAAAATATTCTGTCGTGGTATACGGATGGCACCAGCAACTATCTCAAGGCGAACCCCGCCTGGGTGCGCACGGTCTTCCTCGATCCGGAAACGCTGACTCCCGTCAAGGATGGTGAGACCGGTGTGATAGCCCATTACGACCTTGCCAATTGGAATTCATGCATCGGTATTCTGACCGAGGACCTCGGCCATCGGACCCCGGACGGATTCCTGCTGCAGGGCAGGGCGAAGGGAGCCGAGGCTCGTGGGTGCTCAATCGCGGTAGACGAGGTCATCAGTGCCAACCGTTGATGAATCCGTGAGTCAGGCCATTGATGTCTTCCACCTGCCCTCGGGAGCGGATGTTTCGGATTACGAAATCTATGAGGTCGCCACATCGGATGGGGTGAAGCGTTTGCGCTATCCGCGACTGGATGGCCCAAAGGTGACTTCCCTTGCCAAGCAGCTTGCCGATGTTCGCAACCGCACGCTTGCCGCGATGAGTGTCAACGATATTCTCGACATCGTGGCCGACGCGGCCCAACTATGGGCCGATCCGGATTTTGAGCTGCGGCGTCAGGCTGAACTGCTGATTCCCGCAATCACCGGATATGAGCCTGACATGGTGCGGATTGAGCTCAAACGGTATATGCGCCAGTTCAGGCGTCGTGAACTGCTCCGGTTCCTTGACTCCGAAATCGGTCAGCCGTCTATGCTCGACGAATTCCGGCCGAACAAGGCGGGGGGATACTCTAAATATGTGGGCCCAGCGCTCACCTATCAGGTGTTCTCCAGCAATGTGCCGGGGATTCCCGTGTGGAGCATGGCGATGACCCTGCTGGTCAAAGGCGCGATTCTTGGCAAATCTTCATTTTCCGAGCCGGTGATGCCTGCGTTCTTTGCTCGCAGCATTGCGATGGTCGATTCCGACCTCGCTGATGCCATTGCGGTGGTTCCATGGAAGGGCGGCTCGCAGCAGCTCGAGGATTCAGCCATCGATGCGGCCGATGCCGTGATTGTTTACGGTTCTTCGCAGACTACCAAATTGATTGCGGGCAAAGTCGCCGGGTCCAAGCCCTGTCTAGGTTACGGAGCAAAAGTCGGGTTGGCGTTCATTGGCCGAGAGGCTTTGCGTCCTGATACCTATGCCGATACCGTGCATCGTGTGGCTGTTGACATCGCCACATATGACCAGCAAAGCTGCCTGGCTCCGCAGACCGTGTTCGTGGAGACTGATGGAGCCCTCACCCCTCGTGAAGTGGCTCAGCTGCTCGGTGGCGAGCTTGAGAATCAGCAGCGCAAATATCCGCGCTCCGTATTGAGTGACGCCGAGAACGTGGCCATTCAGCGGGCGCGCACCGACGCTGAGATGAGAGCCTTGATGGGCGGGAAGGCCGCGGTGTTCGCCAGTGGCCATAGCACGGCATGGTCGGTGCTGTATCGAGAACTTGACGGTAGCGGTGCCGACGAGGATGTTGCTTCGCTGATGTCGCCGTTGAACCGCACCGTCAACGTGGTGGCGGTGCCAGATTTGTTGGACGCTGCCAGAAGACTGACTTCCTGCCGTGGCTGGCTGCAGAGCTGCGGTGTCGCTGTGGATTCAACCAGACTGTTTGGTCTTGCGGATACATTGGCCGAGGTCGGTGTGAATCGCATCTGTCCGCTCGGTGAGATGGATCGGGCGAAATCCGGCTGGCATCATGATGGGGGCTTCAACCTCATCGATCTGTTGCGCGCGGTGGATGTCGAACGCGGCAGCGACGCGTACAGCGATTCGTTCGATATGGATATGGAATAGGCCTGTGCTGTTGCGGGCAGCAGAGGCTGGTAGCAGGGCGAAAGGCAAGGGTAATGACAGAGCAAAGCGATATGGCACGGCGTCCAATGGTGAATCTGGATGGCAGAACAGCGATCATCACCGGTTCCGGCAAGGGCATAGGAGCGGCTGTGGCGAAATGCCTGGCATCGCACGGAGCCGCTGTCGTCATCAATTACGTACATGACGCCGCCAGCGCGCAGCGCACCGTTGAAGACATCCACTCGCTGGGAGGCTTGGCTATAGCTGTACAGGCGGATGTTTGCGATGAATCGCAATCTTCCAAGCTAGTGGGTACCGCTGTCGACTCATTCGGCGGCGTGGACATCTTAGTGAATAATGCTTTCGGACGCTTCTCCTTTGACCCGCGTCGCCGTTCCACTTTTGCTGGAGGCGATTGGGATGAGTTTAGCGCACAGATCGAGGGATGCCTGCATGGTGCATATCTGATGTGCTCACATGTGGTGCCGCTGATGCGAGCCCAGACCTCCGGGCGTATCATCAACATCTCCAGCAATCTGGTCGATTCGCCCATCGTGCCCTACCATTCGTATATCACTGCCAAAGGCGGCTTGGTCGGCATGACCCGCTCTCTGGCCCAGGAGCTGGGCGCTTCGGCATTACCGTTAATGCCATTGCCGCAGGTTTGACGGCCGGAACCGCATCCAGCGCAGCCACCACCGAGGATGTTCGTGAACGAATCATTGCCATGACGCCTCTTGGCCGCCTTGCCCGTCCCGATGACATCGCCGGAGGGGTCGCGTTGTTGGCGTCCGACATGGCCGGCTTCATTACCGGACAATGTCTGCACGTCGATGGTGGACTGACCATGCGCTGAGGCGCAGGGGCGGTGTGCTGACGCGCTATGGTTGTCGCATCCGGTTGGTGCAATGGAATGCAGCAAGAGTAAAGGCGCCAATTGGCGTGCGGGCATGCGGACGGAGGTAACTATGCTGCTCAAAGCCGTGTTCTGGGATTTGGACGGTACTCTCATCGATTCTGAGCCGCTCTGGCATGACGGTGAGATTGAGATCGCGCACAACAATGGCGGCGAGTGGAACGAGGACCTCGGTTGGGAGTGCTCTGGCACTCCGGTGCCACACGTGGCAGAGGTCATGATTGCGCATGGCTGCACATTGAGCGTTCCCGAAATCGACAAGCAGCTCAAGGATTATGTGTTCAAGGCGGAGGTCGAACGTCTGCCGTGGATTCCCGGCGTATTGGACGTGCTGCACTCGCTCAAGGAGGCCGGCGTTCCGTCCATGCTGGTCACCACGTCGCCGCGCCGTATGGCGGAGAACATCATGAAGCAGTCCGAGGGACTGTTCGCCGGCTACGTCTGTGGCGACGATCCGTACGAACACAAGCCGAACCCTGCGCCCTATCTGGCCGCAGCCGACAAGCTTGGCATCGCCCGTGAAGACATGGCCAAGTGCGTGGTGCTCGAGGATTCCTCGGTTGGACTTCAGGCCGGTGCGGCATCGGGCGCGACTCTGATCGCGCAGACTGGCTGGATTCGTACGGACACTTCCGGCCTGGGCCAGTTCGCGTCCATCGAATCGTATGACGGTATCGATGCGGCCGCGCTGGACGGTTTCGTGCGCCAGCGTTTGGGGGAGTAGAAATAGGCCGATTGTATCGGCATTGCATTCCGGTGTGTCGCAAGTATTTGCAATGTTTATATCAACCATTTGATGTCTGTTTTGACAAACTTCTGAAACGTTATAGAATTGTTGCCAACGAAGAAATCTGAAACGTTCTAGAAAAACCGGCGCACAGCAGCGTCGGTTGACTGGTTTTCCGCTCCGGCAAAGCATGCCCGAGTATTTTCTATGGCCAGTTTCTGAAATGTTACAGAAAAAGAAGATGAGGTCCAAGGGAGGTCATCATGACGGCAATTCAGGAAGCCGTTCCCGCCGCAGCGGGGGCAGCGCAAAGCCGTGGGGGAGAGGTGAGCAACGCGGCTGCGGCAGCCGGCAAACGTGTTCGTGCCCGCAAGCACAGCGGCGCATCGCAGAACTCATGGCAAAGCAAGCTGCGCCCCTACCTGTTCATCGCCCCGCTGGTCATTCTCTCCGGCGTCTTCATCTACTACTGCATCGGCTTCACCGTGGCCACATCCTTCACCGACTGGGACGGCATCTCCAGTGAGATGGACTTCATCGGCCTGAAGAACTACACCAAGCTGCTCGCTCCCGGCTCCGTGTTCTGGACGGCCTTGATGAATAACATCATCTTCATGGTCGTCACCGTGGTCATCCAGGCCGGGCTCGGACTGCTGCTCGCGGTGATCCTCAAGGAGCGCCTGCGCGGTTCCAGCTTCTTCAAGGCGATCTTCTTCATGCCCATCGCCATGGCCCCGGTCATCATCGCCGCCATCTTCCGCATCATCATGGATCCGAACGTCGGTGCCATCAACGAGGCCCTGCGCTTCCTGCACTTGGACTTCCTGGCCCAAAGCTGGCTTGGCGATCCGCACATCGCCCTCTACTCGATCTGTGCCATCAACATCTTTGAATGGATGGGCTTCTCGATGATCATCTACTACGCCGGTCTGATGTCTATCTCCGATGACATCTACGAAGCCGCCAAGATCGACGGCTGCGGATTCTGGAACACCCTCTTCCGCATCACCATTCCGAACCTGTCCGGCACCACCAACACGCTTATCCTGCTTGGCATCGTCGGCTCGCTGAAGACCTTCGATATCGTCATCCAGACCACAGGCGGCGGCCCTGGCCGTTCCACCGAATTCCTGAACACCTACCTGTACAAGGCCGGCGTGCAGCAGTTCAACGGCGGTCTGTCCGCGGCCATCGGCGTGATGGTCCTCATCATCGCGTGATGCTCTCCCTGATTCAACTTGCCTTCAACAAGCGTGCCAACAACTAACGAGAGGACGTCATCATGAAGCGTAAAACCAGTGCGACGGTCATCATGTACACCGTCCTCGTATTCTTCTTCGTCATCTGGATTTTCCCGATTTACACGGCAATCACCAAGTCCCTGCAGGCAGGCGGCTGGAACAGCTACCTGTCCGTGATCAACAATAAGGACGTGCACTACTTCCGCGTGGTGTTCAACAGCTTTTTCATCTCCGTGGTCACCGCCGTGATCGTGGTGGTCATCACCTCGCTCGCCGGCTACGCCTTTGCCAAGATGAAGTTCACCGGTTCCCAGGTGATCTACGTGCTGCTGCTCGCCTGCATGGCCGTGCCGATTGCCTCCGTGACCATGCCGCTGTTCTTCACCATCAAGACATTCGGCCTGACCAACACCTACCTCGGCATGATCATCCCGTTGGTGGCGTTCAACGCCCTGCAGATGCTGTTGCTCTGGCGCAACTACTTCAACGGCGTGCCAGACGAAATCATCGAAGCCGCCCGCGTGGACGGCTGCGGTTCCCTGCGCATCTGGCTCGTATCTTGATGCCTATCTCCACCCCGATGATCGCCACCACCGGCGTGCTGACCTTCGTCTACTCCTGGAACGAATACCTGATTCCGTTGCTGCTCATCCGCGACGAATCCAAGTATCCGGTCACGCTGGCCTCCACCTACTTCATGGAGACCCGCAGCCAGACGCCGGAGATGGTGGCCCAGGAATACGCCGCCCTGATTCTGATGACGATTCCGTCCATCATCGTCTACCTGATCAGCCAGAAGTGGCTGCAGTCCGGCATCACCGCCGGCGCCGTCAAGAGCTGAGGTGACCCAAAATGACCGCAACCATCAGCAACGGTGCATCCGCCAGCTACAGCCCTGCGGAAGACGAGCTCGGCGCAGCTGACCCCACCGCCTTGCTTGCCGAATCTGGCGATTTGAAGCCGCTGGCCGAACGCACTTATACGAATCCGGTCCCATATGCGGACGGTAAGTCCCATACCGCGCCCGACCCGTTCGTGCTCAAATACCGCGACCTCTACTACTGCTATGCCACCGACGAGCACGGCATTCTGGTCTCCACCTCACCGGACATGGTGCACTGGACCTCACATGGATTCTGCTACACCGAAGCCGGACGCAGAAACTTCTGGGCCCCATCGGTGATTCTCATCAACGGCGTCTTTCACATGTACTTCTCGAATATGCCGGCCGAGGAGACCGACACCCACACGGAAATCATGCGTGTGGCCGTGAGCGAGGATCCGCTCGGCCCGTTCGAAAAGAAAGCGGAGCTGTTCAACACCTTCGCCATCGACTCCCAAGTGGTCTATGGCGATGACGGCCAGTTGTACTTGCTTTACGCCGACAATCAGGTCACCGGCCTGAGCGATGACCGGCCCGGAACCTCCGTGATGATCGATCGCCTTGTGACCCCGTATTCGCGTGAGAACAAACCGCGCCCGCTCATCGTGCCCACCATGGACGAGGAGATCTTTGCCCGCAACCGTTTCGGCGATGGCCGCGACTGGCACACCGTAGAAGGCGCCACATACTTCGCCTACCGTGACCGCGCGTTCATCACCTACTCGGCCAACGCCTACGAGCATGAGGACTACTTCGTCGGATACTCGTACGCACAGCTGCCGAATAAGCAGGCCGACGCCCACATCGATCAGCTCGATTGGACGAAACAGCTCAACGAGAACCGCTTCGATCCGCTGCTTATCCGCAGCCCAAAGGTTGAAGGCACGGGCCACAACTCCATAGTCAAAGCGCCCAATGCCGTTGATGACTGGATTGTCTACCACGGCCGTAACGCCGATGACGAGCTGTATGTGGGCACCGAACAGCGCGTAATGCGCATCGACCCGCTGTACTACGCCGAAGGAGGGCTCGACACCCCAGGACCTACCGCCGCCGCTCAAAGCGCACCGCTGTATGGCACTGTGCATGATGATTTTGCGGATGGCCTGAACGCCGGATGGTCGGTTATTTCCGGCGCGGCCCACACCGAATCCGATGTGGACGGTCACGCGCTTGTTGCCGACGAATCCAGTGTATTCATCGCTGTGTCGGGCAAATCGTCCGCAACCCAAGTGATTGACGTCTGGGCCAAAGCTCCCGTCACCCCACTGGGCGCACGATTCGGTATCGTGGTGCGGTACCAGGATGCCAACAACCTCACCAAACTCGAGGTGGATGCTGGCCGTCAGGTAATTAGCGTGGTCGATGTGATCGGCGGCGTTGCCTCCGAACGCGTGACCAATGCCGACCTCCATGACTTCGATTCCCATGCCTGGCATGAGTACCGGCTTGAGCGCCGCTACTGCAGGCTGGAGATCCGCATTGATGGCCGTTTCGCCGCGTCCTGCACCATCAGTGATAAGCCCGGTCGGGCGGGATTGTTCTCGTTGCGAACGGGGGCCGCGTTCAGCGCATATGCGGCCACTGAACATGTGAATCTGTGGGGTGCCGGATTGCGGGATCTCGGTCGAGAATTGCATGCTGACCGCCGACTCGTCATCGACGGCGGCGTGAGGTCCAGCGGCGTGTGTCCGGTAACACTCGAACTGGCATACCCGCTGGTCAGCAACCGTTTCGTCCTTGATTTCGCTGGGCAGACGAGCCGTGGGCAGGCGCTGTTGTCTCTTGGCGAATACCGTTTGTCCGGCACGGCATCATCCGTGGAGTTCATGCGCAACGGCAAGTCTCTGCCTTCCACCCCGGAGCCGGCCAGGCTGCGTGTCTTTGAAGACAACGTCCGCCGTGACCGTTCGGGCCGAGCCGTGCTCACCATCCGTATCGAAGCTCTGAACGGCACGATGCGACTGCACCTACGTGGCAAAACCTGGCAGGTGCCGTTTGCGGACAATGCGGCCCGTGCCCGTATCACTCTTGATCGCGCATCCCTGACCGGATACGAGAGGACATCGCTGGAATCCAGCATCGAGGAAAGGAGTGCGTCCGGCAATTGAGCCAACATCAGCCGCACATATCGGGTGTGGCTGGCTTCGCCATCCAATTCCGATGATCTTCCACAACGAAGTGAACCAATAAGAGAAACAAGGAAAATAAGGAGAACAATCATGTTGAACATGAAGAAGGCGATCGCCGCAGTGGGCGCTCTCGCTATGTCTGCAGGTCTGCTTGCCGGATGCGGTTCGGGCAGCGGCGGCTCCGATGAGGGAGTCGGTACCAAGGACAGCCCGGTTGAGCTGACCTTCTGGACCTGGCAGCCTACCGATGCCCAGTGGAAGTCGATTTACGCCGCCTTCCAGAAGAAGTACCCGAATATCAAGATCAACTGGTGGCGTACTTCTGAAATGGCCGACTACCAGAAGAAGCTGCAGACCTCGATGGCCGGCGGCGAAGGCCCGGATGTGTTCGGTGTGCAGGCCGGTTCCACTGTGGAACAGTACGGCCGTTTCGCCGACGATATGAAGGAGCTGGCCGACAAGTACATGCCCGGCTGGGATTCCAAGGTGGCCGAGGGCGCCGTGGCGCAGACCACCAACAAGGATGGCAAGATGGTGGCCATGCCGACCATCACCTCCGGCTCCGAATACATCCTGTACAACAAGACGCTGCTTGACGAGCAGGGCATCAAGGTGCCCACCACCTACGACGAGCTCGTGGCTGCCAACAAGGAACTCAAGGCCAAGGGTCTGATGCCGCTGGCCCTCGGCGCCAAGGATGGCTGGCACCTCGACGATATCTTCGTGTGGCTGTCCAACCAGTACGGCGAAGGTGACGTGTACAAGGCCGCCGAAGGCAAGGCCAAGTTCACTGATGAGACCTTCGTCAAGACCATGAAGGCTTGGAAGCAGATGATCGGTGATGGTCTGTTCCAGGATGGTGCAGTTGGTACTGCGACCTACCCGGATGCTCGCGACAACTACTTCTACGCCCGCAAGTCCGCTTTCTTCCCGACCGGCTCCTGGCACGTTTCCGCCGTGCTGCCGAACGATGAGACCAAGGGCACGGCCGTTGAGAAGGACGAGCTAGGCATGATGGAATTCCCGCAGGTGGGAGACAAGGCTACCGGCCCGACCACTGGTGTGGACTTCGGCCTGAGCGTGAACAAGGACTCCAAGAAGAAGGAGGCCGCCATGAAGTTCATCGAGTTCATGACCACCGGCGAAGGCCAGCAGGAGTGGATCAACACGCTGCAGGGTGCTCCGGTCGACAAGGACATGAAGGTCGAAGTGTCGTCTGACGCCACGGAATCCGCCAAGGCCAGCATCGATTTGGTGACCAAGGGCCAGGCCTCTTCCAAGCTTGAGCGCAAGCTCACCTCCCAGGAACTCAACGACGAGATCGGTGTGCAGATGCAGAACATCTACACCGGCGACGCCACCGTTGACTCCGCGCTGAAGGCCATTCAGCAGGTCAACGAATCCATCGAAAGGTGAGCCTATAGATAGGAATATCGCATAGTTTCTACTCCTCGAGTGGGCCCGTCCGGTACGAATTCTCGTTGTCTGGCGGGCCTTCTTTGTTGGTTTGCCGAAGTGGCCCTGATTTATTACCGCCGGCGGAGTCTGTTGACGGTTGCAGCGGGAGTCGTGGGCGGCGTGTCGGACCCGTCCCTGCTAGCGGGGCTGTCGGCAAGGCCGACTGGGGGTGATTCTGCGGACGCCTAAGCGAAACGGCCTGCGGGGGCGATATCCCACATGGTTTATGCTGGAAACACACATCTGAAACGTTCGACAACCAATATGGCGACGTGGATGGTGCCATGCCGAGTGGTTGATGGACTGAATATAAGGGGGGCGCTATGGTTGCGAGTCCGCGCAAGGCGACGCTGCACGATGTGGCGAAACGTGCGCACGTGTCCGTGGCATCAGTGTCCAATTACCTCAACGATTACCCCTATATGAAGCCGGCCACGCGCGAACGTATCCAGCAGGCCATTGACGAGCTGGGCTATGTGACCAACCAGCAGGCTCGCAATTTGCGTTCCGGCCGCACAGGACTCATCTCATTGTCTCTGCCGGATTTGAACCAGATTTACTTTTCCGAACTGGCCGAAGAGATGATCACGCGGGCACGGGAATATGGATACCGCATCATCATCGAATCGACCGGAAACGACCGCCAGCGCGAGATCGAGAGCGCACATGCCATGGCCAGCAATATGACCGACGGACTTATTTTGAGCCCCACGGCCATGCGGGCGGAGGATGTGGCCGAGCTCGAGGGCGACTACCCGCTGGTAGTGCTGGGCGAGCGTATCTTCAACGCACCTGCGCCGCACGTGGTGATGCCCAATGAATTGGGTGCCCAAGCCGCTACCACGCATCTGCTGGAGGCCGGATGCCGCACCGTCGCCGTGGTGGGCGGAACGTTGGACGAATCCGTGCCGTCCTCTCGTTCGATGCGAACCAAGGGGTATCTCAGCGCCTTTGCGGAACGTGGAGTGACGCCTGATCTGAACCTGATCCGCGAGTGCGGCGAATGGACCAGTGCCGAGGGCGCTCAGGCGGTACGTGAGATGTATGCGCAGGGCATTCGACCGGATGGCATTTTTGCGCTGAATGATTTGCTGGCGATGGGTGTTATCAGTCAGCTGCGGGAAATGCGCGTGCGAGTGCCGGAAAGCGTGCGTGTGGTGGGCTTCGATGATATCGATGAGGCTAAGTACACGATTCCCTCGCTGACCACTGTGGATCCGCAGCGCGCGCGTATTGCTGAGATTGCCATCACGTCGATTCTTGATCAGGTCAAGACGGGGGCTCGGGCGCGAGGCGGCGTATTGATGTGGAGTATTCGTTGCGTTACCGCGCTTCCTCGCCGCAGGTGTAGCAGTTGTGTTAGCCGGCTGGTAGGGTATTTGACGGTTTGCATATAACTGTCTGGTTCATTGGGCTGGCAGCTCAATACAAGATTTAGGACTCATAGGAAACACATGGGCTTCGTTAATTTCATCCTCGAACTGCTGAAGGATCCGCGTGCCGCGATTGCCGGTTGGATTGCCATGGGCGTGGCGCCGACCCTCGGCTTCATCTTCCTCATCGTATTTATCGAAACGGGTGTGGTGTTCTTCCCATTCCTGCCGGGCGACTCCCTGCTGTTCGCCGCCGGTGTGTTCGCCGCTCCCGATGCCGCGACCGGCAAGGCCGCGCTGCCGCTGTTCTGGCTGCTGCCGGTGGTCTGGTGCGCCCCGATTATCGGCGACCAGTGCAATTACTTCATTGGTCATTTCTTCGGCCGTCGCATCATCCAGTCCGGCAAGGTGAAGGCCTTGACCCCGGAGCGTTTGGCCAAAACCGAGCACATGATTGAGAAGTGGGGCCCGCTGGCCGTGTTCCTGGGCCGTTTCTTCCCGTTCATTCGTACGTTCATGCCGTTCATCTCCGGTATTTCCGGTATGCGTTGGAGCCGTTTCACGCCGTTCTCAGTGCTCGGTGGCCTGTGCTGGTCCACGTTGTTCACGCTGCTGGGCTACTTCTTCGGTAACATTCCGGCAGTACAGGACCACTTCGACTGGTGATCGTGCTGATTCTGCTGGTTTCGCTCGCCCCGACCATCATCGGTCTGCTCAAGGCCAAGTTCGGCAAGAAGAAGCCGGCCAAGGTGACCGATGCTCAGTTGGACGTCATGGAAGACGGCATCAAGAACCTCGATAAGTAAGCAAGGAATGTAGATTACCGCATAAGGAATCGTCGTGAAAATGAAGGCCCTGACTGTGCATGTGAGGTCAGGGCCTTTTCTGCATGAGATGGGCGTGAAACAGCAGCGTGGTTATCCACATTTGTCGTGGACGACATGCCGGGGTGTGGATAACTCAGCAAGCTAGAACCACAATGGTCGATTCGTGTTGAGCATTGAACTCGGACACGTTTCAATCGGCTTATGAATAGCAACACCACACCCCGCGTGGCGCGTAGGATCACCTCGCCAGCGGTAGCACCTCCGGGCATTCCGCTGCCCACGGACGATGCGCCAATTCCAGCGTATCGCTACTACACTCCGCCGCCCAGGCCGTTGGCCTCATGCGAACGGCAGAGATCGGGCGAGGCTCCGGCACTCGCCCTAACTACAGACACCAGCTTCCATAACATTGTAACGATGACGTCAGGTCATGGAGGCGTGGGGTTGAGCGTCATGGCTTCCATGCTTGCATGGACATTGGCGAGACGTGAACACAGCTGCGTTCTCATAGACGCTGATTTCGTGGCCGGATGCCTTGACCTGCTGCTTGGTGTAGAACGAGAGCCGGGCTTGCGGTTCAGCCAAGTCGACGCGCCCCTCGGCCGTATCGAGGGTGAGGCGATGAACCATGAGCTGATGATGTGGGAGGGTGTGCGAGTACTTCCCTATGACCCTTGGAGCGCGCGCCAGCCTGACTGGTGGGAAGTTCAAGCGGCCATTCGGGCTTTGGCGGAAACGAACGACGTTGTCATCGTAGATGCCGGTCAGGGTGGACTCATTGAGACCGTACCCGATCTGCGCAGTGGCCTGCAGGTGATTGCCGCGGAATTGTCGGTAATGGGGCTGGCCAGAGCCAAGTCGCACCGGTCCAGATTGGATTCATGGGGCTGTGAAGCGCCACATATCGTAGGTGTGGAACCACGTGGCGCTCCACGTGGGAGAGGCCACGTGGGTATTGGCGAGGCGCAGGACTATTTGACTGCCACGGTATTGGGGCCCATCAAGCCAAGTGTCAATCTGTGCGGAGACGTACTGGAAGGCCTCGGCATCAGATCGGTGACCAAAGGCAGTCGCAAAGCCATGAACTTGCTTGCCGATCTCGTAGAACAGGCCATTCGCCCGGTTTCGGGAGCTTCTCACAAGGACCAGTGATGCTATGGCTGCCGTCAGCACGCGAGCCAATGAGGCTGGCACAGCGCTCAGAACCATATTCTTCGGTCTGCTGGATGACGTGGCATCTGACCCGCAGGTTACCGATTTGGCGGTGACCTGTGATGGCCGCGTTTGGGCGGACCGCGGCAATGGCATGCGCGAAACAGTATTGCATGTGCCGTTCCGCTCGCCGCAAGTAGTTCGAGAATACGCCGTCCAACTGTGCGCGCAGCTCGGGCGCAGACTGGATGATGCCTGCCCGATAGCGGATGCCGCCAGTCCGGATGGCATCCGCGTGCATGCGGTGATTGCCCCATTGGTGCCACAAGGTGCCGCGATTTCCATACGATTCCCTGACCGAACCATGGCATCGCTACAGCACCTGAGCAAATTAGGCGTATTCCCGGCTGCTTGGCTGCCGACGTTCGTGGGATTGGTGCGCAAACATGCCACAGTGCTGATTACCGGCGGAACAGGCGTGGGCAAGACCACCTTGCTCAAGGCGCTGCTGGCGCAATGCGACGTGAACGAGCGCATCGTCACCGTAGAGGAAGTTCGTGAACTGGGGGAACTGGGACGCGACGATCATGTCTCGTTGGTAACACGCGAGGCGAATGTGGAGGCGTCGGAGCCATAAGCCTGGCGGACTTGGTCAAAGCGACGTTGCGAATGCGCCCCGACCGCGTGGTGCTGGGCGAATGCCGTGGCGCGGAAATCGTCGACCTATTGCGCGCGTTCAATTCTGGTCATCACGGTGGCATGACCACCGTGCATGCGGACGGCGTGAACCGAGTACCGTCCAGGCTGATTTCGCTTGGATTACTCGCCGGAGTCAGTCCACAGGCGTTGACCATGCTGGCGGCAGGCGCTTTCGACGCGGTGGTGCATTTGGAGCGAGTGAACGGACAGCGGCGTATCACGCAGATCGGCGAACTGCGCGTAGCACATGGTGAACTGGCAGGAACACCGCTGGCGGTATGGAATGGCTGCCATCCTCCTCGGTATGCCGCCGAATGGGGGCACTTCATTGAACGATGGGGCATCGTTCCCAGGCCGAGTGGTGGTGGGTGATGATGTGGTGTGCTGTTCTGGTGGCGCTCGCCGTGCTGATATGGCCGGGGAACAAGTCCGGGAGGCTGTACCGGCTGGCTTACCGCGGGCGCGCGGTCGATTCCGCAGCCATAAACGAACCTCGATATGCCGACTCACCTCGCGTGGGCGTTGCGCAGGTGATTACGTCCGCCATCGCGCGATTGCGAGGTGGCGGCACATTGGTTGAAGCATTCGAGGAACAATCCAGCAGACGCTTCGCCACTCATCGCATTACTGTGGAACGGCTCATAACGGTGTTCGAACAGCGGCGTCTGCCCGACGAATCACCAGCGCAGGTACTTGAAGCTGCACGCGGGGTCGCCGCCGCAGCGGTTTTGAGCGATGAGCTCGGTTGCCAAGCGGTGCCATGTCTGGAAGCGGTATTGACTGCTTACCGGCAGATGAGGCTGATGCAGAACTTGCGATCGCAAGCATGTGCCGTTCCTAAAGCCACTGTGGGGCTGCTGAGCGCACTTCCGGCCGTCACTGTGGCATTGGGCGAGCTTCTGGGAGCTAGACCATTGGCGTTCTTGCTTGGATCGCCACGCGGTGTGGTCTGCTTGACATTGGGAGGATGTTGTTATGCTGCCGGCTTGGCATGGATGCGGGCATTGTTGAAAGGCAGCGGATTATGAGTACGGTGTGGGTACACGCCGCGGCAGGCTGTGCGGCGATTGCTGGTTGGCTGTATAAGGCTCTGTCTCGTCATGACAGCCGCTTGCCGGGCGAGGAGCCGGCCGTAGCGCATGATTGCGGGTCGTCATGGACCATACTCATATTGCGTATGTTGCAGGTGTCCTTGCGTCAGGGCTCCTCGATTCCCCGGGCGCTTGACATGGTGGGCAAAGCCGTCGGCGGCGACTGCGGCGCTCGCATGAGCGAGGTCGGGAACTCCCTGACCAGAGGGGTTCCCTGGGCTGATGCGTGGCATGCCGCTATGGCTGTTCAGCATGAGGGTGCGCCAGCTGATAGTCCATCCAAGGGAAATACGAATACCACGCAACGAGATCTTGGCCTGCTGCAATCGGCTTTGGAATCGTCATGGACGCATGGCGATATGCCTGGTGTGCGCCTCGAATCCGCCATTGAACAGCTGGACCGTGACGAGCGTGCTGCTATCGAACGGAATGCCGCGAAGCTGTCGGTAAAGCTACTGATGCCTACAGGGCTATGTTTTCTGCCGGCATTCGTGCTGGTAGGAGTCATTCCGGCGATTGCGTCCTTCATGATGTGAATATAGGCGTGAACTGAGTGCGCTTAGGCTGGATCTTGTTGTATTGCTCGGTATTGTACTTGGCTGCGTTTGGTTATCCACATTTGTGGTGGACGACACGTCGAGGTGTGGATAACTCGGCAAGCTAGAACCACATACCCCGTTTTTCCTGGTGCATGAAGCGTTGATAGTCCACAGTGGTATGCACCCCGCGTCAACCCGGCGCGGGGGCCAACCACTCACATACGCATGGGGAAGGTGCGAAGCCACTGCGCAGCTTCCCCTCCTTACCGAAAGGAACGCCAATGAATACCCCTATCCCCGTCATCGTCGACGGGCAGGCCGGCATCTTTGCGCACAGCAAGGCTCGTGTGGCCACGCTGAACGCCAAGGCGAAAGAACGGCTATGCCTCATGGACGCACGCATCCGCGCCCTCATGGCTGAGCCCGAAGAAGGCGCAGCCACTGCGGAATACGCAGTCGTACTCGTTGCGGCTACAGGCTTTGCGGCGGTGCTGGTCGCCATCCTGAAGTCGGATGCCATCAAGACGTTGCTGACCAACATCATCAAACAGGCTCTGAAAGTCGGGTGACAGCCATGAAGACCATGAGATGCCGGTGGAGGCTCGCCAGACTGCCGCCAGACCTATGCACGGGATCGGCCACCGCCGAATTCGCGATCGTATTGCCCAGCGTTATCGCCATCGCCGGGCTGATACTGGCAATGGGACGTGTGGTCATCGTTTCCATGGACTGCCAAGTGCCGCGACGGCGGCTGCACGCGAGTTTGTGGTTACCGGTGACGAATCATCCGCGCGCAGCATAGCTGCGGACGTTGCAGGGGGAGATCCCCGCGTCAGCATTGCCCACAACGGCCAATCGACGAGTGTGATGGTCGAATGTTCGGTATTGCCCGGTCCGCTGGATGTAACTCCAACGCGGGTTACCGGCAACGCTACGGCGATAAGCCAATAACGGTCGGCTGGCTGGGCGGCCGCAACAGAAAGGAACTGCGGTGCAGGGAATGCGTTATGAGGAGGGATCGGGCACGATGGCCGGAGCCATGCTGGTTATGGTGGTGGGCATTGCGCTCGCGGTGGCGGCAAGTGTGGGCAACCTCATGATCTGCCAGAACCGAGCGCGTTCCCTCGCCGACCTTATCGCCTTTGACGCCGCGTATGCGCTGTGGCATGCGGATATCGGTGATCCATGTGCGCTCGCCGCCAACATGGCTGAAGCGAATGGTGTAGTTTTGGGCTCCTGCTCCGTGCGGGATGAAGACGTGTTGGTAACCATCAAGGTGGAAACCATGGTCCTGGTGGCATCATCCGTGGAGCGGATGGCTCGGGCCGGACCGGTGAGTTGTACGGAAGGAGACAATTATCACAATAATGGACCGTAAAGCACCGATACTCTGGCGGGCTTCTGGGCCTTTGGCTAAGGTGAGAGCATGAGTGAGAGTGAACGCAACGAGCGCCGTCGCGTGGTGGCCATGGTGGGCAACCCCACTTCCGATAAAGGCCGTGGCGCTAAGGTGGACGCGCAGGTATTGGGTCTGCTGGAGGAAGCCGGCCGTGCCCATAACTTCGACGTCATCGACATCACCGGCACGAGTTTCGACGATTCCCTGAACCAGGCGCGTGAACGCGCGCACGAGTACGACTATCTCGTAGTGGTCGGTGGCGACGGCATGATCGCACTTGGAGCGAACGCCGTGGGCTGCAGTGGCAAGCCGTTGGGCATCGTGGCCACGGGGTCGGGCAACGATTTCGCACGAGGACTGAAGCTGCCGGTCAACCGTATCGAAACCGCAGTGGAAGGTATCGTCGGTGCTATCGTGCGCGGATCACACATCGATGTGGACATGGGACGCGTGACCTCTTTGGACGGCGGCTATGCCGTGGATCCCTCCACTGGCGAGGAGTACGAGTACCAGGAGAGCAAGTCCGCCGAGCATCCGATTGACCGGTACTATGCGGGCATGCTGTCCTGTGGTCTTGACGCGAGCATCAACGACCGTGCGAATCATTCGCATCTGCCGACCGGCACCATGCGCTACTTTGCGGCGGTGCTGGTGGAGCTGACGCATATGAAGCGTTATGGTTACCACATCAAAGCCACATTGGCGGACGGTACCACGGATGAACGAGACATCATCCACCATTGCTGACGATTGCGAATTCGAGGCATATCGGTGGCGGCATTGAGGTCTCGCCGTACTCCTGCTTCTCCGATGGATTGTTGGACCTGGTGTGGATGGACCACGTGCCGAACTTCGGCGAATGCGCGGTGGCCATTTCGAATGCCTATAACGGCAAGCTACTTGCTTCAAAGGTGTTCGGCTGGAAACGTATCCGTGAAATCGAAGTCACGCGGGCAGCGGAAGGCGACGAGCCACCGGTGCTGATGGCGGACGGCGAATATATCGGGCATTTGCCATTTAGGGTAGTGGCCGAGGACTGCGCGTTGCGCGTGCTAGTGCCGCCGGCCGTAGCCGCCCGTGAGGTGGATTCCCGACAGGAAGTGCTCGACGTCATTGCCCGAGATGGTCGCGATCCCGTGACCGGCCAGTTCGCGTGACCCGATTATATTGGCTCCCCTCATTAGGCTGAGCCGTAAAGCAAACAGCCCAGTGGGCTGTTTGTAGGCGAGGGTTCGACGATAGTCGAACCAGAAGAAAGTCAGCCGTAGGCTGTCCGCAATTGCGGACGAGCTGGCCGCGAAGCGGACTGAGGGGAGTGCGGGAGAGCGGTACCAGAGCCAATGCCCGTCAGACCTCAGACGACATAGCTTTCGATATGCAGCGTCTGCGCCATGACCTCTTTGATGGTTCGGTCGCTGATGTTCGGATGCGAGCGAATCAGTGAGATAAGCCCCACAATCAGTGTGAAGAACGTCTCATGGACGTTGGTGATTGGCAGGCCATGCATCTGCTCGAAATCACGTACGGTGGTCTGGGCAATGTAGTCGGCAATACGGTCCGCCGCGCGGTCAATGAACTTGATATACAGTTCGGCGTTGCCGTCTTGGATCATACGGTTTGAGAAGGGGCTCTCGTCGGCGATCAGGGAGCGGAGTACATGCACGATGTCGTCTAATGCCTTGTTCACGTTGCCTGTTTCGCGCGCTTGGTTCCACTGCTTCAACGTGGTGAGGATTTCGTCGATGACGTTATCGAGTACTGCGTCAGCTACGGCTTCCTTGTCTTCGAAGTAGTGGTAGAACAGCGAACGCGTCATACCGACTTCGCTTGCGATGTCGGAAACGGTGATTTTGGAGAAGCCTTTTTCCAGACACACCTTGCGCGCGGCTTGCACGATGGCGTCGCGCCGGGCATCGCCGCGGGTGGGGCGTTTCTCGTCGAGGATATCGCTCATGGGTGCCTCCTGACCACAACCGTTATTGACACTATGTTAATACAAAGAAAGCGGTTAATAACAATAAAAATGCGGTAACCGTTGTCAGGTGAATGTCGTTGGAATATAAAGAGTTTTCCCGATTCGGCAACTATGAGCCCGGTTTATCTTGACTTTTTATCGGTTAATTCTGAGGGCAAAGGTAGGTTAGTAGCTATGGCACTTGCACTGTATCGTCGCTATCGTCCGGACACCTTCGAAGGGGTCATCGGCCAGGACCAAGTCACGGTCCCGCTGATGCGCGCCTTGGACGAGGGCAAGCTCACACATGCCTATCTGTTCTCAGGGCCGCGAGGCTGCGGCAAAACCAGCTCCGCGCGTATCCTGGCCCGTTGCGTCAACTGTGCCAAAGGGCCGACTTCCCACCCCTGCGGCGAATGCGAAAGCTGCAAGGACCTGGCCACCGGCGGTCCGGGTTCCATCGACGTGGTCGAAATCGATGCGGCCTCGCACAACGGTGTGGATGATGCTCGAGAATTGCGAGAACGCGCTGGGTTCGCCCCTGCGCGCGACCGCTATAAGATTTTCATTCTCGATGAGGCCCACATGGTCACGCAGCAGGGCTTCAATGCGCTGCTTAAAATCGTTGAAGAGCCGCCTGAACATGTGATGTTCATCTTCGCCACCACCGAACCAGACAAGGTGATCGGCACCATCCGTTCGCGCACCCACCACTATCCGTTCCGTCTGGTGCCGCAGGAAGTCATGGGTCCCTACCTGGAGACGATCTGCGACAAGGAAGGCATCAAGCCCGAGCCCGGTGTGCTGAAACTGGCGATGCGCGCCGGTGGCGGCTCCATGCGAGATACCCTGTCCGTGCTTGACCAGCTGATGGTTGGTTCGGTCGAAGGCGTTATCACCCATGATGCCGCTGTAGCCCTGCTCGGCTTCACGCCGGAGGCACTGATCGGTGAGGCCGTGGATGCGGTAATCGATCACAACGGCGAAGCCCTGTACGGCGTTATCCAGAAAGTCGTGGTCGGCGGATTCGATCCGAGACGATTCGTCGAAGACCTACTGGCTCGTGTGCGTGATCTGCTGGTGCTTACGTTGGCCGGGGACCGTGCGGAATCCGTGCTGTCCGACACGGCTGAGGCCGAGGATATGGACGATCTGCACCGCCAAGCCAAGGCGCTGGGACTGGGCGCACTGACCGCAATGGCAGACATCATCAACACTACGTTGGGTGCCATGACCGGAGCCATTTCTCCGCGTATGCGCTTGGAACTGCTGGCCGCGCGATTGTTGGCCGGCAGTGAATCAGGCTTTGCAACAGCCGCTCCCGCGCCAGCTTCTTCTGGTATGCCGCCTGCGGCTGCTTCTTCGACTTCGACTACGCCAGCCGCTTCCGGTATGGGTGCCAGTGGTTTTGCCGGCGCATCGCGAGGCGGGTTTGCCGGAGCCTCACATGGCGGATTCTCCGGTGCTGCACGCAACCAGCAAGCAGCCGCGCCTCAGAGCACCGCTTCCCATGAATCTGTTGGAGGCAATGGCCCTGTCAACGGCCCGGTCAGCGACCGACCCGCGGGCTCTCTGTCTGTGCAACCTGCTGTAGCAACTGCTGCTGCCGGTGCCGCTCCTGCCGCCAATGCCGGGTGGGGCGCTCCCGCCGCGTCGCCGGCCGTCCCGGCTCAACCGGTGACCTCGCCTGCGGCATCGGATAATCGGTCCATCGACGAGAAGTGGGATGCAGCCGTCGCCGCTTTGCCGGAAACCATTCGTGAATATGTGTCACGAGACAAGGTGCCGACCGTAAAATTCGGTCCCAACCGTAAGGGTCTGCCTTGCCTGTCGATGACGTTCGACAAGTCGCTGAGCCAGCACGCTTTCGCCTTGGCCGTGGATAACAGCGGTAAGAAGGCGGCGGTCGTGGTGATGGATGCCGTGCGCAACGAGTTCGGTGCCAATGCGGTTATTGCACCTTCTGCGGTCGCGGCGAATGGCGAGCGAGTCGAATCCGTCAAACGTATGAGCCCGGAGCAATTGGCCAAGGTCAAGCAGCAGATTGCCATGGCCAAGGCTGGATTGGCCGCGTCGAGTTTGGGCGCGGGCCTGGGCATTCATATGGGGAGCGAGCCGAAAGCTCCGAAGCCGACTGCAACAGGCCGAGCCGAGGATACGGACGACAGCCATCGAGCCGGCCAATCCAGTGCATCCACGGCGGCGAAGAACTGGAGTGACGATGACCCTTGGGCCAAGCCGGCCGTAAGCAACGCTTCGCCGCAATCTGCAGACGGGTTCGCGCCTAACGAGCCCGCTGCTACGCCTGCGCCCGAAGAGCATCACAAGAAGCATGTTGCGGTTCCGGACATCAGTGACGGTGTTGATCCGTGGGCCGCTCCGGCTGCTCCTGTTGCACCCACTGCGTCCGTTGCGTCCGCTGGACCCACTGGACAGTCCACTGGGCAGCCAGCCACCGCATCTTCCGTTACGGCAGTTGCCGGCGCGAGCGACGATCCATGGAATCAGACGCAGTCTCAGGCCGCGGTCTCACCGGCGTCGCAACCGGCCGAAGCCGACCCGTGGAACCAGCCATATCAGCAGTCTCCTCACGATGATCCGTGGAATCAACCGCAGGGGAACCAGGCTCAGGCGGCTCCGCAGCCAGGAGACGACCCGTGGAATCAGCCTCAGTCCCAGACTCCGGCTTCTTCGGTTCCTCAGACAGTGTCGGGCAATATGTCGGGCGATGACCCGTGGAACCAGCCCCAATCGGTTCCGCAGCCGGCTGCCGGCGATGACCCGTGGAATCAACCGCAACCCGCACAGCCGACCCCGAATGCCGACCCGTGGAATAGCCAGCCCCAGCCCCAGCCGAAACCACAACCGCAAGTCGCGGCCGAGGATGACGAATACTCGATGAGCGACCAGTCGCTCGGCGAGGCGACGGCCATGAATCTCGACGATCTGAAAAAGCTATTCGAGGTCAAAAAAGTCGAGCAATTCGCGGCAGATGATCCGAAGAACCCCAAGAACATCCAGCCTGCCAAGAAGCACTCGGATGAATAATGAGGACGAATAACGAGGAATACCCATGGCACTTGCTTATGACGGCGCAATACAGCGACTGATCGACGCTTTCGGGCGGCTGCCCGGCATCGGGCCGAAGGGCGCGCAGCGTATCGCCTTCTACATGCTGTCCGCGCCCGAAGATGAAGCGCGCGATTTGGCCGAGGCCATCGAAGAGGTCAAGGCCAAGATCCGCTTCTGTGATATTTGCGGCAACGTGTGCGAATCCAGCCCCTGCCCGGTATGCGCCGACCCGAGACGCGACCGTTCGGTGATCTGCGTGGTCGAAGAGCCCAAGGATGTGATGAGCATCGAGCGCACGCGCGAATACCACGGCCTATACCATGTGCTCGGCGGCGCAATCAACCCAATGGCCAACGTTGGCCCTGCCGACCTGCGTATTCCCGGTCTGCTCAAACGCTTAGAAGGCGATGAGGTCAAGGAAGTGATTATGGCGCTCGACCCGAATATTGAAGGCGAGGCCACCACCAGCTACTTGACCCAGCTATTGCGACCCGTAGGTGTCAAGGTCACCCGACTTGCCAGTGGCCTGCCGGTGGGCTCCGACTTGGAGTATGCCGACGAAATCACGCTGGGCAGGGCACTGGCCGGTCGCGCGAGGCCTAAGCCAGCGTATCATTGGCGCTCTCGCCCTTGCGGCTCATCCACGGCCAGAATGCGCCGTGGCGGATGATGCGCGCGGCCTTGTGCCGTCGCGCCAACCAGATGATGAACAGTCCTGCCGCCAGTATGCCTAGACCAACACCAAGGGCGATATTGCGCGCGTCAAGCACGTCATTCGGCTCGGGGGCCGGCATCGGAATCGCCACGCGGTGCCCGGAGATAAGCAGTCGGTGCGTGTTCACGCCGTATGGCGTACAGGTCATCAAAGTGACGCGATCCTCACCCGGCACGATCTTGAGCTTCGACGTGTCATCCGGCAAAATCACCGAAATGCGGTCCACTTTGTAGCCCAAAGTTTCGCCCATGACTTCGATGTAGAAGAAGTCGCCCTCTTTCACCTCGTCCAAACGGGTGAACATCAGCGCTTCAACCAACCCGCGGTGCCCGGTAATGACCGAATGGGTGGATTTACCTCCCACTGGCAGCGACGTGCCGTACAAGTGGCCGGCACCAGAAGCCAGTGCTTCCTCGGAAGTGCCGTGATAAAACGGCAGATTGATGGACTGCTTGGGCACCTTGATTGTGCCCATCACGCCGTTGCCGGTATTAAGCAGTGACTGGTATTCCTTGTCTTTCTTTGAGGCGGAATCCTCGCCGCTGGCTTGGGATCCTCCTTGAGCGGCGGCGAACGGATCGACGGCTTCACCCAAGATAGGCTGGCCGGATTCAGCGAGCTTCTTGTTGTATGCGCGGGCCGCCGTGAGCTTGTCTTCCGCCTGCGGGTAAGGCCAGCCAGCTACTTCTTTGGCCGTGGTGGCTGTGGTGGCGGCCAAGTTGCGGTCGGACTCGAATTGCAACGCTAGCGGGAAGCAGGCCACGGCGATTGCGGCGATCAGCAGCACAATGGTGATGATGCGCATCGCCCACAGGTTGCGTTGCAGGCGTCGGCGCTCGGCCACGAGATCGCTGATATCGATGACTTCGTCAAATGGTGTTGGAACGAATGCTGCGGGCTCGGGCCGCGCTGAGGAAACGTTGTCATTTGCAGATGCGTCATCCGGCATGGCCGCGTTGTTTTCCCACATTTTCTGTGAGGCACGCTTACTCGTCGAACGTCGATGCAGCAATGCCATAGTCGCCTGTTCCTTCGCTTGATCTGCTCATGATTTGCTTATACAAGACGGCCGGGTCCGTCTTAGTCGTGCATGGCATAGGTGCTGTCGCAAATGGCAACACCGCACGCGCCACACTGCGAAACGTTACTCCGCACCAAGCCTTTCATGCAACATGCCGACGGGGCCATATAGGGGCAATGTAGGGGGCATAAGAAGTCTGAAAATGCGATACGAACAACGTTGCTACGGCTGTCAGTGATGCGGCTTACTTCGGACAAGCCGTTGAGATGCAAGGGGCTGCAAAGGATTGCAAAGTATGGCAACATGATAAGTCGCGGCGTCGGCAATATTTGGCAGAGCTTTCAAATAGGGGGGTATGAATGCATAAAGAGGGAATATGTTACCCCGATAAAAAGAGGCGCTATTGCTGTTTTCGTGGATGTCGGTTCGTCGTCGAGCCGTTGGTTTCGTAGGCGTGAGGGGCGTTCCCGCGTATTCTGTTTTCCGACCAAAGAAATGAATCGCGAAGAACGCCTGAGCAAAAGCTCATTCACCAGATTGCCGAACGTCAAAGGCACGGTTGCAGAGGATGCGCGGATCACGGGTTCGCCGCTGCGTTCCGAATTGGCTAGTGTGCTCAGAGAAAAGATGGCACTGTCTGGGCATCTCATCTTTTTAGGTCAAGGAAAAGGGTCTGGCGATAGGCGGTGATGACGCCCATCGTGTTGGTGGCACTGTTGCTGCAAAAAGGAAAAGTCTAGTTCGTAATCTAGTGTCCAACTTCCCTAATAGGAATGGTCCAACTTCCGCAACGAAAATGGTCCAACTTCCACAATTAGAATGGTCCAACTTCCGCAATAGAGTGATTTATAGGTTGATGTTTCGACGGTTTGCGGGAGGGCACATATGGCAGGGGAGAGCTCGGAGATTCAACGTGGCGAGTACCTTCCTCGAGTGGCTGATGGGTTGCTGACTCAGGCATTGCAGTCTTCTGGTGCCGTTCAGATTAAAGGTCCAAAATGGTGTGGCAAGACTGCAACGGCAGAAAGGCAGTCGGCGAGTCAGGTCTTCATGCAGGACCCGGATCGCAGTGCTACGCTGTTGGCCTTGGCTGATACAAAGCCTTCTCTCATCCTGCGAGGTGAGGAGCCGAGACTCATTGATGAATGGCAGATGGCCCCGCAATTGTGGGACGCGGTGCGTTTCGCCATTGATCGAGGGCGCGGTCGTGGCCGATTCATCCTAACTGGATCGGCGACTCCTCAACAGGAACCAGCTCATTCCGGAGTGGGAAGAATTGCCCGATTAACCATGCGTACCATGTCCTTATTTGAATCGCAGGAATCGACGGGCGTTGTTTCGTTGGGAGAGTTGTTCGATGGCAACCATGATGTTTCGGGTTTCTCCGATTTCGATATTGAAAACACCGCGTTTGCGCTATGCCGCGGTGGCTGGCCTGAAGCAGTAGTCGAATCTCGAGTAAATGTTGCCTTGCGCATGGCCGCGGATTATGTCGAAGAACTACTTGATTCTGACATCAATCGTATGGATGGCATAAAGCGCAATAAAACTTGGATGCGTCTGATTATGCGCTCGTATGCGCGCAATATTTCTTCTCAGGCGTCGCAATCCACTATCGCGGCGGATATGCAGGGTGAACCGCCTTCGGAAGGTACACTCTCTGATTATTTAGATGCATTGTCGCGAGCTTGCGTGACTGAAGATCTTCCAGCTTGGAACCCTCGTTTACGTTCTAAGACTGCAGTGAGAACGAGCCCAACCAGACACTTCAGCGACCCGTCGATAGCTTGTGCGGTACTGCACGCGACCCCGGAGAAACTCCTTAATGATTTCGAGACCTTTGGCTTGCTGTTTGAGTCCATGTGTATTCGCGATCTGCGTGTGTATGCTGATGCGCTTGGCGGAGATGTGTTCCATTATCGGGATAAGACGGGATTGGAATCTGATGCGGTCATTGGCCTGCATGATGGACGATGGGCTCTCATTGAGGTCAAGCTCGGAGAAAAGCAGGTTGATATTGCGGCGGCCCATTTGAAAAAGTTGGCTGACAGAATTGATCAAGATCACGAAGGCCGTCCGTCATTCTTGATGGTGCTGACCGCTACGGCTGCCGCTTATCGCCGGGATGATGGGGTATTGGTAGTGCCGTTGGCCACGCTTGCTCCGTGAGCTCGTATCGTGCGTTTGACCCATCGTTCCCAACACAAAAGGAAAAGGCCCGGGCTGCGGGACCGGGCCTTGAAAAGGAGAGAGGAAGAAGAAGGTATTCAGTTATGGGGTCTGCGGAAACCTCGCCGGTTTGCTTTCGTTTGCCGGTAATTGATAGTTAACCGCTCGAATCTCAAAGGATGGATGCGGCTGCCTCAAAGAACCACCGGTGAAAACTTGAATATTTGCTGAACAACGTAGGCCATGCCCGTGTCCACATGTCGGCGCGGGTCGCGGGGTGAACGCGGCAACCTTTATAATCGTTGCGTTTGCGTAGAATATTGAGCAAACTCCCCCTAAGAGAAGAACAAAGGACAGCAGTGGCTCTCATCGTGCAGAAGTACGGCGGTTCGTCGGTCGCCGATACCGAATCGATCAAACGTGTGGCCAAGCGCGTTGTTGAGACGGAAAAGAAGGGCAACAAGGTGGCCGTGGTGGTCTCCGCCATGGGCGACACCACCGATGACCTTATCGATCAGGCGCTGAGCATCGACTCCAACCCGCCCGAGCGCGAGATGGACATGCTGATGACCGCAGGCGAGCGAATTTCCATGAGCCTGCTGGCCATGGCCATTCACGCCGAAGGCAGCCGCGCCCACTCCTTCACCGGTCAGCAGGCCGGCTTCTTCACCGACGCCCGTTACGGCGCGGCTCACATCAAGGCCGTGAGACCGGACCGCGTGAAGAACGCGCTCTCATTGGGAGACATCGCCATCGTTGCCGGCTTCCAGGGCATCAACGCCAAGGGTGACGCCACCACGCTCGGCCGCGGTGGTTCGGATACCTCCGCCGTGGCGCTTGCCGTGGCGCTCGGTGCCGATATCTGCGAGATCTACACCGACGTGGACGGCATCTTTACCGCTGATCCGCGCATCGTGCCTTCTGCCCGCCGCATTCCGTCCATCGACTATGAGTCGATTCTGGAGATGGCCTCCTGCGGCTCCAAGGTGCTGGCACTGCGCTGTGTGGAGTACGCTCAGCGTTTCAACATGCCGCTGCACGTGCGTTCCTCGTTCTCCCGTCGCCCCGGCACATTGGTGGTGCCCGACGGCATTGACCCGCGCACGCTGCCGAACCTCGACTGAGCGCGGCTACGGCGAACGATAATCGTAAGTAATTTCAAGCAAGACAAGGCAAGACATGACTGAAGAAGAAGCGAAATCCATGGGCGACCTGTTCCCTGACCTGGGCCCCGAGGCACCGGTGATTTCCGGCATTGCCCACGATCGTTCCGAGGCGCTGGCCACCGTGCGTGGCGTGCCGAACGAGCCGGGTATGGCCGCCAAGGTGTTCACCGAGCTGGCCACCGCCGGCGTGAACGTGGACATGATCGTGCAGGCCGGCGCATCCGTCGGCACTGCGGACATCTCCTTCACCGTGCCCGAATCGGCCGTCAAGCAGGTTCAGAACACACTGCTCGACAAGCAGGAAGTGCTGGGCTACCACTCCTTCGATGTGGACACCACCGTAGGCAAGGTGGCCGTGGTGGGCGTTGGCATGAAGACCCATGCCGGTCTGGCCGCCAAGTTCTTCCAGGCCCTGAGCGATGAGGGCATCAACGTGCTGATGATTTCTACCTCCGAGATTCGTATCGCCGCGCTCGTGCCGCTCGATCAGCTCAACGACGCCGTCAAGGCGCTGCACACCGCATACGGTCTCGATGCCGATCAAATCGAAGCCGTGGTGTACGGCGGTACTGGCCGCTGAGCCACTGAGCCGCGTTTTTGCGGTATATACGACGAAAGCCCTCCTTGCGGAGGGCTTTCTCAGTTTCGGACTCAGTTTCAACTACTTCTTGGTGATGTAGCCGAGAGCCTTGAGCATTTCGGCGCATTCAAGGGCACCGCCGGCTGCACCACGCAGGGTGTTGTGGGCCAGACCCACGAACTTCCAATCGAAGATGGAATCCTCACGCAGACGGCCGATGGAAACGCCCATGCCACCCTCGTAGTCCACGTCGAGCTTGACCTGCGGGCGGTCATCCTCGGTGAGGTACTGGATGAAGTGCTTCGGTGCGTGCGGCAGCTCCAGCTCGGAAGCCTTGGACGTGTAGTTCACCAGACGGTCGATGAGCTCTTCCTTGGTGGCCTTCTTGCCGAAGTTCAGGAACACGGTGGCGGTGTGGCCGTTGAGCACGGGCACGCGGATGCACTGGGAAGTGATCTTGAGGTCGCCGTCGAACGGCACGATCTCGCCCTTGGCGGCGTCCACATGGCCGAACACCTTGAGCGGTTCCTTCTCAGACTTTGCTTCCTCACCGGAGATGAACGGGATGATGTTGCCCACCATCTCGGGCCAGTCCTTGAAGGTCTTGCCCGCGCCGGAAATCGCCTGGTAGGTGCTCACAACCACCTCGCGCGCTCGAATTCCTTCCACGCGGCCAGCGCCGGCGTGTAGGCCTGAATCGAGCAGTTCGGCTTGACGGCGATAAAACCACGAGTGGTGCCCAGGCGCTTGCGCTGGTGCTCGATCACCTCGAAGTGCTCCGGGTTGATCTCCGGCACCACCATCGGCACGTCCGGGGTCCAGCGGTGGGCGCTGTTGTTGGAGACCACCGGGGTCTCGGTCTTGGCATAACGCTCTTCAATGGCGCGAATCTGGTCCTTCGGCATGTTTACCGCAGAGAACATGAAATCAACGCCAGAGGCCACGGACTCGGCATCGTCGCCATCGACGACCACCATGTTCTTGACATATTCGGGCATCGGGGTTTCCATCTTCCAACGGTCGCCGACAGCCTCGGCATACGTCTTGCCGGCGCTGTGCGCGGAAGCGGCAAGCGTGACCACCTCGAACCACGGGTGATTCTCAAGCAGCGTGATAAAACGCTGACCGACCATACCGGTGGCACCAAGGATGCCGACCTTCAATTTTTCGGACATGATGACCTCTATGACCTCTGGGTTTCGATGGATTACTTACGTCGGACGGCCGTCATGCGGGTGGCCGTAAAACAATGCAATTGTACGAAACACGCGGAACAACGGCAGTGGTCTTCCCAGATGGTGGCTGCCCAATGAAGCGAAGGCGATGTTCTACACTGGTAGCCATGTCTATCGCATCAGTAGAGGCCCAAAAACAGCTCGACCGTATCGTGGCTCTCGGCTACCCGGATGTGGCGGATATTTCCGCCGCCGCATTCCGCTCGCTGGCCCGACCTCTGATCGGGGCGCTCGAGCATTCCGATTTGGGATCGAACATCCTGCTGGTGCCCACGCGTGAACTGGTTTCGCCTGAGTCGCTGATTGCACGAACCTCCATCAATCGCATGGCAGGCTTCACCACCATGCCGCCGCGTGACATCGCCAGCTTCCTGCCTCAAGACGGCTTCATGCCGCCGGAAGGCCCGTTCTATCTGGTCGTCAATCCGCACACCGGCACGTGCTATGTCAATCGCGAGCCGGATGTGGCCCGCAAACTTATTGACTCCGATGAGCGCCTGCCGCTCACCCTCGAGGAAGGCTTGGCCATCGCCACCCAGCACCCGGAGTGGCTGCTGGAAAAGAACGGCTTCAATCTGCTCGGCTCACGCTCCGCAGACGGACGCGTGCCGAGCATCTGGATGAGCCAGAACGCACCGCGACTGGGAGCCGTCTGGCCCAATTCCCGCCATACTTGGCTGGGCAACGCGTATTGCACGGCCCGTCGCGGGGTGAGTCTGTTCCGTTAAAGCGATTCTCCTCAAAAGACAAGGTCGGCAAGGTGGATGGCGACCGCCCGTTGTCGGCGCATGGGGAACCGTAATGAAAGTCAATAAGGATGGCACCTTCTCCGGCTCCTACCACGACTCGGATATGGGAGCCACGGGAGACGGCTATCTCATAGGAAACGACGTCGATACGCTGAACGGCAAAGCATTGCTCAACGTGACGAGCGGAGCGGATAAGGGATACACGTTCTACGATTTCTCGTAGTGATTCAGCTGCCGTGCGGAGCGGCGGGGAACGTGAAGGACCGGCGCGTATGCTGTGCGAAACAGCATTACGTCCCTAGACTGGTGAGGCATGACGAACCTGCGATTCCGCGAAGACGGCAGCTTCCGCGTGCTGCAGATGGCCGACATCCAAGACGGCCCCAACGTACTCCCCGATACCATCCGCCTTATCCGTGAGGCCATTCGCAAAGCCGACCCGGATCTGGTGGTGTTCACCGGCGACCAGATTCGCGGTTACGATCCTGCCTACATCGACACTTTCCTGCGCCGCCGTGGCGAGGAACCGGGCGCTCGCGTGCGTGCGGTCACCGAAGTCGAGGCCAAGCTGCGCGGAATCAAGCGGCGGGCCAGAAACCGCGTGAACAATCGTCTGCTGGCCATGAAGTCTGACGGCAGCAATCCCGACGTCCAACAAACCGCGTCCACCGCGTCCACCACGTCCACGCTGGTCTACTCCACAACATCCGATCCACAGGATGTGCCGACGACTTTGGACGAGCTCATGGACGAGACCCGTGACAAAGTCCGCCGCACGTTTGCCGGCTTCCTTGGCCCGGTCATCGAAGCGGAAGTGCCGTTCGCCGCCACCTACGGCAATCACGATTTCCAGTGCGGCATCCTGGCCGACGAGCAGGACGGCATCTACCGCGAATTCCCCGGCTGCCTGAACCCGGTCGACAGCCTCGAGCCAGGCACTTTTGCCCTGCCCATTGAGGCTTCCGACGGATCCGGGCGCGTAGCTATGTCCGTCATGATGGTGAATTCCGGCGATTACGCCGGCAAGCCTGAAGAGAACGACGCCCAATACCCGGCCTATGTGGTCAATCCGCGCGGTCTTGATTTGGCTGATTCCGATGGGTATGGCACGCCAAGCCCCGAGGCGATCGATTGGCTGGGAGCCGTACAGTCCGAACTTGGCGAACGCAACGGCGACGGTAAGCCGGTGCCTGCCATCGCCTTCCAGCACATTCCGCCGCAGGAATTCTACGATTGCCTCAAAGAGGTTCCCGCATGGACGCCGAACGCGGTGGAAGGCGCACGTACCCACGCCGGCCATTGCTACGTGCTCAACCATGAGATTTGCCGGCCGGGATCGCGGCTGGGTGAGGCGATTGGCTGTGCGGACGAGAACGTCGGTGAAGTGGACGCCTTGCGTGAGGCAGGCGGCTACTTCGCGCTGTTCTGCGGTCACGATCACAAGAACGCCTTCGTGGGCCACGCGCATGGCATTGATTTGGGCTACGCGCCTACCTGCGGATTCGAATGCTATGGTCCCAAGTCGCGCTATCGCGGCATCCGCCTGTTCGAATTCCATGAAAGCAACCCGGCCGGCTACGTGACCCGCATGCTCACCTGGGGTGATCTGGTGGGCCGATACTCCAGCAACGAGGTGCGCGTCTGGTTCGAGGACCACTGCGTGACCGGTGCCATCAGCATGCGTAACGAATTGCGCCGCCCGCAGGTATTCGCAGTGCTGTCCGGTGCCATGAGCCTCGGTTTATGGCCGTCATCCGCTCGTTGGTGAAGAAGCGGTGAGACCATAAAACGGTCAATACATCAATTCTGCTGATACGGCCTGAATGCGGAATAGGTGGCATCCTCGTCGTATAGCAGGTTATCGGGCTCTTCCGATTTTGGCGTGTAGGGGCATGTGTCAGAGGTGGGTTTGGATGGCGTGTCTGAAGCCGCCGGCGTGCAGCAGGCTTCTGGTGATGTAGTTGTCGAGGTTTGCGGAATCCCAGGGCTATGCCCCTGAGGGTCTCGAGCCTTCCGTTGATGGCCTCGGTGGGCCCGTTCGCGCTGTGCTCCCAGTCGAAGAACGCGAGGACGTCGCATGCGCCCCCACGCATAGCTGTAAGTAGTAGTGCTGCGTCGGAACGCTAAGTGTGCTGGCGTATTGTGAGATGAACGGGATGTTGGAATGGGCCGTCGCTAGGATAGAGGAAGTTATGCATGTTACCAATGCGTAAACGAATATCCAATAAGCGATTGTATGAATGGTTCACACAGTAAAGGAGGAACAATGGGTCAGGATCAATCATCCGTTTTTGATCTCGCAGCGGTAGCCGCAGCGTCCAATGGGGGGAACAACGACCCGCTGCTGCCTCCGGCGCGATTCATTGGCGATCCGCAGAAGCCGAGTCGTATGCCGTACAACAAGTACGCCGCCTACGACAAGCAGATCCCGTTTGATTACCCGGAGCGTACGTGGCCGGGCAAGCGACTGCAGCGCGCGCCGCGCTGGTGCTCCGTCGATCTTCGCGACGGCAATCAGGCCCTCGTCAACCCGATGGATTCCGAGCGCAAGCTGCGTTTCTGGAACCTGCTCGTCTCCATGGGATTCAAGGAGATCGAGGTGGGCTTCCCGTCCGCTTCCGAGACCGATTTCGACTTCATCCGTATGCTCATCGAGCGTGAGCTGATTCCGGACGACGTGACCATCGTGGTGCTCACCCAGTGCCGCGAGCACCTCATCCGCCGCACTTACGAGGCGCTCAAGGGTGCCAAGCGCGCCATCGTGCACTTCTACAACTCCGTGTCTGTGTTGCAGCGCGAGGTCGTGTTCCGCAAGAACAAGGAGGAGATCAAGAAGCTCGCCACCGACGCCGCCGAACTGTGCAAGGACCTCGAGAACGAGGCCAAGGGCATCGACCTGTACTACGAGTACTCGCCGGAATCCTTCACCGGCACCGAGCCGGAGTACGCCGTCGAGGTGTGCAACGCCGTGATCGGTGTTATCAAGCCGACTCCCGAGCACCCGATGATCATCAACCTGCCCGCCACCGTGGAAATGACCACGCCGAACGTGTTCGCCGACGAAGTGGAGTACGTCTCCACCCACCTCGACGACCGTGACTCCGTGGTGCTCTCCCTCCACCCGCACAACGACGAAGGCATGGGCGTGGCCGCCACCGAGCTGGCCGTGCTGGCCGGCGCCGACCGCGTGGAAGGCTGCCTGCTGGGCAACGGCGAGCGTACCGGCAACGTCGACTTGGTCACGCTGGGCCTCAACTGGCTCACCCAAGGCATCGACCCGCAGCTTGACCTGTCCAACGTGCCCGAGATTCGCAAGACGGTTGAGTACTGCAACCAGATCAAGATTTCCGAGCGTCACCCGTACGCCGGCAACTTCGTGTTCACTGCGTTCTCCGGCTCGCATCAGGACGCCATCAAGAAGGGTCTCGAGGCTCGTCAGGTGGCCGCCGAGCGTGCTGGCGCCGATCTCGACAGCTTCGTGTGGCTTGTGCCGTACCTGCCGATCGACCCGAAGGACATCGGCCGTACGTACGAAGCCATCATTCGCGTCAACTCGCAGTCCGGCAAGGGCGGCATGGCCTACCTGCTCAAGACCAACCACAATCTTGACCTGCCCAAGCGTCTGCAGATCGAATTCGACAAGATCGTGCAGAACTACGCTGACACGACCAAGAAGGAAGTCAAGGACGAGGATATCTGGCGTCTGTTCAAGGACGAGTACCTGCCGGTCGAACAGTCCGGCATGACCGCCGCCGGTGTGGTTGTGGGCGATACTCATGACGCCTCGCTCGTGCCGTGGGGCCGCTTGAAGCTGCTCAAGGTGGCCGTCAGCTCCGGTGAGGATGGCTCCGACACCGTGCTCAAGGCTCGTCTGCTCGACCGCGGCGTGAACGTCGGGGTCGATGCGCCCGTGGAGCGCGAGGTCTCCGGCATCGGCAACGGTCCGATCGCCGCTTTCCTCAACGCCATTTCCAACTTTGGCGTTGACGCCTCGATTATGGATTACGCGGAGCACACCATGTCCGTCGGCACCGACGCCATGGCCGCCTCGTACGTGGAATGCCAGGTCGGCGAGGCCGATGACGCGCAGATCGTGTGGGGCGTCGGCATCGATTCGTCGATTACCACTAGCGCCCTGAAGTCGATTATCTCCGCCATCAACCGTTCCCAGCGCAAGCGCTGAGCGCTAACAGAACAAAAACAAGGCTCCCTCTGATTGCATCAGAGGGAGCCTTGTTGTCTGTGTTTTACTTACTACTGAGTGACGCCGTTGGTGCCGGTGTTCCCGCCGGTGCCTCCGGAATTACCATTATCGTTGCCGGTATTGTTCCCGTTGTCACCGCCGGTATTGTTGCCGGCGTTGCCATCTCCGCCGGTAGTGGTGCCGGGATAATTCGGGCACTCGGTGGAATAGCTCGGATTGGCGAGGCACTGCTGGGCGAACTCCTGAGCCTGCTGTTGCTTCTTGGCTTCCTCTTCGGCCGCCTTCTGCTGTGCGTCCTGCTCAGCCTGCTTCTGCGCGTCTTCGGTGGACTGCTTGTTGGTGTTGTTGGACAGGCCGTTGCTCTGTCCCTTGCCCAAGCCCCAAGTGCCGTCGGAGCCGCCGATCTTGCCGTTGTCTTTAGCGGTCGGGAACTGCTCCGCCTCGGTGCCTTGCAAGGCCTGAGCCATGAACTCCTGGAACAGGTGGGCGGGGTATCCAGTGGAAGAGACGCCGTATCCGGAGAAGGCTGGCACCACTTGCGGATTGCCCTTATCGTCCGGATTCCAGATAGCCCACACATTCATCATGCTGGGGGTGTACCCCACGAACGACGAAGCCATTTCGTCGTTGGCGGTACCGGACTTGCCGGCGACGGGCCGGCCCAACATGCTGGATGTGCCGGCCGCCGTACCGTACGTGGTGGTGCCCTGCATGGCCTTCTGTACCAAAGCGCAGTCGTTGGCATCGAACACCTTGGTGCCGTTGCTGGGCGCGTTGTACATGTCCTTATTGTTGGAATCAAGCACTTTGGACACCATGTGCAAGGTGTTCTTCACGCCATTGTTGGCGATGGTCGAATGGCCTTGCGCCAAATCCCACACGGTCAGGGCGTTGATGCCCAGCACGTTGTACATGGAGTTTTCATCGATATCGCCCTGAATGCCCGCTTCATGGGCGATTGCGGCCGTGCGCTTCGGCGTCAGATGCTCATTGACGTTCATGAACACCGTGTTCACCGAGTTGGCGGTGGCCTGATACAGATTGATGTTGCCCCAGTTGTTCTCCAGAGCGTTGTTCACCTCTTGATCCAAGCCGGTGAAGTGCTGGTGGGAATTGCCGTTGAACAACGTATCGAAGCTGACGCCGGATTGCGCGGCCCCCAGCAAAGCGAACGGCTTCATAGTCGAACCCGGTTCGAATACGGCCTGATCGGCATTGTTGAGCTGCTTGGACAGATAATCTGAACCGGCGTATACGGACAATACTTCACCGGTCTTCGGGTCCAGCGCTATGCCGCCGATTTGCAGGGATTCGGGCATGTCGTCCAGACGGGTGTCGCCGATGGACTGCATAAGATCCTGCTTGCTCTTGTCGATGGTGGTGATGATCTTGTATCCGCCAGTATCCAAATCCTCTTTGGTAAAGGCCTTGGACTGCACCAGCTCGCGGCGCACCATATCCAGCAGATAACCGTTCGGCCCCGCGTATTCGTTCTGCTGCGCCACCGCGGCGGTCTGCGGGAACTTGGCATCAGTGTGCTGCTTGGCAGTGATGTAACCATCCTCCTGCATGATGTTCAGCACACGCTTGAAGCGCGATTTGGCCATATCGGCGTTATCGGCCGGATCCCACGTGGACGGTGACGGAATAATGCCGGCGATCATCGCCGCCTCAGACAGCGTCAGATCCTTGGCGTCCTTATTGAAGTATGCCTTGGCCGCTGCCTGGATACCGTAGGAGTTGCGGCCCAGATAGATGGTGTTCATGTAATTGCACAGCACCTCGTCCTTGGATTCGGTCTGCGCGATTTTGATGGCCATGATGGCCTCGCGCGCCTTGCCCACATAGGATGTGGTTTCGCCCATGTAATACCGCTCGGCATACTGCTGGGTGATGGTGGAACCACCTTGGCGCGTGCCCTTGGTCACATTATTAATGAATGCGCGGGCGATGCCCTTCAGATCAAGGCCTTTATCCGTGTAGAACGTACGGTTTTCGGACGCCACAATCGCGTTGCCGATGTAGTCCGGCAGCCCCTCGCAAGAGATGATTTCACGATTCTGTTCCGCGTAGGAGCCGATCGCGGTGGTGCCGTCCGCGTAATACACGGTGGTTTTCTCGGCCAACGCGAACTTTTCGGGTTGCGGGACCTCGGTGGTGGTGTACAGGTATGCGAATACTGCGATACCGGCCAGCAAGCCCAGTCCAATCAGGGAGAAGAAGATGCCCAGCACCCATTTCAGTACACGGTGCTTGCCTTTTCCTGTGTTCTTTTTCTTCCTGTTCGGGGCTCGATGGCTATTGGAAGCCTTGTGGCTTGCGTGGCGGGAACGGCTCTCCTGGGGCGTATAGGGGCCCTCCTGTGCGGAGTGGCCGGCTCTGCTTTGCGCGGTGCGCGGTTGCCTCAGAGCGGGGCCATTGCCTCCCGAATGTGCACGACGAGTATAAGAAGCCATGGTGTCCACCGTAACTGTTGGCCTTGAACAATCGTTTGACGTGAGCGTAACCACACGCATTTATGCCGGTATTTTTCCGGAATTCTTACAATTGGGCACGCTTCTTGATGTTGCATGAATATTGCCTGAATGCGCTGGTTGGCCTGCCGTGCGACCCGGCGCGTACGTTTCGTGTCGCTGCGCTGGTCCATACGTCTCCATAGACTTATCCCCAGCCTCCACGCGGCGCTATGTCACCCAACTCCCCCAGGGCAGGAATGCAGCAGGGTAAGTGGCCTCTGACGGGTGCGTGGAGGTTTTCTTTATGTGCGGATTTGGCTGTGAGCTGGCGCTAGCGTGGTCCCCTGTCCGGGGCGCGGCCGTACAGTCGAACGTATGAATGACGCACAGACCCCTAGAATTCGCGACCCGCATGCGGCGGTCAATCTGGTCGGCTCAGGCGCAGCACAGCCTGACTCGTCGTCGAACGTTGTTGACCCATTGGCTGCGCTCGGCCCGGTCTCCGGTTCAGATGCATCGGTATCCACATCAGGCTCCTTACGGGATTTCAGGCCGCTGGACATGGACGATGCGGATGGGGCATCTGATATCGACCGCGGCTTGGCCCGGCTTGACCCGCTTACCGTGCGCCCGCGAATCTCCAGCCGCGTACTGTGCGTGGTATTCGGTCTGCTCCTGATCGCTATCGGCTTCGGCGTGTGGTGGGGGTGCGTGTTTACCGAAAACGGACAATCGTACGACGAACTGGTCTGGAAAACCTGCACAACGATGTACCGTCCTGGGCCACCGGCGTGATGAACGCCGTCGCACAATCCTGGCTGGTTATCGCTGTCAGCTGCACAATTGCCGCAATCGGCATTATTACGGCGCTGATTCGACGCCGCTGGTGGTTGGCCGGGCAAATCGCCGTGTTCGCCGTGGTCTGCTTGGCCGTCACCCGTATCAAGGGTCTGTTGCCGCGTCCGTTCATCATCAACACTGAATCGCCTGCCGCTAATTCCGCGCCTTCCGGTCACACGATGCTGGCCGCAGCCTGTGCAGTGATTCTGCTGCTTACCGTGCCTCGTGCGGTTCGAGCTTTGGCGGGCGTCATCGGCGTGGTTTGGGCGGTGACCGTCGGTGTCTCCGTGATATACGGACAATGGCATCGCCCTTCGGATGTGGCGATGTCCATCCTGCTGGTGGCGGGATTGGCCCTGCTCGCTCTGGCAGTTACGCGCAAGTCCGGCATGGACGAGCCGGGTCGCCGCGTCTCCTCAGTGAGCGTGCAAATCGTCGGCAGCGTGCTGATTACCGGGGGCCTGTTGTTGCTCGCCTACAGCGGTTATGTGGTCTGGCAGGTGGTGCCGGGGCTCAATGTCAGCGCCAGCTGGGCGGTTCAGGGGGCGAATGTCAGCGCTGTTGTGGGCATTGCGGGTGTGGCCATGCTCGCATTCGGACTGTTGCTGGCCCTGCGTCAGATTACTGCAGCGCCCTTAAGCCGGCTGGGTCTGATCGGCGCTCCGCCGGCACCGCCCAAACGGTAAAACATGGGGTGCGAACGGCCGAATTTGCCCGGCACAACGGCGGAATTTGGCAGTTGGACATGATTCATGAGTATTATGACGCCAGAAACGTCGTGTGTTTCGCGCAATACATAAGGAGTGGGTATGGCTACCAAACTGGTGATTGTGGAGTCTCCGACCAAGGCCCACAAGATCGGTGACTACCTGGGCAAGGGGTACACCGTCATGGCGTCGGTCGGCCATATCCGAGACCTCGCGCAGCCCAGCCAGGTGCCCGCGGCAGACAAGGCCAAGTTCGGCAAGTTCGGCGTGGACGTCAACGACGGGTTCAAGCCGTATTACATTGTCGACGGCGACAAGAAGCGTACGGTCAGCGAACTCAAATCGGCCCTGAAGAACGCCGATGAACTCTATCTGGCGACTGATGAGGATCGCGAGGGCGAGGCCATCGCGTGGCACTTGGTGCAGACCTTGAAACCCGAGGTGCCGGTCAAGCGCATGGTGTTCCACGAGATCACCAAGAACGCCATCAACGCCTCCCTGAACAACACGCGCGATGTGGATGGCAATATGGTCGACGCACAGGAGACCCGCCGCATCCTCGACCGTCTGTACGGCTATGAGCTGTCGCCGGTGCTGTGGCGCAAGGTGGGCCCAGGCCTGTCCGCCGGCCGCGTGCAGTCCGTGGCCACCCGCCTGATCGTGGAACGCGAGCGCGAACGCATGGCGTTCAAGCGCGCACCGTACTGGGATATCGTCGCCACGCTGTCCGCGCCTGACGCGCTGGGGGAGCGTGCCGAATTCTCCGCCCGCATGATCGCGCTCGGCGGCAAGCGACTCGCCGGCTCCAAGGATTTCGGTGCCGACGGCCAGCTGACCCCGGACGGTTCGCGGCGAACGTTCGCCAGCTTGATGAGGCTGGTGCCACCGCCGTGGCTTCGGCGCTGAAGACCGCCGATTTCACTGTGATGTCGATGGAAACCAAGCCGTACCGCCGCCGCCCGCAGCCGCCGTTCACCACCTCGACCTTGCAGCAGACCGCCGGCAATCGCCTCGGGCATGGGTGCTCGCGCCGTGATGCGCGCGGCCCAAAGCCTGTACGAGAACGGCTACATCACCTATATGCGAACCGATTCGGTGACGCTGTCGCAGGAGGGCATCACCGCCGCCCGCAACGCCGTCTCCTACCATTTCGGCGACAAGTTCCTCTCCGCCGAGCCCAAGCAGTACGCCACCAAAACCGCTGGCGCGCAGGAAGCCCACGAGTGTATTCGCCCGGCGGGCTCGCGCTTCCACGACCCGGACGAGCTGGCTTCCAAACTTCCCGGCGACCAGCTGCGCCTATACACGCTGATCTGGCAGCGCACGCTTGCCTGCCAGATGGCTGACGCCACCGGTTCCACCGCCACCGTGCGCCTGTCTGCGCCGGCCGGCCCCACCGAGGGCGAGGCCGTGTTCCAGGCGTCCGGCACCGTCATCGAATTCCCCGGCTTTATGAAGGCCACGGGGGAGGGGCGCAAGCCCAAGGCCGCCGCTCCCGGCGCTGGGGCTGGCTCGGACCAGGCTGCTGCCGCCGGCAAGACGGACGCCAAGGCCGTCAGGGGTGACGCCTCCGAATCCAACACCTCCCTGCCGCCGATGAGCGTCGGCCAGCAGGTCGAGGCAAGCGACATCGAACCGGACGGCCATGAAACCCAGCCGCCGGCCCGCTACACCGAGGCCACGCTGGTCAAGACGCTGGAAGCCAAGGAGATCGGTCGCCCGTCCACTTACGCGAGCATTATCTCCACAATCATGGATCGCGGTTACGTATACGAGCGTGGCCGTGCGCTGATCCCCAGCTGGCTCGCCTTCTCCGTGACCAAGTTGCTCGAGACGAACTTCCCCAAGCTGGTCGACTACCAGTTCACCGCCGAGATGGAAAACGGCCTTGACCGCATCGCCCACGGCGAGGAATCCGGCCGCGACTGGCTCACCCACTTCTACTTCGGTTCCGGCGAGGGCGCCGCCCGCAACGCCGACGAGGCGCACGAAGGCCTGCAACAGCAGGTCGCGCAGCTCGGCGAGATCGACGCGCGCGCCATCAACACCATCGACATCGGCGACGGCCTGCACGTGCGCGTCGGCCGTTACGGCCCGTATCTGGAAGACATGGAGCATCTGGACGCCGAAGGCAACCCGAAGCGCGCGTCTCTGCCGGACACCATCGCGCCGGATGAGCTGACGGTGGCCGTGGCCCGCGATTTGATCGACAACCACTCCGGTGGACCGCGCGAGCTGGGCGTTGATCCGGTATCCGGCGGTACCGTCGAGGTGCGCAATGGGCGTTTCGGCCCGTATGTGGCGTTGGTGCCGCCGGCTGAGGCTTCGGCTGGCGCTGCTGGCGATACTGCTGGTGCTTCTGCGGCCAAGAAGGGTTCGAAGAAGGCCGCGGCCGCCGCCGCGTCGCGCCCGAAGATGGCCTCGTTGTTCAAGACGATGAGCCCTGAATCGCTGTCGCTGGAAGACGCGCTAAAGCTGCTGAGCCTGCCGCGCGAAGTGGGCACATACGAGGAAACCAACGCCGAAACCGGCGAGGTATCCGAATGCACGGTGGCCGCCAACAACGGTCGCTACGGCCCCTACCTGACCAAGACGGGTGCCGACGGCAAGTCGGAGACCCGCTCGCTGGCCTCGGAAGACGAGATCTTCACGGTCGATATCGACAAGGCCAAAGAACTGTTCTCGCAGCCCAAGTACGGCCGCGGGCGTGGCCGTGGTGCCGCCAAGCCGCCGCTGCGTGATTTGGGCAAGGACCCGAACACCGGCAAGAACGTGACCATCAAGGACGGCCGTTTCGGCGCGTACATCACCGATGGCGAGACCAACCGCACGGTGCCGCGTCAGTACACGCCTGAATCCATCACCCCTGATGACGCCTTCCGACTGCTCGCCGAAAAGCGTGCGGCTGGTCCCTCCACCCGTGGCCGTCGCGGTGCTGGGCGTGCTGGTGGCGCCAAGGCCGTTGCCGGCAAGGGCAAGAAGGGCGGTACCTCGGCTGCGGTTTCGGCGCAGGAGGCCAAGCGCGCCGAACGCCGTGCCGAAGTCAAGAAGTTGGCGAACAAGGGCTGGTCCAACCAGCGCATCGCCGAAAAACTCGGTTCCACCCCCGCCACTGTGAAAAAGGACGTCGACTGGCTGACCGCCAACGAGGGCTACGAGCGCCCCGCCGTAATTCCCAAGCGTGGCTGAGCGGAATTATTGCTCTACTTGCGTTTCAAGGGGCTGATTTCTCGTTTTGAGAATATCTACTTCCGCTTCAAGGGGCTGGTCATCTGCTGAACCACGAGTATGAACGGCTCCGCGCCAACGTCATTCCGCCGTTTTGGAACGTTGTCTACTTGGGCAACAGCCCCTCGAAACGGAAGTAGACCTTCAGAAAAGACCAAATCAGCCCCTTGAAACGGAGGTAGAGCTGGTTTAACTGCCTGTTGGGCGCAACTCTGCGCCTAACGCTAAGGTCAATAGCATGAGCGGTCTGTTTGTTTCGTTTGAAGGTGTCGATGGCGTGGGCAAGACCACGCAAGTCGAGCGGCTGCATGCGTATCTTGAGGCTCAGGGGCGTACCGTGGTCGTTACCCGTGAGCCGGGAGGCACTGCGTTAGGCAAGGCCATTCGCCAACTGCTGTTGCACGGTGTGGATGGGGGCGCCGTCGACATCGCACCGCGCGCCGAGGCGCTGCTATTCGCTGCAGACCGAGCCCAGCACGTTGCCGAAACCATCCGCCTGGCATTGGAGCGCGGTGAAGTGGTGATCACCGACCGCTATTTAGACTCTTCCTTGGCCTATCAGGCCGGTGGCCGCGAACTCACGCCAGAAGAGATTCGATCCTTAAGCATGTGGGCCACCAACAACCTGCTGCCCGACCGCACGTATTTGCTGGATATGGACCCAGCCCTGTCCCACCATCGCCTCGAACACGCGGAAGACCGTATGGAATCGGCCGGTGATGACTTCCAGTCCCGCACCCGCCAGGCCTTCTTGGACTTGGCCGCCGCCGAGCCGAATCGTTTCCGCGTTATCGATGCGAGCCAGAGCATTGAAGCGGTATGGGCTGCCATCGAATCCGACATCAAGGAGCTCGCATGAGCGTATGGGATTCACTAGTCGGCCAAAAGCCGGTAATCGACATGCTCAGTCGTATCGCGCAGGGCGACCCGAGCCAGATCACCCAGTCGTGGCTGATCTGTGGACCTCCCGGATCGGGCCGTTCCAACATGGCTCGTGCGTTTGCGGCGGCGCTGGAAAGCCCGGATCACGGCATGAGCGCTGAGCCCACGCGCGTCACCCAGCAGGTGCTTGCCGGCACGCATCCGGATGTCACGGTGCTGACCACGAACAAGGTGACTATTGGTATCGATCAGGTGCGTGAGATCATCACTACCTCCGAGCAGATGCCCGCCACCGCACCGTGGCGCATCATCATCATCGAAGACGTGGATCGCATGCTTGAGCGCACCACCAACGTGCTCTTGAAAGAGATTGAGGAGCCGGCCGAGCATTGCATCTGGCTACTGTGCGCGCCCAGCGCCCAGGACGTGCTGCCCACCATCCGCTCGCGCACACGCATCGTGAACCTCGCCGTGCCCTCCACCCAGGCGGTGGCCGGATTCCTGACCTCCACCACCAATGTCGAGCCAAAAGTGGCGCAGCGTGCGGCCCGACTCGCCGAAGGCCATATCGGCATCGCCAAGTTGTACGCCACCGACGAACGGGTTATGTCCGACCGCGATGAACTTGTGGTCGGTGTGCTGAATCTGGCCCGTGCCTCGGATGCAGTGTTGTTGGCCGGCAATCTTATCGACAATGCCAAGGCCCAGGCCGAGGCAGACGCGAACCGCATCACCGCCGGCCAGGAAGCGGAATTCCGCCGCATCAACGGACTGGCACCGAGCGACCGCATCCCGCCGAAACTGCGTGGCGCATTCAACCAGATTGCCAAGAAAGACGATGTGAAGCGTTTGGTCACCCGCCGTACGCGCGACGTATTGGATCGTGCGCTGAACTCCATCGCCTCCATCTACCGAGATGTGGCGGTGCTGCAGAACAATGCGGAGGATTCGGTGGGCCTCATCAACCTGGAGAACCGCTCGTCGATCACCGAATTGTCGGTGCGGTTGAACCGGGCCGGTGCCGTGACCCGTCTGGACGAAGTGGCCCACGCCCGCAAGCGCCTAGCCGGCAACGGCAACCCGCTACTGGTATTCGAGTCCCTCTTCTGCGCCCTGATCCCATAACCCGACGCAACTAGCCCCCCTCTGATGAGGGGGCTGTCGAGCGCAGCGAGACTGGGGGAGAGACCCCGTAACGCACAGCCCCCAGTACGTCACACATATGAGCGATACTGGGACGTATGAAGATTTCCGCCGATTTCACCGTCATTCCGGACGATTTTGCCAAGGCCTCCGCGCCCGAGTACTTCAACGGCGGCGTGCCGGTCGTCTCCTTCCCGTTCTACATCGATGATGTGAACCCCGAGGCCCGTTACCTGCACTGGGAGTTCGTGGACCCGGATTCGATTCCGGTCTGCGGCTTCGAGTGGATTCACTGGTCCGTGGCCAATCTGCCGATTGATGCGCTGATGTACGACTTCAATGATTCGCATGCGTTGGCCATCCCGCCGGACTTCTCCCGTCAGCTGCCGGCCATGATTCCCGAGACCGTGCAGGGGTGCAACTCCTCGGCCTCCAAGTTCTTGGGCCGCAGCACTGACCCGGCGGTGATCATGCGGTACAACGGTCCGCAGCCGCCGGACAAGGATCATGAGTACTACCTGCAGGTGTGGGCCACCAAGAAGCCGTTGCCCGGCTTGAATCAGGGCTTCTGGCTCAACGAGCTGTTGCACGCGCTGCGCAACAGCGGTGAAGTGCCCGACACCGACGGCATCTTCCTGACCGGCAAGGCGTGAGCCACATGAGCCCCCGCAGGCGGGGGCTGTCAGCATCACTGACTGGGGGTGGGTCAGTACAAAACCACCTTCAGTCCGACTTCGTCGTCCAGCTCCCGCCAGTGGGAGCGTGACCACAACAAAGAAAGGACACCATCACACTATGGCCTGCACCACGATTCTGGTAGGTAAAGACGCGAGCTATGACGGCTCGACCATCATCGCCCGCAACGAGGATTCCGCGAACGGCGAGTTCAACCCGAAGCGCTTCATCGTCGTGAAGCCGGAGGAACAGCCGCGCGAATACAAGTCGGTGATCTCCCACCTAACCATCACCCTGCCGGACGACCCGCTGCAGTACACCGCCGTGCCGAATGCGGACCTCAAGGAAGGTATTTGGGGCGAGGCCGGCGTCAACGAGGCGAACGTGGCGATGAGCGCCACCGAAACCCTGACCACCAACGAGCGCGTGCTCGGCGCCGACCCGTTCGTGGAATACACGCCGGCCAAGGGCGATGAGCCCGAGGTGCCCGGCGGCATCGGCGAAGAGGACTTCCTGACCATCGTGCTGCCGTATGTCAAGACCGCACGCGAGGGCGTCCAGCGCCTCGGCGCGCTGCTTGAGGAATTCGGCACCTACGAGATGAACGGCGTCGCCTTCTCCGACTCCAACGAAATCTGGTGGCTGGAAACTGTGGGCGGCCATCACTGGATTGCCAAGCGAGTGCCGGACGAGGCCTACGTGACCATGCCGAACCAGCTCGGTATCGACGAATTCGACCTTGAGGACGCCCTGGGTGACCAGGAAGCGCACATGTGTTCCGAAGACCTTGCCGAATTCATCGAAACCAACCATTTGGACCTCGCGGTGGAGAACACTACCCCGTTCAACCCGCGCGATGCCTTCGGCTCCCACTCCGACTCCGACCACGTGTACAACACCCCGCGCGCCTGGTACATGCAGCGCTTCCTCAACCCGTACGACGAGGTGTGGGACGGCCCGGACGCCGACCACAAGCCCACCTCCGACGACATCCCGTGGGCCCGTCAGCCTGAGCGCAAGGTGACCATCGAGGATATCAAGTACGTGCTGAGCTCCCACTACCAGGGCACCCCGTTCGATCCGTACGGCCAGCTGGGCGATGAGCGCACCCGCCACATGTACCGCACGATCGGCATCAACCGCCAGAGCCAGCTCGCGGTGATGCAGATCCGCCCGTACCGCCCGCAGGCTCCCGCGCCATCCAGTGGATGGCATACGGCTCCAACCCGTTCAACACGCTGGTACCGTTCTTCCCGAACGTGGACACCACGCCCGCCTACCTTGAGGACACCACCACCCGCGTGACGTCCGAGAACTTCTACTGGGCCAACCGCATCATCGCCGCCCTGTGCGATGGCGCCTTCCGCTCCACGTCCAACGCCGTTGAGCGCTACCAGGAGAAGACCGGTGCGATGGGCCACCGCTTGGTCGCCGCCACCGACGAGCAGATCGCCCGTCTGGGCTTGACGGCCGCCGAGGAAGCCGCGCAGTCCGCCGCTGAAGAGGAATTTGAGGCCGACAACGTGGATGGCGATGTGCAGCCGATGACCCCGGACGAGACCATCGCCGCGCTGCGTAACCCCGAGGTGCGCGAGATTCTCGCCGCCGCCAACCAGACCATGGCCGACCAGCTCAAGGAGGAAACCGAAAAGCTGCTTGACTCCGTGCTGTACACTCGCAGCATGGAAATGAAGAACGGCTTCCACATGTCCGACTTTTAGTCCGTATTGAGCTCCCCTCCTGAGGGGAGCTGACCGCGAAGCGGACTGAGGGGCTAAGCCGTTAAGAAAACAGCCCAGTGGGCTGTTTTTAGGCGAAGAGGCGGCGACTGCCGCCCCCACCACCCCCGCCCCACCACACAAACACAGAAAGGCTTTATATGACCACCATCGAAGACTTCACCAGCCAGTACGGTCTGGTCCAGAAGATCGACGCATTCGGCTACATGAAGTACCTGGCCGAGAACCCTGACGCCCCGCGCAAGCACGGCAAGGTGGTGCTCGTCACCGCCGATACGCCGCTCAAGGCATCGCGCGGAGAAGGCAAGACCACCACGACCATCGCCCTGATCGACGCTCTGAACAAGCGCGGCATTGATGCGACCGCCGTGCTGCGTCAGCCGAGCATGGGCATCACCGCAGCCGGTTCCAAGGGCGGTGCCTCCGGCGGCGGCAAGGCTTCCCTGACCCACCCCGAGCTCATCGACTGGGGTCTGTGCGGCGAAATGGGCGCCATCGAGGCGGCCCAGAACCTGCTCGTCTCCTTCGCCGAGAAGGCCATCGATGACGGCAAGCTCGACACGATTCTCGTGCCGCGTGTCTCCGAGGTGCCGAGCCGCTCCCTGCGCTCCACCGCCGTGGACTACGGCAAGGGCAACGTGCCGGAGAAGGTCGTGCTCACGCCGACCTGCGAGCTCATGCAGATTGTGGTGCTCTCCCGCTCGATGGACGAGATTTCCGAGCGCGTGTCCAAGATGATCGCCGGCACCAAGGACGGCAAGGCCGTGACCTTCGGCGAATTCGTGGACCTGTGGCGTATCACTGGCATTCTGGCCGACGCGGTCAAGCCGGCCAAGACCGAGACCGTAAACGGCTCCCCGGTCTACGTGCACGGTGGCCCGTTCGCCAACGTGTCCATCGGCATTCCGACGCTGGTCTCCGTGGAAATGGCCTGCGCCCTGCATGACGTGGTCATCGTCGAGGCCGGTTACGGCACCGACGCCGGCGCCCAGAAGTGGCTGGACATCGCCTGCCGCGAATACGGCGCGCAGTGGCCGTCCGCCGCCATCGTGGTGACCCGTGCCTCCACCTGGCGCGACGATCCCGAGCTGGCCTGGCGCTACCCGTTCCACGTGCAGCGCCTGGAGAACCTGGACATTCCGACCTTCCCGCTCATCAACCTGTGGGAAGGCGAGGACGATCAGGTTCCGTCCCTGAAGGCCACCGCCGACGAGCTGGGCTTCCGCACGCCGATCATCGGCAACCTGTTCCGCGACGGCGGCGAGGCGCTGGCCCCGCAGCTTGACGGTTTCGTCGACGCGTTGCAGAACGGCTCCATGCCGGCCGAACCGCACTCGCACAAGGGCATGGCCCTGACCGAGAACGCCAAGTGGGTGGCCGAGAACGCCTACGGCGTACCGGCCGAGCGCGTGATTTACAAGCCGGGCTTCACCGAGTCCGTGTCCGAGGCCATGGAACTGTGCCAGAGCGCAGGCATCTCGCTGGACGATCTGGCGTTCGTGGCGGTCAAGTCCCCGGCGACCATGACCGACAACGACCGTGCCCCCGAAGAAGAGCGCACCGTGACCCTGAAGAAGGTTGAGGTGCATGCCGGTGCCGGTCTGGTCCACGTCAACCTGACCACCAGCCTCACCACCCCCATGCCCAAGATCGTGTGATGACAGGCATGAGGTGAGGTAACTCGCTTTTGAGGGGCGGATTTTCGGTTTTCCGGAGGTCTATCTGCGTTTCGAGGGGCTCTTCGATTGCGAAATCCGGAGTATGACCATTGAAATTGCAATGTTTATACTCCGGTTTTCTTGTTTTAAAAGCCCCTTGAAACGCTAGTAGAGCTTCTGAATGTTGGAAATCAGCCCCTTGAAACGTAGAAAGCCCGCCACCGGCGGGCTTTCTACATCTGAGCTTCCCTCTTTGAGGGGAGCTGTCAGCGAAGCTGACTGAGGGGAGCCAGCATACGCAAACTAGAAGTTGCTACCCTGAGCCGTTAAACGGAAAGCCCACCGGGCTTTCCGTAGGCGATGCGAGCAGCTATGCTGCGAGGGAATGGTGGCAACTAGAAGTTGCCACCATTCCAGCCCCAGTCGGTGGTGGCGGTGTAACGGATGTAGGTGCGGTCCTCGGGAATGCCGAGCGTGGAGTTCAGCGCGGCCATAATGCTCTCGGTCAGCTTTTCCCAAGCAGAGCCCGGCACAGAGCGGCCGAACACGTTGACTTCCACATAGGCGGCGGGCTGGTCATCGCTACCACCGAAGTAAATCGGCATATTGTCCTCGAACGGGCACATTAGCCAGCCCTCGGACTTGCCCGGCACGGCGGTAATCGCCTTGCCATAGGCAGCCTTCAACGCCTCGCGCTGCTCAGGGGTGGTGGGCACGGACACATGAGTGTGAATAACGGGCATAATTCCTCCTTGATTCGGTTCGCTTCCAGTCTAGCCTCAGCGGTTGCTGTTGAACATGGCATGCGGATGTAGGAAGCTGCTTGCAGAACGGACCGGGGCAAGGCCAATTTGGGGAGATTATTGGCCTTTCCAGCCAATATATGTTCCGCAGTCAGCCCAATAGTGTTGAATACCCTTGTGAGAAAACTGATTGAACAACTGATGAAGTTCGGCATTGTGGGCGTCATCGCCTTTGTTATCGACTGGGGTATTCTCAACCTATTGGTTGGCATATTCCACATGCACAACGTGCTGGCTGCCACCGTCTCTTTCATCATCTCGCTGATTTTCAACTATCTGGCGAGCATGAAATTCGTATTCAAGCATCGTGATGACATGGCGCGCTGGATGGAGATTCTTATCTTCGTGGCGGGCGCTGTAGTCGGTCTGTTCATGAATGACGCGATTATCTGGATTTCCACTTATGGCATGAACCATGATGCCTATGTATCGCAGCATGCCGAATATCTGTTGCGCACCAATATCGGCAAGTTGGTGGCCACTGCCGTGGTAATGATCTGGAACTTCTTGATTCGCAAGTGGCTGCTCGACGATACGCACACCAATGCGATGAACCGTCTGAAGTCCGCTGAAAATCGACTGAATGCCGAGGAGCTTGAAGCCAAGTGGCAGAACAGCTTCTCCCACAAGCTCGGCATCTGGTCCCTGGAACACACGCCCAAAGGCTGGCCGAAGTAGCGTTTTGACGTATAAGCCCCCTCGTCAGAGGGGGCTTAGCTTTGTCTCACACACTCACTTCAGTCAAGGTCGGCTGCTCGGTGGAGCCCTTGATCTGCTTGAAGCCAATCAGCGCAATCACCAGCGAGACCAGTGCCAAAGTGGTCACCACCATGAAGCCGCCATGCGAGCCCATGCGGTCGATGAACTGGCCGGCAATCGCCGAACCGGCGGAGGAGCCGATAGAATTCATCGCACCCATCCACGCCATGCCTTCGGTCAGGCGGGAAGGCGGCACCAAGTGCAGCATGAGCTGGTTGCCGTTAATCCACGTCGGAGCCTGGCACACGCCGATGATCAGGTAGATGATCATAATCACCCACAGATGCTTGGCGAACAGGAACGTGCTGATGCCGATGTTCACCACGGCCAGGCAGAAGTAGAAGCGCTTCCACAGGGCAATCGACCAGTTCTTCGCGCCGTACACCAAGGCGCCCATCAACGAGCTGATGGAGAAGCAGGCGAATACAAAGCCCGTGTACTGCTTCATATTCGACTCGGTGGCGAATGCGATGATCGAGATGCCTGTAGCCGACTGGAACGCGCCCAAGCCGAACCAGGTGACGCATACCGCAATCAGACCCGGTCCCCAGATGGACGCCTTCTTGCCGGAACGCGCATCGGCGACCGCCTGCTCAATGGCGGCGTTAATCGTGGCCTCATCGGTCACGCCTTCGCGCTCAAGACGGCGGCGAGTCTCCTCGGCTGCGGTCTCCACCTTCAACGCTTCGGCTCGAGCCGCCTCGCGCTCACGGTATTCCTTGCGGGAAATGCCCTCAGCGCGGGCCAGCTGAGTCTGTGACGGTGGCTCAGTGGTCAGCTCGGTCAAGAACATCAGCGCGCCCCACCACCACGCACATGCCGGTGAACGAGAATGCCAGCAGACCGGAGATCACGGCCAGTGTGGAAGCCAGTGGATTGCCGATTACCCACATGCATTCGTCCAGCACGCCGCACAGGGAGAGCGCACGGTTGGTACGCTCCTGATCGCCCTTCAGGATTTTGGTCCAGCGCGCGCGGCTCATCGCGCCCCACGGCGGAATAGCTGCCAGGAACGGCGTCAAACAGTACAGCACCCATTCCGGCGCACGATTGGTGATGGATGTGGTCAGCGCGACGGCGGCGACAATCCACACCAGAATCGTTGGAATCGAAACCTGCCGCTGGCCGAACTTGTCGGTCAGCTTGCCGAGCAGCGGCGTGGCCACGGCCAGTGCAATCGCCTGAATGGCGGTGAGCATACCTGCCAGCGAGTAGTTGCCGTAGTAATGCTGCACGGAAATGGTGATGGTCATGCCCACCATCGGGAACGGCATGCAGGCAATCACCGAACCGATGGAATAACGAGCGGTATGAGGTATGCGCAGCAACTCCGCATACCCACCAAAAACTTTGTGACCCACTTCCTTGATGCCAGCCATAATGGTGTTCGAGTTGGACAGGTTGTTGGACATAACAGCACTACGCTCCTTTCCGCTCCCGATTGGATGTTCCCCGCTGACGTGGCGTTGCCGGCGAAGCCCTCATCGAATGATGTGTTGTCCATGGTCGCGCAAAGTTTGCGTTGGATTTCCCTATTCGCATATTTGCGTCACGGATACTCTAATCGTTGGTTAGGGCGCGACACGCGGTAGATTGGAGATATTAAGACAACGTTCTCATGTTCTTCGGCGAACATCGCAAGATGCCCGTAGGAATAAAAAGAAAGGCGGCTCATGAGCGCAACCACCATCCACTTCGTTCGCCACGGCAAGGTCTACAACCCTGACCATCTGCTCTATGAGCGGCTGCCCGACTTCCATCTCTCCGATCTTGGCCGGCGTATGGCACAGGCCACCGCCGCCTATCTGGCCAATAGCCCTCAGACCAATACGATTTCCGCGGTGTATTCGTCTCCCCTGGACCGCACGCGCGAGACCGCCGACGCGATTCTCGATGCGCTGAACCCCGTGCGCGAGGCCCGAGGCGAAGCCCCGCTCATGCTCACCGCCGATGAGCGAGTGATTGAGGCCGGCAACGAGTTCCGCGGCAAGCGTATCGGCCATGGCGAAGGCGCGCTGTGGAAGAACGGCAATTGGAAACTGGTCACCAACCTGTACAAGCCGAGTTGGGGCGAATCCTATCAGCACATTGCGCAGCGCATGGATGATTTCGCACGCGAGAAGGTCGCCCAACACCCCGGCGAACAGATTGTGGTGGTCAGCCACGAATCGCCGATTTTCAGTTATCGCCATTATCTGGAGACCGGCCACCCCGAGCACTGGATGTTCCTGCGGCACACGGCGCTCGCCTCCGTGACCTCGGTGACGTACGACAACGAAACCGGCCGTGTGATGTCAATCACGTATGTCGACCCAGCAGCCAACGTCAAGTAACGGCACACTGGTGTTAGGACATTGGCTCCCCTCGGAGAGGGGAGCCAAGACGCACTACAATCGAGTGGTGGACGCGAAGGAGCATAGATGACCATTGAACTCAATCGTGAGGCAATCGCACAGGTCACGGCATTGCCGGCGGTAACTGAGGCCGCCGAAGCCGGCTCGGCGCTGATCAGCCTGTGGCCGTTGACCGAAGCCATGCAGATGGACAATGACGCAAAGTACGCGGAGAACCTGCAGGTGCGCGTCACCCGTGCATTCGCCCGCATCCTGACCGGCGAGGACGTCACCGTGCCGGACGCCGAGTTCGTCTACGAAGGTGCCGATGAGATTCCCGGTCGCCCGCAGAGCATCGTGGACGCCCTGCTCGCCGCCAATGACGCCTACGATACGATGGCCGGGTATTGCACATCCGGTGATGCGCGGCTGGTCTTCGACGCCGCCGCGACGCTGGGCGTCCATTGGAGCGACTCCGTCGCGCACGCGTCCGCGCCACGATAGCCGACGTGGAGTCGCAGATCGAAGCCGACGCCGTTCAGGGCCGCCTGGCCGCGTCCGGCGAGCCTGAGGACGTCGCCGACCGTTTCGCCACCGCACTCGCCGTATGCGATGCGTTGTTGGGTGTGGTGGCCGAAGACGCCGGCGCCGACGCCCGGGCTCGGGCGACCGCCGTGCTGCCGATCCTGCTGTACGTCAATGAGTTGCGCGAACAGTGCTCGATTCCGCGCATCTGCCTGACCGATCGGCAGATTTCAGGGCTTCTCGATGCCCGTGCCGGGTCCGGGGACGACGGGACCCTGGCCGCCACCGCCGCGTACATCGCCCCTTTGGCCCGCGACGAATGGGCCAAGCATCGTGACGATGTGCTTTGGGATCCGGGTGAGGCCAAGAGGAGGGCCAAGGAGGAGGACGAGAAGCGCAACAAGGAGGCTTTGGCCGCCAAGTTCGCCCACATCAAGGACGATCCGGGCAAGGAGGCCGTGGAGCTGTAGCCGGTGCCGGGCGTCGCGGGCGGCGTCGCGCGCCGTCGTCTTGCGATTGTTTTGCCATCGTTTTCGCCGCGGCGGTATCCTATGGGGTGAACAGTATCGTCCGTGCAATGGAAGTGGAAGATTTATGGACAACGATGTCAATCTGCGCACGCTTGTCAACGATGGCGGCAGCGCGGTAATCAGCGATTACGGGGCGCATCTGCTGCGCTGGGCCCCGACAGGACAGCCGGATGTGGTATGGACGCCGAGCACGTGGCGCATCGAACCTGGCAAGCCGCTCGGCGGCGGGGTTCCGATCTGCTTTCCGTGGTTCGGGCCCGGATTCGCGCATGGCCGGCAGCTGGCGATCACGCCATCCCACGGATTCGCAAGGGTGCGCCGGTGGACGCTGGATGAGGAGGGGTTCACCGATGACCGGGTGCGGTATGTGATGGATTCCGAGTGTCTGACGGATGGCGAAGTGCCGTGGCTTGACGACGAGCCAGAGGCGCGCTTCCGCGCCACATACGACGTGCATGCCGCTGACACGCTGACGATGAGCCTGACCGTCGTCAATACCGGTGATGTTCCGATGTCGTATGAGGCCGCGCTGCATTCCTATCTGCATGTGGGAGACGTATCCGACGCCGGTCTGGTGGGTCTGCGGGGGGCGACGTATCTGGACGCCACCGAGACCGGTTTCCCGCCGCGATTGCAGGAGCCGGAGGCGGTGACGTTCGGCGAACGGCCGGTGGATCGCGTGTATTATTCGGATTCGTCCGTGCAGTTGCGCGACGCCGTTCTGGGCCGCGTGGTGCATATCGTCAAATCCGGCTCGCCGCAGACCGTGGTATGGAACCCGGGCAAGGAAGGGGACCATATGCGTTGCGCCAGACCGGGCGAATGGCGTGGTTTCGTGGCGGTGGAGGCGGCGGCATGCCGCGACCGCGGTGTGACGTTGGCGCCGGGGGAGTCGCATACGCTTTCCCAGACGTTGTCGGTGGAGACGCTTGACGTGTGATGATGCACGGCGGCGCGGCATGCGGCCGACGATGACGGTGAGGCCCCGTTCGTCTCGAGCGGGGCCTCACCGTTGATGCACGTCGCTTCAGCGGGTTTCGCCGGAGTCCGGGCCGGCGTTCTCGTGTTCGGGCGGCACTTGGCCGTATTGCGGGGCCGGTGCGTATTGTGGAGTCTGCCCGTATTGTGGGTTCTGCCCATACGTGGGGACGGTCTGGCCGAAGTCTTGGGCGGGGGTGCCGGGAGCCGGGAATCCCGGGGCGGCGGAGGCACCGTACGGCATACCGTAGGCGTTTTGGGGTGCGGCGCCGATCGCCGCGTCGTCGTCGAACCGTGCGCCTTCCGGCTTGGAGGGCAGGGCCATGAACACAATGCCGGTGACCGCGCTGGCCAGCATGATCAATCCGCCGATGGCCAACGCGCCGAAGCCGCCGGTTGCCAGAGCCTCATAGCCGTAGCCATAACCGTAATCGTAGTTGTGGCCGATGGCGCCGATGGCGCCGTACAACGCCGCGCCGCCGCCGACGATCATGATGAGCAGTCCCAGAGTCATCATGCCGCAGAAGACGGCGACCCACCAGCCGGGCTTGTTCGTATCGTGCAGGCGGCGGACGGCGAGCGCCAGGCCGGGGACGACGATGGCCAGGTTCCACAGCTGGTGAGGAAGTCCAGCCTGCCGTCCGTGACGTCGCCGAGCAGGGACAGCAGGGCGTTGATGATGACGGCGGCCAGCGTCCACCACCAGAATTCACTGCGGGAGGCGCGTCCCCTGAACACCGTGTATTTCTGCCAGAAGCGGAGGAAGGCTTCGGAGAAGGGGCATCCGTAGTACGGCTTGTTCAGCGGCACCGCGCCGGTGGGGGCCGCGTACTGGTTGTAGGTGGGGGGAACCTGGCCGTAGGCGGGGGACGGCTGGGCATAGGGATTGGCGTTCGGAGCGGACTGGCCGTAGGACTGGCCATACTCCTGCTGGCCATAGTTGGGTTGGCCGTAGATGGCTGGCCGTAGGGTTGCTGCTGCGCCGCTGACGCCGGGGCGGCGAAACGACCATGATCCTGCCCCGCAGGCGCCGCGGTGGGGGCTCCATATTCGGGCGTGCCTGAGTGGTGTTGGATGGGGTCGCCGTTGGGCGTGGGCGTGGGTGGTGCGGGCACGTTGCTGGGATCGGTCATTGATTCCCCTTTCATAAGACGATTGCGTCCCTCCATTCTCTCATTGAGCGGGCGCGGCGTTCAACATCCACGCCGAATGGTGTTCCGTCGGCGCTCTTCATCATTCCCATGCTGCAACTTGGCCGCTTGCCCATCCAAACGATGCTGCGATGCGGAACAGGAAACGATTGCGATCAGCGGAATGGTGGGTTCTCGTGGTGGTTGCAACATCTGATCTACCGCAAGGAGTATCAGGTGTTGCAACGTTCACTAGAACTCGCCACCCCGTCGCTTCGTACCTAAGGATAGCCGTTTCCTCACATTCCGACGAAGCGATCGAAGTATTGGCGGAACCGTTCGACGACTCGGCTCTTCATCAGCTCGTATGCGTTGCTCGGCGCGAAGCGTGACACAGGGGGCAGCATCGACACTATTCTGGTGCCGTCCGTGTCGACATAGCCTTCCTTGAAGCAGTCGATGATGAACTGCTCGGCCAGTCCCGTCTTCAGGTGCTCCTCGCTGACAATGCGCTCGAACTCCTCCTGCTTCTTGCGGACGATGTATTCCTTCCAGTCGCGCTGCACGTCCGTGCCTGAGGACAGGGACTCGACGAACGAGTCGATGAGGTCCTTTTTGCTGCGCAGGTCAGGCGAAGACATGATGGTGCGGCTGATGTCCGCGAGGATCGACTTGTCCTCCATATGCCCGTCATGGTATTTGGCTACGAGTTCGAGGATGTAATCGATGTTCACCTCGATCTGTTTTACCAGTTCGGCTTCGAAGACAACGTCGTCGTTGATGATTTCCTTGTCGGCTTCCTCATGCGAACGCCGCTGTTGGTAGAGGTCGATGTACAGGCTCTGGTAGTCCTGCAGGTCGCGCAGACTCAGCACATCATCATTGGAGAAATCGTCGAAAGCCTGCAGGATGTTGCGCAGCCGCAGGATCGAGCCGAATAGGGTGAGGAAATCCTTCTGCGCCTGTTCTCCGACGATTTCCTCGCCCAAGGGGAACCGCTTGAGCAGCTGCGAGACCTTCTCGGTGTATGCAGCGAGATATTCCGCATATGGCTTAAGCACCACCGTGCCCTTGGCGTCCTTGTCCCCGAACAGAGCCAAGGCGTCATCCACCTCCTGCCGCAGATCACGGAAGCAGACGATGTTGCCGAAGGTCTTCACCGAGTTCAGGATGCGGTTGGTGCGGCTGAACGCCTGCATCAGGCCATGCTGCTTCAGGTTCTTGTCCACCCACAGGGTGTTGAGCGTCGTGGCGTCGAAGCCGGTAAGCAGCATGTTCACCACGATGGACATATCCAGGTCGCGGTTCTTGAGCCTGAGGCACAGATCCTTGTAATAGTTCTCGAACTGGTCGGGTGCCGTGCTGAAGCTGCTGCCGAACATTCGGTTGTAATCGCAGATCGCGGCGTCGAGGAAATCCCGCGATGACTGGTCAAGACCAGCGGTCTCGAAGTCCTCGTCATCAATGAAGCCCTGCTCGCCGGGATCGGCCTCGTTCGGCGCGAAACTGTAGATCAAGGCGATTTTCAACGGTTCCCCACCGCGCTCGGCCTGCTGGCGCTGGAACTCGGTGTAATACTGCTTGGCCATGCCGATGGAATCAGCCGCAAACAGCGAATTGAAGCCGCGGACGCGTCGTTCCTTGAGCATGTAACTGGATTGCCGCTTGGTTTTCTGGTCGAAATGGTCGAGCACATACGACGCGACCGCGCTCACGCGCCGCGGATCGCTCAGCGCCTTGGCTGCGTCGATGCCATACACCTGCTCATCCCTGACGTCTTCCTTACGGCGCACCGTATCCACGTAGCGATGCGGAACGGCAGCACGTTGCCGTCCTTGATCGCATCTACCACCGTGTATGAGTGCAGACAGTCGCCGAACGCCTGTCCGGTGGTGCGCAGGTCGGGGGAGCCACCGGTTTTCGCGTTCACGGCGAAGATGGGCGTGCCGGTGAATCCGAACAGATGATAGTTCTTGAAATGCTTGGTGATGGCGGTATGCATCTCTCCGAACTGGCTGCGATGGCATTCGTCGAAAATCAGCACCACATGCTGCGCGTAGACATAGTGCTTGGGATTGCCGCGGATAAATGAGGAAAGCTTCTGAATCGTGGTGACGATGATCTTCGCGTCGGGGCTGGCGAGCTGATCGGCAAGCACCTTGGTGCTCTTGTTGGAGTTGACCGCGCCCTTTTTGAAACGTTCGTATTCCTTGATGGTCTGGTAGTCGAGGTCCTTGCGGTCCACGACGAACAGCACCTTGTCGACGCTATCCATGTTGCTGGCGAGCTGCGCCGTCTTGAAACTTGTCAGCGTCTTGCCGCTGCCTGTGGTATGCCACACGTATCCACCCGCCTCGGGCGTGCCGAGCTTCTTCGGATCGTATTCACTGATGAGAATGCGGTTGAGAATGCGTTCGGTGGCCGCGATCTGGTACGGGCGCATCACCAGCAGGTCATGCTCGGCGGTGAACACGCAATATCGCGTCAGGATATTGAGCAATGCATGCCGGGCGAGGAAGGTTCTGGCGAAACCCGTCAGGTCGGCGATGACGTGGTTGCGCCCGTCGGCCCACCAGCTGGTGAATTCGAAACTGTCGGAGCTCTTCTGCGAACGGCCTGTTGCGGGACGGCCCTCCATTTCATGGATGTGCTTGAAGCGCGTGGTGTTGCTGTAGTACTTGGTGTGCGTGCCGTTCGAGATGATGAAGATCTGGGCGTACTCATAGAGTCCCGATCCGGCCCAGAAGCTGTCGCGCTGGTAACGGTTGATTTGGTTGAACGCCTCCTTGATCGCCACGCCCCGTCGCTTCAGCTCGATCTGCACCAACGGCAGGCCATTGACCAGAATCGTCACATCATACCGGGTCGGGTGGCTGCCACCCTCCTCCTCGAACTGGTGAAGCACCTGGAGGCGGTTGCTGTGAACATGCACCTTGTCGATGAGACGAATGTTCTTCGTCGTACCATCATCACGGTTCAGGATCTGGATGTTGTCTTCCTGGATCAGCCGGGTCTTGTCCTCGATGCCCGCCGTCGAAGAGGCGATGACCTCGTGGAAGAAATGCGACCACTCATTGTCGGTGAACCGGACATCGTTCAGCTTCTCAAGCTGGGTGCGCAGGTTTGCGATCAGTTCGGATTCCGTATGCGCGGAAAGTCGTTCATAGCCTTGGGATTCAAGGATTCGCAGCAGCTCCTCCTCCAGATCCGCTTCGCTTTGGTACGCGGTCTCACGGCCGTGGCTAGGCTCGTATTCGGCCACCACGGTGCTTTCCGCGCCCTCGGCCACGAGCTTGTACGACTTGCCACCATCCGGCAGATCCATATCCGACCGCTCCGTCATCATGGGCTCCTTCTTCATCCGTATTTATCCGCCATCCTACTCAAAGGAATTCGGATTCCGCAGCGCATATGGGATTCCTGGATCCTGCGGCTTATTCCCAATGCAGGGCCGTCCTGATTCCAGAGGCGTATGCCTCATTCGAGTCGAGGAAGCGACGAATCACCATGGCGTAGCATCGTCGCCCTCGATATTCCGCACAAGATACATGAGCGCAAGCAGCGAGGACGCCACGGACTTCTCGCCGTATTCGAAATCAGCGAACGCCGTTTTCATGTCACGCGTCATAGGCGACGGGATGACCATCTCCCGATGCCACAGCCTGGCATGATGCGAGCACAGATTACGCAGATAAACCATGGCGTGCACGACCTCCGAGGAAGTCCGCAGATTGGTGCGCAATCCGACCGATCTGTACAATTCCCTGAGCGCCTTGGCATCCACGTGCAGGGAAAGCATTCGGGAAAGCGTATCGAACGGGAACGTCTCGACGGCCGCCCACACGGGCACCGGTCCGCCTTTGCGCCGGTAATGCCGCATGCATACCTCATTGGACATTCCCATCCATTTGCTCATGTTGCGCAGCAGATTGTCGCGCAACAGTTCGCCGCGTTTGCTGCGCACATCCTGATAGGATTCGGGATCCATATACGTGTAGGCGTTGCCGTCTGACGCCAGCAGGTATGCGATTCTCGAACGCAGGGTGAGTTCCACTTTCGCGGTGCCTTTGAGGATGATGTTGCGCAGCTTCTCGTCCATCGCATAGGGAACAAGGAAATCAACGTCCCGAGTGCCCGGCCTGTACCTGTTGTCGCCGGCCGCTGGGTTGACTTGAAAGGAACGGAAGTATCCCGAGAGACGGTAATAGTTGCAGTCGAAGAGCACCTGCCGCAGCTCTGCTTCATCCGTGATCACCAGCCTCGCTCCGACATCAGGCGGATCATCTGGTCGATGGTCTTCGCGGGCTTGGATTCCGCCCCGATATGAGAAGAGCCCCTGGTTTGAGCACTGTGAGTAGGCTTAGGGAGCTGCTGTTATCTGCCATGTTAGTCGTGTCCTCACATTTTGAAAAGTCTGCGGCGCGTCCCAACCATGCTATGCATCCCTATGGTCCGGCAGCCGACCATACACCACTCAACTGTCCCTATGATGGAACGTCACGCGGCGAGCTCATCGAATGACAGCAAACGGTCGCGGTAATACTCGTACTGCTTATGCCGGGCCTCGATCTCGGCGGGCAGGCCGGAACTCAAATCATTGGTGAGCTTGTCAAAACGATCCAGGATGGAGACAATGCGCTGCTGCTCCTCAAAGGGCGGCACGAGGATTCGCAAACCAGCGAGTTCGCTTTTATTAATCGCCGGGGTTCCACCTTCGTGCACAAGGCCTAGGATGTCAGCCTTGTGGGAACATAGATAGTAATAAACATACTTAATCATGACATCGGAGTGCTTAGAACGCATGACATAGCACAACGGCCCACACCAAAAACGACTCGCCTGATAAGCAACAAAGCCCATGCCTCCCTGCCCCCGGGAAGGAGTTGTTACGCAGTCTCCTTCCTCGCTCCATTCATTGACGAAACCAGACATGGATGTTCCCGCATTGACATAGGGATATTCCCCAAATTCGCCCGCAGTACCATTTTTCCGGCCAACACTTATCTTGCAGAGTTCTCCCAAACTAGCAATTAGGACTCTCTCGAATTTGAGCAGTTCATCACGGTAATGGGTATACTGCTTCCTCCGCGCCTCCAGCTCCGCCTCCAGCTCCGCCTCCAGCGAGCTGAACGAATCCAGAATCCGAACAATCTCCTCCTGCACTGGCAATGGAGGGACGGGAACATGGATTTTGGCCATTGCATCGCCATTTACACGTAGCACTTTTGTACCAGTTATATATTTCTTTTTCTGTGACTGGAACAGCTCCGATTGGAAGCAATAAGATATATATTTTGGATTTTGATGATGCCGGAAAATATAGGCGTCACCGCTAATAGCAATCGGCTCTTCGCCTAGCCATGCGCATGCCTTACAAACATCTTCTTCGTTTTCACTTGTCGTAGCTATAACCAGATCGCCTTTATATGCTTTCTTTCGTTTTTCAGCCAAGTTTGGGTCAATGAATGACTTCGTATGATCAGCAAATAAGCCATAATAGGTATAAATCTGTCCATAATGGATGCACCCGAATCCAGAATCTTGAAAATCCCTCTTCTGAATGCCATTACCTCGAATAAACTCACCTATTTCGCCCAACGTTTGGTGTTTCACCCCATCAGGACAATATTCCGCGATCAAATCGTCAATCCTGCTCATGTTCATGCTCCCGATACTGGCTGAAGGATAGTTCCATGTACTGTTTCCTCATTCTGTATTCCGAGGACTCTGGATACGTTAAGTCCTTGCCTATACGCGCAATAGGACTGAAATAGCATCCGTATGCTTCCAGCACTGGCGAATAGTCAGATGACACGGCGCAAGCAACAGAATTTCGGTTCCTTCCGCCATTCAGCGATAATCGGACTTCGCGAAGTGCTAACTTATTGAATCCTTTTTCATAAAAAAGGTAATTCTCCCCACCGGCGCGGGCATGGGACTTATAGACAAGACAATCAGGGTCCTGGGCCTTGATCATCCTAAGCAATTCCAATTCAGCTTTGTTTAGCGGCGCAGCGTTATCGACCTTGTCGATTATCGCTTGTATCTCGAGATCACGAGCATCCACAAGAACCAATGGTTCTTGATCCATCAAGGTAGGCCATGTGCTGGTCGCATCATCGTACGCTTTGAACAGAATCACATCAGACGAAGCGCCGTGTTTTCTAATTTCAGCTTTTGCTGTTTCCGCACTGCTCGACCAATAAGACAAGCGCTGATTGCCGAATACGCTACTATAGCGCCCACCGGAAGGCAATCTCAGATTCCCCGCATGCAATTCGCTAACTGTTTTCCCGTACATCGAGTGACTGAATTCAACGCAGCGATAGAAGTCGAACTCTTGACTGCATGCCACAGGGATTTCGGGAAGATACTGTGTCCTACCAAAATAGCCCTGTGCCTGAAACGCTTCAACCATTTCAGCTCTCCAAATCCGCGATGATGGCGTCGATCTGGGTGCGGAGTTCGTTCTCTCGTGCCACGATGTCGGAGATCTGCCGGTTGAGTGCGGTGATGTCGATCTTCTCTCTCGTGTCTTTGGGTTGCACGTAGCTGCTGACCGACAACACGTAATCGTTCTTACGGATGTCTTCAAGCGAGGCGACGGCGGAGAAATGCTCAACGGGTTCGCGTTTTACATAGGCGTCCATGATGGCGGCGATGTCGTCGGGTGAAAGTTGGTTTTGGTTGCCGACGTGTACAAACCGTTCCGACGCGTCGATGAACAGCACGCTGTCGTCGTTCTTCGATTTCCTGAGCACGATGATGCAGGTGGCGATGGAAGTGCCGAAGAACAGGTTCGGCGGCAGTTGAATCACTGCGTCGATGAAGTTTTTCTCCAGCAGGTATTTGCGGATTTTCTGTTCCTTGCCGCCGCGGTAGAGCACACCGGGAAACTCGACGATGGCCGCGGTGCCGTCGGCCGCCAGCCAGGAGAGCATGTGCATGGTGAACGCCAGATCGGCCTTCGACTTCGGTGCAAGCACGCCGGCCGGGGCGAATCGCGGATCGTTGATCAGTGTGGGGTTGTCGTCGCCCTCCCACTTGGTGGAGTAGGGCGGGTTGGACACGATTACCTCGAACGGTTCGTCATCCCAGTGCTGTGGATTGATCAGCGTGTCACCGTAGGCAATGTTGAAATGGTCGTAGTTCACATCGTGCAGGAACATGTTGATGCGGCACAGGTTGTACGTGGTCAGGTTCTTCTCCTGGCCGAAAAACCCTTGCCGGACTTTATCCTTGCCCAGCACTTTGATGGATTGCAGCAGCAGGGATCCGGAACCGCACGCCGGGTCGTAGACCTTGTTCACTTCGCTCTTGCCGTGGGTGGCGATGCGGGTCAGCAGCTCGCTGACCTCCTGCGGTGTGAAGAACTCGCCACCGGACTTGCCGGCGTTCGCCGCGTACATGGTCATCAGATACTCATACGCGTCACCGAACGCATCAATTGTGTTGTCCGCAAAGCTCTCCGTGCCCAAGTCCAGATTACCGATGGCGTTGAGCACCTTCACCAATTTAGCGTTACGTTCCACCACGGTATCGCCGAGCTTGCGGCTGTTCAGGTCCAAATCGTCGAACAGGCCGCGCAGACTGGATTCCGAGCGGGAGCCGATGGCTGAACCCTCGATATTCTTGAACACCCGCTGCAGCGTCTCGTTCAGGTTCTCGTCCGCATCGGCACATCTGCGCACGTTGGCGAACAAATCGGACGGGAGGATGAAATAGCCCTTTTCCTCCACCATCGACTTGCGCACCTGCTCGGCCGTGGCATCGTCCAGCTTGGCGTAGTCGAAATCCGCATCGCCGGCCTGGTGCTCGTACCCGTTGAGGTATGAGGTGATGTCTTCGGAGATGAACCGGTAGAACAGGAACCCCAACACATACTGCTTGAAGTCCCAACCGTCCACCGAGCCACGCAGCACATTGGCGATATTCCAAATCGCCTTATGCAATTCCGCGCGCTGCGCGCTGCTATTCGTCATGTCATGCCTTCTTTAAAACCGTAAAGTATAACCCCCAACGATACCAAGTGCGCAGGTTCACACACCGGTCGCGTTGTCTCAATGAAAGCGCGACGACTTCGCCGGGCTGCGATACTGGCGGTTCGCCACGGAACGCCGTCGCGTCCGATGCGCGCGGCACAATAGGGGACTATGACTGATGCTGAAAACACCAAACCCGAACTGCCCAAGAACGTTCGTGTTCGCTTCTGCCCGTCGCCGACCGGAACCCCGCATGTCGGCATGATTCGTACCGCCCTGTTCAACTGGGCGGAAGCTCGCGCCACCGGCGGCACGCTGATCTTCCGTATCGAAGACACCGACGCCGTGCGCGACTCCGAAGAAAGCTACAACCAGATCCTCGAATCCCTGCGTTGGCTGGGTATCGACTGGGACGAGGGCATCGATGTGGGTGGCCCTCACGGCCCGTACCGCCAGTCCGAGCGTACCGCCATCTACAAGGATGTTGCCGCCAAGCTGCTCGAAGCCGGCTACGCCTACGAGTCCTTCTCCACTCCTGAGGAAATCAAGGAGCGCAACCTTGCCGCCGGCCGTCCGGCCGAGTTCGGATACGATGGCTACGACCGCAACCTGACCGATGAGCAGAAGGCCGCCTTCCGCGCCGAGGGCCGCAAGCCTGCGCTACGTATCAAGATGCCTGATGAAGACATCGCCTTCGACGATCTGATTCGTGGCACCATCGAGTTCAAGGCCGGCTCCGTGCCGGACTACGTGATCGTGCGCCCGAACGGCGACCCGCTGTACACGCTGACCAACCCGGTCGACGACGCGATGATGGAAGTCAACGTCGTGCTGCGCGGCGAGGACCTCCTGAGCTCCACCCCGCGCCAGATCGTGCTTTACCGTTACCTTATGGAACTCGGCATCGCCAAGGAGATGCCGCTGTTCGGCCACATGCCGTACGTGATGGGCCAGGGCAACAAGAAGCTCTCCAAGCGCGACCCAGAGTCCAACCTGTTCAACCACCGCGACAATGGCTTCATCCGCGAGGGCCTGCTCAACTACCTGGCCCTGCTCGGCTGGTCCATTGCACCGGACCGCGACGTGTTCTCCATGGACGAGATGACCGAGAAGTTCGACGTGCGCGACGTCAAGGCCAACCCGGCCCGCTTCGACATCGACAAGGCCATCTCCATCAACGCCGAGCACATCCGTATGCTTGAGCCCGAGGACTTCCTGCGCCGCTCGGTGCCGTACCTGCACCGCGACGGTGTGGTTTCCGCCGACAACTGGGATGCCCTGACCGACCGTGAGCGTGAGGTGCTGACCGCCGCCGCTCCGCTGGTTCAGCCGCGCGTGCGCCTGCTGGGTGAGGTTGCCGGCATGGTCGGCTCCCTGCTCTCCACCGAGGGCTACTTGGAGCCGGCTGACGACGCCAAGAAGCAGCTGAAGGATTCTGCCGGCGAGGTGCTGGACAAGGCCATCGCCGCACTCGAGGCTGTGGATGAGGCTGACTGGAAGACCGACAACCTGCATGAGACCCTGAACAAGGCTCTGGTTGAGGAGGGCGGCTACAAGCCGCGCCTCGCTTTCGGTCCGGTGCGTGTGGCCATGTCTGGTCGTCGCGTGAGCCCGCCGCTGTTCGAGTCCATGGAGATCGTCGGCAAGCCGGTTTCCCTCGCTCGCCTGAAGGGCCTGCGCGAGCACCTGTGAGCTAAGGTTCCTTCCGCGCTCGGCTGAGCTGTAAGGACACTCAAGGTGGGCGTCTGCATGTGCAGATGCCCACCTTTTCTTGTATTCAGTGATGAGCTGGAACAGCTGGAAAGTCTTACCGCTGCGCCGCATGCCAGTGAGAATATGTACGAGGTTGAACATGGCTGGTTTGTGCAGTGAGGTCACGAAACGTGCCTTGTAGGTGGTTTCGCCTTCATGCGTCCATGAAACGGTTGATAGGTAACCGGGCGGCGGTCTTTGACGTGACATTGCATTACAAGCATCGCGACGCGCTCGCTGTCGCAAGGGAACATAAGCGCCTCATTTGGTTCTTGAAGGCTGATTTGCCGGCTATGAATGTGCAAGGCAAAGATCATTGCCTCATCTGCAATTTCATCAGTGCATTAGATGGTAATTCATCAGTAGTGCTTACTGATAATCCGTCAGTAGAGTTCATGCAAATTCATCAGTAGTGGCAGCGTAGCACTTGAAATCGTTGAAATTCCGCGCGACACGCCGTAAGTTGCGTAAGGGTGAATACTTGCGTATATTTATCACTCGTTGCGCGGTTCACCGAGCAGCCGGTTGAAAAACTGAATATGCCCCCATCGTCTAGCGGTCTAGGACTACGCCCTCTCACGGCGCCAACACCGGTTCAAATCCGGTTGGGGGTACGACGAACAACTCCTTGGAGTTGCTACGCCAAGCCAAATTGGGATGTGGTGTAATTGGCAACACAGCTGATTCTGGTTCAGCCATTCTTGGTTCGAGTCCAGGCATCCCAGCCAATGACCCTCGCGGAATGCGAGGGTTTTTTGTTTTCAGGGAAGTAGCCGCTTGAAAAGCGACTTCCCTGCATATGAGTGCGCATAAGAGCGCTAAGAGCGCATACGTGTGTATGAAAGTACGAGAACGAAGGAGATCGAAGTATGTCCGCTGGGCAGCAGGCTGTACCGGCAAACAACGCCAACAATGCAAGCAATGAAGGCGCTCAGAAGAAGCACATGTCTAAGGCGGCCGTCGCCATTATCGCCGTGGTGGTCGTGGCCATTATCGTCGTGGCCGGTGTGTTCGGCTTCCGCGCCTACTCCGATGCTCAGTACAACAATGCAGTCGCCGCTTGCGCCGCCGCTTCCGAAAATGTGCGCAACGCCACTAATGACTACAACAACTTGGTCAATGGCGATGCTTCCGAAGCTGCTGCGCTCACCAAGAAGGATGTAAAGGATGCCTCCACCCTGGATGCCCTCAACAAGGAGCTGAGCGTGGAACTGCCAGTCTACGAAGGCTGCGTGGCCGATGATACCGCCGGCTTCAAGTCCGCTACTGCGAAGCTCAACGAGCAGGCTGATTGGTACAAGGCTTATACTCAATCGCTGCAGAAGGCTGTGGATGCCGTGAACGCTTCCAAGAAGTAAGCGAGCACAGCCTCACCATTGTCGTCAAAGCCGTCTTGCGGTTGCGCAAGGCGGCTTTTGCTATTTTGCTCAATCGGCTTGCTGCTGTAATGCTGCTGCATTGATTGCGTCGAATGCAGGTAAATTCGTCTTACTTTTTTTGCGCAGTTTTTCCCTGCGCGTGTCGCGATGATGCGAATATAGATGTGAAGGTTAACAACGTAGTCGTTTATTGGGTTTTGTGATTTCACTCACGTTGTAATTCAATGTCAAATATGTGGCGATTCTCCGTATTTGCTGAGATTGCTATTAAGAATAGCTTCTTGTAAAGTGTCTTATCGTAATTGCGAATGCGTATTCTTCAATGAAGAAGGCATCTGCTTCACCTCGAAGAAGAGATTAAGGAAAATATAGTTAATGAAAAAGAAGAAGACTATATCGGCTGCGCTGGCAACAGCGTTAGCCTTAACCTGCATGGGCAGCGGGGGAGGTACTGCGTTCGCAGTGCCCCTGTCTGATGCTGACTTGCAGACTTTGGCAAGTCAGATTCAGCAAATCAACGATACTTCTGATTCTGCAACTGCTTCCGAGACTCCTTCCGCACAAGCCGATGCGGTTGAAGGCTGGACTATTGATTCCAACATCGCTCAGGGCGGCGAAATCCTGGAGATGGCAAACGGTTGGCTGCACCTCAAGTCCACTGCCTCTAACGGTAATGCGGCAGCGAACCCCAGCTCCAGCAACAACTGGCCGGCAGTAGCCGTATGGGGCACAGATTACGACTTCTCCAAGGCCGGCTCCTTCCACGCCACCATCAAATCCCCGCAGGAAGGCTCCGCCAACCGCTTCGGCTTCTACCTGGGCTACAACGACCCGGGCAGCGGCCTGTTCATCGGCTACGATTCGGACGGCTGGTTCTGGCAGACCTACACCGGTGGCGGTAGCGGCAGCTGGTACAGCGGTGCTCGTATCGCTGCTCCGAGCGCCAACGAAGAGCACGACATTCAGGTCTCCTGGACCGACGCCAAGGTCGCCACACTGACCGTGGATGGCCAGAAGGCATTCGATGTCGATTACTCCGCAATGACGAACCTCTCCAACAAGCTTGCCATCAAGGCCGGCTCCTGGAAGGGGCTGAACCAGGTCACCGACGTGTACATCAAGGACTTCCCGGAGGTTGTCGAAGCCGCCAAGCACGCGGTTTCCGGCAAGGTTGTGGACGCTGGAGGCGCTGCCATTGAAGGCGCAACAGTGCGTTTGGATAAGACCAAGGTGAAGACCGGTGCAGATGGCACCTTCTCCTTCGCCGACATTGAAGAAGGCGAACACACGCTTTCGATTGCCAAGGAAGGCTATGAGGACGTCTCCCAGCAGGTGACGGTCTCCGGCGCGGATCTTGCCATCGATCCCATCACCCTGAACAAAACCGTTCAGGTCGCCTCCGAAACGCTGAAGACCAAGAAGATGGAAGTTCAGATTAAGAAGAACTTCCCCTCTGTGCTGCAGTACACGATGACCGACGGCAAGGTGATGTACGGCCAGTCCAAGGATGTGCGCACCGTTGAAATCAACGGCACCAACATCGAACTGGGCGATGACGACGTGACCTTCAAGAAGGTTTCCGACACCGAGGCCACCTACACGCTGAAGGTCAAGGATGAGGCCAAGAAGATTGACGCGGTGATCACCGTTCAGATCACGGTCAAGGCCAACCAGCTGCACCTCAACGTCACCAAGATCAAGAACAACCTGTCCGAAGGCATTCCTGAGGGCAACGGTGTGGAGGAGAACGCCATCCAGACGCTGTCCTTCCCGAACCAGAGTCTCGTTTCCGTGCGTTCCAGCCAGGAAAATGCCCAATTCACTGGTGCTCGTATGTCTTCCAACACGCAGAAGCCTGGCGATACCAACTTCGCAGTGACCGAAGATACTAACGTCACCGATAGCGACTACACCTACGGCTTCATCTCCGGTGCTGGCCTGAGTGCCGGCCTGTGGAGCAACTCCGAGCACGATGGCACCTATGTGGCGGCTCCTGTGCGCGGCGGCAGCCAGAACACGCGTGTCTACGCCACCACCCAGCAGACTGGTGACGCCACCTCCCTGGGCCTGGCCAGCGCTCCGTGGTACTACCACCGCACGGTCACCGATTCCAAGGGCAAGAAGTACACCGTGGCCGAAACCGCTCTGCCGCAGATGGCCGTGGCCATCGCCGGCGACGAGAACGAAGACGGTGCCGTCAACTGGCAGGATGGCGCAATCGCCTACCGCGACATCATGAACAACCCGTACAAGTCCGAGGAAGTTCCCGAACTGGTGGCATGGCGTATCGCCATGAACTTCGGCTCCCAGGCGCAGAACCCGTTCCTCACCACGCTTGACAACGTCAAGAAGGTGGCCTTGAACACCGACGGCCTCGGCCAGTCCGTGCTGCTCAAGGGCTACGGCAATGAAGGCCACGACTCCGGCCACCCGGACTACGGCGATATCGGCCAGCGTCTCGGCGGCGCCGACGACATGAACACCATGATGGAAGAGGGCTCCAAGTATGGCGCTCGCTTCGGTGTGCACGTCAACGCCTCCGAAATGTATCCGGAAGCCAAGGCCTTCAGCGAGGACATGGTGCGCCGCAACTCTGCAGGCGGCCTGAGCTACGGCTGGAACTGGCTTGATCAGGGTGTCGGCATCGACGGCATCTACGATCTGGCATCCGGTTCTCGTGTAAGCCGTTTCGCTGACCTCAGCAAGGAAGTCGGCGACAACATGGACTTCATCTACCTCGATGTGTGGGGCAACCTGACTTCTTCCGGTTCGGAAGATTCTTGGGAAACCCGCAAGATGAGCAAGATGATCAACGACAACGGCTGGCGTATGACCACCGAATGGGGTTCCGGCAACGAGTACGACTCCACCTTCCAGCACTGGGCAGCTGATCTGACCTACGGCGGCTACACCTCCAAGGGCGAGAACTCCGAAGTGATGCGCTTCCTGCGCAACCACCAGAAGGACAGCTGGGTTGGCGACTACCCGCAATACGGCGGCGCTGCCAACGCCCCGCTGCTCGGCGGCTACAACATGAAGGACTTCGAAGGCTGGCAGGGCCGCAACGACTATGCCGCCTACATCAAGAACCTGTACACCCATGATGTGTCCACTAAGTTCATCCAGCACTTCAAGGTGACCCGCTGGGTCAACAACCCGCTGCTGACCGCCGACAATGGCAATGCCGCTGCCGTGTCCGACCCGAACACGAACAACGGCAACGAGCAGATTACCCTGAAGGATTCCAACGGCAACGTTGTAGTAGTCTCCCGTGGTTCCAACGACACCTCTAGCGCAGCCTACCGCCAGCGCACCATCACCTTCAACGGCGTGAAGGTCGCATCCGGTGTGGTCTCCGCAGGCGATGGCAGCGCCACTGGCGACGAGTCCTACCTGCTGCCGTGGATGTGGGATTCCTTCACCGGCAAGCTGGTCAAGGATTCCGAGCAGAAGCTCTACCACTGGAACACCAAGGGCGGCACCACCACCTGGACGCTGCCGGACAGCTGGAAGAACCTCTCCAGCGTAAAGGTGTACCAGCTCACCGATCAGGGCAAGACCAACGAGCAGACCGTTGCCGTCTCCGGCGGCAAGGTGACGCTTACCGCTGATGCCGAAACCCCGTACGTGGTGTACAAGGGCGAAGCCAAGCAGATCCAGGTCAACTGGAGCGAAGGCATGCATGTGGTAGACGCCGGCTTCAACGGCGGCTCCAACACCCTCACCGACAACTGGACCGTCAGCGGCTCCGGCAAGGCCGAAGTTGAAGGCGACAACAACGCCATGCTGCGCCTGACCGGCAAGGTCGATGTCTCCCAGCGTCTGACCGATCTCAAGGCTGGCCAGAAGTACGCGCTGTATGTTGGCGTCGACAACCGCTCCACCGGCGATGCATCCGTCACCGTAACCAGCGGCGGCAAGGTGCTGGCCACCAACTCCACCGGCAAGTCCATCGCCAAGAACTACATCAAGGCATACGGCCACAACACGAACAGCAATACGGAAAATGGCTCCAGCTACTTCCAGAACATGTACGTGTTCTTCACCGCGCCTGAGAACGGCGATGCCACGGTAACCCTGTCTCACAAGAGCACCGACGGAGCACACACCTACTTCGACGATGTGCGCATCGTGGAGAACCAGTACTCCGGCATCACCTATGAGAAGGACGGCACGCTGAAGTCCCTCACCAACGGATTCGAAAACAACGCCCAGGGCATCTGGCCGTTCGTGGTCTCCGGTTCCGAAGGCGTTGAGGACAACCGCATCCACCTCTCCGAGCTGCATGCTCCGTTCACGCAGGCCGGTTGGGATGTCAAGAAGATGGACGATGTGCTCGATGGCACTTGGTCTGTGAAGGTTAACGGCCTGACCCAGAAGGGCACGCTGGTCTACCAGACGATCCCGCAGAACGTGAAGTTCGAGGCGGGTGCCAAGTACAAGGTGAGCTTCGACTACCAGTCCGGTTCCGATGACATCTACGCCATCGCTGTGGGCCAGGGTGAATACTCTGCCGGCAGCGTGAAGCTGACCAACCTGAAGAAGGCTCTGGGTGAGACCGGCAAGGCCGAGTTCGAGCTGACCGGTGGCGTCAACGGCGATTCCTGGTTCGGTATTTACTCGACCGCAACCGCACCTGATCTGCAGGGTTCCACCGGCAATGCACAGGACTTCGGCGGATACAAGGACTTCGTGCTCGACAACCTGAAGATCGAGCGCATCGAGTCCCAGACCCGCACCAAGGCCGAAGCGCAGGACAAGGTCAAGGAAATCCGCGGCAAGTACGATTCCAAGCGTGCTGAGCTCTCCGATGCCGCATGGCAGCAGTATCAGGACACCTTGGTCAAGGCTCGCGTGCTCATCAACAAGAATGGCGCAACCGCTGAGGACTTCACCAAGGCATACGACATTCTCGTGGCCCTCGACGAGTACATGAAGACCGCTCCCGGCAACGAGAGCAGCGACAAGTACGACGTGGCAGCTGACGGCTCCGATGAGCTGGGTGCTACACCGTGGCCACGGGCAGCGAAGAGCCTACCGCAGGCCTGCCGAGCGAAGGCCCGGCCGATCTGGCACAGGATGGCAACGACAGCACCCACTGGCACACCAGCTGGAGCGAGAACGCAGTCGGCAACGGCACCGCATGGTATCAGTTCAACCTCAACGAACCGACCACCATCAACGGCCTGCGCTACCTGCCGCGCTCCGGAGGTATGAACGCCAACGGCAAGATCAAGGGCTACAAGATCACGCTCACTCTGGCGGATGACACCACCAAGGATGTCGTCACCGATGCTGAGTTCTCCACCACCACCATGTGGCAGAAGGCCAGCTTCGACGCCGTCGAGAATGTGACCGCCGTACGCTTGACCGTCCTGTCTTCCGCAGGCCAGAGCGACTCCCAGGCCAACAAGTTCGCATCCGCTGCCGAACTGCGTTTGACCACGGACCGCGAGGTTGAGGAAGAGACTGTCGCTCCGGACAAGACCGACCTCAACGACACCATCGCCAAGGCTAACGGTCTTAAGGAATCCGACTACACGGCTGAAAGCTGGACTGCTCTGGTCAAGGCCCGCGAAGCTGCACAGGCCGTGGCGGATAACGATAAGGCCACCGCTTACGATGTGGCTCTGGCGCTGACGAACCTCGAATCCGCTATCGCTGGTCTCGAGAAGACCGGTGAGGAGCCTGGCCCAGGCCCGGTTGAGGTGAACAAGACCGACCTGCAGACTGCAGTGAACAAGGCAAGCAAGCTCGAGAAGGCCGATTACACGACCAACTCGTGGGAAGCTTTCGCCGAGGCACTGAAGGCTGCACAGCAGGTGCTCGACAACAAGAACGCCACCCAGCAGGATGTGGATACCGCACTGAGCGCTCTTCAGGACGCCATCTCCAAGCTGGAAGCTGCCACCGAGCCGAAGCCGAATCCGGAACCGGGCGTGGTGGACAAGGCTGCTCTGAACGCGACCATCAACAAGGCCGCCGCCATCAACCTGGGTCTCTACACCGACGACTCCGCCAACGCTCTGCGCGCCGCGCTGAAGAAGGCCCGTGAGGTCTCCGACAACAGCAACGCCACGCAGAAGCAGGTCGACGCAGCTCGTGAGGCTCTCGAGAAGGCAATTGCCGGCTTGGTGAAGCGTACCGCTGCCAAGGGTGATGGCAATGTCGTCTCCAACACGGGTGCCAATGTCGTCACGATTGCTGTGGCCGGATTGCTGCTGGCCGGTGCCGGCGCCGCAATCGCCTACCGCCGCAATCGCGAGCAGATGTGATCATGAAACCGTAAGGTTCGCGACCACATAAGGAGCACTCCTTATTATCTCGGCCGGTGCCGGTCAGCAATGCCCAGCGCCGGCCGTTTTTGTATGAATCAGTGTTTTCCGGTCACCCAGCGGGCATCGGAATGCACATGGGGGATCATCATCACAATGACCGCAATCAGACAGACGATCATCACCATCAAAATAACGTCCTCATGACCGCGCGTCTGCAGCGTGGCTCCAGTCAAAGCACCGAGCGCCAAAGCCAGCATTACAATCGCGCGCCGGCCAAGTTTGGACTGCTCATGACCATGCGCCGAAGTGTCAGCGATAATCCCAGTTAACGTCATCGTCAACACAGTCGTGGGCAAATCTGGCACCGAAAGCTTACGAGCAGTGGAATTCTGAATGCCCATAGCCGGTGCGAGCAGCACAATCAGCAGAATAATATGCAAATCAATATGCCGAGCAGTTGGGAAGTTCAGACTGGGCTGTGCCGTGCGGGCGATGGCTGAAGCATCAGTGCCACCCATCGACGGTTCAGGCGCAAACTGATTGAGCAGATAAATGCCGACGAGCGCAGCTGCCACAAAAGCCAGCTGGATTGACGTGGACACCAGCAGATGCGCGCGCGGTTGGCGCCAAAGTAATGAATAATGCGTCCGCCGATGAACGCACCAATCATGAACGTGGCCAGCGTGAGCGCCGAAGTCCACCAGACGAAGCCCTGCGCGTGGGCGAATGCAAAACCAAGGAACACAATGTTGCCGGTCACATTGGCCACAAATACATGACCGAGTGCCAAGTAACTTAACGCATCCACCAGTCCGGCGACAAACGTGAGAATAACCAGAGCTGGGGAAAGCAGACCGTACCGATCATCCTTGCGGGGAATCAGTGTGCGTCCTGCTTCGGCAAGGTGTGAGGTCATGGTGGGAGAGGCTTTCCTTTGCTGTTTGGCGGTATTCAATAGCTGGCGCGCGGCCTTGCACATTATGAAGTGTGTGCCGGACGGTATATGTCAATGAGTCTGCGCTCGCATGCGGAGTGCGTGCAACAGTTCGCTATGAGTTCACCTGCGATTCGCTGAACGCGCATAGTTCGGTAACGCGATTTCGCTATATCTGGTCGTAATACCGATGAGGCTAGGAAAAGGAATGATTATGCAGTCAGATAACAGCCATCATGAAGCACATCAGAACGACCTGAACTACAGCAGTGAGTACCAGTACGATATGTATATGTATGCCGAGTACGGCATCGAGTGGTGATTGAGAGCCCCGAGTGAGAATTGGACTCACGACCTCTTCCTTACCAAGGAAGTGCTCTACCACTGAGCTATCGGGGCGATAATGTGCGCACGGCTTAGGGCCGTTGAACGGCTTGCACAACAATACACGCAATCGCGTATTACGCAAATCGACGGGTGTGCGAGGAAGTATTCGGGTGCTCTAAGTTGTACACATGAGCGCAATATTGGCTATTTTGCGCTCATGTGGCATTCGGATGTGCCACGTAATCGCATTTTCGTGTTTTTATGCGCTGTTGTGGCACGAAAATTGTGGGAATTCGGTCGTCTCGGAATATGTGCCATGCCACGCCACTGCAAAAACAGTGAATGTGCACGATTGTGCACATATTTGGACCGCTGCGTATATGCATGTGGGTGCGGATAACAAAAGGGTTTTGACAAAAGCCAAAACCCTGATGGCGGAGGATACGAGATTCGAACTCGTGAGGCTGTTACACCAACACGCTTTCCAAGCGTGCGCCATAGACCACTAGGCGAATCCTCCATGCACTGCAGTGCTTGCTAGAAGTAAGCTCCGTAGGCAACTCGAATAAGCTACCACAGCTTTCGGATAAATGCACATTCAGTGCCGGCTGCGGCGTGTCGCTTTGTGGACAAGGACCACCAATGAGTGCCTGCGCTGATGTGCAGGTCGTTCGTACGGCGTGTGCAACAGGTGATCTCACCGGGGGATGAACCAGTGCAAATCAAAGCGACTCAAGGCAAGTCAGCAAACCCGAGGCAAACCAGAATGAACATGCGCATGCCATCGCGTGAATTATTGCCAGCCTCTTGCCGTGATGCAACATAGTGATTTTAGGCTATGAACCTTGGTGAAACAGTTGGTCATGCAATATGAGGGATGGGGAGTGGCCAGTCGCGGGGAGTTCATAATTCGGGAAGTCTCCCATCTGTGAGCGGGACAATATCGAATATTGAGACAATCTGCGGTAATAATTGATCGAAAAACAGTGCCTAATACCTCTTAAATCCTAAAAAATCAAGACTGTTCCTCAAAAAAGTTTTTCTTTATATTGAGTAGTTGGTTTTTGATTACTTAGCCGCGCAGAGAGAGGGATAGGCATGGTTCGTCGCGCCCAGGCTGCTCTTCGGTCCGTTGAACACACCAGCGTGAGGCAGCTGCGAGTTCTGGCTGCGATTGTATTTCTGTTCGCCATGGTCATCGCCACTGTGGCTCCTGCAGTCACGGCTCCGATGGCCTTCGCCGACAGCAGCACCAGCTCGTCCAGTTCATCAAGCTCGTCCAGCGTTGACTACGCCACCTGGGCCGAAGTCTCCAAGGCGATGGACAAGCAGCTGAACAGCGGTCTTAAGACGTACAAGGATGGCAACACCGCTGGCGCCACCTCCGATTTCATGGGCGCGTACAACAAGATTTACGTGGCCTCCAACTTCACCGCGGTCGTGCACGACACCATTGGCGCGGACAAGCAGCTCGCCCAACAGCAGGCATTCCAAAGCGTTCAGAATCTTTCCTACACGCCTAGCAACGACGATCAACTGGCTCAGCAGATTGATGCGTTGACCGCCGATCTTGACGCCACGGCCCAGCAGCTCGACACCAACGCCGATCTCGCCAAGCCGAAGGCGTACGCCGAAGCGCTGCAGGCGCAGCTGGCCAAAGAGCGCAAGGAGCTCGACGCCAAGAAAAAGAAGAACCCGGGCAAGGGCAATCGTTCATGGACCGACGTGGCCAACGAAATGACCCCGATTCTCGACAATGCATACAAAGCTTACGAAAAGGGTGATGGTGCCAAGGGCGCCACGCTCGTGAACAACGCGTACTACCAGTATTACGAGAAGCTCGGCTTCGAAAAGAACGTGATGAACGCCATCAGCGGCAACCGCGTCTCGCAGGTGGAATACCAGTTCAAGATGTGCCGCAAGTCCATGAACGCCGGCGCATCCCTGAAAGACACCAAGAAGCTGATCGACGACCTCAAGGCCATGCTGATCAAGGACGCCGGCATTCTTGACGGTGGTGCCGCCGATAAGGAAGACGGTTTCACCAAGCTGGTCACCAGCTCCTCCGGCCAGGCGTTCCTCGTGCTTATCCGTGAGGGTCTTGAAGCTCTGCTGGTGGTTGCAGCCATCGTCGCCTACTTGGTCAAGTCCGATAACAAGCGCTTCGTCAAGTGGATTTACTTGGGTGTGCTCGTCGGTCTGCTCGGCGCCGGCTTGGTGGCTGTGATCTTCGTGTTCGCCTTCGGCGGCTCCGGCCCGATTCAGGAGATCATGGAAGGCACCTGCGCACTGATCGCCATGGGCATGCTGCTGTGGACGAGTAACTGGATGCTGAACAAGTCCAGCGTGGAAGCGTGGAACCGTTACATTCGCAAGAAGACCGAGGCTGCTGTGGCTGATGCCGAAGCCGCCGCAAGTGCCGACAACGTGACGTTGAAAACCGTGGTCTCGCTGGCTATGCTGAGCTTCCTCGCCGTGTTCCGTGAAGGCGCTGAAACCGTGATCTTCTACGAGTCCATCTACACGATGAGCCGCGATACTCGCGGTATGTGGATCGGTGGTCTGACCGCCGCGGTGGTGCTTGTCGGCATCTTCCTGCTCTTCCGCTTCACCTCCGTGAAGATTCCGATTGGTCCGTTCTTCCTGGTCACTTCGATTCTGATGTCTGTGCTGGTGGTGGTGTTCGCCGGCGGCGGCGTCCACTCGCTGATCGAGGGCGACTTGCTGCCCGCCTTCTACCTGAACGGTGTGCCGACGAACGATTGGCTTGGCCTCTACCCGTACGTCGAATGCCTAGTGGCGCAGGCCATCGCAGCCGTTGCGGTTATCGCGCTGTTCGTGGTCGGCTTCATCAAGCAGCGCAAGCTGAAGGCGCAGGCTACTGTCGAGGTCCCGGCCGTGAAGGCGTAGCCGTCTAGCTCGTCCGTTTCCTCCCATAACTGCAGACAACTGACAGACTTGCGGCACGGCCTCGGATCGATGCCAATTCCTCCAGCCCACGCCGCACTTATCTCATAACTGAATAATTGCAATTATCTAAGCGTGAATCCTAATTCACCAGAGATAGAGAAAAGGAATAACAATGATGAAGAACAAGAAACTGGCCGCTCTGCTCGGCCTGCTGCTCGCCGGTTCCATGACCGTGTCCATGGCTGCCTGCGGTTCCACCAACTCCGCATCCGACACTAAGGCTGACTCCTCCTCCCAGTCTTCCGACTCCTCTTCCTCCGATTCTTCCTCCGATTCCGGCGCCGGTTTCGAAGAGGTTCCGGTTGGCCCGTCCGGTACTGCTGAAGAGCAGGATCAGGACGCCGGCCCGCTGACCGTGGGCGCTGTGTACTTCCAGCCGATCGATATGGAGCCGTCTTCCATGGGCCTGAAGGCTGCTGACGCTTCCTTCCACCTCGAGGCCGACATCCATGCCAACCAGAAGGGCACCGAGCTCGGCTACGGCAAGGGCGACTTCGTGCCGGATCTGACCGTGAACTACACCATCATCGATAAGTCCACCGGCAAGGAAGTCGAGGGCGGCACCGCCACCTCCGGTACCTTCATGCAGATGAACGCTTCCGATGGCCCGCACTACGGCGCCAACGTCAAGCTCGACAAGGCTGGCACCTACCAGCTGAAGCTCTCCATCGAATCCCCGGCCTCCAAGGGTTGGATGCTGCACGTTGACCCGGAGACCGGCGTCAAGGGCCACTTCTGGACCGAGCCGATCGAGGTCACCTTCGACAACTGGGATTACACTCCTCGCCAGTGGTGATTGACTAAGCAGAAAGCCCCCTCGTCAGAGGGGGCTTTACGCCGCTTTAGGGAGATAATTCTTAGGACGGTCTAAAACTCCCCTCAGTCCGCTTCGCGGACAGCTCCCCTCAGAGAGGGGAGCCTAAGGTGAACAGAGAAAGGACGCGAATGCTTGAACAATTCGTGGCAGTGATGCCGGGCACTTTGGCCCCCGCATTGCTGGTGATGAGCCTGAGCGTGATGCTCACGGTCGGCGAGGGGCGAGATAAGCCGATAAGCTCGCATTGGCGTCTCATCGGCCTGATCGTCGGTCTGATCGCCGCCATCGTATTCGCCGGCCTGCGCGCCTCGGCCGTGATCAATCAGCGCACGTTCGTCAACTACCCGGTGTTGTGGTGCGCGATCATTGCCGACATCCTGACCATCGTCGTGGTGGTGTTCGCACGCCGCATCACCACCAATTGGCAGCAGCACAAGGTGTTCATGCACATCGCTAACGCCGTGGCCGCCATCGACATCGCACTCACCCTGTTCTACGCGCTGCCGGACGTGATTCTGCAGCTCACCATCTGGGTGGAACCAGGGGAGACCGCATTCACTTCGGCCATGCTGCTGCGCGCTCTTGGTTTCCTGCTTGGCGTGGCCATGTCCATTATTGTGGCCGCCATCTTCCGCACGATGCGCACCACTGCCGTGCGCTGGGCGTTCACCGTGGCCGTCGCGGCCATGATGGTGATTCTGCTGATTCAACACTTCACTGGTCTTGCCCAGATTCTGCAGGCGCGAGGCTTCCCGATGAACCATACGATGTTCGTGGCGCTGGCTTGGTCCATCAACCAGAACTCCACGATGATTATGGCGCAGGCGCTGGTGTTCCTGATTCCCGCCGTGGCCTCCATCGTGGCCGGTTTCCGTATGAAAACCCATGATGTGCCGGGAGCCAACGAGGCCACGTTGCGCCGGCATAAGGTATTCCGCCGCCACGCCATCGCCGCTGCCGTGTGGAGCCTTATCGCAGCCATCGGCGTCACAGCAACCCTGACCGTGGGCGTTGCCGCGACCCATCAGACCATCACCCTTTCGCCGCCGGAAGCCTACTCGCTCAAGGACGGCGTGGCCACCATCCCCTTCAGCCAGGTCGAGGACGGCCACCTGCACCGCTTCGAATACAAGGCCAAGGACGGCACCGTCATGCGCTTCATCATCATCCGAAAGAACGGTGGCGCGTACGGCATCGGCCTGGACGCCTGCGAGAACTGCGGCGACGCTGGCTACTACGAGAAGGACGGCAAGATCATCTGCAAGAAGTGCGAGGTGGCCATCAACCTGGCGACCATCGGCTTCAAGGGTGGCTGCAACCCGATACCATTCCCGTACAAGACCGGCCACGGCAAGATCACCATTCAAACTACGGATCTGGACGCGCTGAGCGCCCACTTCCGGTGAGTCAGGCAGGAGACAAGAATCATGTTCTTTCTGCGCATGATTACTCGCTCGTTCACCCGACAGCTGCGCCGGCGCCTGCTTATCGCGCTGACCGTATGCCTGTCGGCGACCGTGTCCGTATCGATGCTGGGCGTCGTGTTCGACGTGGGCGACAAGCTCAACGCCGAGCTGTCCACCTACGGTTCGAACATCACCGTGCAGCCCAAGGCGGATGCGGTCGTTTCCGACCTGTACAACACCGAGTCGGGCGGCGCGACGTCCACCAGCGACCCGACCGCTTTTCTGAAGGAGTCGGACGCGGCCAAGATCAAGACGATCTTCTGGTCGTTCAACATCACCAGCTTCGCGCCGCAGCTCAACATCCACGCCACGGTGAACGGTACCAACGTGCCGGTCGTCGGCACGTGGTTCAACAAGAACCTCAAGATCTCCACCGGCGAGACTACCGTCGTGGGCGTGGAAGGCATGCGCTCGTGGTGGCAGCTGGACGGCAAGTGGCCCAAAGACGATTCCGACCAGGGCGTGATCGGCAAGACGCTGGCCTCCGAACTCGGCGTGACCACCGGCGACACCATCACCCTCAACAAAACCACCGCCTCAGGCAAGAAGAACGAGCAGAAAATCAAGCTCACCGGTGTCTACGATTCCGGCGACGAGGACAACGGCTCGCTCTACATCGCCTCCTCCACGGCCCAGGTACTCGCCGACCTGCCCGATTCGGTCGACAAAATCGAGGTCAAGGCCCTGACCACGCCGGAGAACGACCTGGCCCGTAAGGCCGCCGCGAACCCGGCCGCGCTGAGCCAGGAGGAATGGGAGACCTGGTACTGCACCGCCTACCCGAGCTCGATCGCCTATCAGATCGAAGAGGTGATTCCGGGCGCGGTGGCCAAGCAGGTGCGTCAGGTGGCCGCGTTGCAGGGCAATGTGCTGCAAAAGACGCAGGCCGTGATGATTCTGATGACCGTGCTGAGCCTGATCGCCGCAGCCGTGGCCGTGGCCAACCTGATGGTCGCCTCGATCGGCGAACGGTCGGGCGAGCTGGCGTTGCTCAAGGCGCTCGGTGCCACCGATGCCGCAGTATCCCGCCTGATGCTGGCCGAAACGGCGGCAATCTCGCTGCTGGGCGCGATTGTGGGCGCGCTGCTCGGTTCCGGCGTGGCCCAGCTGATAGGCCGGGTGGTGTTCGGTTCCGGCATTACGATGCGGCCGATGGTGTTCGTGCTGGTGTTCGTGCTGCTGGCTGTCACCGTGCTGCTGGCGTCCGCCTCATCGATTCGTTCGATTCTGAATCTCAAGCCCGCGGAGGTGCTCCATGGTCGCTGAGTTTATCTACGTAGGTGTGGAAGGAGGGAACCGATGACCAACACCGGTATGTTCTTCAGAATGCTGTTCAGCGCCGTGTTCCGTCGGCGTTCGCGCGCGGTGATGGCTGTGGTGGCGTCGCTGGTCGGCGCAGCCACACTGTTCTGTCTGGCGATGATCTGCCTCGCCGTGCCGCAGCAGATGAACGAGGAGATGCGTGCGTACGGCGCGAACCTGATTGTCACGCCCACCGAATCGACCAATGCTGACGGCAAGGCCGGCATCGACAAGGCGATGGTGCAGCACACCACTGAAATGGTCAAGGCCAAGGGTTCCGCGAAATACGCCACCTACCGCTACGAGAACGTGCGCGTCAACGCCTCGCCGTACGTGATGGCCGGCGTGAATGCGGCGCAGGTCAAGAACCTCAACCATCACTGGGTGGTCGACGGCTCGTGGCCGACCGACGGCAAGGTGCTGGTCGGACGCGACATCGCCGACGCCATCGGCCTGAGAATCGGCTCCGCCATCACCATCGGCTACCGTGCATCCGATAACGCCAGCACCAACGGCACTTCGTCGAACTCCTCGATCGACCAGCAAACCAAAGACGGCCGTGTCTCCAGCGACATCATGGACACCTCCGGCACCGAATTCCGCGTGGCCGGCATCGTGGACACCGGCGGCAGCGAAGACTCGATCATCTACGCCACCAACGCCGACGTCAACAAGCTCACCGGCATCACGCGCGGCGTGGACGTCATCGAGTATTCGGCCGGCGCCAGCGACCTCGCAGGCCTGGTGTCCAGCATCAACGACATGACCTCCATGCACGTCAAGGCACAGCAGGTCACCAAGATCACCGCCTCCGACACCCGCATCATCACCATGCTGCAGACGCTGTTCTGGATCGTCTCGCTGGTGGTGCTGGTGCTGACGCTCGTCGGCGTCGGCACCACAATCAGCTCGATCGTCTCGCAGCGACGCAACGAGATTGGCCTGCGCAAGGCCCTCGGTGCTAGCTCGCGTGCCATCGGCACCGAGTTCTACATCGAATCGTCGCTCTACGGCCTGATTGGCGGCCTCATCGGCACCGCAATCGGCTACGGACTCGCCAGTTGGCTGTGCGTGGCGGTGTTCGAACGCTCCATCGTATTCAACTGGTGGCTGGCCCTGATTTCCGTGCTGTTCAGCGCGCTGGTCGCCATCGTCGCCTCCATCCCGCCCGTCCACCGCGCCACCCGCATCGACCCCGCCGTCGTGCTTCGCGAAGAATAAAGAAAGAGAAACGTCATGCTACTTGAACTCGACCACATCTCGAAGATCTACGGCGACCTGCGTGCCGTGGACGACCTCAATCTGACCGTGCCGGAAGGCGAATGGCTCGCCATCGTCGGCTCCTCCGGCTCAGGCAAGACCACGCTGATGAACATGATTGGCTGCATGGACACGCCCTCCAAGGGCTCCGTGAAGCTGGAAGGCCGCAAGCTGGAGGACCTGAACGCCACGCAGCTGGCCGACGTGCGCAAGAACCTCATCGGACTGGTGTTCCAGAAGTTCTATCTGGTTCCGCACCTGACCGCCGTGGAAAACGTGATGGTGGCCCAGTACTACCATTCGGTGGTCGATGAGAAGCAGGCCATGGAGGCGCTGGAAAAGGTCGGCCTGAAGGACCGCGCCCACCACCTGCCCGGCCAGCTCTCCGGCGGCGAGCAGCAGCGCGTGTGCGTGGCCCGCGCGCTGATCAACGACCCGAAGCTGATTCTGGCCGATGAGCCTACCGGCAACCTCGACGAGAAGAACGAGAAGATCGTGCTCGACCTGTTCCGCAAGCTGCACGAGCAGGGCACCACGATTATCGTGGTCACCCACGATGCGCTGGTCGCCAGCTGCGCGCAGCGCGAGATCATGCTCAACCATGGCGTGCTCGTCGGTGAGAAGTGGAATGACGAGGATGCGCGCAAGGCCTACGAGGCGGCCGGCGGCAAGCCCGCCTCCACGGGTGCACAGGTCGAGGGCGCGCAGAACGGCGAGACCGCCATTGGTTTCGCTGACCCCACCAAGGCCGCGAAAACCGGCGGCGAGGAGTAGGGCCGTCAGGGGCATCGAGCAGTATGTGAGGAATACATGGCAAGCTGATGGTCTCTCCCCCAGTCAGCTTCGCTGACAGCCCCCCTCGTCAGAGGGGGGCTTAAGGAGCGTGAATATGACCGAAAAGAATATGTTGAAGAAATCCGCGACATTGGCGGCGGCCGGACTGGTCGTGGCTGGCGCGCTGCTGGCCGGGTGCGGCGAATCCGAGGCCACGCCGATGGACGATGCGTACGCCGGCAACTCGGGCGAGACCGAGAAGTCGCAGGAAGAGCAGTCGCAATCCCAGTCGAACGGCTCCGATAGCTCCGACGGCTCCGATTCCAGCTCGTCGCACAACGACCCGTCCACCACCACGTCCGACAAGAAGGACACCGGCAACTACAAGGACGGCAACTACTCGATCAACGGCCAGTACGGCCCGGTAGGCGAGGATTCCATCGACGTCCATCTGACCATCAAGGACGGCAACGTCGAGACCGTCAATATCATTGGGCACCCGTTCACCACGATTTCCAAGAACCATCAGGACGACTTCGCCAAAGCCATTAACGGCGTGGTGGACGGTAAACCTCTGAAGGGCCTCAAAGTGGACAAGGTCGCCGGCGCCAGTTGGACCTCCGACGCCTTCAACAAAGCCCTCGAAGTCGCCCGCCAGGAGGCTTCGATTCAGGAGTAAGACCGCTACTTCAGCAATGCTGGCCACAGCAGATCGGCCATGCGCGAGGCCCAGGCGGTGTCGTCGTCCATTGCTTTGCCCTCGATGGCCTCATACGCCACCAAAGATCCGATAATCGTGGACAACAGCAACTTCTCGTCAACGTCCTCGCGAAACACGCCCTGCGCGACTCCCTGCTTGAGGAACGCTCCCACATGCTCCAGCCACGGGGTCACCACCTGGTCGACGATGTGCTGGAAGAACTCGGCCTCGCTGGACAACACAATGCCCACGCGCTTGACGTCGATGTCGTTGTCGCGCACCCAATCGACCAATCGCTGCAATAGTTGCGTGAAATGCTCACGCGTGGGGCTGGGCACTGGGTCGGAATCCGGGATGGCCAGATACATCGCGCTGATCTCGTGCAGCAGCTCGTCGGCATTATGATATCGGCGGTAAATCGTGGTTTTGGCCACACCGGAGCGCCGGGCCACCTCCTCGATGGTCACGCCGCTGATGCCGCGGTCCACCGCAATCTGCAGCGTGGCTCGCATGAGCTTGCGATCCGTCGCCTCGCGCGTGCGCTCACCGCGCGGTGTCGCCGTCGTATCTGTCATCTCCGTCATCTCTTCTCTTCGAAATATGCTCCCGTACACTCCCGCTGGCGAGAGCTGGCTGGCAAAGCCAGACTGAGGGTGGTAAGTCCATGCCGTTTGTAGGCAACTCCCGGATAATACCTACTAGCTCAGCACTTTAGTGCTCTCGACTTGGGCTACATACCACTGGTTGAACCGCACCAGTGGCTTCCTGAGCAACAGCCCAAGCAACAGTAGCGGCGGCACGAATGCCAGCAGCATTCCGGCGGCCCGCCAGTAATCCATGTCGTAGATGCCGGCGATGGCCGCACGCATCATCGTCACCGCATGGGTGAGCGGCAAGAGCGGACTGACTTTGGCGATGAAGTCGGGCAACATCTGCACCGGGTAGGCAGCGTTCGCACCCGAAATCTGCACGATGAGCATAAGCACGCCGATTGCCTTACCCACATTGCCGAAACTCACCACCATCGTATAGGTGAAGAACGAGAACACCAGCGAGGCCAGCCATCCAGACAACATAAACAGCAGCGGATGCACGGCCTGCACGCGCAGGAACAGCAAATCGCCACCGAGCGACACCGTGGATTGCAGCAGCGCAATCAGCGCGAACACCCCGTAATGCCCAAGGAAGAGCCGATGCGGCCGCGGATCGCCCAATGCTTTGCGCGTCCGGCGAGACACGGTGGTTTTCAGCGTCACCACCATCAGCAGCGCGCCCACCCACAGCGGCAGCAGCGTGTAGAACGGTGCCATCGACGAACCGAAATTCGCCACCGGGAATACGGCCTTGCGCCTGAGCTGCACCGGTGCGGCCAACGTACTGGCCAGCGTTTCGGGATCATTGCCCAGCACCTCTTTGACCATGCCCATATCGCCACTGTTTAGTGCGTCGCTCAGTGTGCTGTTGAACGAAGCCAGTTCGGCGCCGGCGGAACGCAGTTTGCCGGACACCTTGTCCAAGGTAGTGCGAGCGTCGCTGAGCATATCGCTGGCGTCGTCGGAAGTCCCTTTCAGGTCGCCGAGCGTGGAGTCCAACTGGGTGGCGCCGGAACTCAGTATGCCGGAGGCGTCAGCGACGGTGGACGACAGGGAGTCGATTTGCGGTTTCACCGTGGCCGAGAAATCTGACTTGATATTGGCAATACTGTTCTGCGCTTGATCAGCCAGATTCTTGACCTGCGCATGCTGATCCTGCGCGTCCTGATTGCCTTGGCGAATATCGGTCGCCGCCGTATTCAGCGCTTGCCGCAGCCTGTTTTGTCGTGCGATTGAACGGTCAATCGCCGTGATGATGGATGAGTCGTTGCCCAGTATGCTGGCCAACGTGTTGCGAATTTCAGTGTATTTCTCCGTCTGCTTGCCAATGGCCGTGGCTTGACGGTCCAATTCGTCGGCGACCGTGGTGGCACCATCATTCGCGTCGGAATACAGCTTGTCTATGGAATCGGACACCGCGCCGAAACTGGAGGCGCTCGCGTCCAGTGCGCTGCTCATCGCGTCAGCGGTGGTGCCCAGGGCTCCGGCCACGTCGGTGACTTCCTGTTTGGCGCTGGCAAGATCCTTGCCGCCTTGTTTGGCGGCAGAGGAAACCTGAGTGATTAGTGAGTTCGAGGTGTCGAGCAAGGCGCCGGCCGTATCGGTCAATGCGCTGTATGTGCCAAGCAGATCCGCAGTATCGTCAAGCTGTGTGGCGAAATTGGCGATGTTGGCGTTGAAGGTATTCAGTTGCTCTTTGGCCTCGGGCTTGGACAGCTGATCGGCCAGCGAAGACGCGATTTCCAGCCCGGCCGAAGTGATGGTCTTAGCGAACGTGGTGTTGATTTCCGCCGCAACCTCATCCGTGCCCTCGTTGAGCAGATTCGGTGCCAGCGCGTTCTTCTTCTCGTTGCGGTAATAGGTCAGTTCGGCATGCTGCACGTCGTCGGAGAAGAAGGTCATCATGTCTTTGCTGAACGACTTCGGAATTACGATGGCCGCGTAGTATTTGCCGGATCGTGCGCCCTCGACGGCATCGGCTTTGGACGTGATCGTCCAATCGAGCTGACTGTTGGCGCGCAGCGCGTTCACCACCTGATCGCCGACCGTGACTTTCACCGGGATCAGGTCGGAACGATACCCCTCATCCACATTCGCCACCGCGAATTTCAGGTTCTTCATATTCGAGAACGGGTCCCAGCATGCGGCCACGTTGAACCAGGTGAACAGGCCGGGAATCATCACCAAGCCGATCACGATGATGATGGAGACCACGTTGCTGGTCAGGCGTTTGATGTCGCCGGTAAACAGTTTCCACATGGTGTTCATCGTGCGTGCCTGCCTTCCTTGGTCGGCGGAATAGTGGGGATGATTGCGGTAACAGCGGCGCTCGGGTCCGCTTCTTCGTGGCGTTCGGCGGAGGTGTCGCGACGCTTGGCCTTATGCCCGTACAGCATGGCGCGGATCGACTCGTCGGAGAGGCTGCCGAGCTCGGTTTGGCGGCGGATGGAATCGCGCATGAATTCCACGACCATCAGGAAGCCCATGATGATGAGCACCCATGCCAGCCATGTGCCCATGACTACGATTTTCTCGCTGGTGGTCAGCGCAAACACGATAATGAGCGCGGCCGGCACCACGAATCCGGCAATAAGCGCACCCAGCAGCAGCCGGGGATAACGGTAGGCGAATTTGGCGGCCCGACGTTCGATGGCATGACGGTATTCGTCGTGGTCGGCCAGTGCTGCAATGGCCTGAGTGACACGGTATTCGCTGCCGGGCAGATGCACCGGCTCGCCGATAATCATGTCGCTTTCCTTGATTTCCCGCGCGAACAGGCGGTTGAGATTGGCCAGTTTCGGCCGGGCGCCGAGGCCAAGCGCAAAGGCCAGAACCACGAAAACCAGCAATTTGCCGATATAGGCGAACCAGAGGCCGTCGTAGAAGCCGCCGATGGTTTCACGCATCGCGTCAATCGAATAGGTGAACGGCAGCAGCGGGTAGATGGCGCGGAAGAACGCGGGCATCATTTCAATCGGGTACAGGCCGGAGGCGCCCGGCACCTGCAGAATGACCAGCGCCACGCATACGCCTTTGCCCACGTGCATGAACGTGGTGGAGAGGGCGAAAATCACCGACATATACACCAGTGAGGTGATGACGCAGGTGAGCAGAAACACTGGGGCGCTCGCGCATTGAATGCCGATGACAAGATCGCCGATGGCCGTGACCAGGCCTTGGACGGCAGCCAGCGTGGCCAGTAGCAGGAAGCGACCGAGATAGCCTTGGGTTGGTGTGAGATCGTCGATGCCCTCATCATCGGTTTCGAGTTTGGGAATGACCACGAGCACGAACGCGCCCACCCACAAAGACAGGGTGGTGAACAGCGGTGCCATGCCGGAACCATAGGAGGCGACCGGATAGACGGCCTGTTCGCTGATAACAGTGGGGGAGAGCATGAAGTCGGCGATTGTGGCGGCATCCAGTTTGCCGTCGGTGCCGATCAGGGAACTGAGTGAACTGGAGATGCTCAGGGCTTTGATGTCGGTGACCAGCGTATCGAGCTTGGTTTGTACGCCGGCCAGCGCCTTATCGGTGTCGCGCAGCGCGGTCACCGTGGTGGAGGCTGCTTTGTCGAGTTGGTCGAGGGTATGCTTCGACTGATCGATGAGTGAGCCTTGCGACGTGATGCCGGTCGACAGAGTGCTGGCGGTCGAGCTGAGGGCGTTGAGACCGGTGTTGAGCTGAGGAATGGCGCCGGAGGTGATGGTGCCGCGAGCGGTATTGGCCTCGCGCACCGTGGTTTGGGTGGCGGTATTGAGATGCTGCGCCAATCCGGCGGTGTCTGTGGAGGCATTGCCGATAGTGGTGTTCAGGCTATCGAGGTTGCCCAGTGCGCCGGCAAGCTCGCTATTGCGGCTTTCCAGTGTGGCAATGGCGGATTGCAGCGGTTCTCGATTGGCGTTCGGCAGCCCTTTGAGTTGGTCGATGATGTCGGCGTTCGCTTGGTTGATGTCTTCCGCCGTATTGATCAGTCCGCCTACCTGCTGATTGGCGGCGCTGATGGTTCCGGTTACCGTGCCCACGCTTTGGTTGGCCTGTGCTGCGGCTTGGCTCAGCAGGCTTGAGCCTTGGTCAAGCGCTTCGGACGTGGAGGTGACGAAGCCGTTCAGACTGGTCTGGGTAGTGCCGATCAGGGTGGAGACGCCGGCCAGACCTTCTGCAGTGTCGATGCCAAGTGTGCGTGCGTCGTCCAGCGCCTGACGTGCGGTGCGTGTCTGCTCTGGGGTGTCGGTGAGTTTGGTGGTGAGCTTGGCGATGGTGCTGCGTGTGTGCTGCACATCGTCGGAGGCCTCGGCAAGGGCCGTGAGGGCCTTGGCTTTGGTGGTGTCTTCGGTACTGATGGCTTTGCCGTCAACCGTATTGATGACTTCGGTAAGTACTTCGGATACGGTGGAGACGAATGTGGAATTGACCGTGCGGTCCACAGTGGACGCGCCGACGTCGGTGACTTTGGGGGCGATGGCGCTGGCTTTTTCGTTGACGTAATACTCCAGAGTGGGCCGACTCTTGCCGCCGGTCACCACGCCGGCGAGATCGTCGGAAAAGTCTTTGGGAATGATGATGGCTGCGTATGCCTTGCCGGATTCCACTTGGTCCATGGCCTCGGCTTCGGTGACGAAGGTCCAGCCGAGCTGGTCGTTGCTTCTCATCTGCTTGACGATTTGATCGCCGAGGTTTTGCTTGCCGATGAGCGCGTTGTCGGTGCCGTCGTCATTGTTGGCGATGGCGACGGTGATGCCTTTGGTATTGCCGTACGGGTCCCAGAAGCCGACGATGTTGTACCACGAATACAGTGGCGGGATGAACACCATGCCGAACAGGATCACCCATGCGGCCGGCACCTTGAACAGGCGCAGGAAGTCGCGTCTGAGGACCTTGAAGATATTGCCCACTGATACCTCCGGAGCTTGGTGTTGCTTGGTTGCTACGTTTTCCGTAGCGATACGTTAATCGTAGCGCTACGTTTGTAGTAGCGTAATACGGCTGCCGGAGATTAATGGGGTGATTGATGATGTTTTTGGCGGAATAACGCCGCTGCCCAGCGGCTTATCGTGTGTCGCTGGGCAGAGCAAAAGGCGTTCTGGAACTTATTGACAAGATTTCTGGATGGTTTTTGGACGTTTCCTGAACGCGATGGATAGGCTCGGTGCTCGGCAATGTAGACAGACATGTACCGACCGCCCATCAAGTTCAGCAAAACCGCAATCGGGTGATAGGGTGAGGGGACGCTATGTGGGGAGGAAACCATGGTTGAATTCAAGGACGATGGCACGGCCACTACCCCCGGCAAGCCGCGGGAGAACCGTGACGCCGAGTCCGCAGTCGTGGCCGATCTGGTGGCCGTCGAACTGGACGACGTCGGCTTGAACCTGAACACCAAGCGATTACCGATTCTGGCGCGCATCTATGGCGCGGTCGTGCTGCTGGACGGACTCGCCACATTGCCGATTATGGTGATTTCCATCCTCTATGCCGTGCGCGAGATTCTGGATGGTCATGTGCACGTCGATGCGATGAGCCTGACCTTCATCCTGTCCGCGATTCATGCGGTGGTGCTGGTAGTCAGTGCCGCATGCCTGATTGTGTTCGGCGTGATGCTGCTGCGCAATCATCGCCGGTATGCCGCGCGCTGGACCTACGTGCTGATGCCGTTGACATTGGCCGACGGCATGCTGTCGCTGGCCCTGACCGGCCTTGGCTTCAACCTGCTGCTGCCGCTGATTCAGATGATTATTCTCGTCGTGATTTCGGTGACCGCCGATCCCTCCCTGAGCGAGGAACGCCGTCTGCAGCGCGCGCTCAGGCGTATGGACGATCGCGATGATTATGAATCGGCTGTGGCGGCCGGCATGCTAGGCCGCGACCAGTCCGGCAAGGGCTATATTGCGCTGGACTTTTTCAATATCTTCTGGCTGTTTACCATCGCTTCGGTGGGTGGCCTGATTGTGGAGACGATCTACCATATGGCGCTGTATAACGGTGAACTTCAGGACCGCGCTGGTTTGCTGTGGGGCCCGTTCTCGCCGATTTACGGCTGTGGTGCGGTATTGGTAACCGTGTGCCTGAATCGCCTGTGGAAGGCGAATCCGTTCTTGATTTTCTGCGCTTCGGCGGTGATCGGCGGCGCGTTCGAATATTGCACCAGCTGGTTCATGGAAGCGGCGTTTGGTATTACCGCGTGGGATTACACCGGCCGTTGGCTGTCCATCGACGGACGTACTTCAGGCCAATTCATGTTCTTCTGGGGACTGATTGGTGTGGTGTGGGTCAAGTGGCTGTTACCGCGACTGCTGGCTCTGATTAATCGCATTCCATGGAAAGTGCGGTATTCGCTGACTGCGGTATGCACGGTGCTGATGGTGATCGACATTGCCTTCACGCTGATGGCCTTGGATTGCTGGTATGGGCGCATGGCCGGCCAGCCGCAGGATTCACCGGTCGCGATGTGGTTCAGCGAACGCTACAGCGACGCTTACATGGCCAATCGCTTCCAGACCATGCATATCGACCCTTCCAAGGCCGGGCGTATGTGAATGGCCGGCAAGTAATTACGCTTCGCGGGCAGAAGGTGCGTAGAACCTAAGACAGCCCTCGCGTGTGGGTGGTAAGCGGGATACACTTTCAAGCGTTGAAGGAATGATTCCCTCCGCTGATGCGCTGTTTTGTGACGCGCGTGATGACGATGGGACAATCAAACGAAAGGCAAGGCACATGGCCGAAGCTACAGCAAACATTGGTGTGATTGGACTGGCCACGATGGGCTCCAATCTGGCGCGTAATCTGGCGCACCATGGCAACACGGTGGCGTTGTTCAACCGTCATTACTCGCGTACCGAGAAGCTCATGAACGAGCATGGCACCGAAGGCAACTTCGTGCCGGCCGAAACGCTCGAGGAATTCGCCGCGTCCCTGAAGCGTCCGCGTACCGCCATCATCATGGTCAAGGCCGGTGCTCCGACCGACGCGACCATCGCGCAGCTGGAAGAGGTGTTCGAACCGGGCGACATCATCGTCGACGGTGGCAACTCCTTCTTCAAGGACACCATCAAGCGTGAGAAGGAAGTACGTGCCAAGGGCTTCCACTTCGTGGGTTGCGGTGTGTCCGGTGGTGAGGAAGGCGCGCTCAACGGCCCGTCTCTGATGCCCGGCGGCACTGCGGAATCCTGGAAGACCTTGGGCCCGATTCTTCAGTCCATCGCCGCCAAGGTGAACGGCGAACCGTGCGTGACCCACATCGGCACCGATGGTGCCGGCCACTTTGTCAAGATGGTGCACAACGGCATCGAGTATGCCGATATGCAGGTGATTGGTGAGGCGTATGACATTCTGCGCCGTGGACTCGGCATGGATGCCGAGGAGATTGGCGACGTGTTCGCTGAATGGAACAAGGGCGACCTTGACTCCTACCTGATCGAGATCACCGCTGAGATTCTGCACCACAAGGATGCCGAGACCGGCAAGCCGTTCGTGGACGTGGTCGTGGATCACGCCGGCATGAAGGGTACTGGTACTTGGACCGTGCAGGCTGGTCTGGAATTTGGTTCTCCTGTGGCTGCCATCGGTGAAGCCGTGTTCGCTCGTGCACTGTCTTCGCACGGTGAGCTGCGTGAAGACGCTCAGAAGGAAGGTCTGGCTGGACCGAACAAGACCATCGATCTGGCCGGAGAAGACAAGGCCGCGTTCGTCGAGGACGTGCGCAAGGCTCTGTTCGCTTCCAAGGTCGTGGCCTATGCTCAGGGCCTGAACGAGATTCAGGACGGTGCCAAGGAATACGGCTGGGATATCAACCTGTCCGAAGTGGCCCGCATTTGGCGTGGCGGCTGCATTATTCGCGCCCAGTTCCTGCTCGACCGCATCACCGAGGCCTTCAGGGGCGATAACCCGCCGGCTTCCCTGCTGTTCGATCCGTACTTCGAGAAGATCATCGGCGAATCGCAGGACGCATGGCGTCGCGTGATCGTTCGCGCGGTGGAGGCCGGCATCCCGACCCCGGTGTTCTCCAGCTCCCTGGCGTACTACGATGGTCTGCGCTCCAAGCGCCTGCCCACCGCTCTGACCCAGTCCCAGCGTGACTTCTTCGGTGCCCACACCTACGGCCGCGTAGACAAGCCCGGCGTGTTCCACACGCTGTGGGCTGAAGAAGGCAAGCCTGAAATCGAGGCGTAGCCTCGTGATTTCAGGTTTAGGACAGCCCTGTGGGCTGTCCGGCCTTCTTCAGGCTCGGCGATAGCCGAGCTGAGAAAACAGCAAGCCCGAGATCGAGGCGTAGCCATAGACGAATTAAGCCCCCTCATCAGAGGGGGGCTTAATTCACTCACAACTCGGTGACGGTTTCTTCGGTGGAGAACCAGATGAACTCGTCCACTCCGTTGGCGTAGGAGGACGGGTAATCCGGGTTGTTGGGCTGCTCGAAGACATGGGCCAGCGATTCGGCTTTGCCGGCACCGGCGGCGAAGAACCACGTATGGCGTGAACGCGCGATGAGCGGAGCGGTCAATGAAACACGCAGCGGCGGCATCTTGGGGGAGTGGTTCACACCCACGGTGAGCCTATCGGTAACCTTGACCTCATCATGACCAGGGAACAGCGACGCATAGTGACCGTCCGGTCCCATGCCGAGAATCATCAGATCGATTACCGGTTCCGGTCCCAATTCATTCACCAACTCGCGCTCATAGTCGCTCGCGACATCGTCCAGCAACGCATCATTCGTGGCATCGGCGGCGGCGCGAACGGAAGCATCATCGCTGTCGGCCTGATCCATCACATCGGCGATGTCGTCGGCTGAACGGGTATCGGCCGCCATCTCATGAATATTCGATTCAGGCAGCTTGCCATCTGCCACCAGCTGGTCAAGCAGCAGGCGACGGGCCTCCAGAGCATTGCGATCGGTGTCGTAAGCCGGCACAAAACGTTCGTCGCTCCACCAGAAATGCACGCGCGACCAATCAATCGCGTCAGCCAGCGGATCGCTCAGCACCGAGCCCAACGGCTGCGCGGCCGAACCGCCAGACAGCGCCACATCCACACGCGTGCGATGCGTGTCATCAGGCAATCGTTCGGCGAGCAAATCGAGTAGCGTCAAGACAAAACGTTGCGCGCCAGCCTGAATCATCAGATCTTTATTCGGATACACAATGAGTTTTCGAGTTGCCATGTATGGTCCTTGTATGGGGTATGTGTCGTACTTTGCAATGTGGATTGTGTTGTCAGTTGACAACGCATGATACGGGTGGCATGCCGGGAATCTAGCCATTTGCAGCAATGAAATGTGTTGTCAGTTGACAACACAATGTACATTGTGCGGCATCGCATGAGGTAGGAAACGATGAGCAGCGGCGTTGGCATGGCTCGGCCACAATTGCCGAACTCATGCCAACGCCGCTGTGGCAACGGGTTCTACCGACTTCAGTGACGAATCAGATCCCAGCCTTCGTTGATGACCTCGGCGTAGATCTCATCGGGATCGATGCGACGCAGTTCCTCGGTCAGGCAGTCCTCGATGGTGCGCATCGGCACGGACACTTCCTGCGGAGTCTGGCCGGGCAGCGAGATCAGCGCTTGGTCCTCATACGGGCGTTCCAGCGAGATCACACCGTCCTCACGGGTCAGGTACACGCCGGTCACGGCCTGCGCGTCGGGCACGAACTCAGTTTCGACTGGTACGCCAAGTTTCAGACGCAGCCATGCGCACAGCATTTCCATAGGCAGGAAGTCGGCCTTGCCGGTCACCTTCGCGGCGGTGATGGGCAGGTGCGGCGGCTGATCGAGCATCGAGGCGAGCATCGCGCGCCAGACGGTCAGTCGTGTCCAGGACAAGTCGATATCTTCCGGTGTCCAATTGCGGCGCAAACGCTCAATCGTGGCCTCCGGATTATTGGAGTGCAACGCGTCGGTGATGCGACTGCGGGCCATCGCACCCATCAGATCCTTGGCCGGGTTCGACGGCGGTGTGGTCGGCCACCACGCCACTACAGGCGCATCCGGCACAAGCAGCGGGATAACCAGCGTATCCGGGTGGTTGATAAGGCCACCGCGCGGACGCAAGATGATGATCTCACCGGCACCGGCGTCCGCGCCGAATCGCACTTGGGCGTTCAGGTTGGAATCGTTCGGATCGTTCGGGCCGTCGGTCAAATCGACGGCCGGATTATCGCGACTCGCGCTCACCTCGGCGGCCACTTCGGCCGCGTTCGGTTCGCCTTCGCCGGACTGATCGGCAGGATTGGTATCCGGTACTACGGCAATCACGCGGCACGGGTGCTCACGGCTGGCCGAGTTCGCGATTTCCAGCGCATGCTCTAGGTCCGCGTCCTCGGTGGCGATGAGCAGCGTCAGCACGCGGCCGGTCGCCGATTCGCCGCGCTCCTCGTGCAGCTGTTCGATTTTGTGCGCAATCTCGCGGGTGCGGGTGTTCGGCATATCGATGATCATGGCATCCTCCAGTGGCGGCCGTCGCGCGCCAGCATTTCGTCGGCCTGTGCCGGACCCCACGTACCGGCGCGGTAGGCCTGCGGCTGGCCAAGCGTGGACCAGAATTGTTCAATCGGATCGAGGATCTCCCAGCTGAGGTTCACCTCTTCGGTGGTCGGGAACAACGGCGGATCACCGAGCAGCACGTCCAGAATCAGTCGCTCATAGGCTTCCGGCGAGTTCTCGGTGAAGGAGCGGCCGTAGCTGAAGTCCATGTTCACGTCACGGACCTCCATGGTGGAGCCGCCCGGCACCTTGGCTCCGAAGCGCATGGTGACGCCCTCGTCGGGCTGCACGCGAATCACGATGGCGTTCTTGCCGAGTTCGCGCACGGCGGTCTGCTCGAACGGCAGATGCGGGGCGCGCTTGAACACCACGGCGATTTCGGTTACACGCTTGCCGAGGCGCTTGCCGCAACGCAGGTAGAACGGCACGCCAGCCCAGCGGCGGGTGTCGATATCGAGGCGGATGGCGGCGTACGTTTCAGTGGTGCTCTTGGGGTCGATGCCTTTTTCCTCCAAGTAGCCGACCACTTCGTGCGAGCCCTGCCAGCCCTTGGCGTACTGGCCGCGCGCGGTGTTGGCGGCGAGGTCCTTGGGCAGGCGCACGGCGGAAAGCACCTTGGTCTTTTCGGCGGTCAGGTCCTTGGCGGTGAAGCTCACCGGCTCCTCCATGGCGGTCAGAGCCATGAGCTGAAGCAGGTGGTTCTGGATGACGTCGCGTGCGGCGCCGATGCCGTCGTAATAGCCGGCGCGGCCGCCGATGCCGATGTCCTCGGCCATCGTGATCTGCACGTGGTCCACATAGTTGGCGTTCCAGATCGGCTCGTACATGGCGTTGGCGAAACGCAGGGCCAGCAGGTTCTGCACGGTTTCCTTGCGAGGTAGTGGTCGATGCGGAACACGGAGCTCGGGTCGAACACTTCGGATACCACGCTGTCGAGTTCCTTGGCGCTGGCCAGATCATGGCCGAACGGCTTCTCGATGATCACGCGGCGCCATGCGCCCTCGGACGAGCGCGACAGGCCGGAGGCGGCCAGCTGCTTGGCGACCTGTGGGAATGCGCGCGGCGGCACCGACATGTAGAAGGCATGGTTACCCTGCGTGCCGCGGTCGCGGTCAAGCTCCTGCACGGTGGCGCTCAGACGCTCGAAGGCCTCCGGGTCGTCGAACGTACCCTGCACGAAGCGGATGCCGGCGGCCAGATTGCGCCAAGTCGACTCCTTGAACGGCGTACGGCAATGCGCCTGGACGGCGGCCTTGACGAATTCGATGAACCGTTCCTGTGTCCAGTCGCGGCGGGCGAAACCGGTCAGACCGAAGCTCGGCGGCAGTAGGCCACGGTTCGCCAGGTCGTAGACGGCTGGCAGTAGTTTCTTTTGTGCCAGATCGCCCGTGACACCGAAAATGACGAGGCTGCATGGGCCGGCGATACGGGGCAGTCTGAGGTCGCGCGAGTCGCGCAGGGGATTGCTCCAATTGGGGGATTCACTCATAATGTACAAGGGTAGTCGCCGGCGGCTATCTATCGCTAGAGGCGATATGCGATTTGGGCTGCGATTTGGGCCACATTGCGTGTGCTGTGCCGTGCGTTGGGCCAATCGCGTACGCAAACGTGTACGCAACGCCGTAGTTGAAATATCCCAAAACGGTGTGTATTTTAGAAGAGTTGCCCCTTTAGCTCAACGGTTAGAGCAGCGTCCTTTTAAGTCGTGGGTTGTGGGTTCGAATCCCACAGGGGGCACAACAAATCCTCGGAATCGCAATGGTTCCAAGGATTTTTTTGTTTCGACCAGCCTGGCTCCTAGAGTGGTGTCCCATGTCATGCACCACGATTCTTGTCGGCAAAAATGCCAGTTACGACGGTTCCACCATCATCGCCCGCGATGACGATTCGGGCTCGGGCCGTTACGATCCCAAGCGCTTCGTCGCTGTCGCCCCCGACGACCAGCCGCGCCACTACCGCAGCGTGCTGAGCCATGTCGAAATCGAACTACCGGACAATCCTTGCCGGTACACCATCGCACCGAACGTGCTGAATAATCGTGGCATTCTGGCCGAAGCCGGTGCCAACGAACACAACGTGGCGATGAGCGCCACCGAAACCATCGCTGTCAACGAGCGCGTGCTCGGTGCGGACCCGATGGTCGAGTTGCGGCCGGCTGTCGGCGAACCGGACAGCACCGATTATCAGGCCGAGCAGCCCGGCGGTATCGGTGAGGAAGACATCATCACCCTTGTGCTGCCGTATGTCACCACCGCGCGCGAGGGCGTCGCGCGGTTGGGCGAACTGCTCGAAACCTACGGCACCTACGAATCGAACGGCGTGATTATTTCGGATGTGGACGAGATCTGGTACGTCGAGACCATCGGCGGCCACCATTGGATCGCCCGCCGAGTGCCCGATGACTGCTATGCCACGATCCCCAACCAGCTCGGCATCGACGACTTCGACCTCGCCGATGCGTTCGGCGAGCAGCGCGAATACCTATGCAGCGCCGACCTGCGCGAGTTCATGGCCACGCATCACCTCGACCGCACAATGGGAACGCCGGTCTCTTCCAACGGCCGTCACGCGCATAGCGCCGGATTCGGAACAACCGTTGCCCTTCCCACCCGTTTCAACCCGCGCAAGGCCTTCGGCACCGCGACGCCGAAGGACCATATCTACAACACGCCGCGTGCCTGGTACATGCAACGCCGCCTCAACCCCAGCGAGGACTGGGATTCGCCGGCCGCCCGCTACACGCCCGAATCCGACGACATCCCGTGGTGCCGCGTGCCGGAAGACAAGGTGAGCCTCGAAGACGTTGATTTCCTGCTGTCCTCGCACTTCGAAGGCACGCCGTACGACCCGTACGGCACGACCGGCACGGCGGAATCGCGCCACCGTTACCGTCCGATCGGCGTGAACCGCACCGGCCATATGGTGGCGATTCAGGTCCGTCCGTATGTGCCGGCGGCCAATCGCACGGTGATGTGGGTATCGTTCGGCTCTGGTCCGTTCACCGCCGCCGCGCCGTTCTACGCGAACGTCAACGACACGCCTGCCTACCTGCGCGACACCACGCCCGAAGTCTCCACCGGCAACCTGTATTGGACGAACCGCCTGATCGCCGTCGTGGCCGACGCACACTGGTATGAGACGAACCGGTTCATCGAAGGGTATGCCGAGGGCGTGCGCGCGTTCGGACACCGGCTCATCGAGCGCACGGATGAGCAGTTGCTTGCTCGAAGCGATGCCGAATCGACGGATACGAATGCATGGCCGCTCGATGGCGGCCACGGCGATGAGAAGGATGTGCAGGGCGTGGCGGATGTGCTCGAAGCGGCCAACGACGAGATGGCCGACTACCTGCGCGAGCACACAACCAAGCTGCTGAACGACGTGCTATACACCTCCAGCAACCTGATGCACAACAGCTTCGCGATGTCCGACCGTTGGGCCGAGTAGCAAAACCTCGACTGGGGAGGTAATAGGGATGCCCTGCTGATAACGCGTCAGCAGGGCAAAACCACAATCCGAATCAGTTAAAGCCGACGATGCGTTCGGCGATGAGATAGCCGTTGCGCACGATCCAGCGGCCGGTTTTGCCGGGCAGATTGAGCGCGCGGGACATCAGCTGCGAGCGCACATCCTTGCCGATGGCCGGAGAATAGGCGTCAATCGCATCCCACAGCTCGGTTTTCTTAACGTAGTTGGCCGGATCGCGCGAGAGAATCAGGAACACCGAGGTAACGCACGATTCGATCGCCAGGAAGTGAATCATGTACCGGTACAGCCCCTCCGGCACCGTACCGCGTTCGGGCGTGGCCTCGGTCATCAGCCGATTGACGAGCCGCAACTGGTCCACACGCTTAATCATCACGTCGGTCTGCACGCTCTGACCCTCGCGCCCGATGAAGTAGTGGTAGAACGGCACATCGAGGTACTGGATGCGCTTCACCCACGGGAACGGCTGGTACGAGTAATAGAAATCGACGTAGAACGTGTGCTCCGGCAGCTTCAGCCCGGAATCGCGCACCACCTGCGTGCGGAAGGTGAGCGCATGCATGATGATGTACTGCGCCAGACCGAACTTGCCCAGGTCATCCCAGCCGAGCACGCGGCCGGCCTCCATTACACGGCGGAAGTTCACTACGGTCTTGTGACGCTTGGCCACCTTGTCATACACGTAATTGGTCACCAGCATGTCAATCGGTTCGTCGGTGTCATGCTGTGCACGCAACGTGGCCAGAACCGTGTCGATGGCCTGCGGGTCGACCCAATCATCCGCATCCACCACTTTGACGTACATGCCGGTCGCCGCCGCGATACCGGTGTTCACCGCGCCGCCGTGGCCCTTGTTCTCCTGATGAATCGCGCGTACGGCGCCCGGATTGGTGCGTTCCAGCTTGCGCGCGTACTCCAGCGTGCCGTCTTTCGAACCGTCGTCCACAATCAGCACCTCGAGGTCGCTGATGTCGCTTGCCGAAAGCAACGAGTTCACGCAACGGTCGAGGTAGGACTCCATATTGTATGCGGGGATCACAAAGGTGAGCGTCTTTGCCGTGCTGGCCATGAAAGTCTTACGTCCTCACATATTTAGTCGTTATGTTCAGTTTCCTGTTCAAACCGTAGCACTTCGCCTCCCGACTCGGCAGAGTGTTGCGTAACCTGTGCCCCTGAACGCATGTTCTGCAACCCTGAATCTTCCCCGGTGGCGTGCTCGGGATCCGATTGGGCAGAACTCGTCTGGTCTGAATCCGGGCTGCCGGAATCGGACTCGCGCTTGGCTCGGCGCTCGGCCTCCTTCCGCGCCTTGGCGCCCTCAAAGAACAACTGGGGCTTGGAGTCAAGCCGGCTCAGGCCATGCCAGGCCAAATCCACAATGTATGCGGCCAGCTGCTCCTTGCTCACCTTTGGCCGGTCGGCCCAGTACTGCCCGGTGAATACGGTCATGCCCACCAGCATCTGCGCGTAGTACGGCACGCCCTTGGCAGACAGCTTCTGCCGTTTGAATGTTTCGGAAAGAATGTCTTCAACGCGTACGGCGATGTCTCCCATCAGCGAGCTGAATGAGCCGGACGGGTCGGTGCTCGGCGAGTCGCGTACCAGTACCTGGAACCCCTCGGCATTCTCTTCGATATAGGTGAGGAGCGCAAGCGCCGTGCGTTCCACAATCTGGCGCGGGTGCACGGTCGGATCGTCAAGCGCGGCGGTGAGCACACTGGTCAGCGCGCGCATCTCACGATCCACAATGACGGCATACAGGCCCTCTTTGCCGCCGAAATGCTCATACACAATCGGCTTGGAGACTTTGGCGTGCGCGGCGATTTCCTCCACGCTTACCGCTTCGAAGCCTTTGGCGGCGAATAGCGAGCGTCCGACTTCAATCAGCTGCTCGCGGCGCTGCAGCGACGTCATACGTGAAGAATGTGCCATGCGGTTCAGCTTAAGTCGTCGGGTGGAATTGTCGGCCTGAGACTGCCGAATTCGTAGGGGATTCCATCTGCGGGCTAGACTTGACAGGTATGGATATGAATACTGTGCTCGCCGTTCTTGGCGTGATTGTGGCGGCGGTTATCGTAATCGCCCGAGCATCTGGTTGGGCAAGTCCCGCAAGCGCGATTTGGATCGTGCGATGGGCAAGGCTTGCCCCGACAACAAGAGACCCGCGACGCCAAGGCCGCCGCCGACGCTCGGCTGGCCGCCGAAGCCGAGGAAGCTAAGGCTGCGACTGCCGCCGAGCCGGCCAAGTCAGCCGAATCGGCCAAAGCCGAGCCTGCGCCAGCCGCGCAGGCCGAACCCGAACCGGCAGCTGCGCCCAAGCCCGAGTCCCAACCTGCCTCCAAGCCCACTCCCGCCAAACCTGAAACCCCCGAATCGGTCGGCTCTCGACTGACCCGACTCAAGGCAAAACTTGCCAAGTCCGGCAACCCGTTCGGCAAGGCCCTGTTCGACATCCTCGCCAAAGACAATCTCTCCGAGGCCGATTGGGAAGACGTCGAAGACACACTGCTGCTTGCCGACGTCGGTGCGGATGCTTCCGCCCAACTGGTCGATGACCTGAGAACCGACGCCCGCATCACTGGTAAAGCCGACCCAGCCGAAGTACGCGCCACGCTCAAGGAGAAGCTGCTCGATCTGGTCGGTCGAGATACGGACCGCCGCCTCAATGCCGAAAAGCCGGGTGCCGCCAAGCCCAGCGTCATCATCATGGTCGGCGTCAACGGCACCGGCAAGACCACCACTGCCGGCAAACTGGCTCGACTGTTCGTGGCCGAAAACAAGCAGGTCATGATGGGCGCGGCCGACACCTTCCGCGCGGCCGCCGCCGACCAGCTCGAAACCTGGGGCGCACGCGTCAATGTGCCCGTCGTCCGCTCCGACAAGGACGGTGCCGACCCGGCATCCGTCGCCTTTGAGGCATCCGCCAAGGCCAAGGAAGCGAACGCGGACGTGCTCATCATCGATACTGCCGGCCGACTGCAGAACAAGTCGAACCTGATGGACGAGCTCGGCAAGATTCGCCGTGTTACCGAAAAGAACCTGCCGGTGGATGAAGTGCTGCTTGTGCTCGACGCCACCACCGGCCAAAACGGCATGGCCCAGGCCAAGGTGTTCGCCGAAGCCATCGGCATTACCGGTGTGGTGCTCTCCAAGCTTGACGGTTCCGCCAAGGGCGGCATCGTGATCAGCGTGCAGAAGGAGCTCGGCGTGCCGGTCAAGCTCGTCGGTCTTGGCGAAGGTCCGGACGATTTGGCACCTTTCGATCCCGAAGATTTCGTGGACGGCATTCTCGCGTAGACGGTCGAGCTCTCCTCAGTCTCGCTTTGCTCGACAGTTCCCCTCAGCGAGGGGAGCCCTGCGTCCGTCCACGTTGTGGGCGCGGGAAAAAAAAAACGCCCGCAACGCACCAAACCTAGCCCCGAATCATATTCGAAACATGATTCGGGGCTTTCCCATATCCGTTGGAATCATGCCGGAACCAGCCCATCCGATACCAACCTAACTGTCAGGTGCGCTTAACAATCGCGTAACTTGCCGTAACGAAACCAAAACGAGACCGGCTTTTACTGACGAACTGTTAGCCCCCACAAGGGGGACGGCATTGTAGAGACAAAGTCGACGCCGGCCGCGCAAAGCCCCCGGTGCCCTGAACGAAAGAGAGGGAGGTAGACATGGGAGCGATTGATTCCGGTAACACCGCATGGATCCTGACATCCGCGTCCTTGGTTTTCCTCATGACGCCTGGTGTGGCGTTCTTCTACGGCGGTATGGTTCGTGCCAAGGCCGTCCTGAACATGCTGATGCTTGAGGCGGCCGCCCTGTCGGTCACCATGATTATCTGGACCCTGTGGGGTTGGTCGATTGCTTACGCCGGTTCCGACATCGGAGGCATCTTCGGCGACCCGGCCAGCGGCTTCCTGCTGAAGGACTCCATGGTCGCCCAGGACGGCGTGTTCACCGCCACCGGTCTGAACGGCAACAACTACCCGGTTTCCGTGGACGTTGCCTTCCAGGTCGCTTTCGCGATGATTACCGTCGGCCTGATCTGCGGCGCCATTGCCGAGCGTGTGAAGTACAGCACCTGGATGATTTTCGTGGCGCTGTGGGTCACCTTCGACTACGCTCCTATGGCCCACATGGTCTGGAACGGTGGTCTGCTGTCTGCTGACGGCGCCATCTCCAAGGCCATCGGCGCTGCCGCCCACGATTTCGCAGGTGGTACTGTCGTCCACATCAACGCCGCAGTCGCCGCCCTGATCATCGTGCTCATCATCGGCAAGCGTAAGGGCTTCGGCACGCAGCCGTTCCGCCCGCACAACGTGCCGTTCGTGATGCTCGGCGCCTTCCTGCTGTGGTTCGGCTGGTTCGGCTTCAACGCTGGTTCCGCCTTCGCCGCCAACGGTACTGCTGGTTACGCTTGGGTTTCCACCTCCGCCGCCACCGCAGCCGCAATGCTCTCTTGGGGCTTCACCGAGAAGATTCGCTCCGGTCACTACACCGCCATGGGTGCCGCCTCGGGTATGGTCGCCGGCCTGGTTGCCATCACCCCGGCCGCCGATGTGGTCTCCCCGCTGTGGGCCATCGTGATGGGTGCCATCGCTGGTGTCCTGACCTGCCTGGCCTGCGGTCTCAAGTTCAAGTTCGGCTACGATGACTCCCTCGACGTCGTCGGCGTGCATGGCGTTGGTGGTTTCACCGGCACCATCCTCATCGGCTTCTTCGGTGAAGGCACCGGTCTGCTGGCTGGTGGCGACTGGAAGCAGCTCGTCGTTCAGCTGGTCATCGCTCTCGTCGCCATCCTCTACTCCGCAGTGATCACCGCGATCATCGCCTTCGCTCTGGAGAAGACCATCGGTTGGCGCGTCACCGAAGCTCAGGAAGTCGGCGGCATCGATCTTGCCGACCAGGGCGAACGTGCTTACGATTTTGCTGGTACTGCCAGCTCCGTTCTCAAGGAGGTGAAGTGAAATGAAGCTGATCACCGCTATCATTCAGCCCCATAAGCTCGACGATGTCAAGGAGGCCCTCGCGGCCGCCGGCGTGCACGGTCTGACCGTGTCCGAGGCCAACGGCTACGGCCGCCAGCGCGGCCACACCGAGGTCTACCGTGGCGCTGAATACACTGTGGACCTGATTCCGAAGATTCGCGTTGAAGTGCTGTCCGATGACGCGGATGCCGAAACGCTGGTTGGTGTGATCATCAAGTCCGCCGGCACCGGCACCATCGGTGACGGCAAGGTGTGGGTCGCTCCGCTGGACTCCGTGGCCCGCGTGCGTACCGGTGAGACCGGTTCCGCCGCGATCTGATAACACAGACGTCCATGCTTAGAAGGGGATGGACTGCATAGGAAAGGTCCCCGCACGCCGCGAATTGACGCCGTGCGGGGACTTTTTTAGCAATGAAAGATGAAGCAATGACTTCAGCAGTAGATGGCTTGAAACAACGATTCATGGATATGAGCCAGCCGGATGACGACGGCGTCTACCGGAATGGTGCGACCAAGCGCAAAGCCCGCACAGAACTGGCCATGCAATGCCTCACTGAGCTGTGGAATGCGGCCTGCAAGGATGTCTCTTTCCCCGTGCCCGACTCCGGCATCGGCTTCGCCGCGGTAGGCTCGCTGGCACGTGGCCAACTGGGCCCCAGCTCCGACCTCGACCTGGTCATCATCTACGAGCCTCGCACGTTGAGCGACCAGCAGCTCAACGAGTTGGCCAACAAACTCTGGTACCCGCTATGGGACAGCGGTCTGGACCTCGACCACTCCATCCGCACGCGCGCCCAATGCGAGGAAGTCACCGACCATGACCTTCCCGCCGCCATGGGCTGGCTGGACGTGAAGCCCATCGCCGGCGACACCGCTCTGATCACCACCACCGCCACGTCCATCCTCGAACGCTGGCGCAAGGCCGCCCGCAAGCGCCTGCCCGAACTGCTCGACTCCGCCAAAGCCCGACTCGACGAATTCGGCCGGCTCCAATACGTCAATCAGCCCGATATCAAGGAGGCCCGTGGGGGTTTGCGCGATTCGGTGCTCGTCTCCGCGCTCGCCGCCTCATGGCTGGCCGACCGCCCGCACGGCATTTACGACGAAGCTGTGGAACGTCTGCTCGACGTACGCGACTGCATCCATCTGGTGGCCGGCAAGGATACCAACCTGATGCTGACGCCCTATCAGGCCAAAGTGGCTGCCATGCTTGGCCTTGCCGATCCGACTTGGCCCGAAAACGAGCGTGCCGCCTACTCGATCGACGATTTGCAGACACTGCTTGCCCGTATCGGTCGGCGCATCTCCTTCTCGCTTGATTCCACCGCTTCCCGCGCCGAACATTCGCTGACCCACGAAAAGCCGCGATTCGCGTTCTTCCAGATGTTCTCTCAGCGCTCTGGTGGCAAGCGCGAAGCCCCGCAATTCGACGTGGTGGTTCCCGGCGTGGCCAAGCACGAAGGCGAATTGGTGTTGCGCCCGGTGCCGAGCCTGCCAAGGATGCCAAGCTGGCGTTGCGTATGGCCGTGGCGGCCGGCGAATTCGGTCTTCCCATCAACCCGTCTACCTTGGTTAATCTGAAGCGCTGCCCGATTCACGACAACCAGTGGGATGACGAATCGCGCGAGCTGTTTATCCGTCTGCTTGCGTGCGGATCGAATCTTATGGAAGTGTGGGAGAGCATCGATTTCGTGGACATTCCGGGTCGATGGATGCCGGAATGGCTCGGCGTCCGCAACCGTCCGTCCGCCTCGGCCGCCCACCGGTACACCATCGATCGGCATATGGTGGAGGTCACGTCGCGTCTGGGGCGCGAGACACCGTCCGGTGGACGGTACGATGACGATCATTTCAAGGCATTGCTGTTGGCCGGTATCACCCACGACATCGGCAAGCGCGCGTTCGTGGCCGATCACGCCGCCGAGGGTGCCCGCCATGTGCCGGTGATTCTCAAGCGTATGGGCTACGCGCCGGACATCGTCGACTGGGCTACCGTGCTGGTGCGTGAGCATTTGACGCTATCCGAATTTGCCACGGGTAAGGACCCCTATGATCCGGCCGTGGCGGAGGAGTTGGCCGACCGCTTGCACCACGACAAGATGCTGCTGGATATGCTGTTCGACCTGACCCGGGCCGACGGCTCCTCGCTCGGTGCCACCGCCGGTGAGACCATCACCAAGCAATACGGCTGGTCCAAGTGGCGCGAACAAATCGTCCGCGGCATGTATTCCGCCGCCCGCGCCGCGATGTAAACGGAATCGCCCAGCGCTTCGCGCGGCCGATACCTACCTCATCCATGCGTCCGAGCGCACGCGTAGTCCGTTGGACAGACCGCGCCCCACCCATGAGCACCACGTTGAACGCGGCCCAGAGTACGGCGGTACGCATCAGGTCGCTCGTCAGCGCCCGGCGTCACCATATTGGCC